>OBLI01001675.1_pt1 | contig 20880 bp, 19 predicted proteins | sample 1519701 | NCBI WGS metagenome assembly OBLI01 (sample SAMEA3663005, study PRJEB22513) | pig gut metagenome | biome: pig gut; feature: pig-associated habitat; material: faeces | place: France | collected 2012
CCAGTCGCTGCGCACCCCCAAGTTCGTGGTGAAGACGGCCGAGGAATATGGCCGCCCCAACCTCGCCCTCACGCTCACCCTGCCCACCGCCAGCACCAGCGAGCCCATCGCCTTCGCCGTGGGCATGCGCGACGCCACTGCCGCTGCGCCCAAGACGTTCTACCTCGACCTGGGCGACGGCAACCTGAAGCCCTACACCGCCACCACCCACGGCACGCCCGCCACGCAGAACGTGAGCGGCGTCACCCCGCAGGGCGTGGTCAAGGTCTACGTGCCCGATGGTGAAGACGTCACAGCCTTTGCCATGCACGGCGTGGCCCTCGCCGCAGCCGACTTCGGACCCTCGCACCAGCTCACCGAACTCACCCTCACCGATGCCGGCCTCAAGAGCATCGACCTCAGCTGGAACCGCAGCCTGCACCGCCTCGAACTCACGGGCAACCACTTCGGCACGCTCAACATTCGCGGTGCTAACGACGCCTTCCAGAAGACGGTCCTCACCGACATCAACCTCAGCCGCAACGAGCTCACCGAAGTCACACTCAACGACAACTACACCATTCACCACCTCGACCTCAGCCACAACAAGCTCACCGAGCTCTCCTTCAAGGACGGCGACATGATCGAGACGGTGAACCTGCAGGACAACCTCCTCACCACGCTCAACTTCAGTTACTCCACCCTCATGACCTCGCTCAACGTGGCCGACAACCTCCTCACCTCGCTCTACATCCCTGAGGACAATGCCCTGACCACCCTGCGCGTGGAGAACAACCACCTGCACTTCGGCACGCTGCCGCAGCTACCCGGCCTCACCACCTTCAGCTATGCTCCGCAGAAGCCCGTGCTCATTGCACAGAAGGGGCCCGGCGCCGACCTCTCGGCCTACAACTTCAACGGCCAGACCACTTACACCTGGCGCAAGGCCACGGGCGAAGCCCTCAACCTCGGCACCGACTACACTTGCGAAGGCGGTAAAACGCACTTCCTCGAGCCCATTCATGGCACCAAGGTTTATGGTGAAATGCGTCACGTTGCCTTCCCCGCCCTCACGCTGACCACCACCGAAATCGAGGCCGCAGGCATGCCCACCCATGAGCTCGCCTCCTTCACCACCACCGCCGATGCCCAGGGCACGCTCATCCTCGTAGCCTCTGAGCCCAACAGCACCGTGTGCATCGACTGGGGCGGCGAGGGCCTTGAACTCGAACAGTACGTCGTAGGCACCTCGGTCACCTCCTTCAACGTGACCGCCCGCAAGGGGGCTACGGCACGCGTCTACTCCTATGCCGACGCCGACAACCTCACCGTCTTCAGCATGCGAGGCGTGAAGGTGGGCACCATGGATGCTTCGCAAATGAAGAACCTCACCGCCCTCACCGTGAAGGACGCCGGCATGACCGCCATCACCCTGCCCGACAACGATAAGCTGGCCGAACTTACCCTCGAGGGCAACCAGCTCACAGGCATCGACCTCTCTGCCTATCCTAACCTCATGATGCTCTCGTTGGGCAGCAACCAGCTTGAGTCGTTCGACGCCTCCATCCTGCCCAACCTCCAGTTGCTCAACGTCAGCAGCAACAAGCTCACCTCCCTCACGCTCAACAACCCGCAGCTCTGGTCGCTTACAGCCAACGGCAACGCCCTCACCGAGGTCGATATCACCCGTCTGCCCGCCCTGCACCAGGCCGCCCTCTCCGAGAACCAGCTCTCCACGCTCGACATCTCGCAGAACAGCGACCTCTCCGTGCTCTTCCTCGACCACAACCGCTTCCGCCTCAGCACGCTGCCCATCAGCAGCAAGTTCACGCTCTACACCCACGCCAACCAGGAAGCCCTCAACGTGGAGGCTGTGCAGGGCGATGTAGACCTCAGCAGCGAGGCCGTTATCGACGGCACTCCCACCACCTACCGCTGGTTTGTGAACATGCCCTACTTCGATGAGTACGGCGAACTCGCTGGCGAGGAACTCATCCTCGACAAGGAATACCGCGTGGCCAACGGTGTCACCACCTTCCTCACCCCCATTGAGGGTGTAGTTTGCGCCATGACGAACGAGAAGTTCCCCAACTTCGTGCTCTACACCACAGAGATGGACATCCTCGAGGCTCCCGCCTCTGTGCACAACGTGCAGAGCGCTGCCGAGGGCATGCAGGTGAGCGTGGCCGATGGCACCCTGCTCGTCACCCTCGCGCAGCCCGCCGTCTTCACCGTAGTGAGCGCCAACGGCAGTCTGCTCCACACCGTGCAGGCCGCAGCCGGCACCACCCGTGTGGCTGGTCTGCAACCCGGCGTCTACGTAGTCAGCACCGCCGATGCATCCGTCAAGGCCGTGGTGCGCTAATCCCGCATCCGTCCACCCCCTTCCATTCCCCCCGCCTGTGTCCCTTGCGATGCAGGCGGGGTGATGGCATATAGGGGGTGGGAGAGAGGAAAATGGCGAAAAGGAAAGGCAGCGGCGGGGTGCAGCCCCTGTCCTTCGCCCGCGTGCTGTGCCATCCCGTCGAGCTCCAAGGTGTACGATTTGTCAAAATTATCGGTGTCCGGTAAACTTGTTTGAGCGTCCCCCAAAAAATGCGGGTGTGGGTCATGCACTGAAGGGATGCCGTGGGAAAAACTTACCCAGCCGTGGAAGAAACTTACCCAGCCGTGGAAGAAATTTCCCACGGCGGCCTGTTTTTACGGCCCGCCGCCCCGCTTTCACGGCCCGCCGCCCCGCCGAAAATAGATGCTACGTAAAAAAGTTTACGTACGACGTGATTTTTTTTACGTACGACGTGATATTTTTTACGTAGCATAGCTGCGGCTCGGGATAAGAAGATGAAAAAGCTTCGCCTTTTCTCTTCTTCTCCTCTCACCTTGCACTAACTTTGCCCCCATCAAAACCAATTTTCTACGCCATTTATGAAAATACTCTTCCTCTCCGACATACACGGCTCGCTGCCCGCGCTGCAACGCGCACTCGCCTTCTACGACAACCACGGCTACGACCTGCTGGTGCTGCTGGGTGACTTGCTCAACTACGGGCCGCGAAACGGACTGTGCCAGGGACTCGACCCGCAGGCCGTGGCCGACGTGCTCAACAGCCGGGCCGACAGCATCGTGGCAGTGCGCGGCAACTGCGACAGCGAGGTAGACCAGATGCTGCTGCATTTCCCCATACAGGGCACGTATGCTGTGGTGACCGACGGCACGCGCCGCTTCTTCGTGACGCACGGCCATGTGTATAACGACCGCCACTTGCCCCCCGGCCCCGCCTGCGACGTGTTTGTGCAGGGGCACACGCACCTCTGCACCCTGCAGCCGGCCAACGAGGAACGGCCCGTGATGCTCAACACAGGGTCGCCCACCTTCCCCAAAGGCGGAAACCCGCCCACCTTCGCCACCTACGACGACGGCACGCTCACCCTGCGCCACCTCGACGGCACGCCGCTGCAAACGCTGGCGTTGTAGGCCGCTGCACGTGCATACTAATAGGCCGAACATGCTTTTCCTGTGATGAGAAATGCGTACTTTTGCGCCATCTCCCCCACAAATTCAAACCATGCAGTTTACTACGCCCGTCGACATGCCGCCCCAGCATCTGCTGTTGCAACCCGCCTCACACGCGGTGTGCATCGGCTCGTGCTTTGCCGCACACATGGGCGAACGATTGACTGAGAGTCTGCCCGCAGGCCACGTGGTGGTGAACCCCACGGGCACCCTTTACAACCCCGTGAGCCTGCTGCGCACGCTGCAATGGCTCATGCAGCCCGCGTGTGGCGTGGATGAGGCCCGCCTCTTCAGGGCTGCCGACGGCCAATGGCGCCATTGGGACTGCGCCTCGCTGCTCAGTGCCCCCACGCCCGAGGGGTTGGAAGCACTGCTGCACGAACGCTGGACGGAGGCGCACCGCGTGCTGCTGCAGGCCGATGTGGTGGCCCTCACGCTGAGTACCGACCACGTGTTTACCCTCGTGGCCGACGGTGCTGAGGGCGTGCCCGTGGCCAACTGCCACAAGGAGCCACAGAGCCGCTTTGCCGAACGCGTGCTGACCATCGACGAGATGCTCACGTCCTGGCGCACGGCGCTGCTGACGCTGCGCAGCCTTGTGCCCGCAGTGCGCGTGGTCATGACGCTCAGTCCCTACCGCTACGCCAAGCATGGCATGCACGGCAATGCGCTCTCGAAGGCGCAGCTGCTACTGCTCATCGACGCCCTCACGCATGCAGTGGACGGCGTCGATTATTTTCCTGCCTACGAAATCGTGCTCGACGAACTGCGCGACTACCGCTTTTATGCCCCCGACATGCTGCATCCCTCGGAGCAGGCGGTTGACTACGTGTGGGAGCGCTTCAAGAACTGGTGCTTCAGTGCCGACCTGCAGCGCTATGCTGCCGAGCGCGTTGCCCTGCTGAGGGCCGAGGCTCACAGGCCGCTGCATCCCGGCAGTGAGGCACACCGTCGCTTTGCCGAGGCATTGGCCCAGAAGCAGGCCGCATTCCGTGCACGCTGGGCTGCCGCCACGGGCGAACCGCCACCGACCACCTGAGCACCCAGCCCTGGCATTTTCCCATTTACTCCATATTATATATATAAAGACCTTATGCACTACACCATCGACAACATAACCGCCCTCATTGGCGCGCGCCGCTTCGGCACGAGTCCGGCCGTTATCGACTGGCTGCTCACCGACAGCCGTTCGCTCGCCTTCCCCGAGAGCACCCTCTTCTTTGCGCTGCGCACCCGTTTGGGCGACGGCCACCTTTACATAGCCGACCTCTACCGCCGCGGCGTGCGCAACTTTGTGGTGGGCACCGTGCCGCAGGGGCACGAGAGCCTTTATCCCGAAGCCAACTTCCTGCTCGTGGTCAGTCCGCTCAAGGCCCTGCAACGCCTGGCTGAGCGCCACAGAGAGGAGTTCGATGTGCCCGTGGTGGGCGTGACGGGCTCCAACGGCAAGACGGTGGTGAAGGAGTGGCTCTACCAGTTGCTCGCCCCTTCGCACCACGTAACCCGTTCGCCCCGCTCCTATAACTCGCAGGTAGGCGTGCCCCTCTCGGTGTGCCAACTGAATGAGCACAGCCAAGTGGGCGTGTTTGAGGCCGGCATATCGCAGCCCGGCGAAATGGCCGCCCTGCGCGCCATCATACAGCCCACCATAGGCGTAATGACGAACATAGGCCCTGCCCATCAGGAGAATTTTGCCACCCTGCAGGAGAAATGCATGGAGAAACTCTCCCTCTTCAAGGACGCCGACGTGCTGGTGTGCAACGCTGACGACCCCGTGATAGCCGAATGCTTGGGCACGATGGCCTATGGCGGCGAGGTGCTGGCGTGGTCGGCATGCGACGAGCGACGCCCCCTCTACGTAAAAGGGGTGGACAAGGATGAACGCACGGCCACCGTGCACTACGCTTGGCGCGGACAGGAGGAGCAGTACAGTCTGCCCTTTGCCGACGACGCCTCGGTGGCCAACAGCATGCACTGCCTGGCTGTGTGCCTGTACTTAGGGCTGACGCCTGCCGACGTGGCACGCCGCATGGAACGGCTGGAACCTGTGGCCATGCGCCTCGAAGTGATACAGGGCGTGAGGGGCTGCACGCTCATCAACGATGCCTACAACAGCGACGTGGCCTCGCTCGACATTGCCCTCGACTTCATGAACCGCCGGCCGGAGCAGGGTGCACGGCGCACGCTCATCCTCTCCGACTTACTGCAAACGGGTGTGCCGCCCACCGAACTCTATGCCACCGTGGCCAGCATGGTGGAGCGCCGCGGCGTGCAGATGCTCATAGGCGTAGGTTCGGCACTGACGCAGATGCAGGCCCTCTTCAACCTGCCCAAAGCCTTTTTCCCCACCAGCGAGGCCCTGCTGGCCAGCGGTATGCTCGACACGCTGCAGGGCGACATGGTGCTCATCAAGGGCGCGCGCTGCTTTGGTTTTGAGCAGGTGACGGCGGCCCTCTCGCTGCGGGTGCACGAAACCACCCTCGACGTGAACCTGGAAGCCCTCACGCAGAACCTGGACTACTACCGCTCCTTCATGAAACCTGGCACCCGCATCACCTGCATGGTGAAGGCTTCGGCCTACGGCGCAGGCAGCGTAGAGATTGCCCGTACGCTGCAGGACAAGGGCGTGGACTACCTGGCCGTGGCCGTGGCTGACGAGGGCGCCGAACTGCGCCGCGCAGGCATCACGGCGGGCATCATCGTGATGAACCCTGAGATGTCGGCCTTTCACACCCTCTTTGAATACGAACTCGAGCCCGAGGTGTACAGTTTCAAACTGCTGGAGGCGCTGATACGCGCCGCTGAAAAGGAGGGCATACAGGCTTTCCCCGTACACATCAAGATTGACACGGGCATGCACCGCTTGGGCTTCGATGCCCGGACCGACATGCCTGTACTCATCGACCGCCTGACGCATCAAACGGCGCTGGTGCCGCGCTCGGTATTCTCGCACTTTGTGGGTAGCGATGGTGCGGACTTCGACGCTTTCTCGGCCGAGCAGTTCCGCTTGTTCGACGACGCCTCGCTCACCCTGCAGCACGCCTTCAACCACAAAATTCTGCGCCACATTTGCAACAGTGCAGGCATCGAACGCTTCCCCGAACGCCACCTCGACATGGTGCGCCTGGGGCTGGGCCTCTATGGCGTGGACCCCATTGACAACCGCATCCTGCACAACGTGGCCTCGCTCCGCACCACCATTCTGCAAATACGCCGTGTGCCCGCTGGCGACAGCATAGGCTACTCACGCCGCACCGTGGTGGAGCGCGACTCGCGCATCGCCGCCATTCCTATTGGCTACGCTGACGGTCTGAACCGCCACCTGGGCAACCGCGCGGGCTACTGCCTGGTGAACGGGCAGCGGGCTCCCTACGTGGGTAACATTTGCATGGACGTATGTATGATTGACGTGACCGACATTCCCTGCGAGGAGGGCGACACGGTGGAAATCTTCGGCGACCAGCTGCCCGTAACTGTGCTCAGCGACCAGTTGCAGACGATACCCTATGAGGTGCTCACCTCCGTCAGCAACCGCGTCAAGCGCGTCTACTTCCGCGGTTGAGCCGCGCGGAGGCATCTTACAAGATATTTCAATTATCCCCAATAAAACAAACACAAAAATGAAGAAAATCAGAGCCGCCGTAGTGGGCTACGGCAACATCGGCCGCTACACACTGCAGGCCTTGGAGGCTGCTCCCGACTTTGAAGTGGCTGGCATTGTGCGCCGACAGGGCGCCGCCAACCGTCCCGCCGAACTGGAAAAGTACACCGTGACGAGCGACATACGCGAACTGGGCCAGGTGGATGTGGCCATTCTCGCCACACCGACCCGTAGCGTGGAAGCCTACGCCAAGGAAATGCTGGCGCTGGGCATCCATACCGTCGACAGCTTCGACATTCACACCCAGATAGTGGACCTGCGCCGCTCGCTCGATGCCGTGGCCAAGGAACACGGGGCCGTGAGCATCATTTCGGCCGGCTGGGACCCGGGCTCCGACTCCGTGGTGCGCTCCCTGCTGCAGGCCATCGCTCCTAAGGGCATCACCTACACCAACTTCGGTCCAGGCATGAGCATGGGACACACCGTGGCCGTGAAGGCCGTGGAGGGCGTGAAGAAGGCCCTGAGCATGACCATTCCCACAGGCACCGGCATTCATCGCCGCATGGTCTACATCGAACTGAAGGACGGCTACGACTATGAAACCGTGGCTGCCGCCATCAAGAGCGACCCCTACTTCGTGAACGACGAGACGCACGTGACGGTGGTGCCCAGCGTGGACGACGTCATCGACATGGGCCACGGCGTGAACCTCACCCGCAAAGGCGTGAGCGGCGTTACCCAGAACCAACTCTTCGAGTTCAACATGCGCATCAACAACCCCGCCCTCACCGGCCAGGTGCTGGTGTGTGTGGCTCGCGCCGCCATGCGTCAGCGTCCCGGCTGCTACACCATGATTGAGGTTCCCGTCATCGACCTCCTTCCCGGAGACCGCGAGGACCTCATCCGCCACCTTGTATAAGACCACACCATTATATATAATAAAAAGAATAGATATGAAAATCAAAACCGCTGCATTAGTTGCCTTGATAGGCGTGTGCCTTGCACTTTTAGAACAATTCTATATTACTTTTGAATACTTAGAATGGATATTCGATGATGGATACGGATTTAAGCATTTTGCTGCAAATGCTATAAATACACTGACATGGGCGGCGCTTGCATATTTTTTCTACATGTTGTACAAAAAAAGTTAGATTGTAGAATATGACTATAAAAAAAATAGCAACAATTTGTGCCTGTCTTTGTGCTTTATTTGTTGTGTTGGATTTCTTTCGTGGATTTAGTAGATATGGAGGTCTTTCACAAGATATAGCACTCCTTACAATTGCATTCTTCTTTTTTGTATTAAGAAATAAAACAAACAAATAGTATAATTATGGAACAAGAAGTTAAAAACCTTTTGGGAGTTGAGGAGAATTCAACACCTGCATTTGATGATAAAAATAACTATGACGGCTCTGGTGCTGGTACAGTAAAGAAACTAGCAAAGATTTTCTACATTGTTTCAGGTGTGTTAATGTTCATTGGAATAATTTTTCTCTTGAACTGGAACGGAAGAAGTTATAAAACCGATAGCCTCGTTTCTGGCTTGATTAGTATATCTTTGTCAATATCATTTTTTGTTGTTGCACCAATTTACAAATGTTTAGGAACAATAGCAGAAGCAGCACAGTTGTTCAAGCAGAAAAATCAATAATTATAAGCATAAATATTAAAACAGCCCATCTTCATTGATTGGGCTGTTTTTTAGGGTTTAGCGGACAGTAATAATATATAATAGGACAGCGGGGATGCCACCTGATGGGCGGCATCCCCGCTGCGTTTCGTAACGGCTCTGCTGGGCGTTTAGCGCGGAGCCAAGTGATAGTACCAATAATAGGTTTCGCCGTAAGTGTAGCGGGTGAGGTTCTGGCGTACTTGCGGCTGGTGCAGGCTGTCGGCCATGGCGGTGAAGTCGAGGTAGTTGGCCTCGAGGGAGGCGGGCAGGTAGACGTGCAGGGGGTTGGTGCGCAGGTGGGTGTAGAGCAACATAGCCTCGGCATAGTAGTGAGGGAGTGCCTGCGCCTGCAAGGCCTGTTTGTAGAAAACGGCTACTTCGCGGGCAAAGAGGTCGATGTGCCTGTCGAGCAGCAGACCGCAGAGGTAGTAGTCGGCCGCCACGCTGGGTGTGGCTCCCTGCAGATGGGCGCAGCGCTTGAAGTAGGCGAGCGGTGCCTCATTGGGCAGCGGACGCGCTCCCAACCGCTGGTATAGGCTGTCGGGGGGAAGCAGGAGGTGCTGCCGGGCATCGTGTGGCAAGAGCAGGTGTGCGCTGCTGCATCGGGGGGGCACGGGCCAGTGCCACAGCGCCTCGGGCAGTGAGGAGGGATGCAGGCTAAGGGCGTAGCATCGCTCGGCAAAGAGCCGCTGGCTAACGGCTAACGATTGGCTGCCGGGCAGATGCGGCGGAGTGGGGTGGGCCTCACGCACCAGTCGTGCGGTCTGCATTTCATACTGTTCGACGTCGGTGGTGGCCGGCAGCAGTCCGATGTAGACGCTGAGGGAGAGCAGCAAGAGCATGCGGGGCATGAGGGTTTCCCATGCGTGGCGCGCTGTGGTGCGGCGTTTTTGCTTCCAGCGCCAAACGCTGTGGCCGATGATGCCGATGAGCAGGGCGCAGAGGGCTTGCTTCAGGCTCTGCGTGACGGTGAGCACGGGCATACTGGTGAGCGTGACGCACAGCCAGGCCATCAGCACATAGGGAGTGTAGGGCCAGTGCTGTGTACGCCGCAAACGGCCTACGCACCAGCGGGCCGGCAGCAGCAGGAGCAGCGTGAGGAGGATGCCCCACAGCCAGGGGTGGTGCTGGGCTGCTCGGCCAAGGCACATGCTCCACACCAGCGTGATACTGTCGGCCTGGGCTACGCTGAAGAAGAGCAGAAGAAAGAGGAAGAAGTAGATGGACATGGGTGGATGTGGGGCGTAGGTAACGAAAAAAACCGAACGTAAGGCATGCTGCATGCCCGTCGTTCGGTGTAGGGTGGGTGTCAGGAGTGTTCCTGTGTGCCGCCTGTGTGCCGCCAGCCCTTAGTTGGCGGGCGTTGCGGGAGCAGCGGGGGCGGCAGGAGCTGCAGGAGCCTGAGGTGCTGCGGGAGCCTCGGTCTTGGCAGATGTAACCACGCTGTCGCGATCGACGGTGCGCGGGGCAAAGAAGATGGTGGCTACGGAGAAGACTACGAGCAGGGCAGCAAGTGTCCAGGTGGCTTTTTCTACCACATCAGTTGTCTTGCGTACGCCCATAATCTGGTTTGACGAGGCAAAGTTGGATGCCAGGCCGCCGCCTTTCGACTCCTGTATAAGTACGATGAAAGTAAGCAGTACGGCAGTGATGACAGCCAGGATGACAAGTACAGAATACATGTGATTGGTTATTTTTGATGGTTTTTATTGATTATCAGCTTGTGTAGAAATCGTATTTGGTCTGCAAAGTAAGCACTTTTTTTCGGATTATTCAAATTTACCTTTTGCATAATTTCAAGTGCTTTCTCGTAACGCTGCTGTTTGATATAGATTTTGGCGAGCGTCATGGTCAGGAATGCCTCGTCGGCAGGTGTGTTGGCACTTTCGTCGTCGTTGCCCACATCGGGCACGTAGGTCAGTTCTTCGGGCAGTTGTATGCGCTCGTCCTGGTGCTCAATGAAGTCGTCGATGAGTGAGTGTGTGCGTGTGGTCTGGCTCTCGGGGTCATCGGTCGGTGGCGAGGGTGCGTCGTCGAGACGCAGCAGGAAGGCGGCGTAGTCGGTAGCGGCGTCGGCCATGGAGAGTGGGCGGTGGGCTGCTGTGGTGGGGTCGTCGGCCGTGCGCAGAAAGTCGTCGATGAGTGAGGTTGTGCGGTCGGTGCCGCTCTCGGCGGGAGCCTCGTGGAGCGACAGGGGTGTAGGCTTGATGTCGTAGTTGCTGCCCTCAACCATGCGGAAGAGCACTCGCCTGTCGGGGAGGAAGAGTGCTGCGCGCCGCAGTTCCTCGCCAAAGGTGGGGTCGTGCAGGAGGAAGAGGTTTTGCAGCAACAGCAGCCGCGCCACCTGGTAGTAGGGGTACTTGGCCACCAGTTCGCGCAACTCGTGCAGCGTCTCCTTGTCGAGTCGTTCGGGGTGTAAGGTGAGTTCGGCAATGTGGGTCATGGTATGGGCAGGGCAGTGAGGGGCAGAGTGTGTGGGTGTAGCATTTACCAGTCGGCCACGGTGGCGTTGAATATCTGGTCGCAGAGGTCCTTCACCATTTCGGTTACGAGCGACTCTTGCACGGCTGTGAGTTGCTGCGTGGAGTCATATTGCGTGGTGGCGCTGAATTGTTTTTCCCACTTCTGTCCCGACTTGGTGTTGGTGAAACGTATGTTCACCGTCATGCGCAGTTGCACTTGCGAGGAGAAGCCGTCGGACGATACGGCCTTGTTGAACTGGTCGTAACTGACAATTTCGCCCGCCACCTGCAGGTCGCCGCCGCGCTTCACGAGTTTCAGTCGCGTCTGGGTGGCATAGAGGTCCTGCAACTTGTTGTTGAACATGGCCTCCATGGGAGCCCAGCCGTAGGGGGCGCGGTTGGCGATTTTATCAATCTGAATGGTTTTCAGAATGTCGTAGTTGATGTTCGTGCCTGTCATCTGAATTTTGATGGAGCAGGCTGTGAGAAGCATCAGCATGAGGCACAGCAGTGCGTTGGCGGCGTGCTTGGTGAACTTCATCGGACGTATATCTTGTGAGAGATGGGGTGCGGAGTGGAAAGGGTCAGTCGAGGCCGTATTCCTTGATTTTGCGATAGAGTGTGCGCTCTGAAATGCCCAGTTGCTCGGCAGCGGCCTTGCGCCTCCCGTTGTGCTTGTTGAGGGCCTGTGCTATCATGGTGCGTTCCACCTCGTCGAGCGAGGCGTCATGCGGTGGTGCGACGGGCTGGGCAGGAGGGGGTGGCGGCGTGGTGGCTTCGTAGGCATCGGTTATTTCTTCGGCCTCGGAGATGGGCATGTCGTCGAGCGGGAAGTTCTTGTGGTCGCGCCGCAGCGGGTGGTCGGCGTGCATGGAGGCCAGCGCCGTGTGGTCGGTGAGGGAGGCTGCGTCGTCGGGTTGCATTTTGTAGTGCTGCTGCCCCACGATGCGCTTCAGTTCTGTGACGTCGCGGCGGAGGTCGAAGAGTATTTGATAAAGTATTTCACGCTCGTTTTCAAAACTGTGTCCCTCCGTTTTGGTCCCTATGGGCACAATGTCGCGGTGGCGCGACTCGGCGGGCAGATAGCGGCTGAGGATGTCGGGCGTGATGTCGCGGGTCTCAGCCGTTACGCTCATGTTTTCGGCCAGGTTTTTGAGTTGTCTCACGTTGCCCGGCCAGGAGTAGGCGAGGAGCAGGCGCTGCGCTTCGGGATTGAGACGCACGGGGGGCATCTGGTATTTCTCGCTCATGTCGAGGGCGAACTTGCGGAACAGCAGGGCGGCGTCGTCGCCACGTTCGCGCAAGGCCGGTACGGAGATGGCTACCGAACTGAGGCGGTAGAAGAGGTCCTCGCGGAATTTGCCCTCGGCGATGGCCTTCTCCATTTTGACATTGGTGGCGGCCACGATGCGCACATCCGTTTTGCGCACTTCGCTCGAACCGACGCGGATGTATTCGCCCGTTTCGAGCACACGCAGCAGCCGGGCTTGTGTGGCGAGCGGCAGTTCGCCCACCTCGTCGAGGAAGAGCGTGCCGCCGTTGGCAGCGGCAAAGTAGCCTTCGCGCTGGTCGATGGCGCCCGTAAAGGCTCCCCGCTCATGGCCGAAGAGTTCGGAGTCGATGGTGCCCTCGGGTATGGCGCCGCAGTTGATGGCAAAGTACTTTTTGCCGCGGCGCAGGCTGTGGTCGTGTATGATGCGCGGAAATACCTCCTTTCCCACGCCGTTTTCGCCGGTGATGAGCACCGAGAGGTCGACGGGGGCGATCTTGAGGGCGATGTCGATGGCACGGAGCAACGCTTCGTTGTTGCCCACAATGCCATAGCGCTGTTTCACCTGGGTAATGAGCGAACTGTCCATGTGGCGTAGTCTGTTGTTGAGGATAAATGCCGCTTGCGCACAGGGCGCTACGTGCCGTGGCCAGCCTGGTGCTGACTGCGAGCCTGGCCGGCTGCTGGAACGTGTGTGGACTGCAAAGGTAGTGGAAACTGTGTGGTGGACAAAGAAAATGCCCTGCAAAGGCGGGGCATTTCCATCGCTGAGGCCGCTACCTTGCTGTCACCTCAGTGCGTGGCCGTGGCTGTTGATGCCTTAGAGTTCGCTGCCCTTGATGCCCAGGGCCGACATGAGTGAATAGCCCAGTATTTCACCCGTAAATCCACGGCCGCTGAGGGGCTCCATGGCGAACACTGTGATGTTCTTTCCGTCGGTTTGGCGGCAGAGGGCGGTGATGCGCTGCCCCAAGCGCTGCATGTCGCCCACCACCATGAGGTGCTTGATTTCCTTGGCGTCGCACAGGGTTGTGAGCGACTGTATGAAGAACTCGTCGGCGCTCACTACGCTCTCCACGGCAAAGGAGTGCATGGTGAACTCGCCGAGGTTGTCGCTGAAGGCCTTCCCGTCGAGTTCAGTGGCGAAGTGGGCTGGTGCAAAATTGTCGAGCCGTTCCTTCGTCTTGCGGTGCAGAAAGAGCACCTGCACCTGGTTATGGCCGGGGGTGAGACCGCCGTCGAGCGCGATGCAGTCGAGCCAGTGGCACAGGTCGCCTTGTTCGATGCGGCGGCCCAGCATGCGCTCGAAGTTGACGATGAGGTCGAAGGCGGTGGCGTCAAGGTAGTCGGCATCCACCAGCATGACGGCGGGCGACCATGAAGTGTGTTGCATGATGAGGGAGGGAAAAAGGGTTAGTCAGGGTAGAAGACGTTGGGCATGGCGCTGTCGTCCATAAAGTTGTCGAGTGCGCGGCGCTCCTTCTTGGTAGGGCGGCCTGTGCCTCGGGCGCGGTCCACAAAACCGCTGATGCGGCTCATTTCGAGCAGGGCATACTCCTCGGGCGCCGTGATGTTTTCGTAGATGTCGGGCAGGAGTTTGGCTCCCACCCGGTTTTCGATGGCCTGCTTTACGCGGAAAGTGTAGTTGACGGGAGCTTTGCGCACCGTTACCTCATCGCCTTCCTTGACGGTGCGCGAGGGCTTGGCCTGTGCGCCGTTGATGCTGACGCGTCCGTTTTTGCAGGCGTCGGCAGCCAGGGTGCGGGTTTTGTAGATGCGGGCTGCCCAGAGCCACTTGTCGAGTCGTGCTTCCATGGTTGGTGTGGTGGCGGCCTATTTGTTGTTGAATTGGTTCATGGCAATGTTCAGTCCTGCCAGGCAAAAGGTGCGCACGGCTTCGGCGGCCAGTTTCAGGCGCTCGTCCATTTGCTGCAAATCCTCTTGGCTGAATTCGCCGAGCACAAAGTCAATTTGTCCGCCGCGCGGAAAGTCGTTGCCTATGCCGAAGCGCAGCCGGGCATACTGCTGTGTGCCGAGCACCGAGGTGATGTGCTTCAAGCCGTTGTGGCCTGCTTCGCTGCCTGAGCCTTTCAGACGCAGTTTGCCAAAGGGTAGAGCCAAGTCGTCCACCACCACGAGCAAGCGTTCCACGGGTATTTTTTTCTCGGCCATCCAGTAGCGCACGGCGTTGCCCGAGAGGTTCATGTAGGTTGAGGGCTTAAGCAGCGTGAGCGTCTGGTTTTTCACCTTGATGGTGCTGACGAAGCCATATCGGCGGTCGTCGAAGGTGGCACCCGCGGCACGTGCCAGTTCGTCGACTACGCGAAACCCTATGTTGTGACGTGTGGCGGCATATTCGTCGCCTATGTTGCCGAGGCCGGCTATCAGAAAGTTCATGGTGGCTGTTGTTGCGGGGTGAATGGGCCGGCGTCTGCCTCCCATTCAGGGCTGAAATATGGCAAAAAGAAAGCCTGACGCCAGGAACGTGTCGCACGCTCGTGCCGTCAGGCTTTCGTGTGGGTAAATAAGGTTCCCGCCTCTCTACTGAGTGAGAGAGGGAGAAAGTTAGGCTTTGGCAGCGGCAGCGGCGGCACCCATGGCGGCGCGCGTCATCTTGACGGTGCAAACGATTACTTCCTTCGGTGTAACGAGTTCGAGACCTTCGAAGGAGAGGCTGCCGGCGTTGATGCTCTTGCCAAGCTGCAGCTCGGTTACATCAATTTCGAGCTTCTCGGGGATAGCGCTGTAGAGGGCGCGTACCTGGAGCTTGCGCACCATCATCATGAGGCGACCACCGGCGCGTACACCAGCTGCCAGACCCTTGGCTACCACGGGCACACCCATAACGATGGGCTTTTCTGCGTGCACCTCGAAGAAGTCCATGTGCAGCACGTTGTCCTTCACGGGGTGGAACTGCGTTTCCTTGATGATGGCCTTGTGGTCAACACCGTCGATTTTGATGTCTACGAGGTAGATGTGGGGCGTATAAACAAGCTTGTTGATTTCTTTTTCGCTTACTACGAAGTGGATGGCTACGGGCTTGCCGTTAGCGTCTTTCTGTTCTCCGTAGAGCACGCAGGGCACGTTGCCCTCCTTGCGCACTTGCTTGGCGGCCTTCTTGCCGAGTACGGCACGCGAGGTACCGCTGATTGCAATTTGCTTCATTGTTTGTGGGTGTTGTAAAAATGTTGTGTTACTCTAAATTAAGTGGCGCTCAGCGGCATGTCTTCGCCGTTTGCCACCTTAATTCGCCATCACACTCGGAGCGCAATGCCCCGTGCACGGACAAATCGGCTGCAAAATTACGCCTTTTTCACCTATAAGCCAAGCCTCGTGCTTAGAAATCAATGTTGAACTTGAAATTTTCCAAACTTTCCTCTTTGGCGGCTGCCTCGTAGTCGGGCTCGGGAATGAGTTCTTCGGCTTCGTCCGTATCTGCGGGCTGGAGCCAGTGGCGACGGCGCGGTGCGGTGTCGTGCTCGGCAATGTAGTCTACGGTTTGGCGGAAAGCCTCGGCAAAGTGCTGCAGGTCCTCGGCGTAGAGGAAAACCTTGTGTTTCTCAAAGGCTGGCCGCTGTCCCTCAGTTGCGTTTCCCACGCGCTTGCTTTCGGTTATTGACAAATAGAGCGCGTGGCGGCGGTCACGCTTTACATCGAGATAATAGACGCGCTTGCCGGCCTTCACCGTTTTGGAAAAGAGTATTTCGCTGTCGGCCGGTTGTTTGTCGTAGGGTTCAAATCGGTTGTCCATCGTGTCTTGATTGTGTGCTTTCATGTATTAGTGGTGCCTGTGTAGTGCCACTTGGCTGGCCAAAGTTGTAAAAAAACTCCCGAAAGCCCAAGTCTTGGGGTTGAAATTTCCGCTGAGGATATGGCAAACCCTGGCGAAACACAGTGTGCTGCCCCCTTCAGCAAGCTACGCGGGGCAGGATGCGGCCCGTGTGGCTGGCATCCTGCCCCGTGTGTAAGGGTGCGGCTCCGTGTGCGGTGGGAGCACAAGGGATTAGCGGAAAGAGTCGGTGAGCAGTTTGATTTCGATGGCGGGTGAAATGCGTTCGTACAGAATGTTGTACACGGCATCGAGTATGGGCATGTTCACGTGATACATGCGGTTGATGTCCTTCATGCACTTCGTGCCGTAGAATCCCTCGGCTATCATTTCCATCTCGATCTGGGCCGATTTCACGCTGTAGCCCTTGCCTATCATGGTGCCGAACACGCGGTTACGCGAGAAGTTGGAGTAGCCCGTCACCAGCAGGTCGCCCAGGTAGACGCTGTCGTAGACTTGGCGGTCGATGGGGTAGACGGCGCGCAGAAAGCGGTTCATCTCCTGTACGGCGTTCGACATCAGCACGCTCTGGAAGTTGTCGCCATATTTCAGACCGTTGCAGATGCCTGCGGCGATGGCGTACACGTTTTTCAGCACCGAGGCGTACTCTATGCCTATGACGTCGCCCGAGGTCTTTGTCTTCACATAGCCCGAGGCCAGCGTTTCGGCCATGCTCCGTGCCTTGTCTTGGTCGGAGCAACCCACGGTGAGGTAGGTAAGCCTGCCCAGCGCCACCTCTTCGGCGTGGCTGGGGCCGCCGAGCACGGCCAGGTTCTCGTCGGGCACGTTATACACTTGCCTGAAAAACTCCGAGCACACCAGGTTCTCGTCGGGCACGATGCCCTTGATGGCCGTGATGATGAACTTGTCGTGCAGCCGTTGCTTGAGTTTCTTGAGATGGTTTTTCAGATAGGGCGACGGCATGACGAACACCAGCGTCTGGCATTGCTTCACCACTTCGTTGATGTCGCTGTAGAAGGTGATGCGTTTCACGTCGAAGTGCACACTTGTCAGATACGACGGGTTGTGCTCCAAGCGTTTGAAGTCGTCAATGGCATCCTGCCGCCGCATATACCAATGCAGGTGCTCCACCTTTTCCATGAGCATTTTGGCAATGGCCGTAGCCCAACTGCCGCTGCCCATCACTGCTATGTTGCCTAAGTCGTACATAAGAAAGGGTTCGAGGATTGGTCAGAGAGGAGAAGTCAAAATGCACATTTTGGCTACAGCCTCTAAGGTGCGTCTGAATGGCCAGGATGCGAGGCTTTAAGGTGGAAGGCGCAGGGATGTACGAGGAAGTACATGGTCAAGCCCGACACCTTTAGCCGCTCAGCCTGTTGGCTATGCTGACACACCGCCACTGGGTGGCATGGCGGTCAGATGTGCCAGCCTTCAATGTCCTGCACCGAGGGCTTGGGCGTGTCAAGTTTGTATTTCTTGATCACCTCGCCTATCTGCTGCTGCAGTTTCTGTGCCTTTACGTCCTTCAGGTCAGCCACAAGGTAGTAGCCCACTTTCTGCAGAATGGGTACGAGTTCCTCGGGTATGCCAGCCTCCACGTAGCGTGCTGCGGCGTCGCGCGGTGCTTTCTTTTCGGGGCGCATTTGCGGGAAGAAGAGCACCTCCTGTATCTGCGTCTGGCCCGTCATGAGCATCACGAGGCGGTCAATGCCAATGCCGATGCCCGAGGTGGGCGGCATGCCGTATTGCAGTGCGCGCAAAAAGTCCTGGTCGATGAACATGGCTTCGTCGTCGCCTTTTTCCGAGAGGCGGAGCTGGTCCACAAAGCGCTCCTCCTGGTCAATGGGGTCGTTCAGCTCCGAATAGGCGTTGGCCAGTTCCTTGCCGTTCACCATGAGTTCAAAGCGTTCCGTCAGCAGCGGGTTTGTGCGGTGCTTCTTCGTCAGGGGCGACATTTCGATGGGATAGTCGGTGATGAAGGTAGGCTGCACGTAGGTGCCCTCGCAGAACTCGCCGAATATCTCGTCAATCAGTTTGCCCTTGCCCATGGTCTCGTCTGTCTCCATGTTCAGTTCCTTGCATATCTGGCGAATTTCGTCCTCGCTTTTGCCGTTGAGGTCGTAGCCCGTTTTCTCCTTGATGGCTTCCAGAATGGGCAGGCGGCGGAAGGGTGCCTTGAAACTGATTACTTTGCCGTCGACCACGCTCTCGGGTTTACCGTTTACCGCCGTGCAGATGCGTTCTAGCAGCTGTTCGGTGAACGACATCATCCAGTTGTAGTCCTTGTACTGCACATAGAGTTCCATGCACGTAAACTCGGGGTTGTGGTTGCGGTCCATACCCTCGTTGCGGAAATTCTTGCCTATTTCATACACGCCCTCGAAACCGCCTACAATGAGGCGCTTGAGGTAGAGCTCGGTGGCGATGCGCAGATACAGGTCTACGTCGAGCGAATTGTGGTGCGTGATGAAGGGCCGCGCGCTGGCACCGCCTGGAATGGGCTGCAGAATGGGTGTTTCTACCTCCGTGTAGCCCGCCTCGTCGAACACCTGGCGCATGGTCTTGATCACCAGGCTGCGCTTCTGGAAAATCTCCTTCACCTGCGGGTTCACCAGCAAGTCCACGTAGCGCTGGCGGTAGCGCAGTTCGGGGTCGTTGAAGGCGTCATACGTCACGCCGTCTTTCTCCTTCACCACAGGCAGTGGCTTGAGGCTCTTCGAGAGCAGGCAGATGGACTGGGCATGCACGGAGATTTCGCCCGTCTGTGTGCGGAACACGAAACCCTTTACGCCGATAAAGTCGCCCAGGTCCAGCAGTTTCTTGAAGAGTACGTTGTATAAGGTCTTGTCCTCGTCGGGGCAGATGTCATCGCGTGTCACATACACCTGAATGCGTCCCTTCGAGTCCATGAGTTCTGCGAAACTGGCTTTGCCCATCACGCGTCGTCCCATCAGTCGTCCGGCTATGCACACCTCGCGTTTCTCCTCAGCTTCGTCGCTGAACTGTGCTTTGATGTCGTCGCTGTACGCATCCACGGGGAATTCGTCGGCGGGATAGGGGTTGATGCCCAATGCGCGTAACTCGTCCAGTGCATTGCGGCGCTGTATTTCCTGTTCGCTTAACTCTAAGATATTCATCGTGTGGTTGTTGTGAGTGTAGAAAATAATAACGGAAGTCCTCCGCCTTGCCTCTCGCCGAGCCTTGCAGCGGCCCGTCGCGCCCATGTAGTGCTGCGGGCAAGGCGTTTGTGCGGCAAAGGTAGCAAAATATTTATACGTTGACGGTATGAGGCGGCTTTGTCTTTGTGAAACGTGTGACGTGGAGGGGGATTGCCGAGCCGGGATGCCGCCTGGCGGGTTGTCCGCGGCCGTGTGCAACGTTGCCCATGGCCGTGTGCAACGTTGTCCATGGGCGTGTGCAACGTTGCCCATGGGCGTGTGCAACGCACAGGGCGGCCTCCCCTCACGGAAAGGTGCCTTCACGTCGCGTCGAGGCCTCGCACTCAAAGCCCCACGGGTGAAGAAAAACTCGCACTGCGTGAAGGCTTTTCTTCGCGGCATCTGTTTTTCCGCCTCAAAGCCGCTGACGTCAGGTTGCGGGGTGGGGCGTTCGGCCGCTAAGGCGCATTTTGCAAGGCAGGCTGAAGGAAATGAAGCGGTAGCGCCGTTTTGTGCGAAAAAGAGCGCGCATTGCACGGCCTTGAAGCGCGCGATAAGAGCGAAATGCCTAACTTTGCACCACTTAAGGTGGGTGCTTTTCATTCCCACCGTATGAATGAATTGGAAACTTGCGTTTTGTTATCTTTCCCTTTCTCTCAGGTGCATACACAGCCTGTTTTCTCAGTCACGCTGCCCGATGGGGCTATCAAAGAAATACACGCTGCCCGCAGAGATACATCGGAAATCAGACAAGGCGAATGAATAGGCACACCTTATACGCACCCCGCGAAAAGGGGGCGAATGATATTGGTTGACATGGAATACAAAAAACTCTATACGCCTGAGGAGGTGGAGGAGATATGCCAGTGGTTTGAGCAGCGGCGCGACCAACTGCCTGCCGCCTTGAAGCTGGACGAAGCCACCAGCATGCAGAACCTGCCCGATACGGTGGAAAAATACCTGGCCGTGGCGCGTCTGCATCAGAACAACAGCACCTACAGCGCGCAAATTTATTTTCTGGGACGCGTGCAGGACCGCCTGCTGAAGGCGGGTTTGCTGAAAAACGAATGACGCGTCCCCGCAGCCCTCGTGGGTGCGCACACACAAATTTTTAATGATAGAAGTTTGACGTAGGCATGTCCTCCTTGCCCCGTGGCGGTGCACACTGCTGCACGCACGGCATGCAGGGCGCGTATGCCACCTTTCATTTACACCCTCCTACGTTGAAGAATTCCCCTTTCAAAATCGTATTGCTCCTTGTTGTTGTGCTGGGTGCGCTGCTGCCCTTGCACTGGGTGCCGGCCGCCGAGTGGGGCGGCTATGCCTTCAAGCGCGTTGACTTTCTGAGCGACCTCACACCGGCTGACAGTGCTGCCACCACAGCGGCTCTGCTGGCCACGCTGCCCGACGTGCCGCCCGCCCGTCAGGC
>OBLI01001676.1_pt1 | contig 20874 bp, 18 predicted proteins | sample 1519701 | NCBI WGS metagenome assembly OBLI01 (sample SAMEA3663005, study PRJEB22513) | pig gut metagenome | biome: pig gut; feature: pig-associated habitat; material: faeces | place: France | collected 2012
GTTTAGCAGCGTGAGGCACATCAATATAGCGCGAGCGTGCCTGTAAGGGTATATGTCATACCTATAAAAAATGTATATATAAATTTTCCTATGAGAGCTTTAGTACCGCTAGGCGAGAAAAGTAGCGAGAGCGTGCCTGAAAGGGTACTCCCATATCGCCATATATTACAAGGATATATATCGGTAAATCAAGAATTTGTCAACCCTGTCAAAATTTCCCTATCATAATCCTTATTATCAAATATCCGCGGTCTAGTTGCATCAAAATTTGGATTAATAATACTACGGGTTGCATCATAATCCGAGGTCTGAATATCCACAATATCCAATACAGTATGAATCATATCATCCGTCATATAAGGACGATTTACAGCCTGCTGAATAGCAGCCCATTTCTCCGGATGCAGCTCCTTGAACTTATCAGAAGCCCAAACAATAACCGGAATCTCAATCATATGACGGCTTGGATTTTCCTCAATATGCCCCGTGAACCCGCCTTCATCATAAACAGCCTCGCCATGATCCGGCACATAGATAACGATACTATCCTCCTGCAGCTCCCGATACTTATCAATAATACCACTGACAATATAATCATTGTAGTACAGAGCATCATCATATTGAGCAATAACTTCCTTCTGAGCCTCATTTACATCCAGCTGAATATCATCCTTGGTAAATTTGGTAAAGATATATGGGAAGCGATTGTAATACAGACCATGACCACCCATCAGATGAACCACATAAAAATTCTTGTCGCCAGCCCGCTGGGCAATGGCATCATCCACCAATGGGAACAGAGCTCCATCCTCCAGTCCATCATCCTCACGAGAATCACGGATTCTGGTAAAATGGCTTACCTTGCTATGAGCAGCATAAATCTGGGCCACATTACCCCAGATACCAGAGCTTTCCTGATTGGACAGCCAATGAGTTTTATAGCCGGCACTGTTCATAATATCAATCAGATTATTGTATTCATACCAAGGCTTATCCGACTCATTATGACAGAAGGTAAACAGCTTGCTCAGCACAGCAATAGTTGTGGAATGAGGACTTACTACATCCCTAAACACGCTGATTTCCCCTCGGTTGGCCATATCATCCAGATTAGGCGTATTAGGCAAATAATAGCCATAAAGATGCATATGATTCCGATTGGTAGACTCACCCAGAATAAATACCACATTCTTGATTTTACCATTATTGCGGGTAAGCTGAATATCCGTATCCAGCTTGGAAGACAGCTCCCGATAGGCCTGAATATTCTCAAAAGCTGTCTTAGAGGACAGCACCAGCCGCTGCATAGGGAACATGGTATCCCACAGCACATCAATATGGAGACTGAAAAGCATCACTGTATAGATTAAGGATACCACCAAAAGACAGGAGGTAAGCACCTTTTTGCCTACGGCATCAAAATGCAGCTTCCGCCAAGGTTTGTTCAAAGCCAGCAAAGCCAAAATACACAACAGAGCAATTACCCTTGCTATCTCCTGAGGCCCTGCATACATGGTAATAAACTCCCCTGCCTCCTTTAAATTGGTTTCCAACAGAGAAGCAACTACCCACACTCCAATGAGAGCTGTATAATTATATACCACTACTCCCTCAATCACAAAGGGCACAAAGAATACTACCAACAATATATTCTTCAGCCATTTCTGCGGTCTATCTGGCAGCTTATCCAGCAGAAAAACCAACAGCAGGTTTATCAACAGCATAAAGCCAGCAAAGCTGCACATAGCTTCACCATTTTTCTTCATAACCATATAGCAGCACATAGGCAGACAATTGAAAATGAAGAAGGCCAGATAAAAGCCTCCCTGCCGCTGCAACAGCTGGGATACACCAACCACAAATCTATCCAGAATGTTTTTCATTCACCCAATCTCCTTACTATTAGAACCCCCACCTGCCAGCTCCCCATCATATATAGAGAGAATTAACAGGACACTGACTTACAGTTGATCCATCATGCGGTGAGTCTGAGGAATAACCCGCACATCCTTTAGGCGCTCCAGAGCCATTTGCTGCAGCTCCAGAACCCTGCCAGGCTCAATAGGCGGTACACCATTCATAGGTGTCACTGGCTGGAGTATCAGCAAGGTATTGTCATCTACGGAAGCAATTACTTCCACAGCCTTCTGAAAATCCTCCTCCACCAAATCTCCCGGCAGCACCAGCTTGGCATAGACATCCTTGTGATTGTCCACCGCCAGCTGCAGGAACTCCTTGTGCTTAGACCACATATCTACCCCGGTATTCTGAGGCAGCTTAATATCCATGCTGATAATATCCACCAGTGGCAAAACCTCTGCCAACCTTTCTGGCAATGTACCATTGGTTTCCAGCATGATTTTCCCCTGCACCATAGGCAGCAGCTCCTGCAAAAATCTAGTCTGCAGCAAAGGCTCGCCCCCAGTAAGGCTAACTGCCTGATGAGGCAGCTCCAAAAGGAACTGATTTATATAGGCAGCAGCTTCATTGGCATCCAAAGGATTGATAATCTCCCGAAAGTGTCTGGCCCCAGGAGCAATCTCTACATTGCACATAAGATGCGCCCCAGCCTCATTCTCCGTATCGCAGTAACCGCAGTGAAGATTACAGCCCTCAAATCTCACAAAAAGCTGACGGCATCCTACATAGCGGCCCTCTCCCTGCACAGAAGAAAATATCTCAATAATATTTGTCTGCATAGTCCACCTCACTCAGAATAAATCACAGAGGATTTTGGCGATTCCCAAACCTGAATCTGCTGCAGAGCAATATGAGGCATGGTCTGGAAAAACTCCGCCTTGGCCATTTCCTGATAAACATACTGAGCAATATTCTCTGCCGTAGGATTCTTGCCATCAGCAAAGGCTGGCAATTCGTTCAGCATACGATGATCCAAAGTTTCCAAAAGCTCTCTCAACTTTCCCTTTACCAGCTTAAAATCCACCAGCATCCCTAGCTTATCCAGCTTTTCACCCCGAACTACAGCCTCCACAGTCCAGCTATGACCGTGAATACGATCACATTTGCCAGGATAGCCTGCTACACGGTGAGCTGCTTCAAATTCCGCACTTACATGTATCTCAAACATTTTCTTACATCCTTTCAGACAAAAAGAGACCTCCTGAGAGGCCTCCGAAAAACATATCCTTTGTTATAACCCCTGCATTTTCTTACTACAAGGCAATCACCAAGGGAGATATTAGCTCCACCTTTTTATTTCTTCTTGTTCTTCATCAGCTGGTCATAGCTAATAGCCCGGGTGTGCTTGGTATGGCTCCACTCATGGTCATTACGCTTGAAAAAACCTATGAACACAATAGGTATCCAGGAATAAATAAACACAGGATACAACAGCAAGTAGAACCAGGCCTTCAGCTTGGCACGAATCTTCAGCAGGATAATCATAGGCAGAATATACTGTCCCATCATAATAGCCGTCATCAGCTCAGAAGGCATAAAAGTATAGATGCTGGTATAGAACTGGCCAAACCACAGCTGACAATAGCTGGCAATAATGAAGAAGGTGGAAATCATCAGGAAATGGGGCTGCAGCAAATAAATACAGCCATCCAGAATACGAATATCCCGACGCTTGATACCCTCTTTAAACATAACCGGAATAAAGCGATGAGCCACATCAAACTGTCCCTGCGCCCAGCGCTTACGCTGATTCCAGGACTGCATAAAGGTCAAAGGCTTTTCATCATAAACAATAGCATCATGAGCCCAGGTAGTCTTAATACCATGAGCCAAAGACTTCATGGTAAATTCCATATCCTCAACCAGACAGGTAGCCCGCCAGCCATATTGCTTCAACACATCAGTGGTAATACACATACCAGTACCGCCCAATACAGCAGACAAGCCCAGATTGGTCTTAGCCAAATGAGAAATATGGTCGATTACCCAGAAAGCAATGGCAAAGGTGCCCGCTACCCAGGTATCATAAGGATTCTTGGCATCCAAATAACCCTGAATAATCTTGGCTCCCTTGCAGAGATGATGATTCATCTCCATAAGGAAACGAGGGTGCACCAGATTATCTGCATCAAAGATACACACAGCATCATACTTCTTGTCCATAGCAAAGAGCTTCTCAAACATCCACTCCAAAGCATAGCCCTTGCTCTTCTTGGTAGGATGGGTACGCTCACAAACAATGGCGCCAGCCTCTCCAGCTACCTTAGCCGTATTATCGGAGCAATTATCTGCAATAACATAAATATCATAAAGCTCCTTGGGATATTCCAATTGTTTGAGATTCTCTACCAGCTGGCCAATAACCGCCTGCTCATTATGGGCAGCCACAATAACCGCCATAGTTTTCTCCGGGGTGGTAATTTTCTTTTCCTTGAAACGCCACAGGCCGAAAAATCCAATAAAGAAAAAATACACTGTAAATAGGAAAATAATTATCTGCAGTGGCACCATCACTATATCAAATGGAAAATTCATGAACTAGCTTTCTCCTTTGGTTTGTAAAATTTTCCCGACTAGGCTTATTTGCCTGCCAGATTGATAGTATGATTGATAATGCCGAAAATAGCGTAGGAAGCAAATACTGCAAACAGCAAGGCTGAAACAATGGCATCCATGCCCAGGTACAATATTGCCAAAAATACTACAGCAGCAACAGCCTTGGCCACCAGATTCATCTTCTCAGCCCCATCACCCTTGAAATTAGGATAATGAACTGTGCTGACCATCAAATAGCCTACCACCATTACAAGCACAGGATAAGCATAGGACAGCTGATTCAAATCAAAGCCAATGCCCTTAAACAGCAAAGTAGATGTAGCAATCAAACAGCCACCGGCTGGAATAGCCAAGCCCATAAAATAGCCATGTACCACATCAGTGCTAACATTAAAACGAGCCAAACGGCCCATACCGCAAACTGCAAAGAAAATAGCTGCCACCCAGCCCAAAACGCCAAAATTCTCCAGCTGGAGACTATAGGCCAAAAAGGCCGGTGCCGCACCAAAGGAAACCAAATCGCAAAGAGAATCCATTTCCTTGCCAATCTCACTACTAACATGCAAGGCTCTAGCAGAGCGGCCATCCAGACCATCTGCTACCAGAGCCAGCAAAATACAAATTGCTGCCTTTTCCAGCTCCCCATGAAAGGTAAAGAGAATAGAGCACATACCAAAAACCAGATTCATTGAGGTTAGACCATTTGGCACCCATGATTTACTAAACATTATTTAATCCTCCCCAGAACGCTCTCACCGCCACGAACCTTATCTCCCTTTTTCACCAGAACCTCCACATTCCGTGGTACAACCAGCTCTGTACAGGAGCCAAATTTAATCAGGCCGTAAACCTGTCCCTTGGACATATTATCATCAAGAGTAACCCAGGAAACAATACGGCGGGCCAAAATGCCGGCAATCTGGGTAACAGTCACCCGAAAGCCCTTTTCATTCTCAATGCCCAGCATATGCCGTTCATTCTCAAAGCCTACCTCATCCTTGTAAGCAGGACGGAAGCGGCCACACACATATTTCTGGCATTTTATCTCTCCCGCAATAGGACTGCGGTTAACATGAACATTAAATACAGACAGGAAAATGATAATCTTGGTGCAAGGCCCCTTGACAAAATCATCATCCTCCAGCTCCACCACATCCTGCACAGTACCGTCTGCTGGAGAAACCACCAGATGCTCGTCTGTAGGAATAGTACGATCCGGATTTCTAAAAAAATAAGTAAAATAGCATGCCAGCACCACAAAAGGAACTGCCACAGCCACACCAAAACCAAAATACATTACCACTGCCAGGAAGAGAGCAGCTGCAATATAAATATAACCTTCCCTGACTACAGGGCCACGATTCATTATTCCACACCTCCACAGATAAAAATATCTGAAGTACACACTAATTAAAATTATTTCTTACTAGCCATAACCTTCATGACAAACTTAGGCAAGGCCAGCAATCTGCCAGCACGGCTAGGCTGCTTCAAGCCACGGAAAAGCCATTCCAGCTTGGCCTTCTGCATCCAGAGTGGTGCTCTCTGCATCACACCGGCCATAACATCCAGAGTGCCTCCTACACCAATGGCTACAGGAACCTGCAGCTCCTGGCGGTATTTGTACAGCCATTTTTCCTGCTTTGGCACCCCTAGAGCCGCCAAAAGGATATCCGGTCTGGCAGCCTTGATTTCAGCAATAATCTCTGGCTCATCTGCCTCACTGAAAAATCCATTGCGAGTACCTACAATCTTGATACCTGGATACAGCTCCATAGCCTTTTCCCTGGCCGATTCCGCTACCCCAGGAGCAGAACCGAAGAAATAGATTCTATCCCCTCGGCCAGGTGCCTCCCGCATCAGCTCCTGGGCCAAATCATAGCCAGCCACCCTTTCTGGCATTTCCACCCCCAGATAGTTGGCTGCCCAGACTGTACCAGCTCCATCAGGAACCACCAGGTCTGCACTATTCAAAATATGCTTCAATTCCTCATCCTGAGTAGCCCGCATCAGCATCTCTGCATTGGCGGTAGCCACCAGGGCATTTTTTCTTTCATCTATAAACTGCTGAACTTTTTCAACAGCCTGAACCATAGTCAATGAATTTACATTAACGCCAAGAATCTCAGCTTGCTTTAATGACATTCATCTACCTCCCATATCTATTGCTAAAAAATCCTAACCTATATATTACCACAATTGAAAAGGAATGTACAAGCCTATTTATTTCATTTTCCTCTCCGCATTGACCATTACCATAGCAAATGTTATTCTATTATATTGTAAGAAATAACTAACACAGGAGGAATTACCATGAGCTTAGACGGTATTTCCATGCATCCTCTTTCCATTGAGCTGGATAGAGCCATTGCCGGAGGACGCATTGACAAAATAAATCAGCCCAACAAGCAATCCATTATTATGGCCCTGCGGATGCCGGGCAAAAATATTATGCTGCATATCAGCATCAATCCTCAAAATCCTGCCATGCATATTGTGGACAAGGCACCGGAGAATCCTCCTGAGCCTCCCATGTTCTGCATGGTGCTGAGAAAGCATCTGGAAACCGGCCGTATTGCCAGTGTGCGCCAATACGGTCTGGATAGACTGCTGATTGTGGATATTGACTTTTTGGCTGCCGGAGGCCAGATTATTACCAAATCCCTTATGGTAGAGCTAATGGGCAAATACAGCAATATTATTCTGGTGCAGGACGGCATGATTATTGACTCCCTTCGCAAGGTAGGCGCCAATTCCAGCCGAATCCGCACCATATTGCCAGGGGATAAATATATTCTGCCCCCTCAGCAGGACAAGCTGAATCTGCTGGAGGTGCCTATACCAGATATTATCTCTGCCCTGCAGACCAAAACAGAACTAAAGCTAAGCAAGGCCATTTTGGATACCTGTCTAGGCTTTGGCCCTGTTACCGCCAAGGAAACTGCTTTCGGTGCAGGATTGCCTAACAATATTCCCGTAGCAGAACTGAATCCGGGGGATTGGCAATCTCTAGCAGATTCTCTAGCGGAAATCAAGGAAAGCTTTCAGGAGCCTTGCGGTCTAGCCTCTATTGTGGTGGACAAAAACAACAAGCTGCTGGCCTCTGCCTCCTTCCCTCTCCACTATTTCACAGAAGAAAATACCCTTACCTTTGACACCATCAGCGCCATGCTAAGCAAAGCCTCAGATTTGGTAGGCAGCTATCAGGTGCCGGATCAGGATAGATTCAAAAAGCTGGTGAAAAATGAACTGCATCGAGCCCAGAACAAGGTGCAAAAGCTGAAGGATGATATTGCCGCTGCTGACAATGCAGAGGACTACCGTATCAAGGCTGACAATCTTATGACCTATCAGTACCAGTTCAAGGATAGACAGGATGCAGAAATCAAAGTTCCCAATATCTATGATGAAGCTGGCTGTGAAATTACCATTGTCATGGATCAGCGACTGTCCATTGTGGAAAATATCCAGGCCTATTACAAAAAATACGACAAATTAAAGCGAGGCAAGGTGCTGTTGGAACAGCAGCTGCAGCACTGTCTGGAGGAAATAGACTATCTAGCCTCCATTGAGGCTTCTTTGGAATCCTCCTCCAAGCTGGCGGAAATCAATGAAATAAAGGCAGAGCTGATTGCCAGCGGTATTCTCCGGGAAAAGCCTAAAAAGCATGCTGCAGAAAAGCAATCCCAGCCTTTCAAATTTACCGCCCCAGATGGCTCCACTATTTTAGTTGGTAAAAACAATTATCAGAATGACAGATTAACCTTCAAAATAGCCAATCCCAACGATATCTGGTTCCATACCCAGAATATCCCCGGCTCCCATGTTATTCTCCGCTGTGATGGGCAGGAGCCAGATGAGGATACTATTTTGCTGGCCAGCTATCTGGCGGTTCACTTCTCTCAGGCCAAGGGTTCCTCCAAAGTGCCTGTGGACTATACCAAAGCCAAATTTGTCAAAAAACCTTCTGGTGCCAAGCCTGGCTTTGTGATCTTCACCAACCAGACCACTCTCTATGTAACCCCAGAGCAGGAGATATTACAGCCTATCCTGCTTCAAAGCATTTAAAAAGGGGGATTCTCTCCCCCTACAGCTCCCATGTCCCCTTTCGGACATGGGATTTTTTATTTTGTCCCCACGACAGGGAGCCAATGTCAAATATCATCATAGAAGCAATAACGATTTTTGCCACTCTTTTTGGCCGTGTACATAGCCTCATCACTTTTGTGCAATAGAACATCTACCTGCCCATCATTATTCTTTTCCAACAGTACACCAATGCTGACAGATAGATTTTTGAACTCATGGTTCATAGCAAAGAAAGCCCGCATCTTCTCCATAAAGCCGTCCAGTTTTTGACACATTTCCTCTTTGGTATATTCTCCCTGCAGAGCCACCACAAATTCATCACCACCCATACGGGCAATAATACCATCAGCAAAACTTGCCTGCAGCAGGGTAGCAAATCCTGCCAGAGCAGCATCTCCTGCCTGATGGCCATATTCATCATTAAGCTGTTTGAAGCTGTCCAAATCAAAATAAATAACCGCCAAACTATCCGTATCCATTTTCTGCATACTATAGTAGAAATACCGCCGGTTAGCCAAACCTGTCAACTCATCAGTCTGAGCCTGCTGCAAAAGCTTTTTCCGATAGGCCTCCTCCTTGGTAATATCCTTGGCTACACCAACAGTACCAATAAAGTTTCCCTTATAATAAAGAGGTGTCTTGTAGGTCAACAGCTCCTTCATGCCGCTAGAACCCTTTACCTGCTCACGATAACGGCAGGTGTGACCAGCCAGCTTTACATCCTGCTCTGTCTCAATGCAGACATACTGGCCATCCTCATATTCCTCCGGTGTCAAATCCCAAATATAATAATGCTGCTTGCCACGAATATCCTCTTTTGTCTTTTTCACCGTATCACAAAAGGCATTATTTACACGCCAATGCTCACCAAAACGCCCCTTGAACCAAATCAAGTCCAGACTGGTATCTATAACAGCCTCCAACTCCGTATTCCACAGCCAGGCATCCTTTTTCAGCTTTTCATTATCCATCAAACGGGTAAAAAGCAATTTTGCTGTAGCAGGCACCAGCTTTTCTGGCCAAATATCGTGAAGCTGTTCCAATTCCTGACAGCTTAGCTCCGAAGCCCTGTCTGTACAATAAATACACAAGGCCTCCCCCAGAACCTGCCTTATTCTATTTATACAATCTGTCCCATTATCCCTAAAGATAACAATATCTATTTTATCCTCATAACCATCTTTGAGACTATTTTCGCAAATAAAATTATGACTAAATCATTCCCGAGGCTCCACCTCTTTAATAGCCGTCACCACAGCCTCATTCATATTGAGCAATAGAATATTTAGATCACATCTATACAAATTGCTCTCCCCCTGTCAGCATACTATCTTATTTCAAGTAGATTATACTATTCATTCGCTTTGTCTTGAAGTGATGGCCCCCTAATGCCTACCAAGCCAAAATAAACACTTGCACATATTTTATCATAGCTAAAAATATTACTCAATATTTGCGCAATTAATTCTCCCACTATATGACTACAAAAAAAATCAGGAGCCAGCCACTATCTCCTATAGACACGGTCTAGCTCCTATTTTCATATAATATTAATGTCTTTATCTAGGACAAAAGACTTGTGCATTAGATTAATTCATACATATTCTTCGTCTGCTCTAGAATACTGTCACGACGCTCCTTGGAGTGAGCAAAATAATCATGGACAGCCTGTCTATCACCACTGGCAATAGCCTGAGCCACTTCCCCTAAGATGCCCTGCAAAAGATGAATATGATTGATAATAGCTTCACTATTAGTCATGCAGATATCAGCCCACATATCAGCGTTAGAGGAAGCAATACGAGTAGTATCCTTGAAGCCGCCTCCTGCCAGCTTTAGGCAGGCCTCCTGATCTCCGTGGCTTCGATTCAATAGAGTAACCAGCGCAGCAGCAGCCACATGAGGAATATGACTGATAACCGAAGCACAACGATCATGCTTGGCTATATCCAAGGTTGTAAGATTGGCCCCAGTCAGCTTTACCAGCTCACAAACCTTGTTGTGGATTTCTGCTGGCACATCATCCTTTTCCACAATTACATAGCATTTGTTTTGAAACAAATCCTTTTTGGCCGCAGCCACACCGCTCATTTCCCGACCAGTCATCGGATGGCCTGGCACATAATAAATATTGTCTGGCAGGATTTTCTTAAGCTCATTCCAGATATACTGCTTGGTACTGCCGGCATCTGTAATCACTGCTCCTGGCTTAATAAAGGGCAGCAGCTTCTCCACCATAGGCACCATTTGCAATACAGGGGTACTCAGGAAAATAATATCTGCTTCCTTTACCACCTGCTCTGGATTGCTAGAGGCAAAATCCACCGCCCCCAGTTCCACAGCCTTGTCCATAGAAGCCTGAGTCCGACACATACCAGTAATGTATATTTCATCCCCTAGCTTATCCTTAAGACACATTCCCAGAGAACCACCAATAAGACCTACACCAATAATAGCAAGCTTTAACTTAGGCATCAGCCTCACCTCTCAACATAGCTGCCAGCTTGTTTACATCCTCCATAACGGAGCGGAAATCAGCAGGAGTCAGGGACTGTTCTCCATCAGACAAGGCAACCTCTGGATGTGGATGAACCTCAATAATCAAGCCATCAGCACCGGCTGCAATAGCTGCCATAGCCATAGGTCTTACCATACTGCGACGTCCAGTACCATGACTTGGATCTACAATAATTGGCAGATGGGACAGCTCCTTGATAGCTGCCACAGCACTCAAATCCAAGGTATTGCGGGTGTAGGTTTCATAGGTACGGATACCGCGCTCGCAGAAGATAACATCATCACAGCCCTCGCTCATAATGTACTCTGCTGCATTGAGCCATTCCTTAATGGTAGCACAAAGACCACGCTTCAACATAACTGGACGGCCTGCCCGGCCTACTTCCTTCAATAGCTGGAAGTTCTGCATATTTCTAGCGCCAATCTGCAATACATCAGCATAGCGGGCTACAGTCTCAATAGAGCGCTGATCTACCACCTCGGTAACAACCTTCAGACCGTTGGCATCAGCAGCAGTTCTCAGCATCTTCAAGCCTTCCTCTGCCAAGCCCTGAAAATCATAAGGAGAGGTACGAGGCTTGAAGGCACCTCCCCGCAGGAACTGAGCTCCAGCACTAGCCACAGCCTCAGCAGATTCCATCAGCTGTTCCATGCTTTCCACGGCACAAGGACCAGCCATCACTACAGGCTTGCTGCCGCCGATTTCCACTCCATCTACATTAACAATGGTATTGTTTTTCTTAAATTCTCTGCTTACCAATTTGTATTTCTCTGTAATCCGCACTGTTTTCTCCACTCCGCTAAGATGCTGCATTTCCAATTTGCCAATCTCAGCCTTGTCTCCAATAACTCCTACAATGGTACGGCTGGCTCCCTTGGACAGGTGAACCCCCAGACCTTTTTCTTCAATTTTATCAATTACATTCTTCAACTCATCCTCAGTAGAATGGGGTGCCATAACGATAATCATAAAAATCTCCTCCAATTATATCATACAATGTGTGAACGTACCCCCGCCTATAGAGGCGGGAGCTTCCTGCTTCGGCGAGAACAGCACCGCTAACTCCGAAGAGTTATGGCGACTTACACTCTCTCCACAGGCGTAGATTCCCGTGCGACCCACGGTACTTTATGAGTTACGCTAGGCAGATATTCGCCTAGCTTCTTCTCTAATGTTTATTGCAGCGTTCTTGTCACGGTTATGATGACTGCCACACTTAGGGCAATCCCATTCCCGCACAGATAAGTCTTTGGTGTTATTGTTCTGGTAGCCACAAACATGGCATAGCTGACTGCTTGGATACCATTTGTCTATCTTGATAAGTTGCTTACCCTGCCATGCAAGTTTGTATTCCAGCATACTTGTGAACATGCTCCAGCCATTGTCGGATATGGATTTACCAAAGCTGAACTTGCCATCCTTCTTTCGCTTCGCCATGGCTTTTACGCTAATATCCTCTATGCCAATCGCATCATAGCGGTCTGCAAGATAGCGAGCTTTCTTATGCAGGAAGTCACGGCGCTGATTAGCAATTTTCTCATGGAGTACAGCCACACGCAGTCTTTGCTTATTCCTGTTACGGCTCCCTTTTTGTCTCTTAGAGAGTTTTCTTTGTGCCTTGACCAATCTCTTTTCGGCTTTCCGTAAGAAATTTGGATAATCGGCATTGTCCTCATCGGAAGCAACATACAGACCGTGCATAGCAAAATCCAATCCAAGAAAATTCTTCGGTATGATGGAAAGTATTTGGTTTTCATACTCAACCAAAATACTGATATAGTATTTTCCTGACGGTGTTTTACTTATGGTTACAGTCTTTATGGTGCTATTCTCCATCAATGGACGATGCAGACACAGCTTTACCCAGCCTGTTTTAGGCAGCTTGACCTTGTTTCCCTCGATTCTTACAGAGCCATGTTGGTTGTTCGTAGAATATGAAGCATGACCTGTTTTTTCCGACTTGAAGCGTGGCTTGCCAAAATGCTTCCTATTGCTCCAAAAGTTGTTATATGCCTTGTTCAGGTTTATTTGGGCATTGGCGAGAGCAAGGCTGTCAACCTCTTTCAGCCAAAGAAATTCTTTCTTGTACTGTGCAGGTGTATTGTTCAGCCTCTTGCCTGTTTCCTTATAGTAATCAAGACGATCTCCAAGCATCTTGTTATAGATGAATCTGGCACAGCCGAAAGTCTTGGCAAACATAATCTTTTGTTCAGTTGTCGGGTAGAGCCTGTATCGGTAGGCCTTATTCACTATAATCTCACCTGCCTTGATGTTCTATGTATTTTCGTATTGTCTCAATAGGAGCACCGCCTGTTGTCAGCAGGCAATAACTTCTTGACCAAAACATTTCTTTCCACAATTTACGCCTAACCTCTGGAAAATCTTTTTTGATCAGCCTAGAGCTGGCACTTTTATAAGCATTGATGAATTTTGATAGTTCTGTATTGGGATGAGCGCGAAACATGATATGAACATGGTCTTGGTCGTGATTCCATTCCTCCAACGTTATGTTATACGATGAACCAATGCGGACAAAAATATCTTTAGCGTATTGGCTCATTTGGTCAGAGAATACTTTGTGGCGATACTTTACCACCAAAACAAGATGGTAATAGAGTAAGAACACTGAATGATTATTATTGTCTAGTTCCATAATAAAAGAAATGTCATTTTTGATGTTGCTGTAAAAGCTTCCTGCAAGAGTAGTTATCATCACCTTGGAAGCATCAGTGTAGCCGGTCTTCCTTATTGCGTTGAATACTTTCAACAGATTGGACTCGGTGCCGATGAATCGGCAGAATACCATATCGCGTACTTGCAGGTTTGCCATGCCTCTATCCCCTTTCATTATAGCAGAATTAATCCCTTTTGAAAACTCATTCATTCCAACAGGCATCAGTTCAATAGAAAAGCTATTCTGCAAACATTATATCACTTTTTCTTTTGTTTTGGAATATATTTTTGGTAAAAACATATAAAAAAGCAAAAACAACAATGAGAATTAAATCCCCGTCATTGTTTCTGCTCATCCCTTTAACCTATTAATTTTATTTCTACCTAATCCATCTAATCCATGCAAAAGCTACTTTCATAAACATGATTTATGACCTGTATCGGCCAGTCAGGGCATGTCGCATTACCACGCTAATTGTAGCATCACCCTTGTAAAAGTCCTAGCACACTAGAGCCTGACTGATTGGCCTGGGCCAGCATAGCCTGCGAGGACTGGGAGAGGATACTGTATCTGGCATAGGCCGTCATTTCCCTTGCCATGTCCGCATCACGTATGACGCTTTCGGCGGCAGTGGTATTTTCATGGCTGACAACGATGTTGTCATTCATCACGGAAAGCCGCTGGTGCTGTGCGCCCATGGTGGTGATGGAGTTCTCCAGATAGCGCAGTGCCTGGTCAACATTCGTCAGAAATTCACGGGCTTTTTCCTGAGTGCTGATGCATGTGCCCAAGTCTATATCCGCAGTTTCCGGATACGGCCACACTTCACTGCGGAATTTCTGCTTCTTTTCCTCATCGGTCAGTCCGTCATATTCATTGGGCCATGGGTCAGGATAATCCGCTTCTGTCGGCTCAATCCCTACCCAGTGGTCACCAGTGCCTGGAAACAGCATACCCAATGTAGTATTCGGCAACTTCAACGCCGTATTGCCAGAAGCAGTAGTATCTCCCTGAATAAAAATCTTGCTACTTGGCTTCATATAGCTGGTAACGTCATATCTGTCCGGCACAACCTCCAGCTGTCCTTTTATACCGTTGTACATCAACAAGCCATTATTCGCTTTTTCAACATAGCATCTTGTTTCGCCGCCAGCATCTGTATAAACATTCAACTTCACACTATGATGCGCGGTAAGCTGAACAGGATTTGCTCCCGTCGTTCCATTGGCTGCATTCAGCCCATCAAAAAGCGCCTTAACAACATCAGAGGCCGTACTAGCTCCCTGCAATCCTATCACATAGCATTCTGAAGAACCATCTGTACCATTATAATGTTCACCTGTGCCTGCCGTCTTATTTGCGTCAAACATGACCGAGATAAATTGTCTACAGGCATCACACATCACAGAAAATCCCTGCTTGTCCAAATCCGCCGGTATATTGGCAACACTGCTAAAATTGAGAGCATACATCTGCCTGTCAGAATTTAGTCCGGTCTTGGGATATGTCCCCACTATTTTTCCATCAGGAAGTACGTCATAAGTGTATTCTTGAGCCAAATATATGTCACTAAGCGTTATTTTTGTACTACCGGCAGTTACAGTCGCAGTCCCGCCTGCACCTACTGTTCCCAGTGCCTGATAGTTTTTTGTGTGAGGCCAGAAGCCCGCCGCACCGGCCACAGGTACATCCGGCGTACCCGGCGTGGTGATATCCAGCGATATGTATTGAGGCGGCGTTTGCCCTGCCGGAAATTCTATGGCGGGTACAGGCGCACCTGTACCCGGCGTACTGCTGGCATCAACAACAGTATATCTGACACCATTTGCATCATAAACAGTGCTGCCGATTCCCGGCAGGCTGGCAGGAGGCTGAATTTTATTATACACTATGGTGTTTGCATCGTATACCATCTGCCCTGCGGCCAGCTCATGGTATGACGTGGGCGGCCTGTAGCAAGGTATGTGGTCTTTCACAGCGTAAGCATTTGGTGTTTCAGCCACCAGTGCGATACTGTTATCCTGCGCAGGTGCATCCACATTGAAAGCTGTAGAACCAGGAATAAACCTGCTGTCCACATGGTCAAGCTCGGCCTGATTCAAGAGAGGCCTGCCGTTATAGCTGGCAGAGGCGGCGATATCGTCAATCTCCGTCAGCCGCTGGTTGACTTCCTTCTGCATTATGCCCCTGTCAGAATCGCTGTATACGCCATTGGCAGACTTCAAAGCCAGCTCCCTTATGGTGGTCAGAAGCTCCATCTGGCTCTGCATGGCCCCCTCTGCCACATTGGTTATATCCGCACCTTTACTGGTATTGGCTGAACATTGATTCAGTGCCCGTATCTGGACACGCATTTTCTCGGATATGCTGTAAGCCGAGGCATCATCACCGGCATGGCGAACCTTTAGCCCTGACGCCAGCTTTTCCATAGAATTGGACAGCTTATTATTCTGTCTGTTGGATTCATTGAGGACTGACATAGCAGCCATGTTGTTGTAGATTACCATAAACCATTGCTCCCCAAAATAAATTCCCTATTTCTCCGGCCTTTGCCCGGCAAATTACCTTTTGCAAGAAAATTTTTGCTAAATTCAGTTCATGAACAGCCTTTTCAAAATATTTTTCATCAGTTTCTAATAAAAGCTGATAAAAGTTTATAAAAAGCTACTATCAAAGCTTATCACTGCCTTCCTGCGTCAAAAAAGCCTGCCAACCCTTCGTCCAGTGCTACCCTGCATTCCCAGCCGGGTAACAGGCGGCCGCCAGCCCACGGACGCATTACTTCTCTTTCCCGATATGGCCTGCCGCCAAACTCAATATTCAGCCTGCTTCCGGCAATTTTTTCAATTTTGCCCGCCAATTCCCGCAGTGAAATCTCTTCCTGGGATGACACAGCGTATGTACCGCACTTATCATATTCTCCTGCCAGCAGATAATCACCTGCCAGATAAAAAGCTGCTACCACATCGTCAATATGCACCAGATTCAAGAGCTGTTCCCCCGGTGACATGGCCAGTCCGCTGCCACTGTTCAAGCAGTCCTTCAACAGCTTCAGCAGCTTTTTCCGAAAATCATCATTCCCATAGGTATCAAAAAGCTGCAGCTCAATAACCTTCAGCCCACGAGCCTCCCTATAATATTGCAGCATATCATCAAAGGCCTGCTTGCTGGCGGCATATAAATTAACAGGACTGTATTGCTTATCATGGTAATGCTGCCATGATGTGCCGGTATTTACAAGCCTGCAGCAACCATTTTTGACCATAGCCTCTGCCAGCAAAGTACCAAAGGTCACATTGCTTTCCACCAGGGAGGCAATGTCCTCATAAGCATGACTGGGCAAATACAAAGAAGCCAGATGAAAGACCACATCCGGCTTTGCTTCAGCCAATATACTGTTCAGGCTGTTCCTGCCACTATGCACATGCAGCTTTATCCTGCCTGCAAATTTTTCCTCCAGCCTGGCGGTATCCGAATTTTCCCTGACAATGCCATGCACCTCCCAGCCCTCGGCTAAAAGCTTTTCTGCCAGATGGCTTCCCACAAAGCCGGTAATTCCTGTCAACAGCGCCCGCTTTGTAAAAGGTGAGGAAAACTCAGCAAAACTGCAAAATCCCTTATCCCGCCGGGACAAAATCGGCTGCTCATTAGCAGGCACAGGCCAGGGAATACCTACGGAATGCCACAAAATTCCGCTATCGCGTTCCGCATCATATAGGCTGGTGACATTGTACATGACCACAGCCTGCTCAGATAATGTATAAAAGCCGTGCGCCATGCCCCTTGGAATGTAGAGCATCTTTCCATTTTCCCCGGAAAGCTCGCAGGTGTGAAAACGGCCATAGGAAGCTGTCCCCTGACGCAAATCCACCGCCGCATCAAAAATCCTGCCCTCCGTGCAATACACCAGCTTGGCATGGTCAGATGGCGGCAGCTGAAAATGCAGGCCGCGAAGCACATTCTTTCTGGACACGGAGTAATACTGTTCCCTGAAATCAGTTTCAAGCTCCAGCTCCTTGAAGGCATCCTTATGCACCGTCTTGATAAAAGACCCCCGGTTGTCACCGCGGCGCCGTGGAATAAGCTCATAGCACCCGGCTAATTCCGTGTCCACCCGCTCAAACAAACCTCCGCTATCCTTCATTTTTTCACCGCCTCTTTGAGCATCCGCACTATATAATCAATCTGCGCATCGGTAAGTCCCGGATAAACGCCCACCCAGAAGGTATCCTGCATAATCCTGTCCGTATTTGACAGGGAACCGGCTATCCTGTAGCCTGCACTGCCATCACGCAGCTCATCAAAGCAAGGCTGGCGCACAATATTTCCGGCAAAGAGCATCCGCGTCTGAATACCCTTTGCCTCAAGATAACGCACCACGCTGTCACGGCTTATACCATGGCGGCAGGTCAGCATAAAGCCGAACCAGCTTGGTCTGCTGCCAGCCAGCGGTTCCGGTAAAATGAATTTATCAGCCACAGGCTGCATTCCCTGCCAAAGCCTGTCAAAATTGCGCCTGCGCCCGGCAACAAACAATGGCAGCTTCTTCAGCTGGGCACATCCTACCGCCGCCTGCATATCGCTGATATTCAGGTTCATGCCAAAATGGGAGTACACATACTTGTGGTCATAACCGGAGGGAAGCTCTCCGTATTGCCCTTCAAAGCGATGCCCGCAGAGATTGTCATGGCCGGAAGGACACACGCAGTCCCGCCCCCAATCCCGGAAGGAACGCAGTATCTTGTGCAGCAGCGGATTGTCCGTATACACAGCACCGCCCTGTCCCATGGTGATATGGTGAGGCGGATAAAAGCTGGATGTGCCAATATCTCCTACAGTGCCGGTAAGCCTATCAATGCCATCCACAGGACACACACTGCCCAGAGCATCACAGTTATCCTCTACAAGCCATAATCCATGCTTCCTGCAAAAATCCTTGACTGCCTGCAAATCAAATGGATTGCCAAGGGTATGAGCCAGTATCACTGCCTTTGTCCTTTTTGACAGAGCCGCCTCCAGCATATCTGTATCAATGTTGTACTGGGGAATGGTCACATCTACAAAAACAGGCACTGCACCATAATTGATAATCGGAGAAACCGTAGTGGGAAAACCTGCCGCTACAGTAATCACCTCATCACCGGGCAAAATCCGCCGTTCCCCCAGCAGGGGAGAAGTCAGTGCCATAAAAGCCAGCAGGTTCGCTGATGAGCCGGAATTGACCACGGAAACATATTTTACACCAAGAAATTCTCCCAGCTTCTCCTCAAATTCATCCACATAGCGGCCGGAGGTCAGCCAGAATTCCAAGGCACTGTCCACCAGATTGCACATTTCCTCATGGTCATATACCCTGGCCGCATAAGGAATCCGTTCTCCTTCCTGCCAGCTGCCTAGCTGATTATGAAAACTATCACAATATTCCTTTGCCAGTGACAAAATCCTGTCATGCAATTCCTGCTGTGTCATACACCATTTACCTTTCTCCATGCTTGTATCCGCTTTTTATAAGTTCAGCCATAACGACCATAGTTATGCCGGATTATTCCTCATCGGTCCATATCTTCCATTTTGCCTGCTTGCTATGCCACAGGGCTTCCAGCCGCTGCTTATCGCGCAGGGTATCCATACACTGCCAGAAGCCGTCATGCTTGTAGGCCATCACTTGATGAGCCTTTATAAGCTGGTGCATAGGCTCCTGCTCCAGCATGACATTGCCCTGCAGATAATCAAAAACTTCCGGCTCCATGACCATGAAGCCGCTGTTGATATAGCCTACATCATCACGGCTCTTCTCCCGAAAGGCATTAACCTGCCCGCCATCCATCTCCAGATAGCCAAAACGGCTTTCCGGCTTGGTGGCCGTGATGGTGCAGATTTTTCCATGTGATTTGTGATAGTCCAAAAGCTCCTTTATATTCACATCCGAAACACCATCGCCATAGGTCAGCATAAAACGCTCATTGCCGATATAAGGCTGAATTTTCTTGATGCGCTTTCCTGTCAGCGCGGCATAGCCCGTATCCACCACAGTAACCTTCCATGGCTCGGAAAAATTGCTATGCACCTTCACGCTTTCCCTGCCCTGAAAATCAAAGGTAATATCGCTGTTGTGCAGGGCATAGTCTGCAAAATACTGCTTAATCATATGCTGCTTGTACCCGGCACAAATCACAAAATCATTCATGCCATAGTAGGAATATATCTTCATAATGTGCCATAGTATGGGATAGCCGCCGATTTCCACCATGGGCCTTGGCCGCACCTGTGATTCCTCGCTGATGCGCGTACCAAAGCCGCCTGCCAATATAACAACCTTCATAATTTTCTCTTTCTGTCAGCCTAAATCACTGACCATATTCACTGCGTTCTTTTCTCTTGTTTCCTGCAAAATTTTCTCATACTGCGCTTCCATTTCCCTTGCATATCGCCTGCCGTCCATGGCAGTGGAGTTTTCCAGCATAGTACGGAGATTTTTGTGAAGCACATCTAAAAGCTCCCAGTCATGAGCTAGAGCCACAGCTCGTTCTGCATACTCATCCGCTGTAGGCACAGCCAGTTCACCAATCCCTGCATTGTTCAAAATGCTCAGGCCAAAACGGGAACTACGACGTTCTCCATACATACTTACCACAGGCACCCCCATGTATAAAGCCTCAAAAGTCGTACCACAGCCCCCATAAGGATATGTATCAAGGGCAATATCCATATCAAGGTAACGTAGCATATAATCCTTCGATGAAGGCTCAAGAATTACACGTTCAGGGTCTATGCCTGCTTTTTTGAATCTATCATGTACAAAAAAACGAACTTTTTTCCCATGAAGCGAAGGACTGTTCAACAAGATTTTTGAATTAGGCACATGATTGAGAATTTCCCGCCAGGCAATCAGCATTTCATCTGTAATTTTAGTAATACGGTTCATTGTACCAAAGGTAACATAGCCATTCTTTTTGCAGGGAGCCCCAGCGGAAGTAGGAAAATCCTTCTTCTTGTTATATCAAAAGCAGGTGCTCACATATAGAGGTTTTTCTGTAATATAGCTATGCCCCGGCTCATCCATGAATTTATCTGTAATAAGGTAATCTGTTTCCTTCATTCCTGTGCTTTCCATCCA
>OBLI01001677.1_pt1 | contig 20871 bp, 26 predicted proteins | sample 1519701 | NCBI WGS metagenome assembly OBLI01 (sample SAMEA3663005, study PRJEB22513) | pig gut metagenome | biome: pig gut; feature: pig-associated habitat; material: faeces | place: France | collected 2012
ATATATATAATATAATATATAAGCATTGCTAATATATAAGCTATGCTAATATATAAGCACCCCTTGGGTATAGCATATCATTTTTTTCATACTTGTCAATAGGTAAAATGTTAATAAATTTTAAACAAATTTTACAACACTTTTCAACAAATTTTTTGATAAATTTTAGACCGTTTTTTAGACCATTTTCAAACCAATTTTCTGAGTAAATTTTAGACCAAATTTCAGATAAATTTTAGACCAAATTTTATATCAATTTTCAAAAAATTTTTCGCCGCGATTCATCATAAAAAATTTTCAAAAAAATTTTCTTCACTTAAATTTTCCAAAAAATTTTCCCACTTAAAATTTTCCAAAATTTTCTCCACTTACCTCTTGACAAATCATTAACTTTATGATATACTCTCTTTAGAAGAAAAAACATTGGGCTTATTGCACACTAATGCGTAAACTAGAATAAGCCCTTTCAAAAAAATTCAAAAAAGAAAGGTAAGCAGACTATGTAAAAATTTACTATTACATAAAATTTGCACAAAAATAGCTTATGGAAAATATAAACAATACATACAACAATACACACAAAACAAACAAAGCTTCAAAAGCAAACAAAAACTCCCTATCAATGTCACACGAATCACAAACCCCTCAACCACCGAATAAGTTCAAAAGGTTTTCTCTAAAGCCTAACCTAAACAACCCAAAGAAGCAAACAATTTTTTGGGACCTAGATGATGTTGTCTTTAACAGTACAGAAGTAGTGGTTGATATTATAAATAAAAATTTCAGAGAACCAAAACATCTCTCTCCAAGGTCCATACAAGATGTCAAGGACTGGGGTTATAAATCAATTTATGCTCCACTAACCCAAAATCAAGTTCATGAGATTTTTAAGTCTCAACAATTTTGGGATTCTATTCAAGTTAAACAAGACTTCCTAAACTTAGCTAAGTCTGGAGTATTATCTCACTACAATAACGTAATAGTCACTGCTGGAGTAGATGAAACCTTCGCGAAAAAGAAAGCTTTATTACAGAGAACCCTAGAAGATAATAATCTTTCTTATGATAAAATTTTCTCTGACTTCTTTGGAATTACAGATATCCACAACTTCGATAAAAGTGTTGTTGACATGAGAGACGGAATTCAAATCGATGATGCTTATTTTAACTTGGTTGATACTAATGCGAGATGTAAAATTTTACTAAAAAATTACATGGAAACAGTTTTTAACAATAGTTTTGGAGACTACAAAGAGATTCTAGATAACTTATACGAAGTAAATAACTTCGCTGAAATTCATCAAATTTTAGAGTTCAACTATGCTGACTTTAAGTTGTAAAAATTATAAAATTATAAACCATAATTCATAAACCATAAATCACTAAAAAATTCAATTCGAAAGGGCTGATTTTTTGGCAGAAAATATTTTATCAAATACCTCAGAACAAGCTCAAACCCCAACCAAAAATCAAATTCCAATCCCGCCTCTCATACAGAGCCAGCAAAATTTTCAACAAGATTTTCAGCTTCCAACCATAACACCTTCTCAAAATTTCAAGAAAACCCCAAATCGTCTTTTCTATACAGTAAAACTTTCAAGTTCAATTCTAAGACATCATAAATTTGAAATTAATCTTTCCTTTGATGAGTGTTTAAAAAATGGGATGATAATTTCGCTTTCAGATTCTCAGATGCTTAAAACAATTAGAGACATCACAGGAAAGAAGATAGATAGACAACTTCTAGAAACTTGGTATCAAGAAAGAGATATTCTTAAGAAAAGAAAAAATTCCAAAGAAAATAGAGCCCGTATTCGTCAACTACAAAATCAAATTTATGACATGATGTACATACCACAATACATAACTGTAGTTATGGATAACACTAAAGATTATCAAAACATGTACAAACATGGTTTTAAATTTAATGGCCATACTTATCGTAGAGGCTCATGTTCAGCTTCACAAGCCAGAGTTTCAACAATAGTTTTTATTGACGAAGAAATTAAAGATGAACTGAAAAGAAGACTGGACTGTGGGAGAGATTTAACTAAGCCATTAGCTCCTAGTAAGTACAACGCATATTTTGGTTTATACTCCTCTGCAATCAAAGAAGTTCGTAAACCAAGATTTTGTATAGTCCCTGATTATGAAGTTGAAATGGAACACGAAGTTGACTTTGTAATAGAAAAAGATAAAGATTCAGATGACATTATTGAAAGAAGAACTGTTATTTCAAAAGAAAATAGATTTGATGGTTCAGGTTTGATTTCTCCTCAAATGGCTAAACTTTGGGGAGAAGATTTAGGAGAGGATTATACTCCATGTAATTTTTGTTTGCGCTATACATTCACAAAGGGAATGGTTAATGAGTTTGACTTTGTTGAATGGTGCCATGAGAAAAACGATGATAATTATATCATAAAAGATATTTGGGGAAAAGATATTGACTTAAGAAACATAGATGTTATACTTTCTGAAGGACAGGTTAAGCTTTGGGATTCATGGCCTTCACAAGAAGAGTTTGAAAGGCTTTCAGATGAAAACGGAATTGTCTTTGGAATAACAAAGTATTCTCCAAAACAAGATAAAAATGTCTTAATGACGAACTATCAATATCTACAGACTTTGAAAATGAATGATGAGGATATTAAGGCGTTATGCGCTGACACTGTGAAATATATCCAAGGCGTTAGTTATGAAGACCCTTATTATTCAATTCTTTTTTGTATGGGAGAGAATTCAGACGAAACTTCTGTGGAGAGGTTTTTAAAGTCAAGTGATAACTACTGGTTAAAATCTTTAATTCTTGACCATAATATTTTGAACGATAAATACTCTAGAGAAAAAATTAGAGACATGATAGTTAGACGAATTGAGTTAGCTTGCTTAGGTAGACTAATGATAAGAGGAAACTACCAATGTATTTGTCCAGACCCATATGCTTATATGGAATGGATTTGTTATAGAGATACTAAACCAATTAATGGATTACTTAAAGCTGGCGAAGCCTACTGTTGGTATTGGAATCAACAAGAAAAGGTCCCAGAGTATGTAGATGCTATGAGAAGTCCATTGACTCATTTTTCTGAACATGGTATTGATAAGTTAAGAAATACTGAGGAAATGAGAAAGTGGTATAAATATTGTTATAGTGGGTATATAAATAATATTCATGATGAATTTACTTATGTACATGCGGGCAGTGATTGGGACTACGATATAATTTCAAGCACAGACAATCCTCAATTTGTAAATGGAAAATATCCAGACCAAAGAGTAGTTACTTACGATGTTAAAAAACCACATAAGAAACTATTTACTGAGGATGATTTATTTGTAACTGATACGTTTTCATTCGGTACGCAAATTGGCCAAATAACCAATACTTGCAGCACCATTTGTGCATTAATGGCAGAGTTTCCAGAAGATTCTGAAGAATATAAACTTCTTGGAGATAGACTAAAAGCTGGATGCGCTGCTCAATCTAGGCAGATTAATAGCTGGTCTGCACATAGAGTAATCTATGTATAAAAAATATGTGGTGAACCCATAAATGTGGGGTGTCATTCTAAACAATAAATTTATGTTTTTAATGGCTAACGGTGAAACCTAAACTTAAGACACAATACGTCTTGAGCATGGCAATACCGTGGTAAGACTTTTTAAAGTAAACTGTAACGACTATTCCGTTAAGGAAGTAGGATTAAAGCATGGTGAAAGTCCAAATCCGAAGTGCCACACTCCTAGCAATAGGATGAAGAGATAGTCTAAACCCTTTTAAATACTGTGAAAACAGGGGTAAGAATTGAGACAAAACAAAAATAGGTGAAAACGTAAAAACCCTAGGAACAATTTGCAAACAATTCCAACATATAGAGCCAGATGACACAGAAGAAGAAAAAGCTAGAAAGAAGTTTTATAATTCTATCTTAGCCGATAAGAAACCTTACTTCTTCCGTTATAAGTATAAACAGCTTTCTAAAGATTATAACGCTTATATTAAGAAAACTGACCAGAACGCTAGAAGTCATCTTTATACAACTTTAGAAGACTTACTTGAAAAGGAAAAAATGGAATCTCAAGGAGTTTCAACTTTAACGGAAGAAGAAAAAACATTTTTGTTCTACTACAGAAAGAATCTACCAGTAATTGATTCTGACTGTGTAATGAATAAAATTTGTAAGTATATTGAATCTATTGATTTTCATATTAAACAAAAAATTAAAACTAAACAAGATTTTGATTATAAAATTTTATTAAGTGATAGTGGTTTTGAAATTAATAAGAAAATTTATGAGGACATATATAACATAATTGAGAAAACTTTTAAAGAGTGGGAAACAATCTTACAAGATAGAGAAAAAACAAAATATGACACTTCTTTGCTGCCATATGTTTGTGGAACGAAAACTGATAAAGAATTTAGATACCAAAGTTTAATGAGAGACTTAGAAGAAGTTACTTCTAATGAAGAACAACTTACTAACCACTTAGTATATTTGTTTTATGTTGGAAAACCATCTTATAGTAAAGCTACGCTGTGGAATTTAGTTGGAAAACAAATTTACAAAAATATTTTAAATAAAAAATCAATGGTTTATTATCCAGTTAAAGATGTTAATGGAGATATTAATTTTATGTTCGAGAAATATTCTGTAAGGCACATTTCCACAGAAAGTCTAAAAGAGCCAGAAAAGTATAATTTTAATAATTATTTTAGGTCAAGAGATTTTCCTAGATAATAATGACAAAAACAATTATCAAGAAAATTATCAGTTTGACAAATGTTTTTCTATTTTACCTAAAGCAGCACTAACAAATTTTAAGAAAATAGTTTATCCACTCAAATCTTTAGAAAAGGAAGATATAAATGATTGATATTTATAACGAGGTTGCTTATATAAAAAATGTCCTTTAGGACGGGTTCTCTTCTAAATGGCAAAGAGACGCCAAGCTTTTAACCAAGTATTATAAACTTGAGGGAATAAAAAAGAATGAAGCTAAAGAAATGATTCTAAATAAGTGTAAAGACACCAAGGGTCGTTTTAGATTTAATGAATACACAAGTGACATTAATAAAGCTAATTCTATTTTTGAAAAAGCTTGGAAAGACAAAACTCCTTTAAGAGAGATTTCTAAAGTTGAAATCTCTCGGGAAGTTTTAGATTGGTTCTTAAGTCTAGAAAAAGATTATATTATTACTGATGAGGAACAAGAAATTCTCAAAACTCGCCGCCCAAATGTAAGTATTAAAAATAATAGACCAGTAAACTGGAAAAGAACTAAGTTTTTATTTACTCTTTATATATGGACTAAAATACAAGAAAATTATTTAAACAAACCAAATATTCATTACATTCAAGAATACGCTAAAAGATTTAGAGAAGACGCTGACCTTAAACCATCATTTATTTTAAACAATGAAAGAAATCTTTTGTATGACTTGGGATTTATAGATATTAACTACGCGCTTGGAATTCAAACTATTTTTACTGATAAGTTCGACGTATTCAAAATTCCAATTACAGACAAAAATAGAGTTGTGATAGAACTTTATAAAGATGGAATTATGAAAGACAAAGATGGGAACCTTATAGATGAACAAGTTGGGGATTTGCATAGGTGTGGTTATTGGTTGGAAAAACAAAAGATGGGAAGTTTTGTTTGTGAGGGCTGTGGAAGAGAGATTGCACATTATACTACCACGAGACAAGAAAAAGGAAGAAAGTTTTGTAAAGAGTGCTTAAGCAAAGCCAGGGTAGATACTGAAGAAAGAAAATGTATTGACTGTGGAAAAGCTATTCCAATAAATAGTAAGTTTGACAGGAAAACATGTAGGTGCCGTGATTGTCAATTAAAAACAACCAAAGAAAATAAAAAAAAATATGACGATTTAAAAAGAATCCGAAAAATCAAACAAATCTTAAAAAACCCGCAAACCCTTGAAAATAAATGCTTTTCTTGACTTTTTTTAGAAAAATAATTTAACCCTACTGGGAAGAGAAAGTAAAATCCCAAAAAAATACGGTCAAAAAAGTGAAATTTTCATTCAAACTTTCAACCACTAAAGCATTACTTGTTTAAAGAAAATTTCACAGGGGTCCAATCCCAAAATTGGAAAATTTATTTAAAAGGAAAAAATAAAATGATTTTAATTTCAAGAAGTGACAGAGAGAGATTAGACAATGTGGGCCTACTAAAGTATAAAAAGATTGGCCCAAATCCTCAGGACCCAAACTTTGTAGTTATTAACAAAGAGCACATGAGTAGAAACAAGAGATACTATGTTGTAGAAACTCCAGAGATTATGGCTTTCCTACAGAAGTATGATAATCTGAATCTTCAAAAAATTAAGCAAAATCAATTAGACGGACTCCTTGAGAAGAAGATGGTTAGCGTTGACCAGATTCAACATCCGGGAGAGTATAAGCCAAATGCAATTGTGTTTGTGAGCGATGAGGGAATCATTCGTATCAAGAAGATTGCTAGAATTATGATTGAGCTTGGTTATTGGAAGACTAGAGCTCAAAGTGTCTAAAAATTAAAAAATAAAACTAAAATTTTAAAAGATTAAAAGATTAAAAGGTTTAAAAGGAGATAAGAACAATGACTAAGAATGAGATGTATACTAAGATTGCTGAGGCTTCTGGAGTCTCAAAGGCAAATGTTGAAGAGGTTATTAAGGCTCTGAGTGATGAGCTACTAGAGGTAATTGCAGCTAACGATTCTTTCAAGCTAGGTGATGTCGTAACCATTAAGGGTGTTGATAAGCCTGCTCGTACCTGTCGTAATCCTCGCACTGGTGAGACGATTGAGATTCCTCCTCGTTCCGGTGCACCAAAGGCTGTGTTCTCTAAAAAGGCGAGAGAGTAATAACAACGAACTAAGTTAATAATTATATTTTTCATATACTGAATTGCGGTACTTTTCTGCGGATGGTACCTAAGGGGGTCGGATGCGTCCGGCCCTCTTTTAATTAAGAGGGATGGTTTAGGTCTGGCCCTCTTTTAAATTTTAAATACGGGAAGTGCAAAATATGACAAGAAATTAGCTTGCTAAAGAAATATGCGATAGACTCAATCTAAAAGGTCTTGAAAACAGGCAGCTTGTAAAACATATCCTTGAGCAAGAGGAAGATATTGTCTATGAGTGCATTGCTTTGGAGGATTCTTTAACATATATTTGGGGGAAGATAGGTGGAACTCAAAGATGGCCCAGAAGAATTGGCGGGCCTTTTGCAGAGAACGAAACCGTTAGAAAAAATTTTGGATGGAGCACATTTAAACGAGGCGTCCCAACAGTTAAATGGAGTGACCAGGCTTTGTTATGCGATGAAATTAAACCACAAGAGTTTTTTGAAGAGGATGGACATAAGTATACAACTGCTGCAAAAGTTTTTAGAAAAGATGCTGGACTACCAGAAATCCCTGAGTATGAGGGATTAACGGAAGAGCAGAAGATGATAAAATGTAAAATGGCAGACGAAATTGAAGTTGAAACTTATTTAACTCCAACACAACAGCAAAACAATAGAAGACTTAGCGACCTTCATAGAATTGAAAAGTTATCAAAGATAAAATTCTATAAAGAAATTAACCACAAGCCGATGAATATGCTTTATGACGAAACATTGGGGGATGAGAACTGGTCTGGAGAACAAAGGTCTATGTTGTCAGATACTCTAGAGAAATTAGTTATTATGGTAGACCCAGTTGATAAGTTTAACTATTTAACCAACTTAGTGTGTGCTCTTATTAATAGAGCGCAATACACAAGAGTAGAAGAACTCTATGAATTACATAAAGAGGCTTACGACAAAGTGATAGAAGCTGGAAAAACTCCTGAATTTAATTTAGTCTTCGTAAGAAGTAATGGACGAACAGACCCAAATTATTTACAAGAACAAGACCCTTGGGGTTTATCTGATAAACAAATAAAAGATAGAGAAAGATTTAAATTCTTTACTGAGTATTTTAAACGTTTTGGTGTAAAGCCAGTGTTTATTAATGGAAAGCTCAAAGCTAAAGATTTAGATTATGATTATAATTGGGAAGAAGATGATGACTTCCTAAATACTTTTGTAAAGAAGAAACCGAAAAATGTTACCAGAAAGACGAGGTGAAATATGGCGGACGTAATTTTTGATGAAGTTAAAGTCGGACCGGCTTCAGATTTTAAAGACACTATTAATAATAACTTTAAGAAAGTAAAGACAGTAGTAGATTCTATTGGAAACAATATAGTCGTTAGTAATAACGCGCCTACCAACCAGAGAGCTGGTGACGTTTGGATTTCTCCAGTGTAATTTTTTAATTTGGTTTTAAAAGGTTTAAAAGGCTCGAAAGGTGGTGAAGCTTTATAGCTAAGCTAACTCAAAGACAAGTGGACTCTAGAATCAGAAAAGAAAAAGAGAAACAAGACGCTCTAAAAAAGAAAAGAGAAATTCAAGAGAAGAAAGCTATCTTTGGAGAAAACTGGAGATAGGTGGAACAACAAGCAATTCAAAAAGAGCTTGAGACCGAATTAGGAAGTGAAGTTACTCCTAAAATTTATGATTCTAAAGACTTATATGACTTTTTTGAACCTATTAATTTTTATACTGATAGAGACAACAAAAGATTAGAGCTTGATTATGATAATTTCATAGCTAGTGAAGAAAAGTTCCAACAGGCTTTAGATGATATAGACAGAGAGCTTCAATCTCTTAAAGAGAAAGAGTCCGAAGAAAAATTAACTAAAGAAGAAAAAGAATTAGCTAAGCAAGCTGCTCTAAAACAGGAAATAGAAGATTATAAAAAAATGATTGCTAATGATGGAGTTGATGAAACCCCTCTTGTTTTAGACGGTGTTGATTAGAACAAAGATAATAAAAAAAGCACAAAAGAAGATAAAGACGAGATTGAAGATGAAGTTGAAGATGGGAATGGAAAATCTATTATTGATGGCTCAGCCAATGTTATTGACAAAGCAAAAGCTATTAATAAAATGAAATTTGCTCCCGCTAACTTCTCTAAGAAACAATTAAGAGACAGGGAGAAAATGCTTACAACTATTTCTTCTTATTTGAATCGCTTTACTCCTTTATATAATAAACATATTTGTACATGCTGCGGAGCCCCAAAAGATATTAGTGCTTATTATATTACAAGTAATATTATGTGCTCTAATAGAATTGATAATAAAGGAAATCTACACATGTATGTGTGTAAAGAGTGTTGTAATAAATTGCTAGCTTATTACTATTCTGTACTATGTGATAAGAATTTAGAGCTGGCTATGCAACGCTTGTGCGCTACTTTAAATATGTATTGGGATGTGGATGTTTTTTATTCAGCGAAACAAAAATACGAAGATGGCGATAGACAAGGCACACTAATCGGATGCTATGTTATTGCACTAACGAATGATTTTATTGGTAAGACTTTTAGCGATAGTCCTATTTTACAAAAAGGATATAAGGCAAGCAAAGAACACAGAGAAAAAACTCCTATAACAGAAGCACCTTTTGATTGGTCTAAAGAAGACGCAAGAAATAAAAAGGATGTAATTAAAATTCTCGGATACGACCCATTTAGTTATGAAGAGAATGAGGAGGAGAAGAAAATTCTCTATGCCGATGTTGTAAGTGTTATTGATGAAGATGTTCAGCAAGATTATGTTAAGATGCAAAGCGCTTTAACCATTGTAAAATCATTCAATAAAGTAAGGAAGCTTGACGAGAAAGCTCATATGTTGGAAAAGAATAATGCTCCATTAACAGAACAAAAGGCTATAGCTGATTTGAAAGCTAAGGAGTTAAAAGCCATTAGCGACTTTAGTCGAGATAGTGGTTTTAGTGAGAGATTTAAGAGTAGACAGAATCAAGGACAAACTTCTTTTACTGGTATTGTCAAAGCTATGAATGAAAAGCAATACGAAAATGAATTAATTAATAAATATGATATTCAAACTTCCTCAACTATTCAGGCAGCAGCTGATGCTAGCTTTAAAGCTATATTTAATCAGTTAAATTTGTCTGACGCCGAAGTTTATAAAATTGTTCAGGAACAATTAGGTGAACTTAGAAAGCTTAGACAAGAAAATGATAGGTTGAGAGAAGATTTAAGATTAAGTAGGTATCAATGTACTGAATTAAGACTCAAGGAAAAGGCGAGAGCTCAAGGTAAGGAAGTTGATGAAGAGGAGGATGAAGAAACATGAAAATGAAAACAACCGAACAATTCATCAAAGAATATTATGAGAAATTCCCTGAGTCCACTGTTGAAATAGTCGGAGAGTATGTTGGTGTGCATAAACATATTAAATGTAGATGCAAGATTGATGGCAATGAATGGGATAGTACTCCACATGATTTATTAAGGGGAAATGGATGCTATCAATGCTTTATAAGAAGAAGAACTTGCAAACATGAAGATTTTGTTAAAAGAGTAGAGGCTATGAATCCTAATATAGAATTTTTAACAGAATATAAAAAAAATATGGAAAAAATAAAATGCAAGTGTAAAATAGATGGGTATGAATGGACAACTTTACCTAATAGGATATTAAATGGACAAGGGTGTCCTAAATGTGGTGGAAAAATTATAGACCCTGATGAATTTCAAAAAAATACATATAACAAATATGTAAAAGTATTGGATAAATATGAAAAAATGAAAAAGCCATTACTGTGTCAATGTTTAATAAACCCAGAACATAAATGGTATGCTATGTCTAATAATTTAAGACAAGGAACTGGTTGCCCCATTTGTAAAAAATCTAAGGGTGAATTAAGAGTAAAAGAAGTTCTAAAGGAAAACGAAATTAAATTTACACCACAAAAATATTTTGAAGATTGTAAAGATAAAAACCCATTACCATTTGATTTCTATTTAGATGATTATAATATTGCAATAGAATATGATGGAACCCAACATTATTTTCCAACTGCTTTTTTTACTGGGGATGAAGAAGCAGCTAAAGAAAATCTTAAATATGTAAAAGCTCATGATAAAATAAAAACAAAATACTGCGAAGATAATGGCATAAAGTTAATACGAATACCATATTGGAGTTTTAATAAAATAGAAGAAATCATAAAAAGCGAGGTGCTTGGAGGATGATTAGCCCCATTTTTAATAAGACCGATTGTGATTACTTACCAAAACAATTGGAGATTTGGGATAAATATTGTAAGATTTTACAATACGGAAGGCGGCACCCCACCAGGTGGATTGAATCGTTTATAGGAATTCAGCTAACAGACTATCAAAAATATATTTTTATGAATTGTTGGTGCGCTAGTACAGCAGTAATCCTATGTTCCCGTTAAATGTAGCGGCTTATAGCTATAATCCATAAAGCTATAAAGAAAATCTCTTCTAATTGACTTGGAACTCCAGCAAGATGGAGGACAGGGCCGAACCTGAAAAGGACGGTGAACGACTTAACGAAGAGACTCCTTATTTTAGGAGATGCGAAAGTCTGAACACAGGCATAGTCTTGATTAATAAACCTGTGAAATAATGGTCAGAGGTAACCAGACCCCTTAAAGAAGAACCATTATGATAACAAAATGGCAACAGGAAAGAGCTTTTTCTCAGCACCATTCATTATGGCACGTTCTTTATTAATTCCAAATCACAAGACTTACATAATGTCAGTATCTGGTGGACAGGCTTCTGGTACTTTTGCTAAACTAGAAGACTTGGCCAATAATAATATAGCATCAGTACTAGGTGTTTCAAGTGTATTCTTGGAGAATGTAGTACGATTAAATTCTAAATCATCTGGATTTACTCATGCAAAGTCTGGTTCTCATGTAGAACTATTTAATGGGTCAGAAGTTACTAGTTTGAACTCTGTACCCGATAACCTTCGTGGTATAAGGTCGACAGGCCGTTTTAAAAAGAAGGTCAAAATCAATCTTTTTAAAATAATTAATGGGCAAAATCGGTGAACCCTAAACATATGCATGGGAACACCGAGATAACTTATTAGATTGCGAAAGGCTAATAAGTATTGTAACGCATAGTAGATGAATAAATATAATTCTACCACGAGTGTCCATCACCACAGACCTTGGTGAAAATATATGCTGAGCTTATATGAAAATATAAGAGCTATTGGATAAAAAGCCAATAGGGTAACACATGCTTCTTTAAATGTATACGACGAAGGAGCCTTTATAGACCAAGAACTATATACAGCTACACTACCTTTTACAGCTGTATCGGCAGACTTCCGCACCTCCAAAGACTTAAATCCAGAATTATATCCCAAACAAATCCCGAATTTGAATCTGTTTTTGAGTTCGGCTAGTGATACGTCTTGCGAAATGTATAGACAGTATAAAGAGGCTTTTAGACAAATGATGTTGGGTAACACATCGTACTTTGTTGCCGACCTTAATAATTGGGGTCCGTTCACTGTAAAGTGTTCGAAAAATAATAAACCTAATTGCTGAAAACTCTTAAAGCTTTTAATACCACAACATAAGTTGGAAAACTAAGTGTGAAGGTTACGAAAGTAGAAAAAAATTAAAAGATGTGCTATGGTTAAATCCTAAAGCAATAATAAAAAATAGACAATCAGCAGCGAAGCTATTATATTATTATATAGTAGAACGTTCAACGACTATCCCGAAATGGGAGTAGGCTCAAGTGAGTCGAAATGGTTTACGTCCTTTTAGGATGAAGATATAGTCTGTACTTTATTGAAAAATAAAGAAGTGATAAATTCACAACTTTGAAGTAACGAATCAAGGTTAACATTTTAACGATTATCATCAAAGCACGAAACCTTACATTAATGGAAAGCCAGCACCTCCTCTGGTATCAATAGAAGAGGTGGAAAGAATGTACGAAACTAATCCATATCGCGCAGAAAGAGAATTTGGAAACAAATGGTCAGGGGTAAATGGAGCCCTTTATAACAAGTAATTGTTATATAATTTAGTGTTAATTGCTTTGAAACCCTAAAGTCCTTATGCTTAAATAGTAAGCGGAAACGCTAAGCTTAATAAGATGCGAAAGTAGAAAAAAGTTAAGGAATATTTGCAAGGTTAAATCCTAAACAAATGTAAATGGGTGTTTAGCAGGGACTTTCCTAAGTTGTTTTAATATGGAAAACCTTCAACGACTATCCCATAACGTGGGAGTAAAGCCACAAGCATATGGTGGAAGAAAAATACTACTCCTGTTCAATCAGGATGAAGATATAGTCTGCCCTTATCTGAAAAGATAAGAAGTTTTTAATAAACTGCATTGTAGTTGCGATACAATGTGAACATAATGGACCAAGGCGAAGATGTATTAGTTAAACGTACAACAATAGAAAAATTTTCAAAAACTTATTATCCGGATTTTGAGAATGATGGTACAAGAAAGTATATTCTTACTTACGACCCAGCCTCTCGTTTGGATAACAGTGTAGTTTTGGTTGCTGAATTATTTAGAGATGAAGAGAAAGGGCTAATGTTAAAATTAGTCAATATGGTAAATTTAGTAGAGAGAGCAAAAGATGGCACGTCAATGGTTATTCAAAAGCCCAAGCAAATGGAAATCTTCAAGAATATGATGGTTGATTATAACTTGGGTTATGTTGATTATGAAGGTATTGATAGTGTTTTTATTGATGCTGGAGCTGGTGGTAAACCTTTGCCACCTTACAAAGTAATTTGTAAGTAAAAACGCATTGAATTGCTGGAAGTTCCTTAAGAGTTATATACCACAACGTAAAGATGAAACATGCTTAAGCGTGAAGGTTTAAAAAATATAACTATTGGATAATCAGCAGCGAAGCTTCGAACAGAAGAACGTTCAGAGACTATCCTTTTAGGAGTAGGGGAAACCCGAAGCAGTGCGCCCCTTTTTAGGGTGAAGATATAGTCCATTGTTTTATAGAAATATAAGACGGAAAAATATTTTAATGGGAGGTTTTGAGGTTGGTCAACATTTGCTAACCGACTTCAAAGGAAAAGATGGTCGTTTACACAGAGGCATTATAGACCCAGAAAATGAGTATATGAAACTCTATAAAGATGACTATCCTTCAGCAGACCCAATACTAAATTTATTCTCATTCAAAAAAGATAAAACAGCAGCTTACGAAGCTACGCAAGCAATGATAAATCAGGGATTAGTAATTTTCCCTAAAGGATTAAATGTTAGAAATGAACTTGAATTTGAGGTTGAGAATCCAGATGGGTCCATGTCGATTAAATACGAGAAACCTGGTCTAGATGAAATAAACTCTATAACTCAAATGGATTTAGCAAAAGAGGAACTTATGGGTATGCAAAAGACAAAGAAGCCTAATGGAACTATTGTATTTGAGCAGACCCCTGCGGCTAAGAGCAATAATTTGCACGACGATAGGGCAGATGTCATAGCTATGGCTTGTTTCCGCTTAGCGCAATTAAGAAGTGAAGATGCACTTAATGTTACAAAAGAAAAGCAAAGCTTTGAAGCTATCTTTGAACAGAGAAGGCACTCAATCTCTCGTGCCAATAATAATCCTTTTATAAACAAAAACAAAACAAACCCCTTCCGTGGTCGAAGGAGCTTTTAATTAGAACTAAACTCAAAATTTTTTGGGTTTAGCTTGGCTAATAATTTAATAATTATTGGTCAAGCTAAAGCTAAAATTTCGTAGATATGCTTCTGCGAATTTTTATAATTTTTTACTTTTTAGTATTTTTTTATTTTTTATAGAAAGGAGCGGAAGTATATGAATATTGCTCAATTTGTGTTTTTTGATTCTTCTAGCACTAGTCCAATTTCTAACACTTATGGAAATATTGGTAGTGGCGGAAGTTTAACTCTGCAAGTAATCGCAGATGAAGGCACTCCTATAGATTTACAGGTAGAAGGTCTGGTTGATATGAATTCCCCAGATAAATATGCCCCAATTAGGGTTGTCAGCTTAGACACTTTTAAGACCACTAACACTATTACTGAAGCAGGAATTTATATGATTATTATTTCTGGAGTTAATAATGTTAGACTTAAGTCTAATGCTGGAGTTGGTAATTTCAAGGCATATGCCGTTTCCGTCAATTGATGGAGGTGACATATGGGAAAGACTTCTAATAACGATAGTGTGGCTCGTATTCTGTCAATGGCGGCTTTACAAAATGGACAGCTAGATTCTGATATTACTGTAAAGAGCGCTGTTGGGGGAATTCCTGCGGGCAAAGTTTACAAAGCTGGTACCTCTGTTACCACTATTATCAATGATATGTTGGGAGGGGGTTCTCCTGTAGTGGTAGAAGATGTAAAGATTTTTTATGGAGCTACTGATTCCAAACCAACCTCAACAAGTGGTTTAACATCTATCACCGTAAAAAGCGATAAGCTTTTAAACGGTTATATTATTAAAATTGATAGTGGAGATAGAGTCGCTAGAACTAGCCAATATCCAACTATAGCTTTACCAGTTAAATATAAAATTACAAAATGGATTGCTAATGGATTTGATTATGATATCCCACACACTGAGATTCAATCTGGAGGATATAGCATTTATTATTTAAATAAACCATCTTACGACGTTGAGGATGGTGGAATAACTTATAAAATCACTATAACTACCTAAGGAAAGGAGAGCGAAAGAAAATGGCAATTAATTTACCTAGTGGTCTTAATATAACCACAGATGAAGCTGTTGACAGTAGAATATTACTAACAAAAGAGCAAATGAAAAATATGGCTGATGCAAAAATGCCAAATAAATATTTTTGTATTTGCTTGGAAGATAGTAATTTATATATTTATGATAAGAGCGCTACCCCTAATGAGGTAACGGGTAAATTTACTTCTCTTAGTATTGATTTAAATAGTACTGAAATTCAAAGTAAAATAGCCGAAATAATACAAAATGGGCTTAATGATGGCTCCATTACAATTAAAACCGCCTCCGAAGATAGCGTTGGTGGCGTTAAAAGCTCTCCCGACAAAAACAGTGTTACTGTTAATGAAGATGGCACCATGAATGTAAATAGCGTTGGCGTAGAAAAACTATCTAACACTGAAGGAACCACCCTAGTATTAGATGGTGGCTTTACTTCTGTATAAGAGAGGAGGTAAGGCATGAGCGAAAAAATTTTAAACGTAGTAATTAAATTACGTAGAGAAACTGAAGAATTTTATGATAAAGTCAAGGATACTTTTATTCCATTAAAAGGTGAAGTCTGTTTGGTAGACTCTATTAACTATGGATTAAGAACTAAAGTTGGCGATGGCAAAACTGTTTGGAAGGATTTGCCTTATAAAGGGTTAGACGTATTAAAGATTTATGGTGAATCTTCTGACACTAGCGCAATCGTTAATGGTCAAGTTTATGATACTCCAGAAGCGGCTATCGAAGCAGCCCCCGCTGGTTCCGAAGTTGTAATTCAAAATAGTTTAGGAGAAAAAACTGTCACTGTCGATAAAGAATTAACTATTAATCTAAATAGCGCTGAAATTAAGAATGATGAAGCTACTCCAATGGTAGTGGGAATTAATGGAAAACTTACTCTTAAAGATGGTGGATTGGGAAGTGATAAAAAGGACGAAGGTGTTTTAGTAGTAAGAGGAGAGGTTACTCTTAATAATTGCAACCTAACCCGTACCGACATAAACAATCTTTATTACACTGGAGTCAATCACGGTAAGATGACTGTTAATAGTGGTGTATTTAGCTCTCCTGGAACCTCTCAAAAGGGGTCTTCTATGTTTGAGAATGGTTATCAGAATTATAACTCTGGTAATGAAAAAAATGGTTATGTTCCCGGAGTAAATCAACAGTTTCCTGAGTTAATTGTTAATGGTGGTTCTTTCTTTAATCCATTTTATATTATTAAAAATGATGATGGTGGAAAGCTTACTATTAATGATGGTGAATTATACGGAACAATTTTGCACAACGGTATTGAGATGACTATTAATGGTGGTCATTTTACTACAACTGATGGCACATATCCACTTAGTATTCGTAATTTAAGTGATGATTTAAATCCAGCGCACACTGTTATTAATGGAGGAACCTTTGATGGAAATTGCAGAACCATTATTTGGAACAGTGGCGATAAGCCACTTGACATCAAAGTAAAAGGTGGCAAGTTTATTATTGCCGTTGATGAGCAATATATCGCCGAAGGCTATGAGCAAAAACTTATAGACGGCTGGTATATAGTAACTAAGAAAGGAGAATAATCATGAGTTTTAATGTTGTTTACGCAAATAAAGATAAAATAAAGAACAAAATTGCTCAGGGTATTATTCTTCCTGAGAGTTTAATTATAACAAATGACCAACCAGATAATGCTGAAGTTTATTACTATGATGATAAAGGTGAACTTAAACAATTAATTAAGAAGACTAAGTTTGATAGTGAAACAGAAGCTAGAATTTGGATTGCTAAGTATAATTATGCTGGTGAAACCATTAGTATTAAAAATGATAATGACAACTGGAATACTTATAATGTTGGGGCTAATGGTGAATTAGAGCAAATTCCAAACGCGGAAAGTATCACTGATTTACTAAATGGACTTATCATTGATGGCGGAAAAGCTCCCGCCGAAAACCCTTAATGCAGGAAGGAGGAACTATTAAATGGTTAAAACAATTAATACTGTGATTAAACTACGTTATGATTAGGATTATAATTATCAACGAGTTGGAAATAGTTTTATTCCTGATTAGGGTGAAGTTTGTCTTGTAAATACTAGAGATAGTGGATTAAGAGCTCTTGTTGGAGATGGAACAAAAACCTATAACTAGCTTGAATATGTTGACTATGTTTTCTATAAGGGTTACTTTAAAAATAATTCTTTTTGGAAAGATGAAGAGGCCACGATTGAGCTAGACAAAAATATAAATAAAATTTATATTGATTTACTAAATAATAATTCATTATATATTTTTAATGGGATTGAATATGTTTCTATTGGACAGCTTCCATTTGCTAATAGTAAGGAAGCTGGGATAATGAAATTATACGATTCTCTTGGGAAAAATGTTGATGGCACCATGACCCAAAAAGCTATAACTGAGGAACTTGAGAAAAAAGTCGGTGCCTCTATAAGTGGGGAAACCATTATTTTTAAGTAATTAAAAATAATGTTTTTTATATTGTAAGCGATTGTTTCGCTTAATTGCAATTAAACAAAACATAAGGAGGATTTTATATTATGGCTGATAAATTTCTTTCTATTTTTAATGTTGGTGGCGTAGATTATAACCTAAAGGATGCTGCCGCTACTTCCAAGCTGGAGACTTTACTAGGTAAGCAAACTGTTCAGGAGTTGGGCGCTGCTGCTTGGAAGGCTATTGCCGCCAATATTTCTGATACTGACGAGGGTCTTCCCACTGCTAAGAAGGTTAAGGAGTATGTTGATGCTCAGGTTGGCACCATTCATCACTTTGATATCGTGATTGATGCGGCTGGCACGGCTGCTGGTCCTTCTGTTACCGCTTCTGCTGACACCATGTACAAGATTTATCTTGTTCCTGATACTAATGCCGAAGCTGGTTCTTATATTGAGTACATCACTATTAAGAGCGGTGAAACCTATAATTGGGAAGCCATTGGTTCCACCAGAACTTCTCTTGATGGCTATGTTCAAAAGTCTCAGACAATTGCTGGTCTCACTCTTAACACGGATATTTCCACTGCTGACCTTCAGTCTGCACTTGGCTTGAAAGCTTTCGCATATGCCGCAAAGGGTACTGCTACGGTTGGCGCTCAGACCGTAAGTGGTGTTAAGGCTACTGGTACGAGCACTGGTACTATTTCTGGTGATGTTGCTTATAATGAGACTGACATTACTTCTACTGGTAGTGTAACTGCTACTGGTAGCATTACTGGCAGCGCTATTAGTGGTGGTTCTATTGCAGTGACTCTTAAGGATGCTGAGGCCCCCGCCGCTGCTACAGTAACCGCTGAGGCGTATAAGCCCGCTGGCTCCGTGACTTCTAATTTTGTTGCCGATGCTGATAATGGTGTTGCTATTGCTGGTACTGTTTCTAAGCCCACGGCTACTGTTACTCCTACCACTGCTACTGTTCAGGAAATGAAGACCTCTGGTACTGCGTATAGTATTACCAAGGGTTCTGTCACTAAGGCTGCTGATACCAAGAGCGATTTTGCTACTGAAGGCGTTACTGCTTCTGTCAATGAAGATACCGAGACTCTTACTTTTGCGGCTGCTGGTACTTCTAAGGCTGTTACGGCTGCTGGTGATGTGACTTATACTGCTCCTGTTCTTTCTGGTGCTCTGCCCACCTTTGGTGCTTCTGCCGCTGTTATGACTGGTGCTACTGTTGATGTTTCTCAGCCCACCTTTACTGGAAATAAGTATGCCATTAATAGTTCCTTCGATGGTACTGAGGTTGAGAAGATGAAGGTTACTGGTGTTACTTATGTTAAACAGGCTGTTAATAGTGCTACCTTTAATCCTGTTCCTGCTACTCTCGGCTTCTCTGGTGATGCAGTTAGTGTTTCTGTCGCCGGTAAGTATGATAAGGCTACCAAGGGTACTCTTGCCTTTACTGGTGCGGATATTTCCCTCAATGTTGGTGACATTACTGTTCCTTCTCAGAACATCGAGGTCACTCCTGTTACCGAGTAATTTTTCTTCTTTTAAAATGTGGGTAACTAAGAATGGATATATCCAAGATAGAGTTGCCTGATGGTTCTCAATTTGACATAAAAGATGCGTATTTAACTCATGTTATTAATGTTCTTTTAGGTATTGAAGAACCTGATGAAAGAGATATAAGGTAATTTATATAGAGCGGGGTTGTAATATATCCCGCTCTATTTAACAAATGGAAGGTTTGATATGAAGCCTAAGTACAAGGTAAATGAAAATAGACCAGATTTAGAAATTTGGTTTGTAAATAAAGAAGATTGTAACTATGGGATTAAATCTCGAAAAAGTGTTCAATTAAAATGTCCAGATTGTGGATATGAATTTGAAGAAAAGATTTCCAATTTTGTAAAAAGAGTAAAACTTTGCCCAAAATGTAATCTTGATGGTATTTCCCGCCCAAATAAATTTTTAAGGGCTTTTTTAGAAGAAATCAAAGACCAGTTACAACAAAAGAATTTTGAGTGGAATCCGACGTGGGGAGAATAGTATGTGTGGGATGGACACATAATTACTAAAAATAACATTGAAGTTGTTGTAGAGATGCAAGGGGTACAGCATTATCACGAAACTAATTGGGGAAGACATGATTATCAACTAAAACGAGATTCTGATAAAAGAACATTGTGTTAGAAGGCAGAGATAGAGCAAATAGAAATAGATTGCAGCAATACACAATATTCTTTTATGAAAGAGCAAATTTTAAAAAGTCGTTTATCAGAAATTTTAGATTTAACACAGGTTGATTGGAATAATGTTTTTATCAATACTTCTAAAAATTATACAAAAGTAGTGGCTGATTATTATAATAAAGGTATGACATCTGGAGAAATAGGTAAGATTTTAAACATGGATAGGCATACAATTTAGAAAAAATTAGCTGACGCTAAAGAAATTGGTTGGGTTGACTATGTTCCAATCTCTGTGATAGAATTATGTAAAAAAGATGTTAAAATAATTGATACACAGACGCAAGAAACAATTATTATCCACGGGGTAAACGAGGCTTGTAATTGGTTCAAAGAAAAATATAACATATCAGTTGATAGACATACAATTAAAGATTATGTTCGAGGAGAGCGCGTGATATATTACGGTGGAAAACATGTAGAATCACTGAGTTAGAAGTTATATAAAGGCAGATTTAAATTTGAACATATAAAAAAATAACGAAAATAAATAATACACACTAATACAATAACGCCACATTTTTATAAGAAGAAAATTTTTAAATAATTAATTAAAAATAAC
>OBLI01001678.1_pt1 | contig 20869 bp, 14 predicted proteins | sample 1519701 | NCBI WGS metagenome assembly OBLI01 (sample SAMEA3663005, study PRJEB22513) | pig gut metagenome | biome: pig gut; feature: pig-associated habitat; material: faeces | place: France | collected 2012
CAATGATATTCGTTCTAAACAATTTATCAAGATTTTTAAAGATGAAAATGGTGAATCGCAATCCATGCTGCAACGAGTGTATGGACAAATTAAATCTGTAGATAATAATGCAAGCATCACTATTGCTACGTCTAAAAGTCAGGTGTCAGCTATTAAAAACCAATTGGCTGATAAGGTGAATATCTCTGTTGAACCTTGTCGTAAGGATACTTTTCCCGCGATTGCTTTGGCAGTTTGCTATTTGCATGATGTGTTAGGTATTTCTGAGGAGGAAGCAGTCATTGTATCTCCTGTAGATCCTTATGTTGATGCAGCATATTTTTACGCTTTTTCTGAACTAGCAAGTCTGGCTGAGTTAGAGGAGAATAATCTTATCCTTATGGGGATTGAGCCGACATATCCAAGCGAAAAATATGGTTATATAATTCCTGATACAGACGCTAATGTTAGCATTGTTAATATGTTTAAGGAGAAACCAGATGCTGTAACGGCTGAGCAATACATTAAGCAAGGAGCTCTTTGGAACAGTGGCGTTTTTGCATTTAAGCTGAAATATGTTCTTGAAGTAACACATAAGTTAATTGACTTCAAGGATTATTACGACCTGTTTGATAAATATGCGTCATTGACTAAGATTAGCTTCGATTATGCTGTGGTAGAAAAAGAGCCAAAGATTACTGTCATGCGCTATGTTGGCGAATGGAAGGATTTAGGAACTTGGAATACATTGACCGAAGCAATGGCAGAATCAGTTATTGGCAAAGCAATTTTGAATGATAAATGTACAGATGTGCATGTAATTAACGAGTTGAATTTACCAATCCTGTGCATGGGATTACAGAATGTAGTTGTTGCTGCCGGACCGGAAGGTATTTTGGTTTCTGAAAAGGAGCAGTCTAGCTACATTAAGCCTTTTGTTGATAGCATTACTCAACCTGTTATGTTTGCAGAAAAGTCTTGGGGCAGCTATCAAGTTATTGATATTGAGCCTGATAGTATGACTATCAAGATTACCTTGAAGGCTGGAAGTAAGATGAATTATCATAGCCACCAACAGCGTGATGAGGTTTGGTCAATAATTAGTGGATTTGGAAAAACTATTGTTGATGGCATGGAGCAAATGGTGAAGCCCGGTGACGTCATTACATTAGAGGCAGGTTGTAAGCATACAGTAATCGCTGAAACAGAACTGAAGATTATAGAGGTTCAGTTAGGTAGGGAGATTAGTGTTCATGATAAACAAAAGCATGAGCTTGAAGAATAAGCCTCAGCCTTTTTTGCTGTCCCCGGCTTGCAAGCAAACAATATGGGGAGGAAATTTATTAAAAACTGAATATAATAAGCATGCCGATTTTGACAATATAGCTGAAAGTTGGGAGTGTTCTACACACCCTGATGGAATATCAACGGTGGCAAGTGGAGCTTTTTGCGGTCAAAAATTGAGTCAAGTCTTGCAAGTCCATCCTGAATATGTAGGTAGTCATCCACATACAGTGGGTGAACTACCTATTTTAATAAAATTTATAGATGCTAAGCGAGATTTGTCCATTCAAGTTCATCCTGATGATGATTATGCCTTGGCGCATGAGAATTCATTGGGGAAAACAGAAATGTGGTACATTGTCAAAGCTACTCCAGGAGCACAACTAATTTATGGCTTTAATAATGATGTTAATAAAGAGATTATTTCTGCTGCTTTGGCAAATGATAGTATTATGAAATATTTACGTAAGATAAGTGTAAATGCAGGGGATACCTTTTTTATTGAGGCTGGAACAGTGCATGGAATAGGGGCTGGAAATTTGCTTGTGGAGGTTCAGGAAAACTCAAATATAACTTATCGTATGTATGATTATAATAGGGTAGATGATAGTGGAAAGAAACGAGAGTTGCATCTTAATAAAGCATTAAGTGTTGCATCCTTCAAAAGTAGTAATAATCCAAGACAGCCTATGCATATTATTAAATATTCTCAAGGATGCGCAAGAGAATTTTTGCACCGTTGCCAATATTTTCAAGTGGAAAAGGTAATGATTAATACCAAGGGTATGGGAAAAGGGATTAAGTTTGCAGCAGATAGCCTATCATTCTTGGCCTTGATATCTACTAATGGTTATGGTAGAATGTGTTTAACTGATGGAAGTGTAATTCCAATAAATCAAGGTAATACTGTGTTTTTTCCAGCAAATTCACAAACTGTAGATGTATATGGCGAGATGGAAATGCTGTTGGTAAGGTGTTAGGTTTTACAATTTATTTCTTGATGAGTATATGCGGAAATGGTAAAGATGAAGGTTTTGGTATACTTCATCATATGCTTGGAACTGATTAGGTCAATTCTATTTTGTTTTTAGCTAGTGAAAGATAGTGGAGTAAATATCAGATGCGAGAGCAACAGTACCAAAATGATGGGCCTGGGCCTGCTCTGGGAGTATTGATAAGCGCTAGGGTTATTAAAATTGAGTTCTAAGCTCATTAGGTTAAAGCGTTATAGTAATACTTTTATCAGCGACTAGTGCAAAAATAAAAATTTTATAGCTGTTCATGAGAGGAAGTAGGATGTTGGAAAAATATTATAGTTTACCAATTTGTGTTTTTGCGTTTATATCGTTTGTGTCGATAGCGGTGGGGAATATTGCCCTAGGCCTGGCAACGCTGGGCTTGTTGTTTTACATAAAAAAACAGCACATCACTGTGCCGGAGGAATATAAGGGATATTTTGTTGCCATCGCTGGCTTTGTGGGGGCGCTGCTGCTTTCGGCGCTGTTTAGTGGTGATTTAAAGGTGGGCCTCAAAACGTGGGCCGATATGCGGGTTTGGCGCATGATGCCCTTTGTGATCATCATTTTGAGTATTCATGATCTCCTTAGCATAAGAAAAGTTTTAGGAGCCTCGATGCTGGGCATGTTTATAGGCATTGCTTGCTTGATTTATCAGGGCTTTAGTGGTGACCGCAGAGCAGCAGGCTTTTTTGGTCATCCCATGACCTTTGCTGGTTACTTGTGCATGTATTTGCCGATCTTTTTGGTGTGCTTTTTAGATGGCAAGGTGTTTAAAAAGTATAATTGGCTGACTGGGTTGGCATTTTTTGTAGGCTGTGCCGCGCTTGTTTTTAACGGAACTCGCGGTGCTTGGCTCGCCGTTCTTCCGGTCTTTGGCCTTATCTTGTTGTTTTATATTTCCCAAAAGAATAAGGCTGCTATAGTATGCTTAGCATTATTGGTAGCAGCTGGCTTTGGCCTGACCTATAATAAAGCCTTTATGGCACGTGTTAGTACCATAACCAGCACTAAATTCCAATCCAACACAGAGCGCTTATTGATTTGGCGGAGCGCCTATAACATGTTTTTGGACCATCCTGTGCTAGGTGTGGGCTTGGGCCAATATAAGGATAATTATCAAAAGAAGTATATCTCTCCTAAAGCCAAGGAGCCTTATATCACCCACGCCCATAATAATTTTTTGCAAATGCTGGCTGAAAACGGCATTGTGGGATTTTTAGGCTTTGTGGGCATGATTGGGTATTTTATGTATGCGTCCTTTGTGCGCTTTTGGAAAAGCCATAGTCCCTATGCCTTGATGCTGTTTTCCTTTACGCTTTCACTCAGCTTGCAGGGCCTGACAGAGAATAATTTTGGTAATTCTGCAGTAATGAAGGCTTTTTGGCTGCTTTTGGGTTGCTTGTTGGTGTTGGATTATAATTATAATAAAAAAGACTAAGGCGAGCAGAGCTAATCATAAGCTCCAAAAGCCATCAAAGCAAGCTCTTGATGACGTTTACCAGGGCATAGAAGGCCGGCGGGACGAGTAAAGCTGGCAGCATGTTTAGCGTTTTGCAATCGCGAATTTGCAAAATGCCTAGGCCGGAGCTCATGAGGAAGATACCGCCCAAAACCGAAATTTCGCCCATTAGCGCAGGGGTCATATAGGGAGCGATAAAGCCCGCAAAAAGGTAGATGCTGCCCTGCCAGCAAAAGAGTACTAGGGCGGCTAGCGCAATACCGATGCCGTAAGCAGAGGATAAAATGATGCTGGATACAAAGTCCAAGGTGGCATTGGTAAAAAGGTACGTATTATTACCGTTGAGACGGCTTTCAATGGGACCCAAGATGGACAGGGTGCCGATGCAGAATAAAAGAATGGCAGTGGAAAGGCCCTCTGCTAGCTTAGAGCCACCCTTGGCCTTTTCTAAAAGACCATGAAATTTGCCATCTAAGTCTAGGCGCGTGCCGAGTATTGTGCCGATGGCAATGCTGGCGATAAAAAGCACGGGGTAGGTGACCTTGGGAATGTTGCTGACGAAGGCGTTGGCTCCGAGGCCTACGGTCGCAAGACCCAAGCCATCAAAAAGAGCATTTTTATATTTTTCTTTTATGCCGCGGCTAACAAAGCTGCCGATGACGGAGCCGGTCAGAATACAGCTCACATTGACGATTGTACCTAACATGTTGCACCTCTATCCATAAATATAAATTATGTAATGATTTGGTATCATGCTCGCTGGAAATCACTGCGAGCGTGATACTTTTTTGTTACGAATTTACTAATTTTTCGCAATTACTATCTTTACAGTTACTTGATTATTTTATACCATATTAGTAGAAAATGCAAAAGAAAAACACAGGAGGTGTTCTTCATGTTCAAAAAAGCTTTGCTCGCACTAGGACTGAGCCTTGCAGTAACTGCCAGCGCCTTTGCGGCCGTCACCGAAAAAAAAGAAGAGGGCCACAAGTACAGCTTGAGCTACCCTGTCTTTAAGCTGGAGAATCGCGTCGCTGCCAAGGCCATTAACAAGGATATTAAGAAGATGGTTCTGGAGCAAAAAAAGCTTGCTACAAGCAAGAACCCCAGCTACGTGCAGGTTGGAACAAACTATGAAGTTTTCAGCGAAACTGACGATTATGTTAACATTATCCTTGTGAAATGGGACTATATGGGTGGAGCACACGGCATGCATTATGACCATGGCTTGGTTTATAGCAAGGCTACGGGTGAACGCCTGCCCTATACACATTTTGCGAAGGCCATCTCTGCGGGCGAGCTGTACGACGGCATTGCTAATCACAGTCTAAAGGTTTATGGTGCTGATTTGCAAACCGTTTCCCAAGCGCCCTTCATCAGCTATATTAAAAAAGAAGAATTTAAGCGTAGTGATGATTACGTGCTCAAGGATGGCAGGGTTTACCTGATGTATCCGCCTTATGAGCTCGATTGCTATGCTGTCGGTACTACTTATGTAGAACTGCCCTAAGCCTTAAACTACAAATCTAACTAAGCTCTTCTCATATGGGGAGAGCTTTTTTTGCTTTAGAAGAAGGATGAAATAAACACAACGATAATCAAACTACTAATAGAAAATTATTATTGACAAATTAGAGTCAGTATGCGATACTAATAATGAATATTAGGCTAATATTGTTGACAGTTTTAGTCAAGCGTAGCATAATATTAGGTAAAGGTTGTTTGGCGAACAAATAAACAAAACCTTAAGGAGGGAAATTTATGCAACATCTACCGTTAGACGTACGCGTACCCATGGATGAGGATAACGTGGCTATTGTGCGTCATGAAGAGAAATGCATTAAATGTGGTATGTGCAAGAATGTGTGCGAAGAGTATATCGGAGTACACGGCACCTATACCTTGGAGGAAACAGGCGGTAAGGGTATTTGCATTCATTGTGGTCAATGCACTCAGGTATGCCCCGTAGACAGCCTCACTGAACGCTACGAATATCAAGATATTCGTGAGGCTATTGCCGACCCGGAAAAGATTGTTATTGTGAGCACTTCCCCGTCCGTGCGTGTTGGCTTGGGCGAGGAATTTGGTATGCCTGCAGGCTCCTTTGTAGAAGGCAAAATGATTGCCCTGCTGCGTAAGCTGGGCGTGGACTATGTTTTGGACACCAATTTTGCTGCTGACCTGACCATTGTGGAAGAAGCCAGCGAGCTGATTGAGCGCATTACCAAGGGTCGCGGTCCTCTGCCACAGTTTACCAGCTGCTGCCCGGCTTGGGTAAAATTTGCAGAAATATATTATCCTGAAATGCTGCCCAATATTTCTAGTGCTAAGAGCCCCATCGGTATGCAGGGTCCTACCATCAAAACCTACTTTGCTAAAAAGAAGGGCATTGACCCCACCAAGATTGTCAATGTAGCTTTAACTCCCTGCACTGCTAAAAAATTTGAAATTCGTCGTGAAGAAATGAGCGATGCTGCCGACTATCTGCAAATTGAAGGCTTGCGTGATATGGACGCTGTTATTACCACTCGTGAGCTGGCTAAAATGGCTCGTGAAGCAGGCATCGATTTTGCTAGCCTAGAGGATTCTGCCTATGATGAATACATGGGTGAGGGCAGTGGCGCTGGCGTCATTTTTGGCAACACCGGCGGCGTTATGGAGGCTGCTCTACGCACTGCTTACGAGCTGATTACCGGCAAGGAAGCGCCTGCACCGCTTTTAGATTTGCAACCTGTGCGTGGCTACGAGGGCATTCGTGAGGCTAGCTTGGATGTGGATGGCCTGACTGTAAATGTCGCTGTTGTTTATGGTACTGCAAATGTGCGCAAGATGATTGAGCGCGTTAAGGCTGGCGAAAAGCAATATCATTTTATCGAAGTAATGACATGTCCCGGCGGCTGCATTGGTGGTGGCGGACAGCCTAAAACCATGCTGCCTATTGCTGATGATGCTCGCAAGGCACGCATTGCTAGCCTGTATAAACGTGATGGCAGCATGAAGGTGCGCAAGAGTCACGAAAATGAACAAATTAAAAAATTGTATGAAGAATTCTATGGACAACCCTTGAGCGAGCTGGCCGAAAAGATGCTGCATACAATGTATAAGGACAGAAGCGAGCTGCTTCATGTCAATAAAAAGGAGGAAACAAAAATGACTAAATGGAAATGTGGTATTTGCGGTTATATTTATGAGGGCGAAGAACTGCCGGAAGGTTTTACCTGCCCGATTTGCAAACAACCTGCAAGCGTGTTCGTAAAAGTTGAAGAGGCTGCTCCTGCAACTAATAAATATGCTGGCACTCAAACTGAAAAGAACCTGATTGCTGCTTTTGAAGGCGAATCCGGTGCACGTAACAAATACACTTATTTTGCAGGCGTAGCTAAGGATGAGGGCTACGAGCAAATCGCTGGCCTATTCCTGAAGACTGCTGAAAACGAAAGAGAGCATGCTAAGCTGTGGTTCAAGGAGCTGGGCGGCCTTGGCGATACTGCTGCTAATTTATTGGCTGCTGCCGAGGGTGAAAACCATGAATGGACCGATATGTATGTTGGCTTTGCTGAAACTGCCGATGCAGAAGGCTTCCACGAGCTGGCTGATAAATTCCGCGCTGTTGCTGAAATCGAGCGCCATCATGAAGAGCGCTATAGAGCACTGCTCAAGAATGTAGAAACTGCTCAAGTATTTGCTAAGAGCGAAATCAAGATTTGGGAATGCCGTAACTGCGGTCACATTGTAGTTGGCACTAAGGCTCCTGAGGTTTGCCCGGTTTGCCTGTACGCACAATCCTATTTTGAAATTCACGAATCCAACTACTAAGCCTAATTATAATTGCATATTAATACACAGCTGCAAGCTCTGCTATTAAGCGGGGCTTGCATTTTTTATTAGCAAGTATTGGCGATACAAAATATGTTTGGGTGCATAATAAAAATATACCTTTAAAAAGTGCATTTTTCTTGCATTTTGTGCACTTCTTTGTTAATATTATATTTAGGAGTAGTGTCGCATGACGACGGACATGACAACTATTACATAGGAACTGGGTGAGAATGGTGGACCAGCATTTCAGTAAAATTGGTGAAGTGCATACCATGTTGCAGGAAGCGAAAATCGGCTTGTGGTGTGTGGAATATGATGAAAACAAGCCTCCGCGTTTATATGCTGACGATACTTTTTTGTCCATGATGGGCATGGCTAAGGAGCTTTCACCGGAGGAGGGCTATAGACTGTGGGAGGATAATATTCCCTCCTATGAAAAAGAGCGTGCCATAGCTTATATGCAAACGATGATGCAGGGCGAGCATTCGGAAATAGAATATGCTTGGCAGCATCCGAGTAAGGGACTTTTATATATTCGTTGCTGTGGCGATTTAGATTTGGAGTACACCGAGGGTAAACGCGTGCATGGCTGCCATCAGGATATTACTAATGTAGTGCAGGTGCAGCATACTATCGAGGGCAAGCTCAAGGAAACACAGCAAAGCTATGCTCGGCTGAACCGCGATAATCAGAGCAAGCAAAAGATTTTGAATGCTATTCCCGGTGGTGTAGCCGTTATTAAACGGGATGAACGGGGCGTGTGGCAGCCAGAGTTTATGTCCCAAGGCTTTGCCAATATGTTTGGCATGAGCCTAGCGCAGCTGTGGGAGCTGTACGCGAAGGATGCTATGGCAGGCGTGCATCCTGATGATAGAGCACAATTAGCGCATGATTTGAGTATATATTTAAGTGGTGAAGAGGAATCGGCCGAATTTGTTTATCGCCTGATTCGTGCTGATGGTAGCTATATTTGGGTGCGCAATACCTTGAACGGCATGCCCTCTGAGGATGGCCTGCGACGCAATTATTGCGTGTATCGTGATGTTAGCAAAGAGTTGGAGGAAAAGGAGCAGCTGCGCAGCAAATATCGTGAGCTGCTGGCCTCGCATTACCATGGCTTGGGGCATGATATGCTGCTGGTGGCACACTGCAATATTAGCCAAAACAAGCTGCTAGAGGTAGTGGATAACCATGATAAGGACTTAATTGCCCTGCTAGGGGAGGATAAGGAGAACTTTGTACGCTTTATTGGCCAATTCATTGTTAGTAGCTCTGAGCGAGAGGAATACTTGGCCTTTGTGCTTAATGAGCATCTTTTAGCAGCTTATGCTCAGGGAAGGCGTGAACTAAGCGGTACCTATTTCGTAAAAAGCCCCTTGGAGGAGCACGGCCGCTATGCCAAGTTTAAGGTTACCATGATGGAAAACCCGGATACAGCGGATATAATGGGAGTATTATCTATTACGGATGCTACTGAGCAGATTATTAATCGCAAAATAGTCGGCAAGATGTCCGTTTTAGGGGCGGATAGAGTAACGGACATAGATTTATTACATGGCACACGTACAGTGCTGCATGCGGAACGTACTCATGGAGCGTTAATAGGTCGTCGTTTTACTTATCAAGACTTTTTAAAAAGATCGGTGGAGCGCCATGTCGTACCCGAGGATAGAGAATTATGGCTGAAGCATTTGCAACCGGACTTTATTAAAGAGCAGCTGCAGACTAAGGATAGCTATAGCTTTACCTATTCAGTTTATAAGAATCCACATTTTCCGCCCAAGGTTAAAATGGCTACGGTTTCTGCTATTGATATGCGCTTGGGGCGTGTGTGCATGGCCCGCACGGACATAACTGCTTCTGTAGAGGCAGAGCGGCGTAGCAAGGAAGCACTGGAGGCAGCGCTGCAGGAAGCAGAGCGTGCTAATAGGGCAAAGAGTGAATTTCTCTCCAATGTGAGCCATGATATTCGCACGCCGATGAATGCCATCATGGGCATGACTTCTATTGCCATGAATAATCTGCAAAACCCTACGGAGCTGCGGGACTGCTTGGACAAAATATTGGTGTCCAGCAAGCATCTTTTGGGACTGATTAATAACGTTTTGGATATGTCCAAAATAGAAGCAGGTAAGCTGGTGCTGAACCGGGAGCAGGTGCTGCTGAGCGACCTGATGCAAAGCGTTGTGACCACTATGCAAGGACAAGTGGAGGCGAAGCAGCAGAAGCTGGTGCTGAATGTGAGCGAAATTGGCTGCACTGCTGTGATGAGCGATGGCGTGCGTTTACATCAGGTGCTGTTGAACCTTTTGGGCAATGCGGTGAAGTTCACGCCCGTGGGCGGCAGAGTAGAATTCTCCCTTAAGGAGGAGGCTTCTCCTAAAGGGAAGGATTTTGTACGCTTGCACTTTGGTGTGAAGGATAATGGCATTGGCATGACGGAGGATTTTGTGCAGCACATTTTTGAATCCTTCGCTCGGGAGGACAGTCGCCGTGTCCAAAAAATAGAGGGTACCGGCCTGGGCATGGCCATTACCAAATATATTATCGATGCCATGGAGGGCAGTATTTCCGTGCAAAGCCAGCCCAATGTGGGGACTGAATTTAACATTGTGTTGGATGTGGAGCATGGGAGTGCTTGCACCAAGAAGAAGGAAGCTAATCCTAAGCGTAAGGTGAGCTTAGCAGGACTCAGAGTGCTGTTGGCCGAGGATAATGAACTCAATCGTGAAATAGCAGTGGCCTTGCTTACACGCAAGGGACTTATTGTAGATGAGGCTGAAAATGGCCAAATCTGTGTGGATAAATTTACTAAATCAGCTGTGGGCTATTATGATGTTGTGCTGATGGATTTGCGGATGCCGGTGATGAATGGTTACGAAGCAACCGAGGCGATGCGCGCCTTGGCGCGGGATGATGCTAACGTACCTATTATTGCCATGACGGCGGATGCTTTTGCGGAGGATATGCAGCATTGCCTGAAGGTGGGTATGAACGCTCACATGGCCAAGCCTATAGATATTGAAAAGCTGATGAACCTGCTGGCGCAGGTGTGTGTTTAAATAAGGGGAAAGCATGATGAAGGATTATACACTAAGAGGCATGGAGGGAAAAACGACGCTGGAGCAGCTGCGTGCTAGCGTAGAGTCGTTTCGGATTGCGATTCGCGAGTCGGATAATATTGTATTCACTTATAACAGAGCAACTAGGACTGTATATGTTGACGAGGATATCGCCAGTGCCTTTGAGGTGCCCACGGAGGTATACGATGTACCCTATGGGGTTGTGGATTCAGGAATTTTAGTGGATGCTGAGTCGGCCAAGGAATATGTCCGTACTCATGAGGCAATACTTTTTGGGCAGCGTGAAGCTAGTGGAATGGTAAAGCTGCGTAGCTCCAATGGCAAGGTTAATGTGTATGAGCTGAAGCTGCATGTTATCTGTACGGAAAACGGCGAGCTCACAGATATGGCGGTGGGTATTTATAAGAATATCACCGATAAATATAATCGTATCCATGAGCTGGAAAAGGAGACGCAGGATTTGCTTTTGGCGCGGGAAAAGCTGCGCCTGCAGTCTGAAAGCCTGCAGGAGACTGTATATGCTCTGAGTCAGGACTATTATGCCCTTTGGCGCGTGGATTTGAAAAACGATATTTTCTTTTTGCAGCGCGATGACCACGAGCGCGCCTCCGTGACCATGGATGGCCTCATTGGCATGAAATATTCCGATGCTATTAAGAGCTATATTGAGCGCTTTGTGCATCCTGAGGACATGGAAAGGACTGTTTTCGAAAGTAGCTTAGAAAATCTGCGGAATGTTTTGAAGCGTGAGTCCTCCTATGTGATCCGCATGCGCCGCAGGGCGATGCCAGATAGCACGGATTATGGCTATGCTGAATGGCGCATTTTGCGTTTGCATCTCGACGAGAATAATTTCACTGCCGTATTCGCTGTGCGCGATGCGGATAACGAAGTGCTCAACGAGATGAAGCAGCAAAAGCTTTTGCAGGATGCCTTGGCTGAGGCTGAGCATGCCAGTCGCGCAAAAACCACCTTCCTTTCCAATATGAGCCATGATATTCGTACGCCGCTCAATGCCATCATCGGCTTTACGAGCATTGCGGCCAGTCATATTGACAATAAGGAAAGAGTGCAGGACTGCTTAGAAAAAATCATGAGCTCTAGCAATCATCTGCTGAGCCTCATTAATGATATTTTGAATATGAGCCGCATCGAAAGCGGCAAGATTGTCATTCAGGAAAAGGAATGTAATCTTAGCGAGCGTGTTCACAATTTGGTGAATATGATTCGTCCTCAGATGCGAGCCAAGCGCATGGAGTTTTATGTGGACACCATCGATGTGGAGGACGAGGAGCTGATTTTCGACCCGCTGCGTTTGGATCAGGTGCTCATCAATATTTTGAGCAATGCAGCCAAATTCACTCCCATCGGCGGCGTGGTATCCTTTACGATTCGGCAGGAGGAGTCCAAAAAGCCGGGCTATGCTCATTATGATTTCATAATCCGCGATAGCGGCATCGGTATGAGCGAGGATTTTTTGAAGCATATCTTTGATCCCTTCGAGCGCGAAAAGAGTGCTACTGTGAGCGGCATCGAGGGCACAGGCTTGGGGATGACCATTACCAAGCACACTGTGGATATGATGGGCGGTACCATCGAGGTGCAGAGCCAGATTAATAGGGGCACCACCTTCACCGTGGGTTTTGACTTTGCTTTGAGCAGTGTGGTGCGTAAAAAAGAGAACACCGTGGAGCTCGAGGGACTGCGGGCGCTGGTTGTGGATGACGATTTTCAAACCTGCGATAGCGTGACGAAAATGCTTAGCCAAATAGGCATGCGCTCCGAGTGGACCACCTCGGGCAGAGAGGCCGTTTTCCGGGCACAAAAGGCACATAATGATGGTGATCCCTTCTATAGTTATATTATCGATTGGCTGATGCCTCAAATGGATGGTATCGAGACAGTGCGCCGCATCCGCCGGGTGATTGGCAACGAGGCACCCATCATTATTCTTACGGCCTACGATTGGACGGATATAGAGCAGGAGGCTCGCGAGGCAGGGGTAACGGCCTTTTGCAATAAGCCTCTCTTTATGTCAGACCTGCGTAATGTGCTTATTGAGGCTTCAAGAATCGCCAAAGGGCATGTGTCTCCTAAGGTGGAGGAGCCCAAGGTGAGCTTTGACGGTAAGCGAGTGCTGGTGGTAGAGGACAACGATTTGAATCGCGAAATCGCCTGCGAGATTTTATCCCGCGCAGGCTTTGTGGTAGAGGTAGCAGCTGATGGCTCCGAGGCAGTGGGCATGGTGCAGCAGCGATGCGAGAACTATTATGATTTAGTGCTGATGGATATTCAAATGCCCATTATGGATGGCTACGAGGCTACCAAGGCCATTCGCAGCCTGCCCAGGCAGGATGTGCTGGATTTGCCTATTTTGGCAATGACGGCTAATGCGTTTGAAGAGGATAAGGAAAGAGCCTTGCAAAATGGTATGAATGGGCATATCGCTAAGCCGATTTATATTGATATCCTGTATAAGACTTTGCAAAGGATTTGGCAAAACGCCTAAAGCTTTTATAAAATACGCTAGGGCTAAGAATGAGCTGGGCTTGTAGAAGATAAATGGTTGCGTAACTAGATGACGATGAGATTAAAGATGCTTTGCTGCAAAGGAGAGTGCGTAATGAATATTAAAGAATGCTATCAGAAAATGGGTGCTGATTACGAAAATATTTTCAGCCGTTTGGGCGATGCCGATATGATTGAATACTTGGTATTGAAATTTACTAAGGATACCAATATGCAAAAGCTGATTGATGCTTTGGCACGTCAGGACTACGAGGAGGGCTTTATGGCTATACACACCTTAAAGGGTGTGGTGCTCAATTTGGGCTTGACGCAGCTGGAGCCAGCAGTGGTTGTGCTTACCGAAGAAATGCGCGGGGGGAAGGCACCTAAGAGCTTGGAGCTTTTAGAAGCGCTCAAGGATATTTATGCTCGCACTCTGCTGATTTTGGAGGACTACAGAGCGAAAAATGAAAAATAAGATTTTGATTGTGGATGACCAGGAGATTAATAGGGATATTCTGGCGGGAATTTTGCACGAGGACTATGAGCTTGTTTTGGCGACTAATGGGGTTGAAGCTGTGGAGGCGCTGGGCGAGGATGGTAATGGCATTGCGCTGGTGCTGCTGGATTTAGTGATGCCCGAGCTCAATGGCTATGAGGTTTTGGAATACGCCAATGCTAAGGGCTTTATTGAAAAGGTGCCGGTGATTGTAATCAGCTCTGAGGCCGATGCCAAAACAGAGCGTAAATGCTTGGATCTGAAGGTAATTGATTTTATTCGTAAGCCCTTTGATAAATTAGCCGTTTTGCGCCGCGTGGAAAATGTGATTAAGCTGTTTACGATTCAGCATAATTTGGAAAATCTGGTGGATGCTAAAACTGAAGAAATTCAAAAGCAGAACGAAAAGCTGGCTCAGCAGGCTTCCTGCCTCAAGCGCACCAATGAGCGCATCATCGAGCTTTTGGGTACCGTGGTTGAATATCGCAATTTAGAAAGTGGACAGCATATTCAAAGGGTTAAGGGCTTTACCAAGCTATTAGCAGAGCAGCTGGCCGAGCGCTATCCTGAGTATGGACTCACGGAGAAAAGAATTAATGTGATTGTGGCTGCTAGCGCTTTGCACGATGTGGGTAAAATCGCTATTAGTGACAGCATTTTGCTTAAGCCCGGTCGCTTGACTAAAGAAGAGTTTGAAATTATGAAGACTCACACCACCGAGGGCTGTGCCATTATCGAGCATATGAAGGGTATTGGCGCTAGCGAGTACGAAAAGGTGAGCTATGAGATTGCTCGTCACCACCATGAGCGCTATGACGGTGGGGGCTATCCGGATGGCTTGAGGGGCGATGAGATTCCCATTGCTGCACAAATTGTGGCGATTGCGGATGTATACGATGCCTTGGTGAGCAAGCGCTGCTATAAGGATGCCTATGGCAAGAGTGAAGCCTTTAGAATGATTATGGCTGGCGAATGCGGCGTCTTTTCTGAAAAAATTTTGACTTGCTTGGCTAAGGCTAAGGAGGATTTTGAAGCCTTGGCAGATGCATACGCAGAATAAAGAAAAATATTGTACAAACTTCTAAAAGGTGATATAATTAAAGAAAACTTTACGTTTGCAACTAATACTTGTGCTTTTAACGAGCTTTAACTTGGTATTACTTGCTAAAGTAAAGATAATCTTACCCTCGGGAAAGGTGTGCTATATTATGAAAGATATTGCCAAGGTTATCGGAACAAGAATTAAAATGCTTAGATTTGCTAAGCATATGCAACAAACAGAATTGGCTAAGCGTATGGGAATCAGTCAAACCCACATGAGCAATATTGAAAGTGGTCGTAATAATGTTACCGTGGAAAATCTTTATAAGCTGCATGAGATTTTGGAATGCTCTATGAGCAGCTTCTTTGTAGATATCGATGGCAAGGAAGAGCCTAAGGAAAACAATAATGTGTTCTCCTTGGAGGAATTGACGCAGGCCTTGATTTTGTTGAAGAAGCAATAAAAAATACGTATTTGCTGGCTGTGGCTGCTCGCAAAATTAAGTAAAGGTATGTTATGATGGTGCTATTTTAACCAGTTTTTGGCTAGGTTGAAATAGCACTTTTTGTTATATTGTTAACAAAAAGGTGTACCATAAGTGATATTATTAAGAAATGTTACAAAATTCTTGACAAAAAAAGCACAACTTGGCATAATTTATGGCAACGAGTTCGCCCCTTTCCGCAGCGCGGATGGGGGCATTTTTATAGAGGAGGAGCAGGTATGGAGCAAATTTTATCCATTGTTGTACGTAACCAGCCTGGTGTTTTGATGCGTGTTGCCGGAATGTTTTCCCGCAGGGGTTATAATATTGATAGCTTGGCCGTGGGTACTACCCAAAACCCCGAATTTTCTCGTATGACTGTAACCATGGAGGCTGATGAGCCGACCGTGGTGCAGGTGTGTAAACAGCTGGCTAAATTAGTTGAGGTAGAAAAGGTCAAGGTGCTGCCGCCGCGCTCTAGCGCTACTCGTAGCATGGTTTTGGTAAAGGTGCGTGCCGGTGCTAAGCGCATGGAGCTTTTGCAGCTGGCCGAGGTCTTCCGCGCGCATGCGGTGGATGTAACTGGCGAATCCTTGATTTTTGTAGCTACAGGCGACGAGGGAAAGCTCAAAGCCTTTGTAGATGTAATGCGGCCCTATGGCGTAACGGAAATGGTGCAGACCGGTCTGGTAGCCTTGGAGCGTGGCGATACTGCGTTAGCAGTGGATGAATCGCGCTTTGAGTGGCCCAATGCAGATAAAGCAAGAACGATTTAAGAGCTGGATGAAGAGAAAGGAAAAGGATGTGAAACTATGCGGATGACCGGCGCAGAAATTATGGTCAAGGTTTTGGCTGAAGAAGGAGTAACAACAGTTTTTGGCTATCCCGGGGGCGCAATTCTTCCCTTTTACGATGCATTGCGCGATAGCAAAATTGAACATATTTTAACAGCTCATGAGCAGGGTGCAGCCCATGCGGCGGATGGTTTTGCTCGTGCAAGCGGCAAGGTGGGTGTGTGTATCGCCACCTCCGGCCCTGGTGCTACCAATTTAGTTACAGGCTTGGCTACTGCCTTTTTAGATTCCACTCCGGTGGTGGCTATCACAGGTCAGGTGCAGCGCGCTTTGATTGGCCACGATGCCTTCCAAGAGGTGGATATTACGGGTATTACCATGCCTATCACTAAGCATAATTTTTTGGTGAAAAAACCGGAGAATTTGGCGCAAACATTGCGCCTAGCCTTCCAATTAGCTAAGGAGGGACGTCCGGGACCTGTTTTAGTAGACGTGCCTAGGGATGTGCAAACGGCAGTGTTGGAATACACTCCTGATAGACTGCGCGATTTGCCGCCGGTGCTGCCCGATAAGGATAGAGTGGCTGCGGCAGTGGCTGCAATTAATAAGGCGCAGCGTCCGGTAATGCTGGTAGGCGGCGGTGTCATTAACGCTGATGCCGAATACGATGCTATGCATTTGTGCGAAAAGCTGCATATTCCGGTAGTCAGCACTTTGATGGGCTTGGGTGCTATTAGTGCTTATCGTAGCTTGTTTTTGGGCATGACGGGCTTGCATGGTCACGAGCGGGCCAATAACGCAGTTAAGGAAGCAGATTTAATCCTGGCTGTGGGCAGCCGCTTTAACGACCGTGTGACGGGTGAACGCTCCCGCTATAGTGCCAACAAAACTATTATTCATCTTGATATCGACCCGGCGGAGTTGGATAAAAATATTGACTCCAGCATTGGTATTACGGGCAATATGAACATGACGCTGAACCTGCTGGAGAAGGGCAGTGTGCCCCACGATTTGTCCGCTTGGTGGGATAAAATCGCTACCTGGCCCAGCATGGATGATGATTTTGGGGATGAAGAGGCACCGCGCTTCTTTAAAGCGCTGAACCCCGTTATTAAGGGTAGGAATTACATCATTACTACGGATGTAGGCCAGCACCAGATGTGGGCAGCCCAGCATTTGAAAATTGAATTTGCGCGCCAGCTCATTACTAGCGGTGGCTTGGGCACCATGGGCTTTGGCCTGCCGGCAGCCATGGGTGCACAGCTGGCTAGACCCGAGAGTCGTGCCATCAGTCTGAGCGGTGATGGCGGCTTTAAGATGACCGGCTCCGAGCTCTTTACCATTGCCAGCAATAATATTCCCGTCATTGCCATCGTCTTCAACAATAGTGGTCTGGGCATGATTCGCCAGCTGCAAACAGTGCAGTTCAACAAACGCTTTACTGCTTGCGAGATGCCGGGCTATGTGGACTTCGTCAAATATGCTGAAGCCTTTGGCATTAAGGGCGAGCATGTTGCCACTCCCGAGGAGCTTTCCGTTGCTTTGGACAAGGCCATGGCCGTACAGGAGCCTTATCTGATTGAGGTTGCCATTAATCCTAAGAACATGGTACAGCCCATGGTTGCCCCCGGATTAGGCATTAATGATTTCGTAAAATTTGATTCCCAAAATAAATAAACTTGCTTTTTCTTGGTGCAGACTTGCAAAAATATGCAGGCCTGCACTTTTTATTTCATTAAAGCTACGTAAAGCCCTTGCTGAAATAGTATAAAGATGCTACAATTAAATTACATGAATGCAGCTTGCTTTCATGCAAATATTAGTCCACTATTTTTATAATAGTTAAGCCCATACGGACAGGCGGGACTGCTGCCGGAGTGGCCTTGCGCCACATTATTGATTGAGCTTGCGCTCAAATTTTATAAGGTGATTGCTAGCAATCAAAATCAGTATCACTTGTGAAACGGTCAATAAGAGTAGTGAAGGTATTTGCTTACAAACTCTGAAAGTAAGATGCGCCCTAAGAATCGTAGTCTATCAAAAAACGTGTAGGGGAATTATCAAAGGCAGGTGATGAATAGCGCACCTGTCTTTATTTATTTGTTGGGGAGAACGGATTATGGAGAAACTTTCACAATTATCAGCGCCGATTTACGAGGCCTTGGAGGCCTTTCGTAAAAAGCGTGTGGTACCCTTTGATGTGCCCGGGCATAAGCGTGGCCGCGGCAATCCAGAGCTGCGGGAGCTTCTTGGAGAAAAATGTGTAAACTTGGACGTAAACTCCATGAAGCCCTTGGATAATTTGTGCCATCCCGTATCGGTTATTCGGGATGCAGAGCAGCTAGCGGCAGATGCCTTCGGAGCGGCGCATGCTTTTTTTATGGTGGGAGGCACCACCTCCTCCGTACAAAGCATGGTGCTATCTTCTACTAAGGCTGGGGATAAAATTATTTTGCCGCGCAATGTGCACAAAAGTGTGATTAATGCACTGGTTTTAAACGGTGCTATTCCTGTATATATCAACCCTGATGTGGATAGCAAGCTGGGCATTTCCTTAGGCATGGAGCTAAACGAGGTGGAGAAGGCTATCAAGGCCAACCCCGATGCTAAGGCAGTTTTAGTGAATAATCCTACCTATTACGGTATTTGCTCCGATTTGCGCTCCATTGTGAAGCTGGCACATGCGCATAAAATGCTGTGCTTGGTGGACGAGGCGCATGGCACGCACTTTTATTTTGGGCCCAATATGCCTGTTAACGCCATGGCGGCGGGGGCGGATATGGCCTCTGTTTCCATGCATAAGTCGGGCGGTAGCCTTACGCAAAGCTCGCTTTTACTCACCGGCCCTAATGTGAATTGGGAATATGTGAGCCAAATTATTAACCTCACCCAGACAACAAGTGCTTCCTATCTGCTGCTCTCCAGCCTAGATATTTCCCGCCGCAACCTATATATGCGCGGTGAAACCTCCTTTGCTAAGGTGGCGGAGATGGCGGAGTACGCGCGCGAAGAAATCAATTCCATTGGCGGTTATTATGCCTACGGACGCGAGTTAAAGAATGGTAGCAGTATTTATGATTTTGATGTGACGAAGCTATCCGTTTATACGCGTGATATCGGTCTCGCCGGCATCGAGGTTTATGATTTACTGCGAGATGAGTATGATATTCAGATAGAATTTGGTGATATCGCTAATATCCTCGCTTATGTTTCTATTGGCGATAGAATTCAGGATATTGAGCGCTTGGTGGGCGCTTTGGCGGATATTAAGCGCTTGTATTCGCGTGACCCATCCAAAATGCTGAATACGGAATATATTGCGCCTAAGGTTGTCGTTTCCCCGCAGGAGGCCTTTTATGCAAAGGACGAGCCCTTGCCCATTCGCGAGACGGCGGGGAGGATTTGCTCCGAGTTTGTAATGTGTTATCCGCCGGGAATTCCGATCCTGACACCTGGCGAGCGCGTGACCGAATTTTAGCCCCGGGCGAGGTTATTACTAAGGAGATTATCGAGTATATTATTTATGCGAAGGAGAAGGGTTGCTCTATGCAGGGGCCTGAGGATCCTGAGGTGAATAATATCAATGTACTTGTGTAGACGCATTATAAAGTATCATCTGCTTTGTCACGGCTCCTAGACGTACTTCTAGTACGCCGTCGTCGCCGTTTCGCGCATCTGACACTTTCTAATGTGTCTTGATATACTGAATTGTATTGTTGTGTAGACGCGTGATAAAGCACCAGTTGCTTCGCTGTGGCTACTAGACGTACTTCTAGTACGCCGTCGTCACCGTTTCGCGCATCTGATACTTTCTAATGTGCCTTGATTACTAAATTATAAGGTTGTGATAGAATGGAGCTGTGGTTTTCCGATTACCACACGGATGATGTGAAGCTGGATATAAAAATTGAAAAGCAATTATTTGGAGAGGATACGGATTTTCAACGCATTGACGTATTCGATTCCAAGGAATTTGGTCGCTTTATTGCCTGTGATGGCACCATCGTTTTCTCCCAAAAGGATGAGTTTATTTATGACGAAATGATTGTCCACGTGCCCATGGCTGTGCACCCGCATGTGAAAAAGGTGCTGGTTATCGGTGGTGGTGACGGCGGTGTAGCCCGTGAGCTGTCCCGCTATCCTGAGATTGAAGAAATCGATGTTGTGGAAACGGACCATGTTTTTATCGACGTGTGCCGTGACTTTTTCCCCGATAACGCCATTGGCTTGGACGATGCGCGGGTGACGATTTTTAATGCTAATGGCCTGCGCTTTTTGCGCTCCAAGGTCAATGAATATGATTTGATTATCAACGATGCTATCGACCCATTGGGCCATGCGGCAGGACTGTTTACCAAGGAGTTTTATGGTAACTGCTTCCGTGCTCTGAAGGAAGATGGCATCATGGTGTATCAGCACGGCAGTCCCTTCTATGATGAGGATGAGGAAACCTGTCGCGCCATGCACCGCAAGGCTAGTCACAGCTTCCCCATTAGTCGTGTATACCAGGCGGCTATACCAACCTGTCCCTCCGGCTACTGGCTTTTTGGTTTCGCTTCCAAAAAGTACCATCCCTTGAAGGATTTTGAGCCAGTGAAGTGGAAGGCTAGGGGGATTAAAACCTGGTATTATTCGGCCAATCTGCATAAGGGAGCGTTTATGCTGCCGAAATATGTGGAGGATATGCTAGAAGAAGAAGAAAAGTAAAACAGCTTTAAGGGGCCATCTACTTTGTCAGGGCTCCTAGACGTACCTCTAGTACGCCGTCGTCGCCCTTTCGCGTATCTGACCCCTTCTAGCTGTTTTAGAGAGTAAGTAATGATAAATCTATAGCGGAACTATAACGACTGCTAACCAACGTTATAATGAAAATAATATAATTCTTTAAATAAATCATAT
>OBLI01001679.1_pt1 | contig 20856 bp, 17 predicted proteins | sample 1519701 | NCBI WGS metagenome assembly OBLI01 (sample SAMEA3663005, study PRJEB22513) | pig gut metagenome | biome: pig gut; feature: pig-associated habitat; material: faeces | place: France | collected 2012
CGAAAGCCGCGATATATCTCATCAAGAGCTGGGTGACGCATAAGGGTTAATACACCAACTCGGGGAATTTTATTATTTTCTTCTTTTTGTTTATTTTCTCCAAAAAAAGCTATGGTTAGAAAAGCTACTAAAATTACAATTAATCCATACATTCTTTTCATAATTTTTCTCCAAAAAAAAACAGGAATCTACCTTCACATGCAGATTCCTGTTACTTTTTTATCACAAAAAGAAAAAGGTCTGCATGTTATTCCATGCAGACCACAATAAATACACAGCCAGCACAGATACAATCTGAGTCTTTCAGGTTGCATCTTGCTTAACAACCTGATTTACTGGCCTTGCCAACGATTATTTTTCATAAACTTAGCTTGTGTATTCATAATTAACTACTCCTTAAAAAATTTAATTATATTGTAATTGGCTTATATTTTTCTGTCAATAGCTTTTATTTGATAGGGTATTTAGTAACTAAATTATTAACTCTTTCTTTTGCCTGAGCTAGTACTCCTGCATCTTCAGGAGTATCCAAAACTTCAATAATTATTTTAGCAACTTCTTTAGCATCAGATTCCTTAAAACCTCGGCTAGTTATTGCTGGTGTCCCAATTCTTAATCCACTAGTAATAAATGGGCTTCGCTTATCACCAGGAATAGACTCTTTGTTAGTCGTAATATTTACAGAGTCTAGCAAATTTTGGGCATCTTTTCCTGTTACACCAGTCTTGGTAATATCAATAATCATCAAGTGGTTATCTGTTCCACCTGAAACCACGCGAATATTTTTGCTATTTTTAAATTCTTCAGCCATGGCTTTTGAATTCTTAATTACTTGATTAATGTATTGGGTAAATTCTGGCTGTAAATCTTCATAAAAAGCTTGAGCCTTTGCAGCAATAACATGCTCTAGTGGTCCACCTTGGGTTCCTGGAAAGAGAGCAGAATCAATCTTCTTCCCTAATTCCTTATTGTTAGATAAGATCATCCCTCCACGCGGACCACGCAAAGTCTTATGTGTGGTTGTTGTAACAACATCGGCTATAGGAATTGGGCTCGTATGTGCTCCAGTTGCAACTAAGCCTGCAATATGTGCCATATCAACCATTAGATAGGCACCAACTTCATCCGCAATCTCGCGGAACCTCTGCCAATCAATAATCCGGCTATAGGCAGAAGCGCCAGCAATAATTAATTTTGGCTTCTTCTCTATAGCAATCTGTCTAATTCGATCAAAATCCAATTCTTCAGTTTCAGGATTTAGGTCATAACTAATAGAATTAAAAATTTTCCCTGAAAAGTTAACCTTAGATCCATGCGTAAGATGGCCACCGGCATCCATACCCATTCCTAAAATAGTGTCTCCTGGCTTTAGCAAAGCATTATAAACCGTCATATTTGCTTGTGAGCCAGAATGAGGCTGAACATTTGCATAGTCTGCATCAAATAATTTTTTTGCATAGTCAATTGCTAGTTGTTCTACTTTATCAATATATTGACAGCCACCATAGTATCTCTTTCCTGGATACCCTTCCGCATATTTATTAGTTAAAACAGATCCTTGTGCTTCTCTGACAGCATCGGAAACAATATTTTCTGATGCAATTAATTCAATTGTATCTTCTTGTCTCTTCTCTTCACTTTTAATTGCATCCCAAAGTGCAGGTGATTTTTCTCCATAATTCATCTATATAATTCCTCCCATGCTTGCAGAATTTTTCGTCTTAATCAAATTATACCTTAATATTGATTATAAACTTAGTTTCTAGATCTGCTCCAAAAGAAAAAGAATTAAGCAATTTCTACCTAATTCTTCTTCAGAAAATATTTATAGTTTGTATCAAAAAGTCATTTCTCGTCCATTCACTAACACTTTATAATCTAAGGTTTCTAGGTTTGCACGTAATTCTACTTTTCGTGTTTTGTCCTGATTTAAACGAATAATATGAATTTCATTTTCAGTAGGAGTAGTAACTTCAATACTTCCATTCAAATCAAATGCCACTTCATTATTTCTAAATCTTAATAAGTTAATTAAAGAACTAACAACAGGACGTTGAACTTCTTCATGGATTTCTTCACGACTATAATAATGACGATTAATATTTCGACCTTCTTTTGTCTTTTCAAGAAGTTCAATATCATTTTTACCAGCAAGCATTCCAACATAATAGACTTGGGGAATTCCGGGGGCAAATACTTGTAAAAGTCGAGCCATAAAGTATTTTTTATCATCATCACCAAGTGCAGAGTAGAAAGTAGAGTTTATTTGATAAATATCGAGGTTATGATATTCCGCACTTGAGTATTTCCTTTTAACATTAGCACCGACCTTATATAATTCATTGCTAGTGTACTCTATCTCATTCGGGGTTAAGATATCACGAGCATCTACTACACCAATTCCATCATGAGTATCTAATGTCGTAAACTGCTTCATTGGACTCTTTTTTAGCCATGAAGCAAGACGCTGACTTTTACCACTATATAGTGAATAAAGCACTACCATTGGTAAGGCAAAATCATAAATAAAGTAACCGTGTTTTGCAATCTTAAATGGCATTGAATAGTGTTCATGAATTTCAGGCAAAATTAGCGCGCCTTTAGCTGAAATATCATCTTGAACTTCTTTCAATAGATCCCAAATTTCTGGTTCTACGAAAAAGTCATTAGTATCTAGCATCTTAACAGCATAAGCAAACGCATCTAATCGAATGATGTCACTGCCATGATCAATCAAATTATTTAAAGTCCGCTTAATGAACTGTTTAGTCACATCTTTGCGAACATCAAGATCAATTTGCTCTTCACCGAAAGTATTCCAGAGTTTTTCTTTACTTCCATCCGCAAAAGTAATTTCTTGATATGGAGCACGATCTTTTCTCTTGTAAATAAGGTCAATATCTTTTTGCGTTGGTCGATTCTTAGGCCAGAACTTATCCCAACTCAAAAATAAATCAGCATATGGACTTTGATCCTTATTTTTTTGAAAGTCACGGTAATATTTAGAGTGGCGAGAAATATGATTAATCATAAAATCAAACATAAGATAATATTTTTCGCCTAATTTTTCAACATCCGACCAATCCCCAAATTGAGGATCAACCATTGAATAATCCGTTGGAGCAAAGCCGCGATCACCAGTTGAGGGAAAGAATGGTAATAAGTGAACTCCTCCAACAGCACCTTTTAAATCTGTATGCAGTACGTCATCTAAATCTTTAATATTTTTACCTAAACTATCCGGATAGGTTATAAGCATTACTTTATTTGAAATTGCCATTATTATATTCCTAATCTATTGCTTTAAAGTGATAAATATAGGCCTTGAAATCACCGTGTTCGACTGGATCATAAATTCCTAAATTCATCAATTCATCCCCGCCGTATACCTCATGAGTATTTTGATCTTCATAGTGCTTTTCTGGGGCAAGTCCGACCATCTTGGTCTTAGTTAAATATGGCTGAGCACTTGCCATTACTTTAACTACTGATAAAACAGCTTCAGTTTTATCTTTTGAAACAGTTTCCCAGGCACATTGATTACTGGTTTGAGCACTCTTTAACCGATAAAAAGTGCCATACTGAGTAACTTCTCTAATTTTTTTATATTCTGCCACCTGTTCTTTAACTGCTTGACGATCTTCTTTGCTCATCTTAGTTAAATCAAGTTCATAACCTAAATCACCCCACATTGCTACAATTCCACGTGTCTTAAATGGTGTAATTCGACCATTTTGTTCATTTGGACTAACTGAAACATGAGAAGTCATCATTGATTGTGGATAAGCTAAACTAGTACCATATTGAATACTTAATCTATCAATTGCGTCACTATCATCACTAGCCCAAATTTGTGGGTTGTAATATGCCATACCCGCATCAAAGCGTCCGCCTCCGCCAGAACAACCTTCAATTAATAAATCGGGATAAGAATTAACTAATCTTTCAAGCAAGTCATAGAGTCCTAAGACATAACGGTGGTAAGTTTCCCCCTGTCTTGCAGCTGGTAAATCTGCTTCATAAATATCTGACAAGTGACGATTCATATCCCACTTGATGTAATCAATCTTGCCTGATTCAAGAATCTTGTTCATTTGTTCAAAGATATTATCACGAACTTCTTTTCTACCTAGATCAAGAACATATTGATTACGAGATGGGCTTGGAGTTCTTCCTGGAACATGCATTAAATAATCAGGATGCTCTTGATATAAGTTTGAATCCATTGAAATCATTTCTGGTTCAAACCAAAGACCAAATTTTAATCCTTGTTCATGAACATAATCTGCAAAATGATCTAATCCATGTGGGAATTTCTTTTCAAAAACACTCCAGTCTCCTAATGAAGAATTATCATCATCACGATGGCCAAACCAACCATCATCAAGAACAAACATTTCAATGCCCATTTCCTTCGCATCATCAACAATTGGCTTTAATTTTTCTTCGTCAAAATCAAAATAGGTAGCTTCCCAGTTGTTTACTAAAATTGGCCGAACTCGATCTTTATATTTACTTCTAATGACACGATCATGAATTAAACTGTGAAATGCTTGGCTCATTTTGTTCAAGCCTTGAGCAGAGTATGTCATCAATACTTCTGGAGTTTGGAAACTAGAATTTGGTGTTAGTTCCCAGCTAAAGTTGAAATCATCAATACCGATATTGACATGGGTTTGTGCAAATTGATCTTTTTCTACTTCAAATTTGTGATTACCGGAGTAAACAAAGGCAAAACCATAAGCATCCCCAGAAAATTCAGTAGTATCTTTATCAACTAAAGCCATAAATGGATTCATTTGGTGGCTAGACGTACCGCGATGACTAGAGTAAACATGAATGCCTTGATTAATTTCACTACGTTCAACGCGTCTTTCATGTGCATGAGCACCAGGCAACGTAATTGATTCAAAGTTACGGTCTACAAAGTCAATCTGCATTGAAGCAACTTTCTCAATATTAACTGTTTCCTCGCCCTTATTAACTACCTTGACTGAACGAGTAATTACTGGACGATCACGGTAAATAGTATATGCCAATTCGAATTCAACTTTACTCTTCTCATCAAGTGAATTGACGATTAAAGTTTCAGCTTCATCATTATTTTCAACAAAGGAATGTGGCAATCCTGCTAAATCCGGCTTACCTGCTACAATTTTATAATCTTGGTAAGTCAAAAATAGTGCGTTAGATCCATCCTTTTGGCGAACTACTGCTGCTGGAATATGGTAATCCATTTCACCAGCTGTACTGTATTCTTTTGGTAAAGAATCACGTGAAAAAGTTCTATCTAGTGAGCTCGGTAAATTACCAGAAAAGCCTCGGTCTACTCGCGGATAGCGTAATTGCCCATGATATTGTTTAATTGTTTTACCAAAATACACGTGAGCAAGTGTATTTCCATCTTCAACTGCTAATAAGTATGAAATTTGATTATTATGTAAATGAAAAACTTTATTTTTTTTATCAAAATTAATTAGTTGGTTCAACTTCTCCGCCTCCTAATACTGGCTCTTCCTTCTTTACTTTTAATTCTAAAATATTATCTTCTGCTTGTACGGCTTGACCAGTTTTCGCCATTAAGTCAATATCTGAAAACTTATCAGAATTTGTTACTATTACAATAACCGTGTCATCTAGACCAGCCTTTTTAATAGTGGGGTCCCAGAATTCAATTAATTCTTGGCCCTTCTTTACCCTTTGACCTTGTTCAACATATGATACAAATCCAGTTCCGTTTAGTTCTACCGTTCCAAGTCCAATATGAATTAATAGAACTACCCCGTTATCACCAACTAGCCCAACTGCATGTCTTGTAGTAAAGACCTGTCTAACTGTCGCATCAAATGGAGCCAGGACCTTTCCATCACTTGGCTTAATTGCAAAGCCTTGCCCAACTGACCCAGATGAGAATGTTTTGTCATTAACCTGGTTTAAATTCATCAATTCACCAGAAATTGGAGTGGCAATGAGGACATCACTATCAACATCATTATCACTATCCTTATCAAATTTCTTGCCCCAGGTCTTTTCAAGCTCAGCTACGATTTCTGCATGTTTCTTTTCACTTAAAATAACTTTACTTGCAAAAATTAAAATTGCAATTACAAGCATAACAGCAGGTACAGCGAACATCATTATTTTAAAATTAAGCTTACCAGCTGCTGTAATTGAAGAAGCAGTAGCACCAGTAGTCATCCCAGCCATAATCGCAATTTGACCAACAACACCATTTGAAACGGCACCGCCAAACTTATCAATTAATGGACGAACAGACAACGCAAGTGATTCGTCACGATGTCCAAGTTTTAACTGACCATATTCAACTGAGTCAGTAATAACCATTAAAACGATTAAGAATACCATTGGTTGTGGAAAGCCAAAAATTGAGGCAGCAAGCAAAACCAGTGGTAAATTACTTCCAGCTACTGCAAATAATCCCATTCCACAAAGCATTACAGCTAAACAAGAAGTAAAGAGTGCCTTACGACTCATTTTTTTAGATAAAAGTGGAAATAATGATGTCGCAATAATTCCTAAGAATACATTAATCGTTGAAAAAATAGAAAATGCTTTTGGCATTCCCATAATATATGTAAAATAGTAAACTTCAAGAGATCCAGTAATATTAATTGCAACCCCATAGAATAAGTATGCAAGTGCAACCCACATTAATTGATCATTACCTGATAAAGCCTTAAAAATACCAATAATTCCCTTAGTATCTTTCTTATTTTTACGAATATCGCTGTTAACTTCTCTAGTAAATAAACCAACACACCATGCAGAAACAAATGCAATTGAGCAAATAATTGCTGCAAAAATGAACCAACCACGATCATCCCCCGTAGAAGTTGGACGGGCTGAGAAGTAGATAACAGCTGGCATAACTAGAATTCCAACTAACCCACCACCAATAGTAGATCCTACACGAGCATAAGTAGCAGTTTTTTCTCGTTCTCTAGAATTAGTTGTTAAAGATGGAAGCATTGACCAAAAGCCAACATCTTTAAATGAATAAAAGATATCCATTGTGATGTATAGAACTGCAAAAACAATCATGTATAAGATTGCATTCTTTTGGTAAAGTCCGCCTAAGTTAGTGAACAATATCAATAAAATCACAGCTGAAATGCTACCACCAACTACAACCCATGGTCTAAAATGGCCCCACCGGGTCTTAGTTCTGTCAATTGCATTTCCAATAAATGGATCAATAAATAATTCAACAATTCTTAACACCATGATAATCAATGTAACCATACTGATCATTCTGGCATCTTCAGCCGCATTACCTGTATTAAATAAATGCGAGGTAATAAACATAATTAAATATCCTGATAGTAATCCATAAAATGAATCATTACCAAATGCACCAAAACTGTATGCTAGTCTAGCACCCAGTGACATTTTTCCCTGATCTTTATCTTTCATAATCTTCCCTCTTTTATTTTTTATATTCGCTTTCAACAATATTTATTATGTAGAATGTATGCGCTTTATAAAATAGCTAGATTAAGTCAGATTATGTCAATTTGTTTTTAATCATAATGATATGTTTTACCGTAAAAATGGTATCATTATAAGTACTAAATATATTTTTGAAAACATATATCCATCATTAACATGGGAATTTGATAAGAGGATAAGAGCAATGAATGGTGAATATCATACATTAAACAATCACAGTATTGAGACTAAAGTTTTATTTTTTGGACAAGAAAATTGTCCTCCAAACTACTTTTTCAAGGGTAATAATGTCCGTAACAACTATGTCATTCACTATATTCAATCAGGTAAAGGAACCTTTTCGGTAGCTAATCACCATGCTGTGAACTTAAATGCTGGCGATATTTTCCTTCTTCCAAAGGATATACCTTGTTTTTATCAAGCTGACGGCACTGAACCCTGGTCATACTTCTGGATTGGTTTTTCAGGTGTAAAAATCAAGGGATTACTAGACAATTCTAAGTTGACTAAAAAATATTATTTACGTCAGCTTCAAACAAGTGAAACTTACGAAAGCCTAAAACAACTTTTCGATTCACTTCACTACCATAGTTCCCTTGCTAGCGATGTATTAATTGAGTCATTAATCTATACATTCTTTTACCACTTAATCACCGAATATCCTGCTGAATTAAATTCTAAAGCTAAAAACTCTAATGAAGAATTGCGTCTAGCGGTTAATTATTTAGAACAAAATTCTGCTAATTCTACTTGTACAATTAGTGCTCTATGTAATGATCTCGACCTATCTCGAAGCTACTTATACAGCATTTTTAAGAAAAATCTGAACCTTTCTCCACAAGCATTTCTTACCCAATTACGGATGCCTTTACTTTTTCAAAAGCTTTTAAACGCTATACTGGCCTTAGTCCCAAATACTATCGAGAAAAGCATTAACTAGTGCCAGATTATTTCCTAAGACCTTACATTTTCGCGTACAATAGTAAGTAAAGAATTCAGAAAGGATTTTATTTATGAAACCAACCGAATGTACTACTATCTTAGTCGGAAAAGATGCAACTATTGATGGTTCAACAATGATAGCCCGTAGTGAAGATGGCGGCCGTACTATTATCCCTGAGCGATTTGATGTCGTAATGCCAGCTGATCAACCTAAACACTACGAAAGTGTAATTAGTCATCAAAAGATCGACGATGAAGATCTTCTCCCTAACCCTCTTCGCTATACTAGTGCACCTGACGCATCAGGTGAAAATGGAATTTGGGCTGCTGCTGGTATTAATTCAGATAATATTGCTATGACTGCAACTGAAACTATTACCACTAATTCAAGAATTCAAGGTGTTGATCCACTCCTTGAAAAAGGCGGCTTAGGTGAAGAAGATTTCGTGACTTTAACTTTGCCATATATTCATTCTGCCTATGAAGGTGTAGAACGCGTAGGATATTTACTTGAAAAGTATGGTACTTACGAAATGAACGGGATGGCTTTCTCTGATAAAGATGAAATTTGGTACCTTGAAACTATTGGTGGTCACCACTGGGCAGCTCGCCGTATTCCAGATGATGCGTACGTAATTGCCCCTAACCGTCTAAATATCGATGAATTTTATTTCGATAATGATGATTTTGCTTCATCAAAAGATTTAAAAGATTTAATTGAAGAATACCACTTAAATCCAGACCTTGAGGGCTATAACTTGCGTCACATCTTTGGCTCTTCAACAATTAAAGATGCTCACTACAATAATCCACGTGCTTGGTATATCCACAACTATTTCGACCCTGACTTTGGCGGTGAACCAAGTGATCAAGATCAACCATTTATTTGCCACGCAAATCGTAAAATCAGTATTGAAGATATTAAATGGGCTGAAAGTTCTCATTACCAAGACACTCCCTTTGATGCATATGGAGATCAAGGTACAGCTGAACAAAAGAAGACCTTCCGTCCAATCGGTATTAATAGAAACTTTGAAACTCATATTTTACAAATTAGAAATGACGTTCCAGAAGAAATTGCCGGTGTTCAATGGTTAGCATTTGGACCAAATACTTTTAACAGCATGGTTCCATTCTACACCAATATCACCACTACTCCAGCAAGCTTCCAGACTGGTCCTAAATTCGATTTAAATAAGATCTTCTGGTTAAATAAACTAACTGCTCAATTAGGTGATACTAATTTCCGTGTTTATGGTGAATTAGAAGCCGACTTTGAACAAAAGAGTCTTGCTCAATGCCATAAAATTCAACATGAAACTGATAAAGAAATTGAAAACTACTCCGGCGATGAACTCCAAGATAAGCTAAACAAAGCAAATCAAAAAATGGCTGATACAGTTTACAACAATACTGTTGAATTGCTAGGAAATATGGTTAACGAAGGTCACGGCTTAATGACCTTAAAATATGACTTACTTGATTAAGCAAAAATAAATACATACAAAGGTGTCTGGGAAAAAACTAATTCTCAGGTACAAAAAGACGATCAAGCCAACTCTTAATTTAAGTAGCTTGACCGTCTTTTTTTTCTATTTTTATTTGCACATAAAGCAGATCGGTCTTTGGACCATCTTCTGTGCCAATACTTGCTTAAGTTCATCATCATCAAGGCTATTCCTACATCAGTTTCAACCTTCTTTTTACCTCTTAGATGAGTTCGGCGCATGCCAAAGACGTTCTTCAAATGTCCAAAAACTGGCTCGACATCATACTTTCTCATGCTGTAGATGTGCTTGCCTTCAGGACTTTGAAGAGCTTCTTTTGTCTTTTCTTTTAAATACTGCCAGTTAGGATTATAACGTACTTGCCTTTGACGGCCGCTTTTTGTTTTAGCTAAACGTTCCAATTCTGGTGTGATTTGGAATTCATCTGCTTCATATATCTTAAAATCACGAACCTGACCAGTAGAGTGGTCCTTGCGCTGGCTATAATATTTGAAATTGAATCTAACGCCGTTTTGATCTAAATAATAATCATCTTTTTCATTGTAGAACCAGTTAGACAGCCGGCTTGGATCATTTTTGTACTTTCTGGTTTGTTCCTTTTCATACATGGTGTAAGGAATGAAATACTCTTTGTCTGAATACTTTTCTTCCAGCTGTGTGTAATTATATTCACTCCCATAGCCAGCGTCGGCGACAATCTTGTCAAACTTATCTAGGACAGTCATCTGTTTCAAAAAAGGCTCCAGCGTCTTGAAATCAGTTGGATTAGGATATAAGGCAAAATCAACCACGTACTGATCCGTCGTAGCCGCTTGAATATTGTAGCCTGGCTTAAGCTGGCCGTTTTTCATGTGGTCTTCCTTCATATGCATGAAAGTCGCATCATGGTCTGTCTTGGAAGTAGCTGTTGCGTCCAGCAAAAATCTTCTCGGCTTCCTCGTATTTTTTCATTCGGGGCAGATAGTCTTTTTTCAAGCGATGAAGATACTTTTTAAGTCCACGTCTTATCGCTTTTCTAGGCGAGCCACCTGGGATAGCTTTTGGTTCTTGCTCAATTTCTTTAGTCAGTTTTTCAATTTCAGCTTTGGTTTCTTGGGCTAGTTCTGCTAAGCCTTGACTAGTTTGAACTTTTTCTTTTTCCATTGCTTTAACCACTTCTTGGGCAACCAATTCATCATAAAGCTTGACTGCTTGATCTTTTAGCTTTTCATGAAACTTTTCAACAGCTTTACGCCAAACAAAAGTATAGCGATTGGCATCCGCTTCAATCTTGGTGCCATCAATAAAGATAGTCCCTTCATTGATTAAACCCTCTTGTTCTAATAAGTTGGTAAAGTACAAAAAGCTTTTCTTAATGAGCTGATTGGCATGCTTGCTAGATCTAAAGTTATTGATGGTATGGTAAGAAATCTTTTGATGTTCTGCCAATACCATCATGGGCAGGTTTTCTTCCAACATTAATTCGATCTTTCGGCCTGAAAATACTCTTCTGGAATAAACAAAAAGCAGAATTTTAAGCATCATGGCCGGATGATAGGCTGGACGTCCAGTTTCGGCAGTATCTCCCAATAAAACATCTTCTGGAATTGAATCGACAAACCAGCTGATAACAGTAGCTAAATGATTGTTAGGAATAGAGAAGTCTAAATTAAGTGTTAAAGCAGTTTGACCCGTGATATAATTTTGATACATTGAGATTGCCTTCTTTCATTTTGTTTTGTGGTGATTCAATAATAGCAAGGAAGGCACTTAAAGTACATAAAAAGAACGATGAAATCCAAAATGGAAATCATCGTTCTTTTTTCATGTCTGAGAATTAGTTTTTTCCCAGACACTTTTTTTATTGCTAAAAAGAAAAAACAGTGCTTATCTGCTATAATATACTTACTAATTATTAGCAAGAAGGATAAAAATGATACATAACAAAACTATTGATGCACAATTAAATCACCGTTCAATTCGAAAATTTAAAGATACAACTTTAAATAAAGAACAATTAGAAACTTTATACTCAGTTTTTGCACAAACCCCAACTAGCATGTTCATGCAAAACGCTAGCTTGATACATATTATTGATCCTGAGCAAAAGAAAAAGATTAGAGAATTATGCAATCAAAAATATATTGGTGCAGAAGGTGATCTATTCATCTTTGTCGTTGATTTATATCGTAATCAACAAATTAGAAAACAACTTGGCACGGATGATGGTCGTGTGCATACTACTGATATCTTTTTCCAAGCAATGGAAGATACCTTACTTGCCTATCAAAATGTTGCTAATGCCGTAGAAAGTATGGATTTAGGCTACGTACCACTTGGGACAGTTAATGATCATCCACTTGAAATGCTTAAGACGCTTGATTTACCTAAATTGACTTTCCCAGTATTAGGAATGCAAGTTGGCGTCCCTGATCAAAAGCCACAATTAAAACCACGTTTACCATTACAGTTCACTTGTTTTGAAGGAAAATATAATAAGGACTTCGATGTAAAAGAACTACGTAATTATGACAAAGTAGTTACTACTTACTATGATTTACGTGATTCAAATCGTCGTATTGATTCATTTACTAAACAAATCACTGGTGCTAAGCTAGATAATCATAAAACTGATCGTGACGAATTACCTGAAGAACTGCATAAACAAGAGCTTTGCTTAGACTGGAAGTAAAAATATTAGAACCGGATCAAATGATTCGGTTCTTTTTCTTTCTAAAAATAAAAAGTGATAAGAAAATAATCTCTTCTCACTTCACTTGTTTGTTCAAATTTATCAGTATCTTAACCTAACGAAATTACTTGAAAAAATGTATTTTATTATTTAATCAACTTAAATACTTCATTTTCATCAAGATAATCTTTCTCACCAGCTGGAGCTTCAATAGAGCCAAATGGCATTTGTGCACGAAGTTTCCATTCTTTAGGTAAATCAAAGGCTTCATGAATTGCATCATCAATTAATGGATTGTAATGTTGCAAACTTGCACCAATATGTTGTTCAGCTAAAGCAGCCCAAACAGCTTGTTGTGCTCCGCCAATTCCTTGCTCTGCCCAGTCAGCAAAATTAGCTGCATACAGAGGAAAATCTCTTTCTAACTTTTCCACAATTGCTGTATCTGTTAAGAAAAGAATTGTACCAAATCCAGCTCTAAAAGTAGCTATTTTTTCTTTTGTTTTAGCAAAGGCTTCCTCGTTAGGTACCTCAGATTTTAATCTGTCTTCAACTATGTCCCATACTTTATTTGAGGCTTTTCCAAATAAAACAACTGTACGCACAGTTTGACTGTTAAAAGCAGTTGGAGAATTGCGGACCGTATCCTTAATCAAAGTATAAATATTCTCAAGAGATTCTTTTACATTATCCCCAAGTGCATAAATTGAACGACGTTTTGCTAATAAATTATTAAATTCTGATTTCATGCTTGTACCTCTCTATTTACAAAATAAGTTTTACAAGTTAATGTATTTATATATTTCACTTACTTATAGTAACTTACTTTTAAAAAGTAACAAGACATGAATTTATTTTCACCTAGTCACAATTTATTCACCAGAAAGGAATGTTATTAATGGAAAAACTATCTGCTTCTAGTTGCTCACTCGAAAATACCTTAAGTATAATTGCCGGAAAGTGGAAAAGCGTTATTATTTACTATCTATTGCAAAGAAAAGTATGTCGCTTTAGTGAATTACAAAAATTGATTCCTGACTGCTCTAAAAGAATGTTAGCTCTCCAATTAAAAGATTTAGAAAAAGCAAAAATTATTAACAAGAAAGTTTATCCGGTAGTTCCTCCTAAAACTGAATATTCATTGACTGATTTAGGAAAGACACTTTTTCCAGTTATTAAGGTGATGGATGATTGGGGTGCAAACTACCGTAATTCTTAATTACTTACTAGCCTTAGGTGGACGAAGGGAGCCACGTTTAATTGTGATTGGTAGATCCTTTAAAGCTCCATAAACCCTCTCAAGTTCAACCATAACCTCTTTTTCATCTAATCCTTTTTTCTTGATAACTTCAGAGGCCGCTTTAGCATAATTACGTTTAAATTTTGCATTCACTTCATTCCAATTAACTGATGCAAAATTATCAGCCAATTTTTGATCAAAGGGTATTTTTCCTTGCAACATCAAAACCGCAATTATCGGATACCCTGCATAACCTTGCCAATAAGTCGCATTGTCATTGGAATGGTAAATGTCATTATCCCAGCTTACCGTATAGGTCTTTGCACCATTTGATGAGGTAACCAAAGCTTCATTATTTTTTAATTCCACATGTTTATCCACAATTGCTGTGTAAGCTTCTAAAATTTTTTGAATTGGTGGCATCTTTTTCATTATCTTTCCCTCCAATTTTTATTTAAATTTACTTTACTCAATAAATATAAGATAATTAGTCCTAATTATTATCTTAGGAGTTTTTTATGAAAAATATTAGTAAAAAGTTTGCATTAATTTTTATGCTACTCTCTCTTGGACTGACTCTTTCAGCTTGTAGCATTATTATCTCTAACTCTAATAATAAACCCGAAATTAAAACTACTATTAGTAATCAGGGATTTAATCAACTAAAAGTCTCTGCTGCCATAACAGATATTTCTGTTAAATATGGCGATAAGTATAACGTTGAATATGAAGGCCCTAAAAATTTAAAGCCTACCGTTAGCAGAAAAAACGGCAATATGACAATTAAACAATCAGCCTCTGGGATTCACCACATTAACGGAGAACCTACTATCACTATTACCGTACCAAAACACCTATTGAAGAGTTTAAATCTTTCAACAGATGACGGTGATATTGAAGTTGAAAACATCGCTACTACAAATCCTATTTCTTTGAATACTGATGATGGTGATATTGATATTAACAATTTAAAATCTCCAAGTGGAAAAATTGATACCAGCGATGGTGATATCACTATCAACAAATTAAATAGTAAAAATGGATTTAAGATAAATACAGATGATGGTGATATTCACATCTCTACGTCTAATTTTAGTGGCTATAGCCTTAATGTAGATGATGGTGACATCAAAGTTAAAGGTGATTCATCTAGCGATACTTTTACACAGAATAAAAATAGCGCTAATGTCTTAACAGCTTCTACACAAGATGGAGATATCAAAATTAAATAGAATATAAATAAAAATGACAGATTGTAGCTTTTACAATCTGTCATTTTTGCTTACTTAAATATAATTTGTTACTTCTTGGGAATTCTATCTTTTGTAACTTTTTCATTCTCTTTAAAACTTCTGCTTTAGTTAAATTTTCCCACACCATTTGGCGATATCCATTTTTAATTATTGTAAAAGCATCTCCGCCCTTTTCCACAAGAATGCTTCGATCTTTCTTATAAGTTAAAAATTTAGTTTTATCACCGTTATTCATCTTTTGAAGTTCAGTTCTTAAGAGCTTCAACAAATTTTTATTATCTATCATAGCTTAATTCCTTCACAAAAAAGAGATAGGACGCTCGCCCTATCCCTTAATTATATCCATAATTTTTATTTAAAACATATGTGCCAAGATTGGTAATAGCCAGATCCAGAAGATACAACTTACTGCAAAGAATACAGTTGAAACTGCGACTGAACTTGCACCTTCCTTAACATAAATGTTGTAGCGACTAGAAATAATAATTCCAGAAAATGCTGGTGGCAAACCAGTTGCCAAACAAAGCATTGAAATCTTAGTAGGATCAGATCCCATACCAAAGATATAAGCAGCTGCAACAATTACTGCAGGTGTTAAGAATAATCTGAAGAATGTGTTCCAGATAACTTCTTTATCAATTGAGAACTTAACTGTAGATAATGCCAAACCTGCTGCTAAGACGGCAACACCAGCGTTAGCCTTAGCAATTAAATCAAAAGTTGGAGCCCAAGAAGTTGGAATTCTAATACCAATTAAAACTAAAATAACTGCAATCAATGGAGCAGCAGCAACTGGTTGCTTAATTGCATTAATAACAGACTTCAAAGTTGGATTCATTGACTTATGAGGCTCATCTGCATGATCAGCAATTTCTGCTCGAGCTAAATCAATTTCACGCTCTATACCTTTTTCTTTCAAGGCCTTTGCTTCAGCATCAGTAACCGGAATACCATCAGGAATAGTCACCATAACCTTCTTTTTGGTTTTTTTTATGCCTTTGCCTTTTATATCCTCTACTTCTACTTTTGTTCCCTTATTATTAGGATTTGAAGTTGCCTGCTTCTTAGTAGCTGCCTGTCCTTTATTAATTAGTGCTAATCCTAAAGGAATAGTAATTGCATTAACTATAATAGATACAATACCAATAACTAAGTTAGTCGTTGCATTATTTCCATAAATAGGGTCCAAAACAGCGAAACCAAGGAATCCAATTGTTGGAGAACCTGCAATCAAGGCACAAACTGCAGCTTGTTGCGTAGTTCTGTGGAACAACAATTTATCTAAGTAGTAGCTCAACATAAATAGACCTACCACACCAACAATAGAAATTAACGTTAATATGATATCTTGCGCAAACATTTTTCTGGTAGCTTTAACAATTGAAATGAATAAAGCTGCTGGTAATGCGATATCAAGAACCAATTTGTTTAGTCCTTGTCTCTGATCATTATCGAAAAAGTAAAACTTTCCGCAGAGATAACCTAGTAACATAATCACCAAAATTGGGATTATGTCGTTAATTAGGATACTAATCATCTTTAAACCTCTCTTATAATCAGTTCACGGTAAATATTCCTGACGAAATCTTCTTCATCATATTTTAAATATAAACTTAATATAAAAATTAGCAAGCAAAAATTTCCGTATTCAATTAAATTAATTATTTAAATTACGATTTATTTAAGTATCAATTTATGAATTAATTTCATAGATAGTTTATTAAAAATAATATATATTTAAAAAGCACTTTTCCCTATATATAAAAATTTTTTTATCTTTTTTCTTGCTAAACCATTCAAAAAAGTCTATAAATTAAATGAACCCATTCTCATTAAGGGACGGCGTTCTTATATAATAAAAAATTATCATTACCATGGAGGTTACGTTATGGTAGATGACTCTTTAAATAGAACCGGTGCCAGTTTATTAATTGACGCTTTACAAAAAAATGGTATTAATAACCTATACGGGGTTGTGGGGATTCCAATTACAGATTTAGCAAGATTAGCTGAATTAAGGGGAATGAAGTATTATGGCTTTCGTCGCGAAGACTCGGCCGTAAATGCTGCCGCAGCTGCAGGATTTTTAACCAAAAATCCTGGTGTAGCAATGACTGTATCGGCTCCAGGATTTTTGAATGGACTAACTGCCTTAGCTCAAGCTACTAAAAACTGTTTTCCATTAATTATGATCTCAGGATCTTCAGAACGTCATATTATTGACTTATCTCAAGGTGATTACGAAGGATTAGATCAATATAACGTTGCTAAACCTTTCTGTAAGAAAGCTTATCGTGTTGATAGAGCTCAAGATGTTGGTTTAGCAGTTGCACGTGCAATTCGTACTGCAGTTTCTGGTAGACCTGGTGGTGTTTACCTTGACTTACCAGCTGACACTATCGCTCAACTTAATGATGATCTTGGTGAAAAGAACATGGGTGTTTACAAGTTAGTTGACCCAGCTCCATTACAAGAGCCAAGTGATGACGCAATTAATCGTGCCGTTGATATCATCAAACAAGCTAAGAAGCCTTTAATCATTCTTGGCAAAGGTGCTGCTTATGATAGAACTGAAAAACAAGTTCAAGAATTGATTAACAAGACTGATATTCCATTTTTGCCAATGTCCATGGCCAAAGGTGTTGTGCCTGATGACGATAAGCACTCTGCATCTGCAGCTCGTTCATTATCATTAAAGGGTGCCGACGTTGTTATTCTAATTGGTGCTAGATTAAACTGGATGCTTTCATACGGAAACGCACCACAATTCAACCCAGATGCTAAATTCATTCAATTAGATATTGATGCAACCCAATTTGATTCTGCACAAAAGATCTCTGCCCCACTTCAAGGTGACTTAACCTCTATCTTAAACAAATTAGTTCCAGCTCTTACTGCAACTGGATATAAGACCCCTTCCGACTGGCTTGATGCAATTGCACAAGATACTGCAAAGAATGATGCTAAGTTTGCTAAGAGAATTAAAGCTGGCGAAACTAACCCAGAATTCGGTTACTACGGTGCTATTGAACCAATTAATGACTACTTCCAAGAACACCCTGATACTTATCTGGTAAGTGAAGGTGCTAACACACTTGATATTGGTCGTGACATGATCGGTATGAAACTTCCTCGTCATAGACTTGATACTGGTACTTGGGGAGTTATGGGCGTTGGCATGGGTTATGCTATCGCAACTGCTATTGAAACTGGCAAACATGTTGTTGCCTTAGATGGTGATAGTGCTTTTGGTTTTGACGGTATGGATGTTGAAACAATGTGCCGCTACAACCTCCCAATTACTGTTGTAGTTATTAACAACGGTGGTATTTACAACGGTGTTGATAATGTTGTTCCTGATCAATTAGGTCCAACTACCCTTGATCCAACCGCTAGATACGATTTAATTGCTAAAGCATTTGGCGGTGACAATTACTACGTAACTAATTATCAAGAAATGAAAGATACTTTTGCTACAGCTGTTGAATCTGGTCGTCCAAGTATCATTAATGTTCAAATTGATCCATCAATGGGTAAAGAATCTGGTCACATTGGCAATTTGAACCCATCCTTAAACTTAAAGCCGCTTGAAGAAGCTGAACAAGAAAAAATTGATAAGGAGTAATTAAAATGAGTGAAAATGAAAAAAACGAACAAAATGAATATGCTCCATTAAAAGGAATTAAAGTCATCGACTGGACTCAAGTACAATCTGGTCCTTCATGTACGCAACTTTTAGCATGGTTAGGTGCTGAAGTTATTAAAATTGAACGTACTGACACTGGTGACCCAACTAGAAACGAATTACTTGATATTAAAGATTCTTGGAGTCTTTACTTCTTACAATTAAACGCAAACAAGAAGTCTTTAACTGTTGATATCAAGGCTCCAGAAGGTAAGAAGATTATGTACGACTTAATTAAGAAAGCCGACGTATTCGTAGAAAACATTGCTCCTGGTTCTGCTGATAGAAATGGGTTTGGCTGGGATAAGCTTCATGAATTAAATCCTAAATTAATTTATGCTTCATTAAAAGGTTTCAACCAAGGTTCACGTTTTGAAAACGTTAAAGCTTTTGAACCAGTTGCTCAATCTGCTGGTGGTGCTGCTTCTGCTACTGGTTGGAACAAGGGGCCTAACAACGTTCCTACTCAATCAGCTGCTGCTTTAGGTGATTCAAACACTGGTATGCACTTAGCTATCGGTATTTTGGCAGCTTTACTTCAACGTGAACATACTGGTGAAGGTACTTTTGTTTACCAATCAATGCAAGATGCTGTATTAAACCTTTGCCGTATTAAATTACGTGACCAAATCATGTTAGATAACTTAGGTGCTCTTCCTCATTATGCAGTCTACCCTGACTGGAAATGGGGCAAAGCAATTCCTCGTGCTGAAAACACTGAAGGTGGTCAAGTTATTGGCTGGACTTACAAGGCCAAAGGTTGGGAAACTGATCCTAACGCTTACGTTTACATTGTTATTCAAAACGAAAACAAGAATTGGGATAAACTTTGCGAAGCAATGGGTCACCCAGAATGGGAAACTGATCCAAGATTTGTTGATTGGCAACACCGTCAATTACACAAAGAAGAACTTTACCCACTAATCGAAGAATACACGAAGCAATACGATAAATACACTCTAACTAAAGAACTTGGTGCTGCTGGTGTTCCTGTTGGTCCTGTTCTTGACTGGCATGAACTTGAAAACGATCCAGACTTAAACAAGGATGGCGCTATCGTTACTATTAATCAAGGCGGTAATCGTGGCGACTTTAAGACCATCGGTTTACCATTTACTCTTTCAAACTACAAGCCAGTTTACGATAAGGCTCCTGACCTAGGTGAGAACAACAAAGAAATTTTGTCTAAGTTAGGTTATGACCCAGATCAAATCGAAGATTTAGTTAACAAAGGCGTTATTTCTAAGGCTAAAGGTCCTAAGAATCCACGCGTTCATGTTATTATCGACGGCAAAGAACACTAATTAACTTTTAAATATTTACTAAAGACAGTTAGAATAAACCTCTAACTGTCTTTAGTGTTTTCTTTTTATAGACATTAAGTAATTTTTTGTACTCTTACAAATTACTTAATGTCCTACTTTAATCACTATACTTTATTTTAAAATGCGTCTATAATATAGATTCATAAGATATATAAAGGGGTGAATTTCTGATCATGAAGGGTGTAAATTACACTAAAAAACATCACATGTATTTAATGAACCATACCAATGGTGACGTTATTGAAGTGAAGACGGATAAAAATAATAAATCATTCAAAAAGTTACGTCTTTATCGTCAAGATGGTTTAGGAAACTATTATCTAGATCCACATGCAGAGTTAAAAGATCGGAATAGTTTAGCCACTAAAGAAAATATTGTTGAAGCCGGTAAAAAAGTTAGTCGTCATGTTGCTAGTGCTCGTCACTGGCACCATAAAGTAAGACCTGTCTTTAATGCTGATCATAAAATTATTGATTTTGAACCTCGCTTAAATCTAAAGCATCATACTCAGGTTCAAAATGCTAAAAGATATCTACGTCACCTTGAAAATCATCATGCTGACTTTCTTTTCCGTAAAAACAATAAAGGTCGCCTAATGGCACCCTGGAACTACGTAAAAGACGCAATTTATGAAGATCGAAACAAAGAAATGGTTTTGGCTCATAAAGTACATAAATTAACTAAATAAAAGGCTCCTCGTTCAAATTTGAAGTGCCTCATAATTGTTAGACATAAAATCTAATAATTATGAGGTATTTTTT
>OBLI01001680.1_pt1 | contig 20845 bp, 25 predicted proteins | sample 1519701 | NCBI WGS metagenome assembly OBLI01 (sample SAMEA3663005, study PRJEB22513) | pig gut metagenome | biome: pig gut; feature: pig-associated habitat; material: faeces | place: France | collected 2012
TCTGGGCAGTGAGAGCGCTTCCTTTGTCCATGCCGAAATCTGAAAGCATACGCTGGTAGTTCTCGTTTGTAGGCGTCAGAACTTTGCCCGAAAAACCGAGCTTTTCCAGTATATCGAATGCCTCAAACCGCCAATCGTCCGAAAAATCCTCTCTCGGGCACGGACCGGCCAGGAAAATAGAATTGCGGCAGTCTTCGAGAACATTAAAGCGCCCAGAACGGGCATTGAATGGTTGTATGATATTCATATTTTATAATGTCTTGCTTGAAAACCTGGGACTTTCCATATCTGCCATGTCCAGTATATCAATTATAATTTTTTCAGATTCAGAATTTTCCGCTTTATAAAAAGCGTATTCTGGAACGCCGTTTACCCATTTAGAACGACGTATAAGATGCTCTTTTACACCAAGTCGCGCGAATTGCCTATAATATGATACAAGATCTTCTCCGCCGTCGGGATCCACGCACCACCAGATATTGTCTGCGCGCCGCAATATATTTTCTATAAGTGGTTTTCCGTACCCATTTACAGCCGACTGAATTTCCGCCAATAGTATAATACCGTCGTCATGATAACGTTTAAGGACCGCCAACGCCATGCACTTTCCTTCGTCGAAGCACCCATACCACAGCGTGGCTAACGCACCGTCATTAGACAGGTACTTCTCGAACTGCGTCATGTCCAGCCGTGGGTTGTCCGTGTACGACGGCATTTCACACAGTATCGCCTTGAGCTCGCCGTCTTTGTCCAGCACATGCCTGAACTCGAGTTTCTTCAGCCGCTTCCAGAACGTCACCATATACTGGCCTTTGTCGTTGAGCTTGTCCGAAACCTAACCTATTTTATTGTATAACGCCAGCGCAGGCGCGTTGTCCGCGTCGACAAAACAATATATCAGATCGCACTTATTCCTGTACTTGCCGATAAGCTTTTTAAGTACGGCTTCTCCGTGGCCACGCCGCCTATATTCCGGGAATATCTCGAAACTTCCGATTCCAAGCGCCTTTATGTCATCGTAAAAACTAAGCCCGATTTTCCCTATTGGATTTTCGCAGTCGGCGACAACGTTATCATGCGCGTCTATCTTGTAAAATCCAGACTTTTCGTCTTTGCATACGACGACGTTTGCCATATACTCGCAGAACGTTTCTTCACTGAGCTTAGATGGCTTGACTGTCTTCATGTAGACGGTGCTGAACTTCTCCTGTCTGGCCTTATCTAGAACACTTCGTTTAAAATCTTCGTCGACAACGTTGTTCCATAACTCGTGCGCAAGCTCGTGCGCGATGATGATCCTTGTGAACTCCTCTACGTCGCCGCTGCCGGGCCAGGCGACGCCGTACTTGTCCATGACAGACTTCATGTCAGGGTTCAGCCTTATCCAGCCAAGTTCTGTCCAGTCGCCGGCACATTCGTCTTCAGCATACTCGTAACATGGTTCACCATTTGTATACACTGGCTGACTGTCTACTTTAAATGCCATATAAGAAAGATCAAAGCCGAACAAATCCTTGTATCTTTTCAGAACAAAATCTATGTCTTCTTCGTACATGGCAAAAATATTGTTAAAAATCTATTCTTCTCTTCAAGACCCTTATCAGTCACGCTCCAGCGTCTATGACAACGCAGCATTCCTGCCCGTTACGTACAGTAATGCCCCAGTTATCAGTACCAGGGTGATCACCCCAGTTATAGTTTATTTTTCCAAGATAATGATTCAGTTGCATCGCAGTATCACACATGACGTCAGGTTTCGCTATTCTCAGTGCGATATACGACTGTATTGCCTTGTATGCTTCGGTCTCAGGCTTGTACAGAAAAAGATTTCGCAACTGCTATATCACATATTCGCAGTCGTATGCATGGTCATTACCCCATATATCAGCAGCTTCCCTGCTCTAGAAGGCGTCGACAACTTTACCTATAAACGGGTCCAAGAACTTCCAGATCTGGTCCCACCATTCATTGGATTCGTGCCTATCGCCAAGCAGGGCCTTAAGTCTACCATAATCGACCTTGGGTCCATGTGGCTTAGGCAGCAATGCCTCACTGAGAACTAATACTTCAGAGAGGTTCCAGCCGTCGAACATACCGCTTTCACATATATGCTTCTCTGCGTCTTTGTTGATTTGACCGCATACCTCACATAACTCTGATACGAACCCATTTTCGTCATAATCGTATATTTCAGCGAAGCAGCTATAGTCTTTGGCGAACTGATTATATACGCGGATTTCTTCCTCTACCTGACCTGCATTGTTATAGGACAATTTAAGACACGCGTTGTCTTTAGAAATGAACGCCATTTTATCAAAGCCCTATCCGACATATTTGAACATATACTCGTACTTCTTCATCTCGTACCGGCATATTTTCGCCAAGCTTGAACGAGCTTCGTTCGTATCGTGTAGCATCTAATAATATACGCGTTCCTTCTCGGTCCAATCAGGTCCGAATGGGCTGCCGTTATTAAACGCATACATCTAGTCGGTAAGCTTTTTCAGCTTTTCCTTTGTATACTCGCGCTTGAACTTCTTGTACCAATCGCGTGTCGCCTGAGATGGACCGGTCTAGGATTCGTGCAGCTCGTCTGCGAATATCTTTCTGTAGTCTTTATATGAAACAACATACGCCATATCAAAAATCCTTACCCCTATGTAGAATCCTCTGGTTCCTATTGCAACGGAAAGGTATATTTGCTTTATAAAAATCAATTATATTTACCATATCTATTTATCTTTGCCTAAAAATTAATATTTATTATATATTTTTCCAAATCAGAAATTGCCTATCTATTAACATAATCTTCCATTGACTCATTAAATATGTTCTACCAATTGTCATATGCTGCTTTGTTTGTTTCAACAATCTTTAAATCAGAAATCCACTTATGCCTGTTAAATTTAGGAATATATGACTACGCTATAATACTAGGTAAAATAGTTTTTGAAATATGAAGAAACCTCTTGCAGAATGCAGTCAATGTTCCAAAATTAACGCATCTATACACCATCGACCCTTTGTAAAAGACTTCGTATATGCTTTTTGACAGAGACTACTTATTATGAAGAGTCTGCGTTTCGGAATGCTTGCGGCCTTTATGTGCCAGACTTATTTTCTTCAATTCGCTTTCCGTTTTGACTCTACCTATGTTTGCAGCTTTCAGTTTTCGTATATGCTCTTCCGACAAATGTTTTCCGACATTGGCCAAACTTATTTTTAACCGAGCGTCTGCACTATGCGTTCGTCCATACATGCCGTTTTTAGGTCCTATTCTCTTCTTGGCTGACTCACTAAGTTTCCTGCTTCTTTCTGGGCTGTCATAGTTACCGGTATTTCCTCCATACCCACCTTCATGCAAATTCGCCTTACATTGTCCAATTTTCCAATATTCTGATATAAGCTATTTTTCACGGGCAAGAGCGTCAGATTCGGTCAAATGGTCTTCTAATATCCTGACGTCTACCTTTTCTCCGTATTTATTGAGAATATTCTTAAAAAACCTATTTCTATGGGCTTTCCTTTCCTTATATCTGTCATTTTTGCCTTTGCCTATATAGAAAATTTCACGTGTTTCAACGTAATACCATGCATACACATAATAAATAAGCTTATCAGTGTCATTTGAATATCCGCGCATAAAAAATTTCCTTACTTGACTTGCCCTCAAGTAAGGAAATTTATAAATCAACAAGATCCAAAATCTCTTTAAACCAGGGCAAGTGATTTAATTTGATTTAATTTTATTTACCTCGCTAAGCCTTGATATACGATTTATCCTATCCTTTACGTCTATGACATGCTGGTTGGACGACCCCACAAATTTCTAAAATATTTTAATCATTTTTTTCCAAATTTATAGCCAAGATCTAAAAAATGCTAAACATCATTTTGCTAAACATATTTACGATCTAATTTTTTATCGAAATATTTATACATCCATTTTCTTCCATATGCTGGATTGTCTTTTCCCTATCTTATTTTACTCATAGACTATGACATTTTTATTTTTGTTTCATTTGATATTTTTTTACCTTTATGTATTTTAGATAATTTTTTTAAAAAAGTTTTATATTTTTGGGGATGTTCAGTCTAAAATTTAATATTATTTTCTCTACCTTTTCCAGTCATTCCATTAGCAATTTTTTCTTTCCAATAATCTGGTAATTTTGTTCCTTTTCTTGAAGTTGGTTTACCTTTAAATCGTATACTAACTTTATTTCGTTGTTCATCATCCCATATTATTTTGTTTCCGCCACATCCACCTTCAACTAAATTATAACTCATTTCATTATTTAAATGACATGCTGAAAAAGGAACTAATTCTTTTTCTTTTTCATTCATCTATTCAAAATTATCAAAATCAAAAAGAATTGTTTTTATAAATTTTTCAATACCGTATTTTGCAATAGCTCGTCTAATAAGATTTCCGGATCCCATATATGAATCTAATGGATTGTCCGTTTCATGCTATCCAATATAATATTTGCCGTTTTCAATATTATCTATTCTATAAATCAAATAATGAATCGATAATGACCTATTAATATTCGAAAGTCCATTAATCTTAATATTTGACTCAGTAATAAATTCAAACTACTAACAACTAAGTGTTGTAATTATTGTATCTTTTTGCATAGTTTATTTCCTTTTTGTTTTAAAATGTTAGTGCTAATAACATCTATTATTATTTACTTTATAATAAACAGTTAGGCTAGAAGCCTATGCAAACTTCTAGCCAAATTGCTTAGCACACAATCTGTCCTGTAAACTTTTACAAATAAAAATTATTTAATATTTCTTGTTATTTTAAGAACCTGACTAATACGCTGTTGAATATTAATAACATTTTGATTTGAACTACCAACCCATTTAAGATTTGGATCTCTAAGTTCTTGAATAAATGGTCCATCACATAATACATCAATATAATTTAATATTTCTGACATTATTGTATTGTTAATAATTTCATTATATGTATAACCTGTGTAAACCCACTGCGTCTTATCTGGGTAGTGTTCGCGTATTTCCTTCACAAGGGCCAAGACTTCCGGAAAATTAATAGGGTGCAGCGGCTCCCCACCGAGCCATGTTATTCCAGCGCACCAATCTTCTGAAAGATCTTTTACGAGTTCTGCTTTTGCGGCGTCGTCAAACTCCATACCGGCCTGGAAGTCATGTGTATGAGGCGAAAAGCATCCTGGGCACTTTCTGTCACATCCAGCAATCCATATCACGGTGCGCAGACCGTCCCCATTAACCATGTTGCAGTGCTTTATGTCAAGATATCTCATTTTGTCAAGCTCTCACATCGACACGCGTTCCTTAAACTCCGCCATCTTTGAATCAGAATACATCGTCCGCCCCCTGATAGATGCAAGCCCCAGATAGCCATTCATTCTCTCGATGCGGATTATCTCGTCCGAACCACATTTCGGGCAAGTATCGGAATCGATAAACGAATGCCCGCACTTCTCGCACCAGTCGAGCTGTTGATTGTTTCCCCAATAAAAGCCCATCTTCATGGCGCGCTGGGTCAATGCCTTAAACGCATCGAAGTTATAATTCGAACGCATTCTCGCGTAAACTATGTTTCCGCCATTGCACAGATGGAACAGTGGATATTCCGCGTCCTGCTTCTGTATTGGTGTAATGTCGGCATATACTGGACAGTGGAATGAATTCGTGACGTATTCGTGGTCTGACACGCCTTTCATTATGCCGTACTTTTTCTTGAACTGTTGCGCCTGCAATCCGACAAGCGACTCACCTGGAGTACCGTAAATCGCATAAAGAATATTATCGATCTTTTTATACTTATCAGCGTATTCATTTATGAACTTCAGTACTGAAACAGCCCAGCTGTTGTCTTCATGTATAGCCTTGCCTGTCCAGTAAACGGACGCCTCGTTCAGACCGATAATGCCGAAACTCATCGTCATAGGCCTGAGGAAATCCTCACCAAGCTCGTCATCTGGATTCTTGTGCCCGCCATAAAAGCCACCCTGACAGAAACCGAGCGGGTTGATGCCGGCCTTCTTATGCGAAAGAAACTCGAACGTTCTCTTATGTATACCGCGTACCATATCAAGATAGTATTCAAGCACTTCGAAGAAATCCTTGTCTTCTTTCTTCGCTTTCGCCGCGATCATCGAAAAATGCAAAGATATCGCGCCAAGATTGAACCGTCCATTATACACTGGTTTGTCGTTTTCGTCTGCCGGTTCCATGCCGCCGCGCTCATACCAGGGGCTCAAATTGGCGCGACAGCCCATTCGAGAAATAGATACCCCATATTTCTTGTAAATGCTAGGCGCATACCCGTCGCCGGTACATGAAATGAAATCAGGGTACATTGTCTTCATCGAACATCTAAGCGCTTCGTCGAAAAGCCATTCAAGTTCTCCGCCTTTGCCATGTAGGTTTTCATCGTAAAAGAAGCTGAGTTTTGGAAACAATACAGGATGCTTCAAGCCGGGCTTGCCCTAACCATCGGCGCGAACCTTCATGCATACTGACGACGCCATAGATTCCCACTTGCCTGTTCCAAGACCGAACGTAAGTGCTGTAAACGGATAGTCACCACGTGAAGATGCTACTGAATTGAACTTCATCTCCCATGACTAGAAGCCTTGCTCGAATTCACGGCGAACTTTATTTGTTGCATATTCATCAGCACGTTTAAGCAATCCAGTGCATTCTTGCAGAGGAGCTGGTTTCCCATCTTTGCCGTAGGCATTTCGCGTTATGTTAACATACTCATCAAAATATATCTTGTAAGATTTCGCCGCGTACGGTGCAAGCAGCTTGTCTATCTCCGGAATCGTGAAGCCGCCATACTGTGAAGCCGCGGCGTTCAACGTCACGTCCCCAATCAGGTCGAACGCAACGTCCAGCGACTTAGGCTCAAGATAATCAAGATTACCCATGAAAAACCCGCCTGTCAAAAGATTCTTCATGTCGAAAAGACAGCAGTTCATCGTATCAAGGCGAGAGCCGCGGTCATGAATATATATGTATCCATCGCTCATCGCGCGTTCCTCCTTCTGCGTTAGGAAGAACTTTTTATACAACTCAGAGTTAAGCTCGTTGTAGACGATCGCCTTCTGTGTTGTGACGAGCGCGGAATCCGCATTGGCGTTAGACCTGTCGCCGATAAAATTAAGGCTCAGCTTCTTGCTATATACCTTATCGAGCATTTCGCTAAACTACTTGCGATTATCGCGATATTCTCTATAAGATTTAGCTACTGCTGTATTGACGTGATCCAGTGCAACCTCTACCATATTATGAATGGTATCGACGTTGATATCAGTTTCTTGAAATTGCAGCTGCTTTTTAACGCTGTCTACTATTTGCTTTTCTTCTTTATCCGTAAGTTCGACGCATACCCGCGTCGCGGATTTTCTAATCGCTCTGCGAATTTTTTCAGCGTTAAATTTCTGATGTTCTCCGTTTTTCTTAATGACATTTACCATGTTTTCCTCCAATAATCTTGAAACTTAAACCGTCAATTTTGACATTATTGCGAACTTTCTTGCAGAAATTCTAATAATTTGGAAAATTATATGTATCTTTTAAAGACACCCATGCATCTTTAATAGACTTAAAAATAATATTCAAATCGATACATAAAATATTTTTAGGAAATATAAAACCATGCGGATTTTCACGCAATGATTTTCTTATTTTGTCTTTTGTTATTTCCGTATGATGTAATCCAATATGTGATTCGCTTAAATGCGCTCTATGTTCATTTGTAAATTTTACTCCAGTTTTTCCAGCTGAAACAGATGCACGAAATCTTTCAGACCGTTTTTTCCCTTTAAGGCTAGAATTGTTATTCTTATAATATTCCTATAAAGCAATAGATATATTTTTCTTTGTTTCAGCTGTATGTTTACGACCAAACTGAGGATTATTTTCACCTAAAAGATCTTTATTCCATGGAATATTATTTATTAAAGCTATGCTTATTTTCTATCTAGTCTATCTTGAAACTTTTTTTCCTTTTTCAGATTGGCTTATTTTCTGTTTCACGGTATCTGATATAAAATGACCGTTATCTCCTCCACCAACCAGATTATAAGTTCTTCCATTAAAATCTTTTAAATATTCAGGTGAAACAATTTTCTTTTCATATTCTGAACATGATTTACGATCTTCAAAAAATTTTAAAATCTACATATAGAAATTATCAATTCCATATTTTAATATAGCTTTTTTAAGTAATTTTCCGCTTCCAGAATAACCGTCATTTAAATTTTTAGTAGAATGAATTCCATAATATTCTTTACCTGTAATTTTATTTCTAATCCGATAAAAATAATGATATTTCTTCATTACGCCAACAATTGGTCTAATATCTATAATAAGTTTTATTTTTTCTTTCATATATTTTATTTACTTAAAACTTATTCTTATTAACACAATATTTGCTATAAAATTCAATTTATAAAAACCTCCTGCTGCGGCACGAGATCCGGCACCTGACATCCATTAAGGTCAAACATGAATTCTGCGCCTGCAACAGTACTGTCGCTTTTGCAAATAGACAGCTTAATTTCTGTAGGCGTGTCATTCTTGATAGCATGCCTTATATAAGCGACAAGCTACGCAATCTAAGCAAGCACAGTGCGATCGCCGAACATCTTTATTTCTGCATCGGCAAGCGTCACGTTGCGAAGCATATTGTTGCGAATCTGCTCGTCCAAATCATCATTCAAATTGACGGCCTGTTCCTGCTCCTCTGCCTCGTCCATCTCCGCAAGATTCTTACCGGTTTCGTCAATATTGACCTCGTCTATATTAACTGCCACATCTGCGGCTTCGCGTGGCTCTGCTTCCGTTTTTTCTATTTCTTCGCTGTTCATGTTTTATATTATTCTGTCTTAGACACCCTGCGTTCAACCCGTGACCGGCAAACGAACATTTATTACTCCTATGCCGAGAAAAGCAACCTTCTTCAAAGGTTGCCATAAATCGACATTAAATATTTACCAAAAATTTTCATAAACACTTAAGTTTTAATCTTTAATTAAGTAAATAAAATTAGAAATGTAATTAAAGTAAATAAGTTTGATGAAGCTGAAAGCGCTAAAAGTCAGAATCTATCCAAATATCTAGCAGGCAATTCTGCTTAATAAGACATTTGGTTGTTCTCGTTTCATCTATAACACAATGCTCTTTGAAAGAAAAGAAGTTTATGCAAAACTGAAAGACAAACCAAGAGAGTTGTATGAGTACAAATACAAGACGGAAAAGCAGCTAAAAGAAGAGTTTGAGTTTTTAAAGGAAGTTGATAGCATTTCTCTTCAGTAGACTAGGATGAACCTTGGTGTTGCATATTAGAATTTCTTCAGAAAGCTTAAAGACCCAAGGATTCCAAGTTCAGAGAAAGGATTTCCGAAATTCAAGAAAAAGAATGCAAAAAACTCTTTCAGGACAATATAGGTTGGAGGAAATCTTAAGATAGACTTCGAGAAGAAGAAAGTCAAAGCACCAAAGCTAGGATGGATTTCTTTTCATGACGATAGAGTGATCAAAAACATAAAGATACACTCAATGACTTTCTCAAGAACACCTTCTCTAAAATACTATGTCTCAATTCTCTATGAAGATGCCATTCCAAACAAAGAGAAAGTTGATTTGACAAAGAAAGACTTGAAAGTCAAAGGTCTTGACATGTCATTGACGAACTTCTTTGTTGATGATGAAGGAAACTCTCCTCAATATGACAGGAACTATAGAAAAGCAGAGAAGAAGATTGCTTGGCTGCAAGAGAAGATCTCAACTTCAAAATGCACTCAACTGAAGAAGAAACTAAGACTAAGACTTGCAAGGCTTCATGAACATGCTGCTAATAAAAGAAAAGACTTCAATGAGAAATTGTCAAGTAAGTTGATAAAAGAAAATGATGTAATTGTGATTGAGTCTTTGTCAATGAAAGATATGGCAAAGTTCAGAAAATGGGAAGAGAGAAAAGAACTTAAAGACAAGAACAACCATGGAAAGTCTGTAAACGACTTAGGATGGTGCTACTTTGTGAATCGGCTGAAAACCAAGGCCGAAGAGCAAGGCAAAATAGTGATCGAAGCTAACAAATGGTTTGCTTCGTCAAAGACATGCAATATATGCGGATATATCAACAAAGATTTGACAATATCTGAAAGAAGCTGGATCTGTCCTAAGTGTGGAACTGAACATAGCAGGGATGAGAATGCAGCTAAGAACTTAAGGGATGTTGCAAATAAGATTTTCACCGAGGGAAGCTCGGGCAGCGCTGCCGCAAGGCGGAATGGCAATCATTTTTAGTGATTGCCAGCTTCAATACTTACTAAGCTCTATGTGTTCTGTTTGAGTTTAGACTTTTTCTAGAAAATTCTAGAAATAAAAATAAACTTAATAAAAATATAAGTTTTTAACTTAAAAATTAAGATATACAGGATTACGCTGAAACCGCTTAATCAGTTTGCCGTTCAGCTTTTCTGATTTAAGAATACATCCCTGGTATTCAGCAAGCTCCTGCGGCGGCGCGGCTTCGAGATGGAAAAATACACGGCGTGCCTGAAACCTCTCATAAGCCTCGTCCGACGACCTGTCTGGATCGTTTTTCTTCAAATCCGACACAAGATCATCATAGTGTTTTTTCGAAAGATGAGCTTTGGCGTCAATGAGAGAATCATATGAGCATTTCAAATAATCCATCCATCTGACGTCTTCAGGAAATACCGGAAAATCGTTTAAACCAGCCTTGCGTTCTGCGTTTATGCTAACGGCCGGCCGCGATACCTTGAATACGCCTATCACGCGCATTTTATGCAATGCAATGATATATTCGACGGCGGCGGCTTTTCCGTTCTTCTGACCTATCCGCCACAGCCCGCGCGCGCATTCTCCGACTTTGAACCTGTCTATTGTTCCGTCAGGATTCAGGCACCGCGAATAGAAATTCCAGCCAAGCGCGATAAACGCCACTTTGCGCGGCAGCAGACTTTCGATCGTTTTGACCGGCGGCGCGCATTCCGACAGGAATGTCTTTATGTCCATTACTCGCGTCTTTATGTCGGCTGTACTGCTTTTCTCGCGGCAAGACGCATGTCCGTTCGCTATGTTGGTTAATGGAGAAGCACCGACTACAGAAAGAATATCCGAAACAGCGTTAATAGCCGCAGATTCCGCCATGAACGCCTCGTTTTCAGTAAGTCCCCACTTGATGATTTTAGGCGTATAAGAAGAACCTTCTTCAAGCAGTCTCGCAAGCTTTGGCTTCAACGCCGCGATCTGCGCAGCGCGCTCGTTTTTCGAGAGAGACTTGTCACTGTCTATATAGAACTTAACATCAAGAGCATTCTTCATGTGAGCGAATACCCTGCCGCATTGGCCTTTGCCGACGTAAAACGGAAATCCGTCTTTTCCGCACAGCATATAGACATAATACCGGTCTGGTCCGGTCTCGCCTACTGTCTATATAAACCTGGCGATATCGTCTGCCATTACTGGCGCTCCTTTATGCCGAGCATGCCCTCGACAGTCTTTCTGCCTAATATGGCAAGTTTCAATTCAAGCTCTTCAACGGAATCCACTTCGAAAAAACCAAGATAATGGCTAAACAACTTCAATAAGGCGTCTTCGCGCGAATACGACGTAGGAACCCATGAAAAATGCGTAACTGAAACAAAGTCAGCGCCTGGCTCCGCTATAAAAGCACACCAGCGCGTCAAACCGGACGTCAATCCAATAATTCTACATGTACGCAGTGCAAACTTGCGCCCAATGCAATTTCCGACCATCTCGGCAATGCGTCTAAGCGATGCCTCGACCTCGGCAAAATCAGTCTGCGACGATGACAGCCGGTTCATATGCCACTTCATACGACTCGTTGACGCGTGATACGTTCTGAACTACAGTATCGCCGAACATAAAAGAATTATGCGACCCGCTGTGGATATGCCCGCAGAATACATAACGAGGCTTTTTCTCGAATATAGCGTCTGCTAGCTCCGACGAGCCGAACTTATCAGAATCCGCTCCGAATTCAAGCGACACATCGCCTAAATATCCAGGCAGGCGCGGCGGCGAATGCGTAACGAGAACGTCGATATTTTCAGGAATCGCCGAAAACACTGTCTTCAGCTTTTCGTGCTCCGCTTCGAAAGCCCACATGTAATTGATGATCGGAACCCACGGCGTACCGTAGAACTTCAAACCAGATACTTCGACGCCTGAATCATGCAGGTACTTGACGTTAGACGGCCATTCTATTTTCCAGCTGTCGCTTGCATATCTTGATGTTATAGCCGGATCAAGGCAGAGATCATGATTTCCGGCGACGACAATAAACGTCATGTCCGGAAAACGCCCAGTCCACTCGAAGAACTCGTCATGGATCCAGTCACGCTGCGCCTTCATAGCCGCGCGTCCGAAACCAATCTGCTCGGAGAAATCGCCAGCTATAACGCATATTTCGCATCCGCGCGGATCAAGCCCATCGAGCATTCCGTGCATGTCGGAAATAGCGGCTATCTTGATCATGAATAAATGCCCGCGCGGAATACGTCTGACGCGAAGCTGAAATCCGGACCAGGTATGTCGATGATCTCGAGCTTGAACTTGTTCGCGGCGTACATGCGTTTGATCTTTTCGGCGGTCTCAGGCTTCGTCAGCCCGTCTTCGACTGCCGTTGGGCAGCGGATAAAAGCGTCGAGCTCAGCATAGGAAAACCCGAACTTCTGCTCGTCAGTAAGCGGCTGCAGACCGTCGACCGGCGTCTTGTACGCCAGCCTTTCAGGAACGCCTAACCACGACGTAAGATTCATAACCTCCGTTTTGACGAGATTCTTTATAGGCGCATAACAGCCGCAGCTATCGCCGAAAATCGTGTCGTATCCGCAAACAGATTCGCTGCGATTACATGTATTTACAACGACGCCTCCAACACACTGCGCGACGCCGAACAGCGCTGTCATACGGAGGCGTGCAGGCATGTTCGTTATGCACTGCTCTGTAAGGCTGATCGCATTGTTCTCTATGCCATTCTTCAACGTAAAGAATGCATCGCCTATGTCAATTGTTGCACGTTTGATCTTAAGATGCTCGAACACTGCGTCTACGTCTGCCATATCAGTCTGTCCGTTACAAGGAAGCGAAACCCCTATGACGTTCTTCGGCCCGAATATCCTACATGCCAAAGCAGCGACACATGTAGAATCGACGCCGCCGCTGATCCCGACGACCATCTTGGGCCTAACGCTGAACAATGCAGCCCACGATATCCAATTACGGCTGATTACGGCAAATGCGTTATCCGGTTTTACAAAAATACTATTATTTTTCATATTTTAATTATACCGCCAATCTAAGCATCTATAATGCATTGTCAATATACAGATTATTCGCGATTCCGGCCTTAAAACCAGCTTCGAGATCCCGACGCTTATCGCCGATATTGACAGACTTGTCGACGTCTATGCCGTATTTTGAAATCGCCTGCAAAAACATGCCAGGATTCGGCTTGCGCATAGGAGTATCGTCTTTGTCCGGACAATGTAATACGTCGAGGATATCTATGCCGTTTTTCTTGAATTCGCCAACCATATACGCGGTTAGTCTCGCGAAATCTTCCTCTGTAAACATGCCCCGAGCTATGCCGGACTGATTTGTAATAACGATTATCGAAAAACCGCGCACGGCGAAAAAACTGCATAATTCAAATATGCCAGGCCTGAACTTGAAATCTTCGATCCGGTGCACATATCCGAAATCTTCGTTTATAACACCGTCTCTGTCAAGGAACAAGACTTTCAGCTTCCCCATATAAATTCCTCTTCGTCCACTAGCATATATAGTGTTCTATGAACAAAAATATTCTTTTATGCTTATCCCTTTACGCGTTTTTCCATTTCGGTCGTAGAATAGCCTTCTACTTTGTCTAAAAATACCACTTCACCGCCGTAAGACTTTACGTACTGTGCTTCAGGCCACTTATCCATGGAATAACCCTGTTTCATGATTATATCGGGTCTTACTTTCTTCACGACCTGTAAAGCAGTATCGTCGCCAAACACTATAACCTCATCGACGAACGAAAATGATTTCAGCACCTCGACCCTTGTTTTCTCGTCCTGTATCGGCCGGCCTGGTCCCTTGTGCTTTCTTATCCATTCATCGGAATTGACGCCGACGACAAGCCTGTCGCATAGGCTTTTCGCCTGTTTCAGTGAATGAATATGCCCGTAGTGGCAGCAGTCGAAGCAGCCGTTCGTAAAACCGACTTTCTTAGCATGTGGCGCACTGGCAGTTTCCGCGCAAAAACCCTCTTCGCTCGATACGACAGCGGTTCCAGATTTCTGCACGACAAGACCCGCCGCGCGATTGGCGTATTTAAGCGCGTCTTTCAACTGCGCGCCTCTTATACACGACGCGACCAAAGCCGCAAGAGCCGTATCGCCGGCGCCGCTTACATCGTATACATTGAGTACCCTGTCAGGCCTGGCCATGCTGAATGCGCCGTCTTTTCCAACAAGTGCCGCGCCTTCACTGCCCAGCGTCACTACCATATTGTCTATGTCATAGGCGCGTAAAAAACCCGTACCGAGATCCCGAATCTGGTCTTCTAACCCAAAGCCGACATCAATCGTATGGCCGACAGCCCTCTGGAATTCGGACAGGTTTGGCTTATATACATACGCGCCTGCGAAAACCGCGTAGTCCGTCCGTTTGGAATCAACAAACGCCTTCACTCCGTTGGATTTAGCCGTCCGTATAAGATCCGCTATGCCGACGGAATCAAGCGTGCCCTTGTCGTAGTCCGATATGACAACGGCGAACAGATCTTCGGCGTTTTCATTAATATATTTCGCCGCTGCTGCAGACATACGGCTACGATACGGCTTCTCGGAATCTACGCGAAGCATATGGCTGTTAGTATTGGAAACAAACCGTGTTTTGACGATCGTGCCAGTTGAAGACGTCTGCGTCATATCCTTAATATTGTTAGCCCTCAGCTTGCTGCGTATATATCCGCCTGGTTCGTCATCGCCAACCGCCGCGCAAATACATACGTCAACGCCTAATGACTTTAGGTTGGCGGCTACGTTTCCGCATCCTCCTATATACCGTCTTGTCTCGTTTATTTTCAGAATAGGGACAGGCGCCTCGGGTGAAATCCGCGTAACGGACCCGTATACGAACTCGTCGAGCATCAGATCGCCGACTACCAGAACTTTGCTTTTAGCCATGGCTTACAGGTGCTTTTCGATTCTAGCCGCGACTTCCTCCGGCGAAATGCGCGCGAAGCAACTTGCCATAAGCTGTCCAGCGCAGTTGACCGTCGGATATTTGCACAGCCTTGTATCGCATACTGAAGTAAAGCCTACGCTTGTGGCGTAAACGTTGCTTATGTCGCAGCAGTACTTTCCTGGCTCATAGCAGGCCGTAAACTCGTCGTTGTTGTAAAGCATCTCGTACGAAACGTTTTCCGGCGAATAGCAATTAAGCCATTCATAGCAGCTTTTCCCGCCGAGCACCGTAACAACAGTTCTTTTACAGTACGGGGCGTTAACGGACGCGATATGATACGGACTGGAGTCATTTGAAAGCATGAAATCGGACGCCATTACCATCTTAAAAAGATCGCGTATATTTGTCCTGTCCAGCGCGTCTACACAGTTTAAAAGCTTTCCATGGAAGAAACCTGCCTTTCTCTCGCCGAACTGCACGAAGTCTATCCTGTCGTGTAGCATGTTTATTACGCGCTGAAAATTGGGCCAGCCCCAATTTCGCGTAGTAGTATAAATCGGATGGTACCCGTCATTGACAAGGCATACAGGCTTCTTTTTATTACTGATCATCGCCTGGACTTCAGCCTTTTCGCCGTCGGACAAATACATGTCTACGTAGCTCATTGTTCTTACTACGTTCAGTCCGCTTCGTCTGCTGAATTCATGATAGAAATTGTCTATATACTTGACAGTTTTATCACTAAACCGCTTCTACTCCAATTCGTTGTCTTTGTCCGACCAATTGAAATCTACAAAAATATCAGGATTAATATCGTTTGTATACAAATGGAAATACGGGTTATTGTCGAATACCTGAATATACCTATCCCTTATAAATTGGTACTTGAAATGAAAATACAGTTTCTTGTCAGGATACTGCTGCGCGAAATCCTTGAAAAAAGGAGTTATTATAAACAAATCGCCCAGCCCACCTGTCCCATACTGTATCAATACATTTTTTGCGCTCATTACGAGAAATCCCCCCGTTCATTGACGCCCGTCGGTTTATATCCGAGATGCTCCATCATTTCGACTTCCTTTATTTTTAAACCGTTACATTTTTTTGTATAACACCAGAAATTAAATATCCTCTCTGTCAGAAAACACAGTGCACGCTTCTAGTAATTATCACGTGACTTGAATTCTTCGGTTCCGCATATCCTGTCTTTGAGCTCGAAAAGCGCGGGGAATATAAACCTGCACCATTCGTCGAACAGGTCACGACGCATGACGAACATGTTGCAAGGCGCGTAGTTGGTTCCTCTTGTAAACAGATACTGTTTAAACTTAATGCCCCATTCCGGAACGGTCTCGATAAAATACCGCACGCACTCGTCAAGGTCCGCGATTCGATGATAAAACTGATACTGCGCGGCCAATGGTATACTGCTAGAGAATATAGGCTTAGATATGATTATGTCGTAATCTGCATAATCAGATATAGACTCCCTCGGGAAAAACCGCCTGTAATGGTTAAAACCAACGTAATCCGGCAGTTGCTTGTTTTTCCAGAACCAGTATATGGACGTCATCTCGTTCAGCAGCGGATTAAGACAGGATATATCGTCGTCGCCTGCGTCGGATTCAGCATGGTCTACGCACCATTGATCCTGCTCGAGGGAATTACCTCCCCTGATTGGAAAATATAAATCTGAATTAGACTCGAGAAAAACCCTAAGTTCTTCAGGTGGAGGATAAAACAAGTTAACTATTATTTTTATGTCCGGCTAAGGCTTCATTTAAAAAATATTATACAAAAAGAGACCGACTCAACACCGGTCTCTTTTTTCTCATGATATGATAATTACGCTTATAAGAGCGCCATCTTAATATCGAACAAGCACTTTAAAACATCACTTAACGACGCCGACAGATTTTCTTCAAGCGTACCTTTCGGCAGCGCTTCATCGATCGCGGACTTAATCTGCGTCTTGAACGCCTAAAGCTGACCGTACGTGCATGCGTCATTAGAAAGCTCGCCGTCCTTTAGATCTGTTATCTTCTAACCGTACATCGACATGTTGTCGGAAGAGACCACGTACAACGTATCATGATCACAGGAGACTCCATATATGGATTTGCCATCACCCATTACGAGATCGTGATAGTCTTCCTACGAAATATGCTAGAACCTGAATTCCTGCACGGATTTTCCATTTACAGACAGCATAGCGCGAGAACTTATTTCTGCACTCAGCTTGCCTGAAAGCGCGCCGATTTCGCCGCTCAATGCACCAGAAAGACTGTTGATCTCACCGGAAAGATCGGTTTTGAACACAGAAAGCTGACCATATGTGCATGCATCATTAGAAAGCTCGCCGTCCTTTAGATCTGTTATCTTCTGGCCGTACATCAACATGTCGTCTGAAGAAACCACATACAGCGTATTGGGATCGACCGTCTTTCCGTCGACGCTGAGCACCAGATCATGGTATTCGTCGCGCGAAATATGCTGGAGCTTAAACTCGTTGGTCGGAACTGTGTCGACGGAAATCATCGCGCGGACGCTTATCTCATTGCTAAGCGCACCCGAAAGACTGCTAATCTCTCCGGAAAGCTTTGCGGATAATGTGTCGATTTCACCGCTAAGAGCAACCGAAAGACTGCTAATCTCACCACTCAATTTCGCAGACAGTGTGTCGATTTCACCGCTCAGTGCAGCAGACAGATTATCAATCTATCCAGAAAGCTTAACAGATAGTGTATCGATTTCACCGCTTAGCGTCGCAGAAAGTTCCTTAATCTCAGAACTGATTTCGGACGACAAATCATTAAGTGACTTTCCGTTACGAAGATCGAACAGTTTGTCGAATCCGACTGAAAGACTGCCTGCTGCTGAAATTTCGCCATCGAACGAATTGACGCCGTGGAACAGGTTTCCGCCTTTGATTTCGTTACCACCCGAAAGCTTGACAAAATTGTCTATGACGAACTGGCGGAGATCCGCGATATCGTACCTATGCACGGGATTGGCCAGATATACCGTCTTGCTATCCCCTTTCACGACAATTTCGTCAGCCTGAACATACGCATCAAGGCCGTGCTTGTGCACGTAGACATAGTCTCCGTCGCCGAGAACAAGCCCGTCTGTAGTCTCATACCTGGATTCCGAACCGACTGGATCTCCGCTGCTGTTCAGATACGTAACCTGGTACATCGAACCGTTCTTGACACGGCTGTGCTCTTTGAAAAGCCCTGCATCTTCGAGTATCTGCCTAAAACTACGGTGTGGTGTCTCATCGGCATGGATTATTATATGACCCAGGAACTTGACTGTCAGCGCCGTAGACGAAAGCGCGGAATCGACACCAGCGGAAAGCGTATCGATGATTCCAGTTTTCGGCGCAGAAAGTTCAGCTGCGTAGGCTACGAGATCTGTTACGACGTCAGTTTTAGCCACTACGCCGTAGTCAAGCGATATCTTGAAGTCTTCAACCTTTACGCCTGGATCACCGGATTTGTAGATGTTCGCGAAGTCCTTTGACTTAAGCCACGTGTCCGTCTTACCAGATTCGGTATTCCACTTAATCCGGATATACGGACCGTCTTCGGGTGGATATACCGTGCCGTCCAGACTGGTGCCGCCGGCGGCGGTCAAAACGCTTTCGATCATCCCGTCCTTGATGAATTTATCTGTATCGACTGAAATATTCAAATCAACTTTTTTGTTGATAAGCCACAATGCGCGGTTTTCTCCGTCGTTGCTTAACGTAAACGCGGAGATATGGCTGTCAGCGTATGCCTTCGTCGCATAGTCGTCTTCAAGACGCGATATCTTGGAAACAGGCAGCTCCGGGATGTCGGCCGAGACAAGATCGCGTATCGTCGCGCTTATCTTACCGTCGCGCTGCTTAATCTCGTCGAATATCTTGCCTTCACCAGCATTGACCGTATCGACGTCGAGCTCGTTTATCGACTCCCTGATGTACGAGCTGAGGGACGCGCCGTTAACGGAAATGCTGTTCATTCCGCCTTCGAACTGTATGTCAATGCTACCGTGCCTGTTTACGCCCCTGCCGCTGACAGTTATGTCTCCTGTCTCGCTCGTCTTGACCTAGTCGGTGTTTATCAGACCGTACGCCGTCAGCCCATTGCTAACCTACAGCCCATTGCTGACTGACAGATGGCCGACTGCGCCGCCGGACAAAGGCAGGAACTTAGTATCGACTACAGCTGAAACTCCGTCGATCTTGCCGTCCAGAGCGGTCGCCGACGTTTCGACCTTCGACGACAGCTTATAGAAGTCTAAACTGACATTCTTGAACTCAGAATATACTGATGTAAGCTCCTCCTGCGACGCGACGGCATTGAAGCCTGCGACGCAGCTAATGTCGTTCTTGTCGAACGCGATATTATCGTCATTAAGGAAATATATCTTCTTGCCCGGTTCTTTGATGTCTTTAGTGTACATACTCATTGTCTATTGTCCTGTAGATTTCTTTGTTGGCACATTATGCGATCTTGACGAGCATTATTGTTCCACTTATCATATGCATCTAGTAATTCCTGAGACCAAATTCGCCATCATAAGGATGTTCATCGACCATCTTGACGACTCCAGGCCTGTCGTGTCCCGGATCGTCTATCGTCCGGTCTATCAGATTCTCGAATGCGCTGATATCGGAGCTTACGGACGAGATTATTCCCGTGATATCTGAGCTGGTCGAACTTATAAGACCGACAAGCTCTGAAGAAAGACCGCTTATTTCTCCACTCAGTTTTACGGACAGAACGTCAATTTCGCCGGAAAGCCTTGTGGACAAACTGTTAATCTCGCCAGAAAGTCTTGCAGACAATCTGTCTACTTCGCTGGAAAGCGCCGTCGAAAGACCGCTTATTTCTCCACTCAGCTTTACGGACAGATCGGAAACGGCGGATATCCTATTCGAAATCTCTGAACTCAGAGTATAATCCAAGTAATCCAACCTGGATTCCTACATGCTCTGATCCCAATCGAGAAGCGCGAACTTGCCTGACACTATTTCCTACAGGCGGAACGTCACGAACTTCTCGCATTCTATCTCGAACGTGTTCCTGCCTTCGGAGAAGAACTACACCGGGTCGCCGGATGATGTCACGAATTTGATGACAGCCTTCCTGCCTGCTGCACCGCGCGGGCGTATCACGAAAAGGAACTCGCGGGACAGTGTAGAGCCTTCGTCCTTGTCCGGTATCTCTATAACTATCTCATTGGCCTTGTAGAACTGCCGTCCGGATTTTCCGTATTCGTCTACTATTTTCAGTCCTAGGTACTCGTCACCCTCTGAGACGGCAGAGCCTATTCTGAATATGCCGTGCCCGCCGTCGAGCTAATCTACGCCACTGTAGTCGGCACTGTCGACGTCGAAATCGCAAGACGCGAGCTTTGTCGAACTGTCGACGTACATGTTCTGCTGAGTGAAATCGGCACTGCAGTTCACGTCGTCGAACATTATCCGAGATCCGTTGCCTGCCTCAAATGAAGCGAACACCTGACCTGAATCGCGGACTTGAATCGTCACACTCTCCCTGTAACCGCTGTCTTCCAGTGCTGTCGCCGTCTCGAACTGCAGCGCATCGCC
>OBLI01001682.1_pt1 | contig 20840 bp, 15 predicted proteins | sample 1519701 | NCBI WGS metagenome assembly OBLI01 (sample SAMEA3663005, study PRJEB22513) | pig gut metagenome | biome: pig gut; feature: pig-associated habitat; material: faeces | place: France | collected 2012
TATGATAGCATTACGAAATTGGATTGTTTCTAAAAACTGCCATCATGTTGCTATGGAAAGTACCGGTATTTATTGGATACCAATTTATGAAATACTGGAAGATGCTTTCGCTGGTGAGATTACCCTGCTCGTTGTAAATGCGCGCCATATGAAAAATGTCCCTGGCAAAAAGACCGATATGCGGGATTCTGAATGGATTTCTACGCTGCTTCGCGCTGGGCTTCTGAATGGTAGTTTTATTCCTGATAAGAGAATTCGAGATTTCCGCGATTTAAACCGTTACCGTAAGAGTATCATCCGTGACATCACATCACAGAAGAACAGGATTGAAAAATTTTTACAAAGTTCCGGCTTTCGTCTGTCATCTTTTATCTCAGATATTTTTGGCGCTTCGGGTAGAAATGTCATTCTACATTTAATTGAACATGGGCAGATTGATAAAGCCGCTTTAGATTCCTGTCTGAAAACAAAGACCAGAAACCGTATTGATGAAATCCTCAAGTCCGTAAATGGAACACTTTCAGAACACCAAAAAGCATTTTTAAAAATCCTCATGAACCATTATGATTCTTTAAAGAAACATCTTAGCGAAATCGAAACAGATCTTGAGGAAGATATGGCTCCATTTACCTCACAGATTGAGCAGTTAAATAGTATCTATGGAATAAGTACGACTGCTTCCTGTGCGATCATTGCTGAAATCGGCATTGATATGAAACCATTTAAAACTGCGGAGCACATCTGCTCATGGGCCGGTCTATGCCCCGGCAATAATGAAAGTGCCGGAAAACGAAAAAGCACTTCTGTTACAAAAGGCAATCCTTATATAAAAAGTATGCTTTGTGAGATTGCCTGGGTGATTGCTGGGAAACGAAATACATATCTTTCTGCCTGGTACTGGAGAATCAAGCAGAAAAAAGGTGCCAAAAAAGCTATCGTTGCTCTTGCCAGAAAGCTTCTCGTCATCATCTACACAATGTTAAAACAAGGAACTCTTTTTGACGAATCCTGTTTTGAAACCAGGCGTAGAAACTGTGAGCAAAAGCAAATTTCCCGCTACATACGAGAATTAGAAAAGCATGGTTATCATGTGGCAGCCCAAAGTTAGTCCATCTTTGTATGATTCATAGTTCACTGTCAGCAGCCAATATTATGACTGCTTTATAGTGATGTCTTCATGATTGTTGAAAATATTTGTTGTCAAGGTTCAGTTCTTGGCTACAAATTTTATTTTCGTAGCAAGGTGCATAGCTAAATTTATGTGCGAAGTTTGAGATTGATATATTTAGAGCAGATTGCTGTTTCACGTTTGATTTCACGAATATGTTCCCAATACGCTTCTTCTCTTTCTCTCCCCCCGGCATTGATCAATCGCACTGCATGGTCGTTCAGTTCCGTTTCCGTTATCTCGATGTCTTTGCCTTTGGCATAGATCATTGTCTCCTTCTGCCTCTGCATATATACGAATAGAAAAACCTAACAAAACGAAACAAAGCACTGAAACAATTATCTTTTTTTCATACGCATCATACCTCCGTGAACCATATTCAGAAAACTTTTATATAATCATGTTTGCTAGAACTTCATTGTAATACGATGACTGTATATATCCACCTCCGCTATTTACAATCCAATTCACACGCAAACTGCCGGACAACATCGCCTTCCGTTTATTACGAAAAATGGCATCTTAAACATTTACAGTACAATACGAACATGCACTATATCCAGAAGATTTTTTAAATCATTAAAATATTTATTTGAATCGTTAAAAAGCCGCTGCAGTTCACCAACTGCAGCGGCTCTGTATTTTCCTCTCACAGGAGACCTTTTCTTCTGTTTACATCTCTGACCAGTTATACATAATGGATTGCGGAGGTTATAATATGTACATAAGATGCACGCATCTGAAAATTCTCCTGCTTATTTAAGATGCATAAATTCCGTACACAGGTTCCTTTGTCACACTCCCAAACCGACCATTATCACGATCTGCCGGTCTGCGGATTTTCACAAGGCATTCCATATCAAATACACAATGGATGGAAACTTTGACCGGAAGTTTCAACCTTTACTTAATCTGAGCAGGTTTCCTGACTCACAGCTCATCACTTGGCGCACCTTCTCATACATCTGTACAATGGCATATTACGCTTCGCTCCCTGTTTACAGTGGCCGGACCGTCCAGGTATTCCACCTGATTCCCTTTTCACCACGAACCCAAAAGAGGGGAAAATGGTTTCGTGATGCACTCAGCAAGCTGATATGGAATTTATACACACATAGACCATAGCATACTGCCGTTTCCCTGTCAAGAACGGTTTCCGCTTAATTTACATGAAAAACATCGTTTTCTTCCAGTTCTTCCAGAAGTTCTTTGTAATCGCTTTGCATTGCATGTGCATTGCTTGATTTTTTCTTGCGGAGATTTACAGCAGCTGACGATTTTGCAATTGGCTGAAGTGTTCCTGCACCTGCCACACATCCACCCGGGCATGCCATTCCTTCGAGTAGATAACCGTTGTATTTCCCTGCTTTTGCCATAGTGAGCAGTTTTTTACAATTTGCAAGCCCTTCTGCACTTTCTACTTTTACCTCCCGATCCGGATACATTTCTTTCAGACAGTTTACCACTGCATTGGCTACTCCGCCGCTGACTGCAAATCCTCGTCCGTCTCCACTGGCTCCATCCATAGCCGGCTGTTCTTCCAGGCTGTCAAAATCTACCTCTTTCGCCTCGAACATTCCCATCACTTCTTCAAAAGTCAGTACAAAATCAATGTCGCTGCGGATGCTCTTTCTTCCGGCCTCCAGCTTCTTTGCTGCACAGGGACCGATAAATGCCACTTTGCTGCCCGGATGCTGTTTTTTAATCAATCTTCCTGTCAGTACCATAGGTGTCAGTGCCATAGAAATACATTCACTGTACTGCGGAAACAGTTTTTTCGCCATCATAGACCATGCAGGACAACAGGAAGTAGCCATAAACGGCAGTTTCTCCGGTACTTCTTCCACAAAGTCTTTTGCCTCTTCAATGGTACACAAATCTGCACCAATCGCCACTTCCACAATATCTGTAAATCCAAGTGCCTGAAAAGCAGAACGCAGTTTTTCCGGAGTCAGTTTCGGTCCGAACTGTCCTGCTACAGCCGGTGCAACTGCCGCATAAACCGGCACGTCACTTTTAATCGCCTGAATGGTCTGAAAAATCTGTGCTTTATCGGAAATTGCTCCAAAAGGACAATTAGCAAGGCACATGCCACAGGATACACATTTGTCCTGATTGATTTCCGCACGGCCATATTTATCTGATCCGATGGCCTCCATGCCACATGCTTTTGCACAGGGACGTTCCATTTTCACAATTGCTCCATACGCACAGGCATTGATACATTTTCCACATTTCACACACTTTTCTTCGTCGATGACCGATCTTCCATTCACAAAAGAAATGGCTTTTTTCGGACATACTTCTTTGCATGGATGTGCCAGACATCCCTGACATGCATCCGTCACTTTTACCTGATTATCCGGACATTTATGGCAGGCAAATTTAATAATATTGATCAGCGGCGGCTGATAATATTTCTCCGGTCTTACGCATTCCAGCGCTCCATCGGATACCGGTGCATGTTCCGTAACCTCCCTTAAAGGAAGCCCCATAGCCAGACGCATTCTCTCTTTTACGATCGCACGCTCCAGAAATACGCTTTCCCGATAAGTAGATACCTCTCCGGGAATAATCCGGTAAGGAATCTGTTCCATCTGTGACAAATCTCCATCTTTGTAGTCGTAGGATAACTTTGCAACCTCCGCAAAAACCAGTTTACGTATGTCATTTACTGATGTGTAAACACCTCGCATAAATTCGCTCCTTTCGTCTGTGTGTTCAGAATTTTCAACATTTTTACTGCATCTTGATAAATTATTTGAAACAGTTCAAAGATAACAGTTCCAAATCTCTTTGTCAATTCTTCTTCTGCTCTTTTTAGCATACACAAGTTGTACTTTTTTCTGTACAAAGACGCATAACAGGAGTAAAAATTCAGATATTTTATTTCTATCTACTCATAAATCGGCTCAAAATCTTCTGATCCATGCCCGCATAAAGGACAGGAAAAATCTTCTGGAAGCTCGCTTCCTTCATATACATATTTGCAGATTTTACATCTCCATCCTTTTACTTTTCTGTTGTCGGTTTTCACAGTTGTTTTTGGTTTTACATGGTTCTGATAATCTGCATAGGTCAATGGTTGATTGTCACTGAGTACTTTTGCATCTGTAACTTCTGCAATGAAAAGTGTATGACTTCCCAAGTCCTGACTACTCACTACATCTGCACTGATTACTGCACAGCTCTGCCATCCCAGATATGGAATTTCCTGGCTGTCTTTTGGCGGCATGATGTTAGAAAATTTATCCACATCTCTTCCGGACTGAAAACCAAAGTGCTGAATTGTCTCAAATGTACAAGTCTGATCCAACATGCTCAAAGTAAAACGTCCGCTTTCCTTAATCAGGTCACAGGTATAATTCGTATTTAACACAGAAATTGCAATTCGTACCGGACTGTTTGCCACCTGCATACAGGTATTTGTAATGCAGCCATTGACTGTTTCTCCGGATTTTGATGCTACCATAAAAACTCCATAAGTCAGATTATAAAGTGCTTTTTTCTCCATATTTTCTCCCTTTTCTTTTTCAATTTTCATCCAATGAAGATTCTTCCATCTTTCCATAAACATTCTTGTAATTTCATCATAACATATCACTTTATTTTTTACAATTCTTTCCCCATCTTGCTCCCCTGATAAACAGACATCGAGAAACCTGTTATCTATTTCTATCGATGCTTGTCACCCGGTAAAGCAGAAATTTATCAGACCTTGAACACAAATTATATAACGGAAAACATAAAGAAAAGCCCATCGCATTTGCGCTGGACTTTGTCTACATTCTGAAGGAGGATGTTCACACATCTTCCTTTTTCTATATCTGTAATTATTTTTCCGGAATCGTATATACATTTCGGATATATACCTCTGTATACATCCGCTCCCTCTCTGGTTTTTCTCCGTTAAACAGCAGCCGAAACAGGATCATTACCGGCTCATATCCCTGAATGGAGGCATCCTGTCCGATCAGGAAATTAATATATCCTTTTCGCATCAATTCATAATTTTCTCCCAGGAAATCATTGGCAATCATTTTAATTTTGCCGGCTTTTCCATGTTTGCATAAGGAATTACACACACCGGATTCTCCATGAGAGGTAATATAAATCGCTTTTAGATCCGGATATGTCTTCAGGAGCTGATCGGTAATCTTTTCTGATTTTTCATTATCTTCAAAACAATACTCTGGTCCAAGCAGTTGGATTTTCGGATATTTCTGTTGCATTTCCGATGAGAATCCCTCGACACGACTGCTCAGAGATGGATTGGTACTGTAACCGGAAATCACCGCAACCTGTCCCTTTCCATTCATCAGTTCTCCCATCAGTCCGGCCGCTGCACGCCCGCATTGAAAACCGTTTTGTCCTACAAAACACAACCGTCCGGTATCCGGCACATCGGAGTTTAAAGTAACCACCGGAATATGATGTTCCATGGACAACTCCCGGATTTTTTCTTTAATAGCCGGTTCTTCTGCCGGAACCATAGCAAGGGCACTGACCCCCTGTTCCCGCATAAAATCCATGGCTTCCAGTGTATCTTTCACACTGATATGCGGAATTTTGCAAACAAGAACCGTCCCTCCCAGATGATCCACTTCTTCTTTTGCCTTTTCCACACCTAAAAGCACTTCATGCATAAAAGGCGTTTCCGATGCCTGAAGAATCACTCCGATTTTGATATTATTCTTACTCATAGAAAGAGCCCGTCCCAACTGATTGGGACGGTAGCCCATATCTTCTGCGATTTTTTTAATCCGCTCTGCTACTTCCGGTTTGATTCGTCCACGATTGTTCAGTGCTCTGTCCACTGTCCCTCTGGACACACCGGCTGCCTCCGCAATCTGCCTGATTGTAACACCCATACTACTTTTTTGCTCCTTCAAACTACGCGTTGCTGAGCACGCATACTCTCTGGTGGAATTATAGCATGAATCCAGCTTATTTACAATTTTCTTTTCAGCAGCAAAACTGGACTGGTACTTTTTTTTAAAACTGGCTATTTAAAGCATGATACTTTTCGGGTATGATACAGGAAATCTATCAGAACAGGAGAATTATTATGAGTGAAAAAAATCAGGGAACAGCATCTGCTGCTGCCATGAAAAATCCAATTTCCCACACACAGATTCAAGAACTGGTCATTACTGCAATGTTTATTGCTCTTACCTATGTGTTTACTGCATTTGTGAATATCCGTCTTCCAATCGCAGCCAACGGCGGATTGATTCATCTGGGAAATGTACCGCTCTTTATCGGTGCCATTCTCTTTGGCAAAAAAACCGGTGCAATCTGCGGCGGTGTAGGAATGGGACTCTTTGACCTTTTATCCGGCTGGACTTCATGGGCACCTTTTACTTTTATCATTGTAGCATTTATGGGATTTTCCGTAGGTGCCATTACAGAAAAACACAAAGGATTCGGCTGGAACGTACTTGCCATTGCCGTTGCCTGTGTGATCAAAGTTGTAGGCTACTATATTGCAGAAGTCATTCTTTACGGAAACTGGCTGGCTCCCGTCACTTCGATTCCGGGCAATCTGGTACAGATTGGAGTTGCTGCTGTGATTGTCCTTGCTGTTATCGGAAGACTTCAGAAACTGATTAAATGGTAAAAGGAGCATATAATATGTATAAAATGATGACTCCCGGTCCTACTCAGGTGCGGGAAAATGTAAGAATGGCGCGAAGCCTGGAATTTCAGAATCCGGATCTGGATGCTGATTTCTGTGAGTATTACAAAGAAACCTGTCTTCTGGCCAGTGAACTTCTTCATACCAAAAATGAGACTCTCATTCTTGACGGGGAAGGGATTCTTGGACTGGAAGCTGCCTGTGCTTCGATCACAGAGCCGGGAGACAAGGTGTTAGTTCTGGACAACGGACTGTACGGAGAATCTTTCAAAGATTTCGTGATCATGTACGGCGGAGAACCGGTTTTATACACAACAGACTACCGTCATCCCATCGATCCGGATGCACTTGCCGAATATTTAAAAGACAATCATGATTTTAAATATGCTACCGTCGTTCACTGTGATACCCCAAGTGGCATGCTGAATGACATCTCCAAGATCTGTCCGCTTTTAAAATCCTACGGAATTCTCACTGTAGTAGATTCGGTATCTGCCATGTTCGGTGAAGAAGTAAGGGCAGATGATTACCAGATTGATATTCTTTGCGGTGGTTCTCAGAAAGCGATTTCCGCACCTCCGGGTCTGACCTTGGTAACGATCAGTCAGGATGCCAAGGATGTTATGGCAGCCAGAAAAACTCCCATTGCATCTTTCTATGCAAATCTGAAAGTCTTTGAACATTATTACGAAGAAAAATGGTTCCCGTATACCATGCCGGCCAGCGACATCTACGGTCTGCGCCAGGCTCTGGAAAATCTGAAAGCAGAGCCGGATCATCTGAATCGCCATGCAAGAGTTGCCGAAAAGACAAGAACTGCTTTAAAAGAAATGGGATTGACGCTGTATCCGGATTCCGGTTATTCCAACACAGTGACCACATTCCAGGTACCGGAAGGATTTACTGATCGGGAGATCCTGGATCAAATGAGATACGATTACAACATTCTTCTGGCCGGTTCTTTTGGATGCTTTGGCGGAAAACTCATCCGTATCGGTCACATGGGTGAAAGTGCAAATGAAAAAGATGTAGACGAAGTATTGCACGCTTTAAAAGAAATCCTCGAAAAAAAATAAAACCCAAACAAGAAAAAGCCCCGGTCTGACCGGGGCTTTTTCTCTTTGGCTACTGTTGCTTTCTGTAATCTGCAGGACTGCAGTGATTCAGTTTTTTAAAAGTCTTTGAAAAATAATGGTAATCATTAAATCCTGCCATAGATGCCACATCTTTAATTTTACAATTTGTATTTCGCAAAAGTTCTTTTGCACATTTCATCCGACATTCCTGCAGATAATTTGAAAATCCAATCTGCATTTCCTGCTTGAACAGATAACTGAGATACGTAGGATTCACATCCGCCGCTTCTGCAGCATCCGGAAGACTGATCTGATTTTTGTAATTACAATGGATAAACTCCAATACGGTTTTTACCGTACTGCAGATTCCTTCCGGCACAGTCCGCTCCTCTTCTGCAAATATCTGATTCACAAATTTTTTTCCCGTTTCTTTTAATTGTTCCAGAGAAGATATCTGCATATATTCTTCCGGCTCCCGTCGAATACCAACACGTTTATCCAACTGTTTCAGCCACTGAATCAGAACCCTTCCATCGGTATGTTCTCGTTGGCATCCTTCGATCACACGCACCCAGGCATCTTCCACCATCTGCTTTTTTCCACTGTTTTTCCACAGCTCAATCTGTTCATACAGACGCTCTGCTTCCTGGGGCAAATGTTGCGAAACTTCCAATTCGTGATCATAATAAAGAATATCGGAAGGATCATAAAAACTGTATTTCATCATTTTTCTTGCCTGCTGGTATGCCTGACAGATGCCATCCTCTCCCATACAGATACTGCTCACACAAATTCCAAAAGAACAGGGTTCCTTTTCACAATGCCGAAAACAAATGGATGCCATATCCATAAGCCTCTGACGCATGATAGAATCCCGGCACAGCAAAGACAGATCCAGGAAACAGCAAAATACCCCTGCTCCCAGATAAATGATCTCTCCATAATCACTCTCTTCTGGAAAATACTGCTGTACCATATGGATCAGTCCGTGACGGAATGTCTGGGAATATTGTTCTTCCTCCAGAGGAGACCATTCATTCTTTTTTCTGTTCCAGTCATGCAGAAACATAACGATAACCGCACTGTTCCCATATTTTCCGATGATTCCCGCTTCTTTCCTTTTTTTCTCCCGTTCCTTTCCACTGAGCGTTCTGGAAAGAATCCCGTTAAAGAAGTGATACTTCATCGTATGGCTTCCGATCTTCAACAGCTTTTTATTTCGGATCTGCTCACTTGTTTTCTCTTTCCTGTTTTCAATCTGTTTCTTTGACTTGTTCAATACTTCATACAGATTTTCTTCATCCAAGGCATTTTTCAGTACATATTCATCTGCTCCCAGACGCATAGCCTCTTTTACATATTCAAAATCATCATGGCAGCTCAAAACAATAATATAGATATTCTCCATCTCCTGACGGATATGACGGATCAATTCAATTCCATCCATCACCGGCATGGAAATGTCTGTAATCACCACATCAATTTCTTTCTGTTTCATTACATCCAGTGCTTCTTCTCCATCCTGCACATCCTGTGTAATTTCATATCCGGCACGTTCCCATGAAGAAAGTGTTTTCAAATACGTCCTTACCAAAAAGTCGTCATCTACCAATAATGTACGAAACATTTTCGTCCTCCCTTACTCCTGCTCCCGCTGAACCGGAAGAAAGATACTTGCTGTCGTTCCCTGTTCACTGCTTTCATAAATCAGACCGCCTTTTTCTTCATAATACAATTCCAGTCGTTCCCGCACATTGGGAACTCCAATCGCGCTTAATCCATTTGTTTTCTTTGCCTTACTATGAAGAAGTGTATCAATCTGTTCCTGTGTCATCCCTCTTCCGTTATCAATAATGGAAAGAATCAACCGCTCCCCTTCCACTCTTCCCCGGATAATCAGCTGTCCTTCTTTTCCCTTCATATCAATCCCATGAAGCAATGCATTTTCCACTAAAGGCTGAAGAATCAGTCTTGGAATATAACAGCCAAAGGTTTCCTGCTGCACGTCATAAAACACTGCAAAGCTTCCCTGATAGCGGAATTCCTGCAAATGAATATAATTTTTCAATATATGCAGTTCATCCGCCACTGTAATAAACGTTCCCTTTTTGTTAATACTTGCCTGAAGCAGTTCTACGAAATCGCCGATCAGACCACCCAGTTCTTTTTCACCTTTAATCAGTGCTGCATATTTAATAGAATTCAAGGTATTATACATAAAATGTGGTGTAATCTGGTACTGCAATGCTTCCAACTCTGCATCTTTTTTCTGTCTTTCCTCTTCTATCACACGGCCAATCAGATCCTGAATATCATCCAGCATAATATTAAATTCCTGGCACAAGGTTCCGATCTCATCTTCTGTTTCCACTTCTGCACGCAGACTCAAATCCCCCTCACTTACTTTTTCCACGGTGTCCGTAAGCTTCTTAATCGGTCTGTAAATCATCTTTGTAACCTCTCCTGCAAGAACTACTGCGACCAACAAAAACAGAGAAAAAATCCCAACCAGAAAGAACTGCATCTGACGCAGTTCTCTTAGGACTTCTCCTCTCGGAATTTCAAGATAAAGCCTGCATCCGGAAAAAGAACCTTTGTATAGAATCCGAATTTTATTCTCTTTCTTTTCATTAAATATTCCATCTTGTTCAGGGAGGGTTTCTGACTGATACACTTCTCCTACTTTTTTGTATTCTTCATTGGATACGATTCTGTAGTTTTCATCCAGGATCAACGCATTGGATATTTTATCATCCGAAACCGGTTCCAGATATTCATAGAAAAGATTTCGTTCTTCTGTATTTGCAAGAAGATATCCAAGATTTTCCCCATTATTTCCTATAACCGGCTGAATACAGGTCAGTTTTTTCCCATTTTCATGTACAAGATCTTCCAGCATAACCGGTCTGGATGACTTCATTTCCGCCTCCTGGATTTTCATAAGATCTGCTTGCGAAATTTCTCTTTTACATACAGGATAATCCTCGGATGTGATAACCATTTTTTCTTCCGGCAGAACCAGATAAAGAGAACTCAGGTCTCTTCCTCCCTTTTTGCTGCGAAGAAACTCTGCTGTTTCATCCAGAATTTCCCTGCTTTCACTTGTTTTATATTCCTGAATATATGCAATCAGTTTCTCATTATGTGCTGTCTTAATATTTGTATCATAAATCTCCAGCAGGGAATCATCCAAAGAAGTAACTGTCTGACGTACTCTTCCATAAAGATTATCTGTATAATTTTCTTCTATCATCTCTGCCGCACGAAAATAATATACAATCGTTATGGAACATGCTGTTATAATCGTTACTGCCAATATGGCAAGCAATACCTTTCTTCCGATGCTCTGCTGCATAATCACAATCCTTTCTTATATACCACTTCAGGGCACCGGCAAAAACCGGTACCCTGAAGACCAATCTTATAATTCTCCCTTTGCTTCTCGTTCCATCAGTTCTTTCATAATGTCTGGATATACTTGATCCAGCTTATAAAGTGCCAGTGTAATAAAAGCAACCATTGCAATAATAATCGGTCCGAATTTATAAATGTTCATAATCATATTCAATGCGGATTCCGGCTGTGCTGCCGCACCTGCTGAAGTACTTACATAACCTGCAAAGGAAAGAAGACCTGTCATAAGTGCAGAAGCAAGACCTGCTCCGACCTTTGTTCCAATGGAACCGCCTGCGAAAATAAGGCTTTCCTGTCTGATGTGTGTTTTCCACTGTCCGAATTCCACTACATCACCTACCATACCAAATACAACTGCATTCAAAGGTGCCAGTCCAATGGCACGTGCCACACAACTCATAACCATCCATGGGAAGCTGTAAGGATTCAGGAAGAAAAAGAACTGTCCTGCAAGTGCGATTGCGGCTCCTGCAAGTGCAATATTTCTTTTACCGAATCTGCGGATCAGTGGTGTACATGCAAAGATTCCGGCTACCAGAGTCAGTGTTTCTGTTAAGAACAGTGCACTGTACATCCAGGTATCGTTTCCGAAAATATATTTGCAGTAATAAGGAAGAATGGTTCCTGAAATACTGAAAGAAACACTCTGTACCATCCAGAGAACCAGAACTGCCCAGAAATACTGATTTTTAAACAGCGCAGTTAAAGATTTTCCTACCGGTACTTTTTCTGCTTTTTCTCTTGCTTCAATATGTACAGTTTCTTCACAGTTAAAGAAACAGATCAGAAGAAGGATCAGAGCAAGTATTGCCCAGATAGACATTGTTTTTACCCATGCAGCCTGATTATTTCCAAACAGTTTTACAATTGGAAGTGTAAAGGTTGCAGCCACAATTTTACCAATCGGAGAAAGTCCCATACGAACTACACTCAGCATATCTCGTTCGGAAGATTCTCTTGTCATCATTGCGGAAAGACTTCCATAAGGAAGGTTGATTGCTGTATAACAGACCGTTGTACAGAAGTTATAAGTTACAAACAGATATAAGAACTGAAGCATACCTGTTGTCCGCGGAACCGTGAACAGTAAAACGGCTGACAACGCAAAAGGTACGCTCATCCACAGAATCCAGGGTCTTGATTTTCCCCATCTTGAATTTGTCTTCTCTACGATCAATCCCATAACCAGATCAGACACACCATCAAACAGTCTGGACAGAAGCATCATAAGACCTACCGTTGCCGGATTGATTCCAACATAATCTGTGTAGAACAATGTGAGCAATGTTCCGATCATTCCAAATACTACATTGCATGCCACATCTCCACTTGCATAAGATACTCTTGTTCCCCATCCCAGCTTTCCGGATGCTTTTGCCAAAACCACCTGTTTTTTTGCTCCCCAGGAGGCACTTCCTGTTGCCGTTCCCTGTACCATTTCTTTTTCCATTTTGTTTCCCTGCCTTTCATAAAATCTCATCTCTTTGATGATTTTATTTTACCTTTTTGCAGGAAAAAACCCAGTGAGATAATCTTTGGATTTTGTTGTCATTTTTTTATTTTTGTGTCTTTTTTTCAGGTACTATTTTGGGATGTTATCACTGGTCAGAATCTCAATATCTAAAATTTTTTCCTGCTCCAGTTCCTTTCCTTCCAGATCATCCAGGATATATCCAATTGTCTCATATCCGATCTGATAACCGGACTGCGCTCCAAGTGCCAGAATTCTTCCATCTTCCACCGCCCGGACTGCATCCTCCTGTTCATCCATAGACGCAATGACAATTCCGGTTCCTTTCGTAGCTTCTGCAATTCCAAGAGCCGTCACTGCACTGGTCGTCATAATTCCGTTCAGATCCGGATAGTCTCTCTGTATCTGTTCCATTTCTTTTTCTGATACACGCAGATTACTGTATCCGCTTTTGACGGTTTCAATCTGAATATCCGGATAGGACTCCATACAGGCCTGAAACCCTTCTATTCGCTGCCTGTGGCATGCCTGCCTCATACTTCCTCCTATGACAGCGATCTTCCCTTTATAATTCATAGACTGAGCCATAACCTCTGCAAGTGCATATCCTGCTTTCTCATTGTCGATACCGATATAAGGGATCTGACAGTCACATACCGGCGTATCATAGGAATAAACCGGAATTCCTTCTTCTTCAGCCTTTGTAATATAACCTTGATTCTCATAAGAATCCACAGGTGATACTGCCAGTGCATCTACCTGCATTTTGATCAGATCTTCGATCATCTTTTTCTGGATTTTTTCATCGGTCTCAGAATCCGGCGATAGTATCACCACCTCCACCTCCGCATCCCGATTCTGTACTGCTTTTTCCATCCCGGAACAGACAGACATCCAGTATTCACTGTCTTTTGATTTTGTAACCACTCCAATGGTGTAATGTTCCTGCATCTGATCCGGATGTTTCTGTCCACATCCGGCAATTGCAATTCCCAAAAAAAAGATTCCGGAAAACATGAAAAGAAGCCTTTTCTCCCATTTTTTCATAATCACTGCGCCCCTGTATTTTTCTTTTTTTAATTCGCAAAGACTCCGGAAACAGAAGTTCCCGGAGTCCTGCATCAGAAACAGCCAAAATGTCTCCGATTTCAGAGGGTATAATTGTTTATATAGAGAGGGTATGTATGTTAGCAAATTTATAATTACCAGAGATTTCTGTAAATCTGTTTTACGTCTTCCTCTGTCACTTCACGCATGGTATTCTGCGGACTTCCGCTGTCCATTGCGTCAAATGCCATTTTATCAATCACTTTAAAGAATTCTTCTTTATCAATACCGAATTCTGCCAGTGTTGGTGTCTCCAGTTCTTTTACGATTGCTTCTACTGCTGACAGGAATTTTTCACTTGCTTCTTTATCAGAATCTGCATCAGAAGCCACTCCGACTGCACGTCCCAGTTCTGCGAAACGATCATAAGCACCTTCCAGTGCAAATGTAAGACATTCTTTTAACAACATGGCATTGGAAAGACCGTGTGCTACATGGAAAAGAGCACCAATCGGACGGCTCATACCATGAATAATGGTAACGGATGCATTGTTAAATGCAATACCTGCTTCCAGAGCTGCTACGGACATCTGTACTCTGGCTTCCTCATTTTTTCCATCTTTGAAAGCAACCGGAAGATATTTGAAGATTCTCTTCACTGCTGACATTGCAAAGGTATCGGAAAGTGTCTGTGCTTTTCTTGATGTATAAGCTTCTACTGCATGACAGAGTGCATCCAGACCAGTTGCCGCTGTAATCTTTGGAGGTGCTGTCATAGTGAACTGCGGGTCAATAATTGCAAGGCTTGGCATAAGCACTTTGCCTTTTAACAGCATTTTAATGTCTTTCTTTGTATCTGTAATAATTGTAAACTGTGTCGCTTCGGATCCGGTACCTGCTGTAGTCGGAATCGCTACCAGAGGAGGCATTTCCACATCAATAATCTTGCCCATGTAATCAGAAATGTTTCCACCATTTACAACAAGAGAACCAATTGCTTTCATGGAATCGATCGGGCTTCCGCCGCCAAGTGCAACCAGGAAATCACAGCCTTCTTCTTTATAAACCTTCAGACCGTTTTCAATCATAACGTCTGTCGGTTCTCCTACGATTTCTGAATAAATTGCGTAATCTACCCCCTGATTTTTCAGAGCTGCTTCTACTTTTGCACAGTTTCCTAACTGAATCATCACTTTATCTGTTACAATAAGCGCTTTTTTTCCAAGACCTTTTAATGTTTCTTCCGCCATGTTCAATGCTCCGGATCCTGTAATAATCTGTCCCGGTACGATAAATTCTCTTGCCATAATAAACTTCTTCCTTTCTGTATAATCTCTGTTATTTTAGAATTCTGCGTCATGCAGCCATGTATATTTTTCATCTTCGCAACGGTCGGTCTGCAGCCATGGATTGCCGTCAATGTGACGGATCATCCAGCATGTATACATCTGGAATCCCGGTGCAACTGCCTGTGGGTGCAGTTCTCCTCCAGGAATGGCCGAAAAGCTTCCGTCTGTACTTTTGAATACCTGATCTCCTACAAAGCTTGCTCCGAAGCCTTCCGGACGATCAAATTTGAAATAATAAGTTTCCGGCTGTGGATGTCTGTGCGGCAGATATCCGGACCAGTTTCCTCTGTCATTCAATACTTCTCCAAGAACCATATTGGAATAGGGAGCAATCTCATGATCCAGAATCGTATTCACTCTTCTCTTTGCAACATTCCCGAATTTTCCAACACAGGAATATCCCCATGGAGCATCCTCCGGTTTGTACAGTTTCCCTGCAAATTCTGTATCATTTTTTGTACACTGCACCAGGATTTCCGCATCTGCTTCTGCGGTTACCGTCACCTCTTTTCCTGTACATACATGTACACACCAGGGACCTTCTGTAAACACATCTTTTCTGCTTACTGTTTCTTTGTTGCCTTCCCATTCATAGGTGATTTTTCCAGAGAAGAGCAGCACTGCTGTTTCTTCTCCGGTTCTGAGAAACGTTCTTGTCTCTCCTGCTTTCATCTGATAAACACGAATGTCCATCATCATATCTTTATATTCATTGTCATAAGTTGTCAGGATTTTTTCTCCATTGGCATCAAATTCCGGATATCCAAATACTTTACTCATTGTACCATGCTTCCCTTCTGATTAATATTCTCTGGACTCGCTGCGGCCCTTCATAACACCTTCACAAGCTTCTCTTACGCTTTCTTTTTCGGATGTAGTAGCAATTCCTACATTCCACCAGGACTCATATCCGTCTGTCATAGTCTTCGGAATAACCTTCAGGTCAAACAGACAGGCAATTTCCTGTTTCTTTGCATCTTCCAGAGCATCTACCAGTTCAGCAATTGTCTTACAGGTATAAGTTTTCAGACCATATCCCTCACCGATTTTTGCATAATCTACAGGAATCAGATCTCCGGTTGGTTTCTTGCCGTCTGTATAACGGAATTCCGTTGCAAGACTGCCGATTCCATGATTCATTTCCAGGTTATTGATGCAGCCAAATCCGCAGTTATCGAAAATCAAAATATTAACTTTCTTTCTTTCCTGCATGATCGTCATGATTTCACTGTGAAGCATCTGGAAACTGGAATCACCGACTACACAATATACTTCCTTATCCGGTTCTGCAAATTTCACACCCAGTGTTGCTGCAACTTCATATCCCATACAGGAATATCCGTATTCTGCATGATAGCCGCCTCTCTTGTCTGTTCTCCACATACGCTGCATACAGCTTGGAAGAGAACCGCCTGCTGTGATGATGGTTGCATCTTTGTCAATGGTTTTATTGATTGCTGCAAGTGCTGCTGTCTGTGTGATCTTACCATCTGTCAGTTTTACAAATTCCGGTACTGTACGTGGGTCTCTTGCTTTAATAATCGGTTCGAAGTCATCGCCTGTATATTCAATTCCTGCAAGACGATCCCATTCTTTATCCCATGCTTCTTTTGCTGCTTCGATTTCTCCGGCATATGCAGAGACATAACCTCTCGCACGAAGTTTTTCTGCCAGTGCTTCTACGGTAACTTTTGCATCACCGACTGCTTTTACTGCATCCATCTTATATGCATGATAACGATTGTTATTAATGGTAACAAATTTTACATCTTCATTTCTGAACAGATGTTTTGAACTTGTAGTAAAGTCGGAAAGTCTGGAGCCTACAGCGATTACTACGTCTGCATCTTTTGCGATCACATTGGAAGCCAGTGTTCCTGTTACGCCGATACCACCGAGGCAGTATGGATGACTTGATTTACAAGCACTTTTTCCTGCCTGGCTCTCGCCAAATGGAATGTGGAATTCTTCACAGAATTTCTCAACTGCTTCACCTGCTTCTGAATATTTTACACCACCGCCTACAATCAGGAGCGGTTTCTTTGCACCTGCAATGATTTCTGCAATATCTTCCAGCTCTTCTTCTACTGCTGCCGGTCTTGTGATTCTATGTACACGTTTCTTAAAGAAATAATTCGGATAATCATAGGATTCTCCTTCTACATCCTGCGGAATTGCAATGCAGCAGGCTCCGGTCTCTGCCGGATCGGTCAGTACACGCATTGCACTGATCAGTGCTGTCATCAGCTGTTCCGGACGAGTGATTCTGTCCCAGTATTTACATACCGGTTTAAATGCATCATTCGTTGTAGTAGCAAGGCTGTTGCTCTGTTCCAGCTGCTGCAGAACCGGGTCTGGCTGTCTGGAAGCAAAGGTATCTGCCGGAAATACCAGAAGAGGAATGTTGTTTACCGTAGCGGTTGCACATGCAGTTACCATGTTTGCAGCGCCCGGTCCTACAGAAGATGCACAGGGAATAATTGTTTTTCTGTTGTTCTGTTTTGCAAAAGCAGTTGCCACATGGCACATACCCTGCTCGTTTCTTCCCTGCATAACCCGTAACTGTCCCGGGTTTGTATCCAATGCCTCTCCAAGTCCTACTGCGATTCCATGTCCGAAGATGGTGAAGAAACCTTCTACAAATTTTGTTTCTACTCCATCCATAGAAACATACTGATTATCTAAAAATTTTACAATTGCCTGTGCAACGGTCATTCTTGTTGTGTCTGCCATTTTTATGTTCTCCCTTCTTATACTCTCGCAATCATTTCGCCGAATTTTTCTTTTTCTTCTTTAATAAATGCATGTACGGCATCCGGTCCCGGAAGAGAGTCCGAACAGTTATTGCTTCTTACCATCATGGATGCTTCAGCTGAACCAAATTCCAGACAGTCAATGACTTCCCATCCTTCGTATAAACCATATAAGAAACCGGAACCATATCCATCTCCGCCGCCAAATCCTTTTCTTGCTTCAACCGGGAATGGTTTGATGGAGAACTTCTGTCCGTCACAGGTATAAGCGGTAGAACCTTTCATACCATGTTTGATCACTACAATTTTTGCGTTGTATCCCTGCCATAATGCAGCAGATTCTTCATCTGTCATACCTGGTTTGATCAGTTTCTCAGTCAGGTCAAATTCTTCTCTGGATCCCATGATGATGTCTGCTTCTTTTGCCACGATTGAATAGTAAATGGAGATTTCGTCACTGTTTTTCCAGTTGTATTCTCTATAGTCAATATCAAAAATAATCTTTGTATTGTTTTTCTTTGCCAGCATAACTGCTTTGATTGCCGCCTCTCTGGAAGGGCTCTCTGCCAGTGCTGTTCCTGAGATTAGGATTGCTTTTGTCCGTTTGATGTATTCTTCATCAATATCATCTACAGAAAGCTGTAAGTCTGCGATACAGTTTCTGTACATAAGAATGCTGCTCTCCTTCGGAGAAAGCATTTCTGTAAAAGTCAGGCCCAGCTTCTCGCCGTTTGTGCATTTGCTGATGCGGGATGTATCAATTCCCTGTTCCTTGAAATAATCAACAACGAATTCGCCAAACTGGTCATCGGATACTTTTCCAAAGAATCCTGCTTTTAATCCATGTCTTGTAACACCTACAGCAATATTTGCCGGTGAACCACCTACAAATTTTTCAAACATATGAACCTTCTTTAAAGGTTTGAATTCTTCTTTTACCTGCTCATTATAAGCCGGATTAAAATCAATTGCCACACGTCCCAATAAGACCAGATCCATTGGTCTGCTTGCATCAAACTCTACATACTTCATAAGAAATCTTCCTCCTGTTTCGGCATTTTGTTTTGCGTGCCTTTATATTTATATGTGCTTTACGTGCTTTCTTTTTGTGCTTTTATAATATCACACGCATTTTAAAATAGCAAGTTCTTTTTTATTTTTCGCATATTTTCTATATTATGCACAATTTGGCATTCCCATTTTATTCTATTTTCACAAGAATTCACGCGTGCTTTTAATGTGTGCTTTTCAGAATCGTTTTTTATTTCTTGTTTTTATAAACAATTCATTCTTTTGCTTCTAATAATAAAAAGAAATCCGAACAGATACCGATTCCTGTATCCATTCGGATTTCTTTTATACATTGTACTTTGTTTTGATGTTGATTTCCGTATACATATATTCATTTTCCGGCGAGATTCCACGTTTGATCATATCTTCCAGAATGGTCAGAGCCCGATACCCCTGTTCATATCCTTCCTGGTCAATCAGAAAATCTACCGTACCTTCCAGTAATGCATTTTTATTCTTTGGTGTCAGGTCGTATATAATCACATATGGACGTTTTTCCAGATTTACTCTCTCGAAAGCCCGCTTCACACCTGCCTGCCCGCCGGAAGCCACAAAAATGCCTTCCAGATCCGGAAATGCTGTCATGGCATTTACAATAATTTTTTCCACTTCTTCTGTGTGATCCAGACTGCTCTGCACACCGACCAGTTCCATATCCGAAAAATTCTTTTTCAGTTCTGCCACAAATCCGTCTACCCGGCGACTGCCTGCACTGTTGGAAAAATATCCGGTAATTCCCAGAACCTTTCCATGCCCATGCATCATAAGACCCATAAGGCCGGCGGCTGCCTGCCCGCTTTTCCAGTTATCCAATCCTACAAAGCAAGTTCGTTTTGTTCCCACAATATCTGTATTGAAGGTCACCACAGGAATGTGCTTTTCTTCCACAAGCTGATTGATCTTTTCCCGGATACTGTCACACTCCACCGGCATGATTGCCAGTGCATCCATCCCTTCCTCTTCCAGTTCCTGCAGCGCCGCCAGCTGCTGCTGCTCATCCACAGAAGCATTTTCCTTTATCACAACCTCAATCCCACGCTCCCGCAGCCTGTCCGAGGCATCCTGAAGCCCTTTATTCACCTGAATCATAAAAGAAGACTGAGAAAGCTGCGTCACGACGCCAATTCGGCTAATCCGCTCCCGGTCTGCTTCTCCCACAGACTGTCCTGCTTTTTTCCTATGTTTCGGAACATATCCGATTTCATTCGCTATCTGTTCAATTCGCTTTGCTACTTCAGGGTTAATCCTCCCCCTGTTATTCAGAGCCCTGTCCACTGTTCCTCTGGAAACTCCTGCCAACTCTGCAATCTGTTGAATCGTCCCCGCCATAAAAATCCGCCTCCGGCAATATAAATTTGCACATGTTACACACCAATTCTACCCCAAAACGCACGCATTTGTTTCATTATATCCCCACATCGGACATTTTACAAGTATTATTTTAAAAATACGCGGAATAATAAAAACCAAAAAATATCGGATACCAAAAGCAGGTAGTTTCTTAACTTAATAGAAACTACCTGCTTTTTAATCAATTATAAAAAGTGCCCGTAAATAAGGCACTTTTGGTCTGCGGGCAACAGGACTTGAACCTGCACGTCGTAGACACCAGAACCTAAATCTGGCGCGTCTGCCAATTCCGCCATGCCCGCATATTTGCAAAAAAATAGAACAAGCAAATGCTTGTTCCAATGAAGCATCGGGGATTCGAACCCCGGACAACTTGATTAAAAGTCAAGTGCTCTACCGACTGAGCTAATGCTCCATATTCAATTCATTTCTGCTTTTTCGCAGAAAAAATGCCCAGAGCCGGAATCGAACCAGCGACACGAGGATTTTCAGTCCTCTGCTCT
>OBLI01001684.1_pt1 | contig 20786 bp, 24 predicted proteins | sample 1519701 | NCBI WGS metagenome assembly OBLI01 (sample SAMEA3663005, study PRJEB22513) | pig gut metagenome | biome: pig gut; feature: pig-associated habitat; material: faeces | place: France | collected 2012
TTGCTTTCAAACTGTAAGTTTGGTGCAAAGATACTCATTTCAAAAGTAGGGAGTGGTTTTTTTGCTCAAAACATTAGTATTTATGCGTGTTTCAGAGAATTGTTAATGGATTTTAGTGGACAGTAGTGCAATGAATTATTTCCTAACCACCTAAAACCAACATTAATATACCTAGTTAAAGAAAATAACTTTGCAATTATTAAGCTTATACTAAAACCAAGAAATGCAGCTGGATATATTCTATATGGCATATAAGATTTATCAATTCCCCCCCCCAGTGTATTAAATACCAATTCTTGGTTATATAAAACAAACAAGAATATGATGGGCACAATTGCTGAGAATAATATGTATGTTTTTTTTATTGTATCCTCACATGAACTATAGTGGGCCAATTTCATTCCTATTAAAAAGACAATATAACGAGGTAAAGACAAATCTAATATAACATTCTTAATATTTACTATCTCATAAATCAACATTGATAAAAGGATTCCAAATATTGTAAATGACAATATGATTCTTCTTTTAATAGCAACTCTATAAAACAATGGTGCAACAATATAAGCGCTCAATATGAATGGCATAAACCACCAAGTCCTACAAGTTAACTGCCAAAATTGAAATGAGAAAAAATGATAGCACTCAGGATTACAATAGTAGTACAATATAATTGAAAATATCAACCAAATAGGAATAATTCTAACTAATCGTTTTTTATACCAAGTAATAAGGGATGTCGTTTTCGACAGTGAAAAATAAATCCCATAACCTGATAGTAACACGAACATATCAACTCCTGCATATCCAATCGATGATAAAAATTGGCATATGAATACTTGGGGTAGAAAACCTAAATGGAATAACATGATCCATAATATTGCCACTCCCATTATTTCACTCCTATACTTTGACAATAAAACAATCTCCATTTTTATAGTTTTAGTAAACTTCACTTTCGTTATATTCAGATGCTAAATAAGTTGGCCGTTTCTTAGTTTCATTGAAAATTCTTCCAATATACTCACCTAACACACCTATAGTCATCAGTTGTACCCCTCCCATGAACAGAATAACAACAATTAATGTAGTGAATCCTCTTACCTGTTCACCAAACGCTATCGTTTTTACCCCATAAAACAACATAAAGCAAAATGCGATAAGTGCTACAAAAGCGCCCAAGACTGTTGCAAAACGCAGTGGAGCTGTAGTAAACGAAGTTATTCCTTCAATAGCAAGATTAAAAAGACTCCAAAAATTCCAATTACTATCACCAGCTACTCTATCACCACGATCGAATGTGATTTCCTTCTTTTTGAAACCAATCCAACAAAACATACCTTTGGTATATCTTTCACTTTCGCGCAATTTCCTAAGAGCATTTATGCATTGCCTGTCCAACAACCTAAAATCTCCTACATTTTGCAGAACGTCAAAGCGTGTGGAATGATCAAGTATCTTATAAAACAGCAATGACAGTTTTTTTCTCAACCAACTTTCTTTACCTCTATTTGACCTTTTTGCATAAACATCTTGATACCCTTGTTCCCAATATTCAAGCATTTGCGGAATCAGTGAAGGAGGATCTTGAAGGTCTGCATCTAATATTATCATACAGTCACCTGTAACATAATCAAACCCTGCCAACATCGCATTCTCTTTTCCAAAATTTCTCGAAAGATTTACAAAGTTGATACGTTTGTCATCTTCCCGAAGTGATTTGATTTGACTGAGAGAATTGTCTTTACTACCATCATTTACGAACAATACCTCCCAATCATATGAAGGTTGTCCATCCATTATCTTTTTTAGTTCAGGATACAACAACGGTATCGATTTTTCCTCATTATAACAAGGAACTAATATTGAAATTTTTTTCATTTTGTTGTATGATTTATAACAAATTTTATAATGACGAAATTAGTAATTACGCTAATTAGAAGAGTTGGTATATATGCTATTTTGTCTTCAAGATGAGAAACCTCTACAAATAGCCACATCAAACTCATACGTACGACAAACAAATTAAAAAGATGAGCAGCAAACACGCCAATGGCATTTTGTTTGTTCGGTTTTGACTTGAATGTCCATATAACAGTAAGTAAATAATTTATAATTAGACTCAATAAATATCCACTTATTAGAGCCACTATATATGGGGCAAAGAGTCTTACAATATAAAATATAACGGCATCAATTCCCGTACACAATGCCCCTACAATACAGAATCTAATTAATTCTCTATATTTCTCAGGAATCATTTTTATTTCAAATTATAAACCTCAGTATTAATATCATGACAAAACCAAACACAATCATAATTACCCTTAGCAATATTAACCAAACTATCAACTCTATGTGAAATCATTGCATCATCAGGAATAGAAATGTAATCAAGTTTATTGGGATATTTATAATCATATTCACGAATCATGGCTGAACCTTTTCTGATTCCATCCGCAGGATTTATCATAAAGGCTCCAGACTTCTTCTTTGAAAAATCATCCACTTGTACCAACAGAACTTTTTGTGGTAATACCTTTGTTTTTTCTACAACACTCCTTGCCATATTCCTTGTGATTTCGCCAGCCTTGTATGCTATGAAATATTTATGGCAATCTGTTAAAAGAGTAGCAGCAATGAAACATACAGTTCCAACTATTACCTTTTTACTATACTTTATTTTATTAAAGAACATAGCAAAGAACAAGGCTACAATGCTCATGTGTATGATTGGCGATATTTCTCCAGCTCTCGTTACTAATGAAGGGCCAGAAACCCAAAATGCTAATAGCAAAACGACAAGTGTTTCTTCCCAATGTCCTTTTATAAACTTCAACAAGTCACGTGAAATACATACAATCCAAATCAGTGAAAGTATAACTGTAACAATTAGCAATGCGTAATTCTTAAAATACACGGAAACAGTATCAACAGGCACGATTCCGAGAACATATAAAACTGCGACATTTTTCACCAGAGTAGAAGGAGAAAGCTTATAGCTATTATGTTCTTCCATTTCAGTCATAGTCTCGAGCATAGACTTATTATTACTTTCAGAAACAGTCTGGATTGTTGTATTCTGATCTGAAACGAATCCAACATTATTTAGCATCTCCGGCTTTAAACTAATATACAATCCCAAATATAAAATAATAGGAATAAATGATATAATTACCTTCGGCATAACCTCCCCATATTTAACCAAAGAAAATTTAAAAATACCATTAATTGTTTTCTGCCTAACAATCTCAGAGAATATAGGAGCTACTACAAACCACACGAAACCTGTTTCCTTACCCATCGCGGCTAACCAACCAAAAATAAACCACAAGATCCATTTTTTCCAACCGCTTGTATTAACATAGACCAGACAAGACATCAAACCAAAAAAAGCGGCATAAACATTTTGGAAAGAATCGACACTTAACATAGCGCCCATAGATGTTGTTGCAAATATGAGCACTAAAGAAATCACTATAGATATTATTCTTTTTATAGAGAGCTTCAAACAAAGCAAAAATGTCTGATATGCTATACCTACCATTCCGAATGATATAAAAATGTGATTTGCATATGGCATTGAGTTTGGAAGGAGCATAGCCTCCATCCTATTGAAAATTGACCAAAGAGGTCTCCAATATGACCCAGGCAACAAGATGCAATCCTTTACATATTCGTACTTTGAGAAGCCCCAACGTTCAGGACAATCAAAATAATATAAATATTGCCAGTCATCATCATGAGGTTGCAAAAAACACGTTATTATCGACAAAATAACAAATAATGTAAAATAAAACCACTTAGTGTGATTAAGCATTATTTTTTTAACCATAATTATTTCAATTTAGAAATTATAAATTCGTAATACGTTCCTTCTTTCTCCATATCTTCTTTGCTCCTTTTGTATGCAAGTTTATGAAACGGGCATGCATTGATAACAGCATCCCATTTTTCTTGATCAAACTCTTCAAACATCATTAGCAATAAGACATGTGGTAATGAATTTGGGAATTGAACGATTTTGTTCCAATCCTCTTGATATCTTTCACCTGCCATTACAATAAAATGATGTAACAGGAAATAATCAATCAATCGATTGTTATTTTTCCAATACTCCCAAAGCAAAGCTCTGACAGCCAACATTATCTTGTTATTAGCACATGAGGTCATAAACCACGAACTGATATTCAACGTAGAACCGTCGGCACCTGGCTTGAGATTCTGGAACATAAATAATTCAGAATCTAACATATAAGATGGGATATCGCCACCTGAGCAAAAAACGGTGGCATCTATCCAAGTGCCACCATATCGACACAAAAGCTCTACCCTCAACAAATCGCTGAAGTGTGTATGAGTTATTAACCCCTTCTTATACTTCTCCAAGATGTATTTCGGAAAATCGGTGTATTGCTCGAGGTTAGAAGACGTAATTAGCACTATCTCCCTATCTTTCAGATTATCTTCCAAAGACCGAAAGCAGCGTTGCACTAATTCTGGAGCGTTCTCCATTCCCTGCATCCAGCACACCCACACCTTTTTACTGTGAGTCTGCTGTAACTCTTGATAATTATTATCAAATTCATCCAACGCCTTCTTATAGCGTTTTCTTAACTTATGATAAATCTTCAATGAAACGCCATTTCTGACAATCTCCAAAGATTTCTTGGAGAACCCCGATATAGATAATTGCAGGCAAACATACGGGAGCACTCCATTTCTGGCATATTCTTTAAGTAAAGACATGCCACCTACTTTATTAAAAGTTTGTAATAATGAAGCCATTATATTTGCTTTTTTATTATTTCAAGTAAGCCTTATATAGATGGTGATGTATTCTGTCCTTTTCAGGAGGTAGCTGCATATAATCTCCGTAAGTAGTTCGTAGAATAATATCATATTCTTTGGGAATATAAAACTCGGAGTCTTCAAATTTGGTTTTCACTCTCTCCTTAAACCACTCCTTTTTCATTATCTCTATTTGAGGATTTGTGGCCCAAGTTGCGCAGCCAATATATGAAGATTTGTCATAATCCAAATCCTTGACTATCGCTTTCACTTTATTGACAAAGTATTTTTGCCCCATTATATGAGTATAAATGAAAGCAGGTATCTTTATTAGCCTTTTCTTCCAACCCTTTGTATTACCAAAATGATAATACTTACGTGCAGCCAAGAAGATAAGCGAGCAATTTGGGGTAGTCTTTTTCATTATTTCCATAGCTTCTTCGTAATTGTTCCCAAGACCATCCATAGGATATATATCTACGAAAACTCCCAAATCACAATTTTTCTCATTTGTAACATCTAACCAAGTTCGAGAATCGCTAATACGGCAAATCATGTGAGGATAATTCTTCCTTGTCTCCATTGTGAGAGCCTCATAAGGCAATAGTTCATCCTTATGCTCAGAAAAATAAGCCAACAATCGATCATAATCATGCCTGGGCATCATTATATCGATATCATCATCCCAAGGAATGAATCCTTGGTGCCTTACTGCACCTATTAATGTGCCCCATGCCAAAACATATTTCAGGTTTAGCTCATCACAAATCGCAGTTAATCTCTTCAAAACATCAAGAGCAGTTTTCTGAACTTCATGAAATTCTAATTGTTTCATATTAATTTTGTTTTATGTCCTTAAAAAAACTCCACACAATCATCACGAGCAAGATTCCAATCGGAAAAGCAGCAATTATGGTCACACCTTGTAAACTGTAAAGCGAATTTTCAGCAAACAATAGTCCTATAGGTAGGAATATTAGCATCAAACTCCAAAAACCACGTATCTTGCGCGATGGTTCTTCTTCAGCCGAAATCTTCTTGTAGCTATATGATGACGTTACATATGTAATACCATCTAAAGTGGTACTATAAAATGCGATCATTGTTATCACAAGTAACAATAATGCCAATGAAGGCAAGGGTAATGTGTTAAATATCATCAATATCGCATCATACATCTCTCCACCTTTTCCTAAGAATCCTGTAATATCAACGCCATGTTTCATTTGTTGTGAAAGCCCATAGTTTCCAAGTATAATAAACGACATATATGTGCCTGCGAGCCCCCATCCAAAAGAACCAAAAACAGTATTACGTATTGTACGCCCCTTACTGATTAATGCGATAAAAAAAGGAGTTGCCACACACCACACTAACCAGTATGCCCAGTAATATACAGTCCAATTCTGCGCAAAACCATTTTCTCTTAATGGATCCATATATGTGGATAAACCAATAAAATTCTGTGCAAGATTACCAAGAGACTGGAAGCCTGTTTCGATGATATATCTTGTCTCACCACCTATTACTAAAAAGTAAAACAAAATACCAAAGAAAAGATAAGAACAGATATTTGCAAGCTTACTTATTCCTGTAACGCCAAAAAGAACAGTGACAGTATATATTGTACAAATCAATAAGAGGACAACTATTGTGACAGTAGTGCTAACATCAAACCCACATACTGTACCTAAGGCTTTTGTAAGAAGTGGAGTTGCAAGCGAGAATGTTGTTGCTGTAGCACACACAACAGCAAAGATGGCTATTACATCTATGAGTTTACCCAAAACTCCATCCACCTTATCGCCTAACAAAGGTCTACAAGCCTCAGAGAATCTTTGACGCTCTCTCTTCCTCACATGCATCATAAATCCGAAGCAAACAGCAAGGATTACATAAAAGCCCCATGCAAGTGGCCCCCAGTGGAACAAAGTAAACGTAGGAGCCCACATCTGCATAGTACCCATTTCCGAAACGTGTGCTTCTGCCCCATATAAGGCCCATTCTATCAAAGAATAGAACATAATGTCAGCTGCCATAGTTGAAGTGAATATCATTGTGCCCCACTTAAAGTTGCTATATGCAGGTTTTTCCAATGTACCTAATTTGATATTTCCATACTTAGGGTTGCATGCAACGTATAAAGCACATGCAACACTTCCTATTGCAAGAATAGGATAATAAATACCTATCGTGTCTCCAAAGAATCCACGCATAGTATCTACTATTGTTTTAGATTCGTCAGGCATAATCATAAACACGGCCATCAATGCTATTACGATGGCGAAAGGAATGAGCATGGTTACCCATTCAATTTTTCTTTCTTCTTTAACCATAATTTTAAATATTAATTTTCATTAGATTACTTTTTGCTCTTTCAAATCGGTCTTTACCATATGTACCAAAATCATCGCCTTTGGATTCCTTGATAACAGTCCATTGTGACCATAGATAATCCCAAAGAATTTCATAACATAATATCTTTTCAAATGTATGGTCTGGTATTAATCCATTAAAGTATTTACTAAGAATATAGTCTTGGTTTTCTTTTGTGAAGCTTGCTTCAATGAAAAGGGCTGCAAAATCTGCCATTGGGTCATTCATTCCTGAATATTCCCAATCAATAAGATATATTGTTCCATCCGATGCCTTGATGAAGTTTTCATAAAGAGCATCGTTATGGCATGGTTTTAAATCTACGCCTATTTCATTAAGGTATGATTCCAGTTTCATCACTTGACTCCTTACTTTTTCCCATCCTTCATACATTGTAGCTCCTGCCTTCTCCATAAGAACGTCATATTTCTCTATCTCTTTAAAAAGGTTGAATTCATTCCTTAACCTCACATGAGAGCCATGAAGCTTTTGATAGATTGCAGCAATCTTCTTCATATTGTCATGTCGTTGGATTGTGGCAGCGTTAAGAGTCTCTGCATTTTCGATGAAATCGGCAAGTTTGATTCCAGTTTCTGCATTGAAGTATCTTATGTCCGGATTAATGCCCATCTTACATCCTTCCATGGCATTAAACTCCTCGTTTGCTCTTTCTACCATTCCTTCAGAACCATTGCCAGGAACTCTGAGTACATAACTATCCCCATCCAAATTAATTCTAAAATTCTTGTTGCTCATTCCACCAATCTTGATGATTTCAGCTTTTGCTACGTCTTTATCCGGGAATATGGTAGCCAAGTGCATCAGAAGGTTATCATGGTCAAATGGGTCTTCTTTTCTTCTCAGCTTGGGGAAAATGTCATTTTTCAGACGTCTGAAGTCTTCTTTGCAATCTACGTCACCCCATATTAAGTTTCGCATCTTCAACACAGGACGATCAAGCACGTCCGTAACATCCATCAGAAGGTATTCATAGTTCAGATATGGATTAGAGCATTGTTCCCATTCATCGACCAACTTCATATATGTTGATAGGCAGATTCTCGACACTCCAATCATCTCGCCTTCGAAATTGCATACCCGATGTCTATCCTTTGTTATCTTTGTTACAAAATTATAGCGAGTTTCCACAAAGCACTCGTCTCCACTTCCGCTTTCTTCAGTCATTGTCAAGCAGTTGCCACTTTCAATAGAAGTAAGTTTTTCTAAAAGTGTGCGTTCAAAGAATGTGTCACTTTCAATTAATAGGAAGTCATCATGTATTAAGTTCTTTGCAAGAGCAAGCGAACCCATAGATGCAGTAAATTCATAGTCTTTGTTCTCGACTATTATGACATCGTTTTCATTAGAATATTTTTGGAACAATTCAGCTCTATACCCAACAATAATTATCACTTTGCCAATATTCATATCTTTTAAGATTCGCAAAGTGCGATCAAGCAGGCATTCACCTTCTGTATATTGTACTAAAGGATAAGGGATTAACGAATCCCTTTCCTTTCGTGCTGCTAATATTACCGCGGTATTCATAATGTCAGAATCCAAAATGAGCTGTCAAGTTCACGAATGATTTCTCTCGTACAGGATTTATTACATAAGATGCAGACAAAGGCAATGTCCAATCGTTCTTGAAATGCAGAGTATATGTGTATTTTAATTCGATATTAGTAACTCCAAAATTATGTTCATAACCATTATAGCAACTCTTGTTGAATGCTGCTCCTACTGCAAGTGATATAGTATTATCTTTCAAAAAATCATAATGTGTTCCTATTTCTGCATAGGTCGAATAGGCTTGCTTTCCATCAAGATTCCTATCTGCGCCAGCAAAGAAATTTGACACCATAATATATCCTGGAATATTTGTCGGGGTCATTGTTACGACAGCCTCCCACCAATGTCCAGTAGTCTTGCTTTTGAAATCGAAGTAATTGTCATTAGGAGTATTGTTGGTTGGATAATAATATCCATTCAGACCGAATGTAAACCAACCTGTAGTATAACTTGCACCTAAATCTACCTCGGAATATTTGCCATTTATGCTATAACCTCCCATTACGTAAGCATAAAATCCACCTGTGGTGTATGCTATTGAAGGAAATATTACCGGTGCCGAATCTTCTGTCATCATCTCCATACCTCTCCAAAGGTATTTTGTCTGGAGATCTACATTTAAGTGGAAGTTTGATTCCTTTAAAGTAGCTCCGAATCCATTCTTTTCCTCTGCCTCAACATTCACTAATGTCAGAGCAATTGCCAATACTAAAAAAAGTTTTCTCATGATTAAATAATTTTTATTTGTTTATTTTGAATGTTATATTCATATTTCATATTTTGCGTCTCAAAAGTAAATGAGTCACATTGTGTTCCTTTCTTTATCGCCTTTACATTTACAATGTTTTTTTCCTCACAATGCAGCTCTTCACATATAGATTTGAAAATTGTAGAGCCAGTATTATTTATGTAGGTATCATCGAAAGAACGCAAGTCTTCCAATGAATCAAACTCATGGATTATACCATTTTCATATTTTTTTATCTTCATCTTAAGTTTTGCAATATGCTTGATGTACAAATCTTCCCAAAGCATATTCTTACATTCTTTTGTCTGGTATTCTTCCTTTAACAACGGTTTGAATATTGAAGAGAACTTATTGTCAAAAAAAACATGACCACACATATACCAACTATCCTTACCTCCAATTTGTATATCTGTTATTATATCATCATCATTGTACTTTATGCACCATTCATCTGTATATCCTTCTTGATAGACAGCTGCATAGTAAGCTTCATTAGGTTTTTCCAAAAAAACATTTTTGGAAAAATAGTTATCTGATGAGCATATAAATGTATTATCAATCCTGTCAATAACACGAATCAAAGAAGATGTATTATTATATCGATAATAGTCTTCATTCATTACAATTTCCACACCCATCTTTTCTTTTAGGTAAGAAAACATCTCAGCTTTATAACCTACAACTAATGTTATATCAGATACTCCAGCCTTCTGAAGTTGACGTATTTGTCGTTCTACCAACACTTCTCCTTTCACTCTCAACAAACCTTTCGGTCGTTCAAATGAAAGAGGTGCAAATCGTGCGGACATACCCGCAGCCATTATTATTGCGTTCATAAGTAATAATTATCGTAACAGTTCTTTCATCGCCATGATAAACTTTGCATTATCACCATGGTTTCTCACAGCAATACGCATATATCGGTTCGGTTCGATACCCTTTTTCGCAAGACAAGCACTTGCAAGAATATTGTATTCCTTTAAAAGGATGGCACATAACTCTTGTGGCTTGTATGGAGGCAATACTTCAAGGAAAAAGTAATTTGCCTGTGAAGGCATTACCTTTATGAAGGGTATTTCCCTTAGCTCCTTCTCGAAATCTTCACGTGTCTGTATAAATTGATCGCAAGCTCGCTTGTAATCCTCTTTATACTTCGGATATATCTGCATAAAAAACTCTGCAAACGAGTTTATGTTCCATATGCTCACCTGCTTTTTCATCTTTGCTATAAGAGAAACATCGGCACTACTTAGAATGCCAAGTCTCAATCCTGGCACTCCATAGCTCTTGCTAATTGACTTTATCACACACATATGAGGATATTTCTCCAACAGTTCATTCCTAAGGAATGTATTATTCTCATATCCAACACTAAAATCCACGAAACTCTCGTCGAGAACAAGTCGAATGTCATTATCCTCACACCATCGAGCTACCTTATGGATTCCTTCTACAGGTATGAAGTTGCCAGAAGGATTATCTGGATTGATGAGAAGCAGGTTTTCTACTCTATTCTCTTCAAAGAACCTGACAAGATCATCAGCTGAATATCTGAATGTTTCATTCTGTGGTACAAATGTAATAACCCTTTCATCAGGAAGACGATTGGGATATTCCTCAAATGTAGGACGTACAACTCCTACCTTGCCCTCAAGATTCTCCATTAAAGCCTTAATGAGCTCTGCAGCACCATTGCCAGGAATGATGTATTCGGGCTTCACTCCCCAACACTCGCTCGCAAGTTGTGAGTTCACTGCCATTCCCGCAGGATATTCTGAGACGAGCATTCGGAAGTTTTCCTGCATCTCGTCTATTATCTTCGAGCGGTTAAAGTATGGATTCACCAAATAACAATAGTCGAGCATATCTGGATATACCCAAAAGCCACCATAGCGGCTATAGTATTGTTTGAGGACTTTTGTATCCTCTGATAAGTTTATATTATTTCCCATTTCCTTTTTTTATTTTTTCTGCAATCTTAGCTTTCAACTCACTAGATGAAACTCCATCCGTACGTGCTAACACAATATGTTCCTTACCATGTTCCTCACACCATTTAATGGCTCGTTGAAAACCTGCATGACCTTGGTCTGGACCTGTCACGAAAACATCAAACTCAACCTCCTTTACGATCTTATCCACATCGGTATAGGTGATAACCTCATCCACATACCTAATCGATTTGATCATATACTTGCGGTCTTCTGTAGAGTTAAGGACCTTGGCTGTTGGCTTATATTTCAAAATGAAGTCACTATCCTGCGCGGCAACAATCAGGTAATCACCCAAACCTTTCGCACGTCTATATAGTTCTACATGTCCCTTATGCAAAAGATCGTAAACGCCTACTGTTAAAACCTTTTTGTTTTTTCGTGGAAGTTGGTATGACAACTCTACATCACTTGGGATAGGATATCCGTTATCAGCGCATTGTTTCTTAAATGCTTCAAAATCCTTTTTGTGATGCCTCAGAATCAGAGGATAGTAAAGACAATCGGGAAGAGAATCTTTAATCATCGACTTCAGTTGTTCCAATTTATTGATTTTTCCGGCATTTGTATTAACTTCATGCACCCAATCTCCATATTGGAACGTAAGATATTCATCCAACTCCTGAGGGACATTCAGTAGTATTCCCTTGAAGTCCCACTTTACTGTCTGATGAAGATATTTATCAAACAGGAAATTTGTACCACCAGAATGACGAATGTCAGGAGATATTTTTCTCAATACATAAAATGACATCCACTGGCCTTTACGTGCCAGACAATAAAGACCTCTTCGTTCGTATCTCACCAACTCAAATTCCACTTCCTTTAATAACCACAATACATCTTTGAAACGCTCTTCGTCTTCTTTTAGGAAGAAAAAATCTGTAGCAGTAGCCCAAGGTAGGAAATCATCATTTCGTATTATTCCTATTAATGTACCGAACGCAGGTCCCCATGTGATTCCAATCTTGTCAAGATATATCTGCAAGATTCTCATATTCTCCAGCATTATATCTTTATCTATTCTTTGATGAATTGATGGCAGTTGTTTGTTATATACCAATTGCCCTTTTGATGTTTTTATATATGCCATAATCTCGAATATTATAAACTCCCAAACGATGTTTGTTTATACGTTGTACTAATTCTCACATCAGTGAGAAAGCTAAAGTCCTGCAACATTTCTGATGACTGATAATTGATTGATTATGAATGATTGCTGATTGTTGATTATGAGAGAGGCTCAAATTCTATTCCGCTACCATAATTCAATGAACAGAACGTTCCCCCCGCCTCCTTAATCTTTAATTTTTTAATCTTTAATTTTTAATTTTTCCATGTCTTCCCTTATCAATGCCTTGGCATACTCCGACAAAAGTTGAGTGGAGTCTTTAGGTGGAATGTGAAGACAGTAGAAATGCATTAGACGGGAATAGGGTAAAGTACTCTTAATTTTTCCACTTTAGACTAAGTAGAACTCAGCTCGGCTAAGCATTACACCTCTGCTGCCGCAAATTGATGATACAGTCTCCCTGGCTTCCGTTAATCACAATCTTTTGATTAACTGAATTCGCCTACCTGATGAAGGGATGACTGATGGCTGATGCCCTCCAATGCTCACCGATGCCCGCAAACAACTCGTCAACTCATCATTATTTATTAATCTTTAAATCTCAATTCTATGTCAACAACAAACAGATCCACCTGGAAGCTGATCCTTCAGCTCATCGTCTCCATCGCCACAGCCATCGCCACCACCCTCGGCGTCACCAGCTGCATGGCCATGTTATGACAATCGCGGCGGGCATCAATCACGATGCCTGCCTTTTCGTTGTTATATGCCATTCATATCCCTTTAATTTCCGCATGACGCAACTCGAACTTCACCGTAAGCAAACAGAGGCTGTTTGTTTTGCTTTCTGTTGTTCATTGTCGCTAAAAATTTAAAGTGAAAATATCAGCGACAAAGATAATGCAAATCGAGTGCAGAAGCACCAAGTTTGCTTGAGTGTTATGCCGAAATATCGTGCCAACGAGAGCAGAGCCAAGCATACTTGGGCTTTGCCGAGTGCAGCCGATATTCAACGATGTTAAATGCAGCTTATCTTGTGCAAAGGTACGAAAATTATTCTATACGACAATGACGGGGTTCACCGAACAGTTACATTGTATTCGATTTGCACTTTATTTCTAAATCTTCGCTGCTGTACATAATGTTAATAATTAAATTCAGAAGCAAAGGTATTAACTTTATTTTATAGCCCAAAATTGAATGCTTACATCGCTCCATAATGATTGCTCATCCACTTTTGCAGGCAGAAATCCCTTTATTCTTCTATTATCGGTGCGACTTCTTCTACCATTACGGAAGTAGGAAGAAGATCAATTTCATTACCGAACTTGTTATTACAATTAACACACAATGGGGTGATGTATATACCATCTTCCATTCCTTGTACATTTTCTACGATAATGTGACCGCCTTCTGAATACTCATAATTGCAACATCCTGGACAGTATTTTGCAAAAGCCTCATGTAGCGGTTTTAGTTCTTTATGAACCGACAACTCCTTTCCACAGCATGAGCATTTTACGAAATCTCTTGAGATGCCAGAAAATGCACGCCAGTAATTTATCCAGCCGATATTACCCTGAGGATGTCTCTTTGCGGAATCAGGCATATTTTGGACGTGTATCATAGTTTTGGCATAATATACTGCAGGATAACCATGTTGCTGGCAAAACTTTTGCTGATAATTATTTATCTCTTGGTCTAACATAAATGTTTATAATTAGTGAATTAACTTATTCTTTATTTTTCTATATATAACCGAAGCTATTATTCTCAAATGAATCTTGGCACACTCAAACTCTGCGCATCCTGGGAGGTTGTTATTCTTATGAATCTTAACGCGTTCCTTATAACGTTTCCACTCACCTTTAACACTCTGAGACGCACCATCCATAGCAAAGTATGATACCATAGAGCGGATGTTCTTTACACGGATACCCGCCTTCTCCATACGCACCATAAGGTCTTTGTCGGCAAGAATACGATATTGCTCATCAAAGCCGTTCATGCGTTCCATTACAGATCGCCTTACAAGCTTGCCTTGATGACAGCCGTAAAAGCCCTCTGATAAGTTAGCTTTAACAGTCCCGTCAATCTTCTCAATCCAAACATCACCAGTTACAACATCAACGTCATCATGTGACTCTGCCATCAAATCAAAGAAACCGACACCAGTAAGGCGATCATCACTGCCTAAGTAATGAATCCACTCGCCTTTCGCCATACGCCAGCCCTTGTTAAAAGCATCATAGATACCATGATCAGGTTCTGAAATATGACGAAAGCGAGAATCTCGCTGTTCGTACTCTTCTACTATTTTGACGGTATCATCCTTTGATGCACCATCAACGACTATACACTCCCAGTCCTGGAACTTTTGGTTAAGCACGCTATCAAGTGCTGTTCGTAAAGTCTTGCCTGAATTGAATGTGGCTATTATGATTGATACTATTGTTTGCATATTCTACTTTAAATATTTGATTACCTTACAAGGATTGCCAGCGGCAATGCAATCTGCAGGAATGTCTTTAACTACAACACTACCTGCTCCTATTACACTTCGGGCTCCAATAGTAACGCCTTTTAAAACTATGCTTCGTGCCCCTATAAGAACATCATCCTCTATTACAATAGGCTTGTTCACTTTCTCTATTTGATCATTGCACGAGGATCGTACTTCCCAATCTATTGCATGACAATCGGAATCAATAATTACAGCATCACCACCTATCTTTACATTATTGCCTATGCTAATACTGTCATGTGCCCAGAGACAAGCACCACTGATTCCTACATTATCACCAATCTTTAAAACAGCATTATTCTCTACAAAGAATGCAGTCTTTATGTTGCGTGTAATGGGGTTATAGCATAAACCACTGCTGATTGTAAGGTTCTTTCCTATAATTATGCGACTTGTTTTACGAAGCCTAATATAAAAAGATCCAATTAATCTATATTTGCCCCCCCCAAGTGATACTTGAGAGCCATAAGAGTGTAACTTAAGATAATTCCATCTCTGCAAATAGGTATCTGCAATCTTATTCGCTATCTTAATAATCGTACTTAATATTTTCATATCATTGATTTATAAAGTTCATAATGCAACTGTCCTGATTTTTGCCATGAAAAATCTGCAAGCCTAATTCTACCTAATGTAATCAGTTCATCCCTTCTTTCATTATTATATAAAACATTCTTAATTGCTTCAGCCTGAGCATCTATTTTATCTACCTCAAAATACTCCATAAATGCGATTTCAAAACTTTTCTAACAGCCGCATAACTTAAACCATCAATCAGCGCATTTTGTCTAATAACTTTAGATTATCTGCAATTCCCTCTAGCAAAGAAAAGTTCGAAAACTTTGTTATTACATAAATATGCTCAGTAGTAAGGTTCTTATTAATAAACGGAATGTTTTTCTTCAAGAAGAAATAATTCTTATACGCTACACAAATAACTAAATCCATTACTCAATAAAATTTTTAACCCAATTATCTATTCTCAAATTTAAAATACTCTCTCTTGGTGAAGTTGAAAGTTTCTTATCTAACAAAGTAACATCCAATATCGGATTCTCTCGGCTAATGATATGAATATAATCAGAATTAAAAAAGGGAAAATTAACAACAAAAGTATTAGTTGTATAAATATGCTTATTAGCTGCTAATGCCCAAATCAGCCTTGGAGTTGTACCAAATTGAGTCGGATTATCTGTATCTAATACTGCCTTTGATTGTAGTATTATCTTATTATACTCTTCAGAAGAATACATTTTGTTTGTTACAAAAGGAAAAGTAAGTTCTCCACAGCTAACTTTAAATTCTTCGATAGCCTCTCTTTTACGAAAAAGGTACAGCTTTAATAATCTTATCTTCTCACGAAAAGATATTGGCGAACAATTTACAACCAATTTTATATAATTAGAAATACCCAATTTTTCCAATTGGAAATATACCTTTTTATATATAGCTAAACGTCCATGATGATTAGTGCCTATAGAAGAAATCGTATACTTAGTCGCAATATTAGCATCAGCCAAATCTTCTGTCCAATAAAATGGGAGAAACGCCGTATTAGCCAACTGTGAACTTTCCACATCATGTAAATCAAAAGAAAACACCTTATCAAAATACTTAGCATTGCGAAAAAAATCATACCATCGATTACTATCCCAAATATAAAGGGATGATTTCAAATTAGGATTTCTTTTTTTTAAGAAATCTAATAAATAAGGATCAAAAGTTGTTCCTTGAATCACAAATAAGACATCAAACTTTTGATCTAAATCTTTACTTTTACATGCATTTATCCAATACTTTAATGGAATCTTTTTCAATTTCCACTTAAGCAGATTAAAAAGCCGAATCAAGAAGAAACCCATTTTCAAATACGGATCTGATTTAAAATCATCCAGTATCAAGCATGTTACATTATGTCCTTGATTACACAATTCTTCATATATAGGCTTATAAAGTCCCAAGTAGCTAGGTGCTATAAATAAAATCTTCATGTTTTACTTTTTTTGTGTATAAATTTTCAAAATAAAAGAAACTATCAATATGGCAATAAATACTATAAAGCTTGACCATCCATCTTTGTTAAATCCAAATATACCCTGTATTATTAAATCAAAGTACCAATAGATTAATGCAAGTTTCCAAAAATGGATTCTTCCTCTTCCTATAAAAAAATAGAAAATTAAAGCAATGATTAAAATAATTGCCAAAGCTATTGGTAAACCAAACTCTATATACAAATCACCAAAAATTGTTTTAAAAATTAAAACAGGAACACCCGTAAATGTTTTCCAAAAGGCATATCCATCTTGTACTGATTCTGCATTATATTCTATACCAAAAACATAAGGGAATAATCTTGTTCCATAGGGATGCATCGTTACTTGGTTCCAAAATTGCAATCCTAGATTAGGAAAACATTCACCAAAATATCTAGCTATACCTGTCAAAGGAGTCTCTGAATCAGAATGAGCTAGTCGCGCTATTGATATAAGAACTGAATAAAATGCAACAACAGAAAAACTTACAACTCCTATCTTCTTAAACTTCCTTTTTAAGGAGAAATTCAGATGAGGGTAAAAAATTATAATATAGAATGCAAATGACCAAAATACAAAGAACAAATTTCCTCTCGAACCTATTGCCAATGCGGAAAAGAACTTACTAAAGAATATTAATCCTAATAATAAGAAAGACCTTGATTGGGATATTTTATTAGAAATTAATCCATACAAAGAATAACACATTACAAACGGCGCAAAAGAATTCATCAAATTAACATTAAAATTAACAAACTTAATGAGAAAGAAATTATTTCCATACAATAACTTCTGTGCAGAACCATCAACTGCAGAAGCTTCATACATAGAATCATATCCCATCTGTGAAGCAAATAATGCATTTGAAAAATTAAGCATCATATATAAAGATGTAATAATTATCCAAATATTTAAAATCAATTTTACTGTATTATTATATGGTATTTCATCCCATTTTATCGTCTTATAAGTAACATTCCTAAATGGATATATTAAAACCATTATAGAAACAAAACAATATATATATGGAGAAAAATCAATTTCTTTATTATAATTGATTGGCAATACAGCTTCGTAAATTCCTGTAGAACAAATTATAATTCCCATAAATGCAACAAAAGCATAATAGACAGAAAGAGTATATGTCAAAGACATTTTTCCTTTACGTCCATATCTATTTGAAGCGAACAAATATAATAAAAAATTTAATACTAAACAAACTAAAATTGTCATCTCTGTAGCTTTAATTGTTTTACAATACCAAGTAACTTCGCTCTCTCAGAACTAGAGACCCCCATATAAAGGATTGAAATTACAGAAATCAATTCAAATATAACTATACAAAATCCCATTGTTAAAAATGTAGTTTTAACTAACATACTATATACGACTATAAAACAGATAGGTGACACCGTCACTCGCATTATTGGAACCAAAGTTTTTGTTATATAAAAAACAATCGGCATACGAGTATTCTTATTTATAAAATATAAGCCTATGATAAAATTTATCAATCCACGCGTCAAAAGTCTTGAAAAGAAGACCCACACGAAGGGAACTCCTATATAAAGAAACAAAAACGTCACTACAAAATGCAAAAGAAAAACACTAGATATTGCCAACTGATAATTTCGTATTTTCCCAGTTGCCCCTATACTTGAATAAAAGACTCCAGAAGTTGCATCTATTAAAGTTCCGATTAATATAATTCTACAGAAATCAACGGCATAATTCGGTACAGTTACAAGCCACAATGAAAGTAAATAGTCCATATAGAATACTATAGGAATTGCAAGCATAAAGAACAGAAAATAAGAGAATTTAGATGATCTGCATAATAAAGAATAAAAGCCATTCATCTCATTAGCAGCATATGACTTAACTAACTGAGGTTTAAACGCAGTTTGATAGCCACTAGCAAAACCTGATAATGCATTATTGATTTGATTCGAAAGTCCTAATGCTGTATTTAAAACCACACCACCAAATGCATTAAATATCAATCCGATACCGGATTCCGACAAAACACCAGCTAAACTTCCTATCATATTCCATCCTGTAAAAGATAAGATACTACGGAAATTACTAATTTTATTTTTAACAGTAAAATAACAAAAAGTTATCTTTTTCTTACAATATAAATAATATACAACATAAATGAAGAAAGCATTAAAACACATCAACACAGAGTAGAGTTTCAATTTATCCATTAGGAAATATGAAACTCCAAAAGTGAGCATTAGCTTAAGGAATACTTCTAAAATTCCAATTTTAGCAAAAAACGCCATCTTCTCGGTTGCAATTATAGAAGCATTATATGGTACTTGCAAAATACTAAGCACAAATGATAAAAGCGACACATAAAATGCAAAAGAAGCTGCACTATAACGAATTGAAGGTATATTAAGATTCCTACTGAAAAATATCCAAAAGATACTTCCTAATATTAAAACTATGATTGAAAAAATCAAATAGCAACTAAAACATGCACTAAAAACCTCTTGCAAATGCATGCCATTATTTTTTCCCATTTCATAATTCAGAAAGCGCTGAGTTGCTTCACTTAAGGAAGATTTTAAAAAAGAAAAAATAACAACAATGGTACCAACTAAGTTATATATACCATAATCTGTAACTCCTAATACATCCAAGACTACACGAGCCATATAAAAGTTGATTGCCATAATAACAATCATTCGAATATATAGGGCGATCGTATTTTTAGCTATTCTTTTATTATTAACCTGTGATTGTGAGTTCATATATATTTACTTCATTATGTCATTATCGGCAAGTGGATGATATGGACCATCTTTTACCTCGAATGTTACGGTATTTGGTTCAAGAATTTCTACCCAATGCCATACTCCAACAGGTATGTGGATGCCATAGTTGCCTTCTTCTATTGACAGGATGGTGTCCTCAATTATGTTCTTGTCATCATCATAGAGCACCACTCGCATCTTGCCACGGAAAAGCATGAAGGTCTCTGCAGTATCGCGATGGCGATGGATAGGAACGACTGTTCCCGTTTCCATGACATTGGATGAGTCCTATCGTCTATATGCTCATGGATATTATAGTTCATGCGCAAGCGAGGGGACTCCTTGGCTTTCGATGAGACTTGATTTAATAATTGTACGTTGATAATCATTTGTAATATATTTACTTGGACGGGCAGAAGGTAACGATCCTTCTCGCAGTCCAAAGGCCCGTCTATTGAGACCTCCTAACTCCTCCCGCTAGAGAGGACTTGGGAAGATTATTACATGGAATACGCTGATAATGCAGGCCTCGCATCACACCGTATGATGACATTGATTCATTGTCTTGCACGAAGTTGATACTATGCCCAAGGATGGGCGTTACCTTTTGACCTTCGGTCTTCCTCCTCTTTGCAAGGCAAAGTTCAAACAAGTTTGAATCTGCTCTTGCTTCATTCGTCGGTTCATCGAATTCACGCTGTGAGAAACTCTCGAAGAAATAGCCACGGGAGTCTTTGAATACGCGCGGCTCTATAATGAGGACGCCAGGAATATTTGTTTTGATTATCTCCATTAAAAATCTTAGTTATATCACCGACTCTTGTACATATTCTCGTAGTACTTCTGATAGTCGCCGCTCGTCACATTGTCGAGCCACTCCTGATTCTCGAGATACCACTTCACGGTCTTCT
>OBLI01001685.1_pt1 | contig 20773 bp, 19 predicted proteins | sample 1519701 | NCBI WGS metagenome assembly OBLI01 (sample SAMEA3663005, study PRJEB22513) | pig gut metagenome | biome: pig gut; feature: pig-associated habitat; material: faeces | place: France | collected 2012
TATTGCTCTCATCGTCAAACAGACTGGCTGCCAATGCCTTGGCAAGTTCGGTCTTACCTACACCGGTAGGACCTAAGAACAGGAACGAACCGATCGGCTTTGTCGGGTCCTTGATGCCTGCTTTGGAACGGATGATCGCTTCTGTTACCTTCTCGACACCTTCATCCTGTCCGATGACACGCTTATGCAGTTCTTCGTCCAAATGAAGGGTCTTATTCCGTTCACTTTCGGTCAGCTTGGCAACCGGAATACCGGTCCACCGTGAAATGATCCTTGCAATCTCTTCATCACTGACATTCTCATGGACAAGGGAAAGATCCTCATTTTTTACCTTATCCTCTTCGATCTGTAACTGCTTCTGTAACTGTGGAAGCTTACCATACTGCAATTCAGCCGCTTTATTCAGATCATAATTCTGCTGGGCTGTCGCAATCTCTTTTTTCAGGTTCTCAAGATCCTCACGGAGCTTTTGTACCTTTTCCACAGACTTCTTCTCGTTATCCCACTGTGCCTTCTTCGTCTGAAATTCGTTACGCAGCTCTGCCAACTCTTTTTGCAGGGTTGCCAGACGATCCTGGCTTAAACGGTCTTCCTCCTTCTTTAAGGCAGTCTCCTCAATCTCCATCTGCATAACACGACGGTTCAGTTCATCTAACTCGGTCGGCATGGAATCTAATTCCGTCTTGATCAGTGCGCATGCCTCATCGACTAAGTCGATCGCCTTATCCGGCAGGAAACGGTCGGAGATATAACGATTCGAGAGTACCGCTGCCGATACCAGTGCAGAATCTGTAATCTTAACACCATGGAAGACTTCGTAACGCTCCTTTAAGCCACGCAGGATCGAGATCGTATCTTCTACGGTTGGCTCATCTACCATAACCGGCTGGAAACGACGTTCCAAGGCTGCATCCTTTTCGATATACTCCCGGTATTCATCGAGTGTGGTTGCACCGATACAGTGGAGTTCACCTCTTGCAAGCATCGGCTTTAAGAGCTGTCCCGCATCCATTGCACCATCTGTCTTACCTGCTCCGACGATCGTATGCAGCTCATCGATAAACAGAATGATCTGTCCATCCGACTGCTTTACTTCATCTAAGACTGCCTTTAAACGTTCCTCGAATTCACCACGGTACTTCGCACCGGCAACCAATGCACCCATATCCAGTGCAAACAGCTTCTTGTCCTTTAAGCCTTCCGGTACATCTCCGCGTACAATACGCTGTGCCAGACCTTCGACAACTGCGGTCTTACCTACACCCGGTTCACCGATTAAAACCGGATTATTTTTCGTCTTACGCGAAAGGATCCGGACTACGTTACGGATCTCTGTATCACGTCCAATGACCGGATCTAACTTCTGATCCCTTGCACGCTCTACCATATCGTAACCATACTTATTCAGGGTATCGTAGGTTGCCTCCGGGTTATCCGAAGTCACACGCTGGTTACCACGCACCGTTGACAATGCCTGTAAAAAACGTTCTCTTGTGATTCCGTACTCTTTTAAGATCTCTTTGATCGCTTTATTTGGATATTTGATCAGAGCCAGGAACAGATGCTCAACCGATACATACTCGTCTCCCATCTGCTTTGCTTCATCTTCTGCATGGATCAGCACCTTATTCAGATCCTGTCCGACATACACCTGTCCTCCAGACACCTTTACACGCGCCTGCAGATGACGAAGTGCGTTATCCACAAAATGCTCCTTCTGAATCTCCATTTTTTCAATCAGTTTTAAGATCAGACCATCCTCCTGCTGCAATAGAGCGACCAGCAGATGCTCCTGCTCGATCTCCTGATTTCCATATTCATAAGCCAGCTTCTCACAATCATTGATCGCTTCGACTGACTTCTGTGTAAATTTCTGAATGTTCATGCTTCTCCCTCCTAACTTTGCATATATTCTCTTTACAATTCAGAATATAGCACCAGTTGTTAGCACTGTCAATAGGTGAGTGCTAATTTTTTCAGATAATTTTAAATTTTTCTAATCATATACGTAACTTCACCACATTTACACAAAAACTCCCGCGGCCATCGCTGCGGGAGTCCTTTTATCCTCTCTGATAATCTAATATTCAATTGTCATGCCTTTTTCTTCAGCAAGCTTCTCTAACTGGCTGTTATAATCATTCACAATGCTTACTGCATCATTGATCTTGTCCTCTGCTGCGTTATAATCCGCTTCGTCTTCCCCTTCCAGGTAAGAGCGCATCTGATGAAAGCCATCCTGATAAGTCTCAAGCGCATTCTTATAGGTATCACGGACTGCCTTCACTTCATCGGTCGATAAATCAATCTGATCGAGTGCATCTAACGAATCCTTCAGATTCGGAAGAATGACCTGGTCGATACTGTCGATCATCTGCTGTGCATCAGAGAAATCCTCCCATTTACCCATCTCAGTCTTTAAGTCTTCATACTTCTGGTTGATATCTTTCATATCTGTATTCAAATATTTTTCTAACTCATCCGCTACCGGATCTCCCCCACAACCTGCAAGCATTGATACACTCAAAACTACCGTCAGTAAAAGTGTGATTAGTTTCTTCATATGTAATCCCTCCCTGTTGTATTTCACCGTTCTTGACATCTGTCTGCCGGTTTCCTATACTTACTGTATATATTATACATCGTACATCAGTGTACGATGCAAGCCTTTTAGCAAAAATTTTTTTGAGGGATTGTAGGATGTCAAAACAAAAAGATGGACTTTTCAGTATCGGAGAAATTGCAGCTTCCCTTGGAATTATAAGAAGAATTATCTTAAACTACGAAGCAAAGGGATTAGTCGTACCGGATAAAAAGGAGGGTAAGACTTCGAACCGTTATTATACCATCGACACTTTCACCCGGATCCGTACGATCCGAAGCCTGCAGAATCTCGGACTTTCCTTAGACGAGATCGATGGTTATCTGAATGGTACCGCTGATATGAATGAGCTGGTTGCCCGTCTGATCCGTCTGCGCGATAAATTAAACCTGAAGATCGAGACCTTACAGGAACGCATTGCCAGTAAGCCCGGCCGTGAGATCACAAGGATTACGCTTCCTCCACAGACCGTCTATGTACGCAACCGTCTTTCCTCGGATATTGCTGACCGCACTGTTTTTCTCCGGGAAACTGCATATACCGCTATGCAGAATTACGGCACTGTCACCGACAAACGGATGTATTTTATTGAATACCAGCCCGATTATCCGAATCTGTTAACGTATTGCGTTGCCGTTCCACCGGAAAGCGAAGGCGAACATATCCGCCATCTTCCGGCTGAACGTGCACTCTGTATCTATCATCATGGCAGCTATGAGACACTCGGACAAAGCAGAAAACAGCTGTTACATTATGCAGCCGCCAAAAATATCCATCTGAAAGGAATCATCCGCCACACCTACTTAGAAGGGCCGCCACAGCGTGACAATCCATCCGGATATATCACGCAGGTAGCAGCCCTGATCCAATAGCCTGACTTTATGCGTTCTTTTCAAGATCGCAGCTGTACGTCAATGGCTCTTTATAGGTTTCTTCATAGATCTTTTTCCAAAGATCATAATTCTTGTTCTTCATATATTCAATATTTTCCGATTTGTTCCATCTCGGATTCGGATAGATCGGTTCGCTGACATGTACCGTATACTCCTGTACATAGAATCCGTCCTCATCTACAATATCACTGTCCTGCATCGTAATAAAACATGGCAGAACCGGTACATGATTCTGTACCGCAAAGGTATAGGCTCCCTTCTTTAATGGCTTCGGCTTCCGGTAATTCCACCACATACTCTGCTCCGGGTAAAACAGGACAAAATGACCTCTTTGCAGAATCTTATCGATCGATTCGATAAACTTCTTCATTGTCTTGATGTTCGAGCTAAGCGGCAGTGTATTGCAGTTGCGCATCAGTACACCGTAAAATCCGGAAAAATTCGTATAGTTTCCTTCCCGGATCACGCGATAGAACTTGCGCCTTCTCTGATGGGCAGCTTCATAGACCATCTGGATTGCAAAGCTGTCAAATGCATTAAAATGATTGCAGGTCACGATCGCACCGGAATCAAGATTTGCAAAGTTCTCAATTCCTTTGATTTCTTTTACGATCATCTTCTTGTGATTCACAATATCGTTTAAATATGTTCTTGCCATCTTATACGCAAGTCTGGTCTTGATCTTACTGCTTAACTTTTTCCGGAGATAATCAATATCCTCCGGCATCAGTTCCTTCGTGGGGGGGTCGTTTTCAACGTCCTCATCAAAACGTCCCTCCTTCTCATAACGTGCGATCTTCTCTAAGATCATCAGACGGTCTACCGATTTCAGTTTTCCGGCATAGCGCTGTTTCAGATAGTTATCTTCTCTTGCAATCTCACGCTTCGCAGTTTCGTATAAGCGGTCACCGGACGCCTGATCCTCGGCACGCTGCTCATCGGTATAATCTGCTAATACCTGACGGATCTCTTCGTAGACCTTCGTCTCCTTTGCATATTTCCAGAAGACTTCTCCAAGACGGCAGTCCTCATAATGCCATGGTTTTGATACCATAATATAATGAAGGATCTGTATCTCTTCCAATGGCGTGATGATCTCCCCAAAGACCTCTGAATTCCACTTCTGATCTAACCACAGTACATGATTCTTACAGATCAGGTTCAGATAATCCTCATCCTGTGTTACAACGAAGTTGTACTGATGCAAAAGTTCAATAAACTGATCTAAGACAAAGTTTTCCCGGAACTGTTTGCAGTTAATCAAAAGCAGTCCGGCATTGAAGCACTTATCACGGTCAATACCAAGCACTTTTTCCACATAATCTCCATAATTCCCGATCTGGATCATGACCTGATCTCTTGCTGCGCCTACAAAGCAGTCTCCTAAATCGTGTTCATAAAGACCTGAAATATCACCTAATACAATCGTATCACTGTCAATATAGATTGCTTTTTCATACTCCGGATACATCTCTGCGATAAACATCCGGTAGTAGGTGGTCTTCGAATAATAATCACGAAGCGGCAGCTTATCATTGATCGACTTCAGATAATCGGTCACATCATCAAACTGGATTTCAAAATTCTCATTCTGCATCTCATACGCAAGCTGCTTCATGTCGTCCCGGATATCCGTATTTAAAATATGGATCCGGTACTGATATTCCTTGGACGCATTCACCATCATGGAGTACAGGGATACGATCGTATACTTTACGAAATTATCATCACATGCATAAAAGACCGGTATTCTCTCTTTATTATTCATTTTCTCTTCCCTCATTTTCATTCTCATACTTTTTCTTCTGATAGATATATTCGAATAAAATATCGTCAAACACATAGTAACCGAAAATCCGGTGGATCTCACTGACATACCACTGCTTGATATTGGCAGTATGTGGATACGGCAGATAAAACAGACGTTTGGAAAAATGTCTTACTACGGTATGTTTATGTAAGAACTTCTGATCATTATATCGCTGCGGCAGCATCTTTTTCTTCAAAGTGCTGCGATAAATTGCGCTCTGATCTGCAAATACAAGTTTCTTTTCCCGGATCAGCTTTCTTGCCTTGTGGAAAAGTCCTGTCCGTTTGATCTTAGCCATATTTAAAAGCAGGACACCCGCATTGATATAGTTCGGATTGAGCAGATACTTTCCATAATGATCCCTTGCTGCTGCATACTCATACCCGGACACATCTATATCATACAGTAAGGTAATATCACGGTTAAACAACAGATCTACATCTAAGTACAACAGCTTATCCGGAATATCTTCGATCAGGTCTGCAAAAAGCCGAAGCAGTGTATACGGTGAACAGTATGCTCCTTCATTCGGACAATGTCCAAACTCTTCTTCATATAAATCCGTTACATCCACTTTGCAGACACGGTTGTCTTTGTTATACTCTCTTGCAATTCCTTCGAGAAAAGCGGTCTGCCTGTCACTGATCGGTGTATACTCCGGCTTGATCCTCGTAACATCCATGGTAAAAAGATAGAAACGGAATGGTTCATCTGTCGTGGTACGCTTTAAGATTGACAGCATACAGGAGAGCACTCCGTCAAACACCTTTTCATTTCCTGAAAATAATATATTTATCATTGTTGTTCCCCTGCATCCGCCCGTCTGACATAACGGATGATCTCCATGTTATTTTGCCTTGCCCGTTCCTGCATCTTTTCATATGCCAGATCACGAAGCTGTTTCTTTTGTTCCCTGTTCGTAAGTGACCGGTCCGGATAAAACGGCCCGTCAATATAAGTAACGATCTGTGGACAGTTTCTGAATCTGCGCTTCCGGTACGTATTCGTCAACGTGAATACCGGTGTCTGATACGTGACCGGATAGCGGAAAGAAAGATCCTGAAACGGACGGATCTTCGTATAATACGGCCAGATATGTGCCTCCGGATAGATCATCACACAGCAGCCCTGTCCGACACTGGCTGCTACTGCATGGATAAAGTTCCTTGCAGCATCGGTATCATCCGGTAATGGTAAGGCTCCAAGATATGGCGTGATCCTGCCAAGCACCGGCATGGAAACATTATTCGGGTGCACGATCACATTTACCCTGCGTGGATGATTTACCATCGTAGGAATCAGTGCATCCGCGAGGAAATGCGTATGATTGCCATACATAAAGTAGCCCTCTTTTCCTGCCTTCTTTAGAACCTTTTTATTTATGATCTTATGATGAAAATGCAGCTTCATATAACAGCGGTACGGCAATGATGCGGTACCAGAAGATATGCAAAAGCTTTCCTGCCCATCCTTCCCGCAGATACGCATAGCTGCCATCAATCTTTCTTGCGGTTATATCATCTCCCGCAAATTCATCGCTCAATTCGTCACTGTAATAAATGACTTTCTTCTCTTTCTTCATAATCCCTCTTTGATGCAAGATACCTCTTTTGAACCATATGCATCATAGTATTGTACTAAATATTGAAAGAAAATGCAAGATTTCACCTTTTGCTATGCTTCACAGGCTGTAAGCTTATAAATATCTCCGACTGCAATCCTTGTCCCATCCTCAAAAACAAGCTGCTGCATGTAGCGGTCGATCCGTTTCAGCTTCCCGGTATAGGTCACGTAACTGCCGCCTTCCTTTTTCTGATCCGGCACAAAATAGGTCACTGTCACACTGGGATGTTTCTGTATGGACACACAGATTTTCTGAAGTTCTTCATCGAGCAGCTCCCTGCTGTCTTCTTCTAATTCCTGCCGCTGATCGGTCAGACGTGCGCTCTCCCGGACGGCATCCTCATAACCGGTCAGGGCTGCAAAAGGCGCAAACTGTGCTGCCCGGTTCATCCTCGCCATAGACGGATGCTTTTTTGACACCGGATGTGGCAGGGTAAGCATATCATCATAACGATGTACATCTCTTTTTTGTCTTCCCTGATCCATACCATTCACCACACCTTTCTATGCCTTATGTCCACCGATCTGCCGGTTGCGCTCGATCGTGGTTGCACCCTCCTGAAGATTCATCCCCTTTAGGACTGCATTTTTACCAAACTTCTTTTTAATATCTAACATCGCATGCTGAAGCTTTTTTTCACGCTCTAAGTCCTTTTTCTTCTGCTCATCCTCCTGATCTGTCTTGTCGGAAAACAGACTCATCTGCTCATAAGTCTCTTCCGATGCTGCTTCGCTTTCCTCGACCACATGATTTGCCGTGATCGTCACGCGCCGTACAAGGAGCTTTGGATTCACGATCCGGTCATAGAGTGCCTGCACGGCTTCTAGGATCTCTTTTGTGGAAGAGGTTGCTTTCTTCAGGTTTGCCGTGCCATGCGCATGCTTTGGGACTCTTCTGCCATAGCGGTCGACCGTCACTTCCCCGTGATATCCACCTGCGATCTTTTTATCGGTCAGATTATCCACATCATACCCGACTGTCAGCACAAGCTGGTCTGTGACGAGTCTCTTTTCGACAAGATCAAGTACTAAAAGATCCGTCATCTCAGACACGATCAGCCGTGCCTTTTTATAATCATACGGACACTGTAACACCTGACCCGAACCGATGCTGTTTGTCTCCGGCTGATATGCCTTTACCTCTGCGATCGTGCATGGCTCATATCCCCAGGCATGATCTATGAGCAGTTCTGCATTCACTCCGAACATCTGATACAACAGGTCTTCATTATAATACGCATTCTCTTTTCCGATCGAACATCTTGCAACATCCCCCATCGTATAAAGCCCCTGCTCCTGCAGCTTTTTGGCGTATCCTCTGCCCACACGCCAGAAGTCCGTGATCGGTTCATGCGTCCATAACTGCTTCCGGTAACTGAGTTCATCCAGTTCGGCGATCCGCACTCCGTTTTCATCCGGTGGTACATGCTTTGCCAGAATATCCATTGCGACCTTACACAGATAGAGGTTCGTTCCGATGCCTGCCGTTGCGGTAATCCCGGTTGTCTGATAGACCTCCTGTATCATCTTCGATGCAAGCTGTCTGCCGGTCATCTGATACGTGTGCAGGTAATCCGTCACATCACAGAATACCTCATCGATCGAATAGACATGGATATCCTCCGGTGCAACATACTTTAAGTAGATCTGATAGATTCTCGTACTGTATTCCATATACAGTGCCATACGTGGCGGTGCTGCAATATAATCCAGTGCCAGATCCGGATGCTCCTGTAATACGCTTTCATCACAGGAGGCACCGGAAAATATTCTTCCCGGTGCCTTCTGCTGTCTTGTCCTGTTTATTTCTTTTACCTTCTGTTCTACCTCAAACAGTCTCGCCCTTCCCGGAATCCCATACTTTTTCAGTGCCGGTGAAACAGCAAGACAGATCGTCTTGCTGGTACGGCTTACATCCGCAACAACCAGATTCGTAGTGATCGGATCGAGCTGTCTTTCCTGACATTCAACCGAAGCATAAAAGGACTTCAGATCGATTGCCAGATACGTTCTTGTATCCATTTACCTCTCCATTCCAGGGTAGCCTACGCTTATCACGATAACCCAAGGCGGCTGCATACCTTAGCAATATCCATCTCCATCTGATAATAGGTAGCATCCGGCGTTCCCTTACATTCCGGTGAGATATTCGAATGAATATAATAAGTATCCATTCCGACTGCTTTTGCACCGTGAATATCATTTGCCACATCATTGCCGATCATAATACAATCCTCCGGCTTTAGATCATACTTTGACAGCAGGATCTCATAAAAACGGATATCCGGTTTTCTCGTTCCATACTCTGATGAGATCAGGATTCCATCAAAATATTTGCTGATGTCGAGCAGTTTCATCTCATACTCGGTAAAGATCCGCTGTGCATTCGATAACAGATATACCTTTTTTCCTTTTGCGTGGATCGCCTGTAACATCTCCGGTACACCCTCATACAGTCTGACATATTCCGTAGAAAGTACACGGAAAAACTGTCCTGCATGGATGCTTAATGCTTCATCTGCCTGCACACCCTTTTTCTCAAATAATTCACCAAATACCTTCTCGATCTGAATCTCCGGAAATGCTTCATGTGCATACTGCGGCTGTGCTTCCAACTCACTTTTTTTCACGCTCACGCGTCCCTTGATGATTGCCTGATAACTCTCCTCTAATTCCCCCGGAGTATATAATGCTCCATAATAGCCATAGAACAATGCAAGTTTTTCCCAGACCTCACTGTCCCATTCCTTCGTATGGATATCTACTAAAGTTCCATACAGATCAAATACATAGTTTTCGTATAATTTTGCTGCTTTTGTTTCCATTTTTCCCAATCTTTCTTTTTTTATTCTTCTGCTTTTTCCATGCATCTCTATTTAAACATCTTTGTTTTTACAAAGATCAGTGCAACGATAATACTCAGTAATAACGCTAATAATATGATGATCAGAAAGCCATACGGACTTTCTGCAAACGGCATTCCTGCAGATGCCACATTCATTCCATACGCAGAGAAGATCATCGTCGGAATCGACATGACGATCGTTACGATTGCAAGCACCTTCATAACGATATTCAGGTTATTTGAAATAACCGAAGCAAAGGCATCCATCATTCCACTTAAAATACCGCTGTAGATATTCGCCATCTCGATCGCCTGCTTGTTCTCTACAATAACATCCTCTAACAGCTCCTCGTCCTCCGGATACTTCTTCACACTGTCATTCTTAAACAGCTTCTCTAATACGACCTCATTCGAACGGAGTGCCGTTGTAAAGTAAACCAGACTCTTTTCTAACTTCAGAAGTTCGATCAGCTCCCGGTTCTGCGTAGACTTATGCAGCTTATTTTCCACAATATCACTCTGTCTGTCAATATAACGCAGATATTGCAGATACTGGGATGCCGTACGGTAGAGAATCTGTAAGACAAATCTGGACTTCATCGCAGGATCAAAGGACTTCACTGCTCCGCTTAAGAATCCCTGCAAAATCGGTGTTTCTTCCAGACAGACCGTGATCACTGCCTTCTTTACTAAAAAGATCGACAACGGAACCGTATCATACAGTTCCTTATCGTTATGTGTCTCTATGGTCGGAATGTTAACCAATACCATCGTGTAGTTGTCATCTGTCTCGATACGGGAACGCTCATCGGTATCTAAAGCAGATCTTAATGCATCCATATCAACGCCGTAACGCTCTGACATCGCCGCGACTTCCCGCTCTGTCGGATGTACCAGTGAGATCCAGCAATCCTCCCTCGGTGATTCAATTTCTGCAACTTTGTTTTCTACAACACTGTAATAGTTAATCATCTTTCCACTTCCTCTCTGCGCCTGTATTCTATTGCTGTCTGCTTTTCCTATACAGTAAAAAATCCTTATCATTGTTCCTGCAATGACAAGGATATTTCTTATTCTGTTTTTCCTATTTCAGTATATTTCCATCCCATTACTTTGTCAACCTGCTTCTCATGGTAAGCAGTATTTTTTTCTCCAGTCTGCTGACCTGCACCTGGCTGATTCCAAGCACTTTTGCAACTTCTGTCTGTGTCTTGTCCTCATAATAGCGAAGTTTTATCAGTTTCTGTGCGGTTGGTTCGAGTCCCTCTAAGAGTTCTTCCACGAGCATCCGGTTTAAGATCTTCTCCTCTGCCGGTGTACGGGCCGCACCTGCTGCACCTGACTTTCCCTGTACACATCCGACACCGTCTGCCGTATCCATCACCTGATCTACCAGATAGATCTCACTGCCATCCTTCTGATATACGGACTTGTAGATCGATTCAACCTCTACGTTCGCATCCATGGCAAAAACAATCTCTTCCACCGTAAGCCCGGTAGCCTGTCCGATCTCTGACAGATCCGGCTCCCTTCCAAGCCGGTCGGTCAATGCCTCCGCCGCCTGACGGATCCGGTAACCGTTTTCTTTTAAGGTACGTGATACCTTGATAAGTCCATCGTCCCGCAGGAAACGCTTGATCTCCCCGCTGATCACCGGAACTGCATAAGTGGAAAACCGGACATCATATCCGGTATCAAACTTATCGATCGCTTTTAAAAGACCAATACTCCCAATCTGAAACAGTTCTTCTCTCTCATGTCCGCGGTTCTCATATCTGCGGACAATGCTCCAGACCAGCCCGAGATTCTCTTTGACAAGCTGTTCCCTTGCGCTTTTATCCCCCTGGTGTGACTGCTCGATCAATGCTATTGTATGCTCCATGGGTTAGCTTTCATCCCTTCTTCCCAGCCTCTTTTCCATCTTCACACAGGTTCCGTTTCCCACAACAGAATCCACACAGACCTCATCCATAAAGGCTTCCATAAATGCAAACCCCATTCCGGAACGTTCCAGTTCCGGCTTACTCGTGTAAAATGGCATTTTTGCCTGTTCAATATCCGCAATCCCTTTTCCGTGATCGGTAACTGTGATGGTAACCATCTGCCCGGTCAGCACACAGGCTAACTCGACCGTTCCTGCCGCATCCTCATAACCATGGATGATTGCATTCGTCACCGCCTCTGAAACAGCGGTCTTAATATCAGCAAGTTCGTCCATCGTTGGATTTAAGTTTGCTACAAAGGCTGCTACCGCTACCCTTGCAAACCCTTCGTTTATGGACTGGGAATCAAATTCCACCTTCATCTTGTTTTCCATCCTCTAATTGTCCTCCTTCGTTTCGATCTTTATTATTTTATGTAACCCGGATACTACAAATATCTTCTGCACACGTTCACTCAGATTCTCTGCCGTTACTTCCCCACCACTGTAGCTCATATTCTTACACCTTCCAATCAGTACCCCGATCCCGGAGCTGTCCATAAATTCTGTCTCTGAAAAGTCAAAGATCAGTTTTCGTACCTGATAGGCCTCGATCAGAAGATCTGCCTCCATCCGAAGCCCGACTGCACAGTGATGATCGAGTTCCTTTGGAACGCAGATCCGCAGACACCCATCTTTTAGTTCATAATTACACTCCATAGTTTCACCCTTTCTTCTAATAAATAAAATGTACAAAAAAAAACGCCGGAAGTTCTCTTCCTGACGTCTTTTGTATACATGATGAAATTTTCTGATTCTGTTACTGTGCCGGTACTGCCGGATCTGCAGCCGTTCCATCTCCTGCCGCTGCATCTGTGTTTGTGCCATCACCCGCCGGTACTGCATCACCGGTTGTGGTATCGGTACTGCCGTCCCCACTTCCTGCTGCATCCGTTGCCATGCCCATTGCTTCTAAGTACTTCTGGGAATTCGCAGCACGTTCCGTTCCTGGATAGGATGCGATCATCTTCCGGTAATATTCTGCTGCTTTCTCGTTGTCTTCCTGTCCACGGTAGGACTGTGCCAGATAATACAGTGCATTTCCATCATCGTAATTCTCATCACTGTCTACCACTTTCTGTAATGCCGTTGCGGCATCGGTATAATTCTGCTGGCTGTATGCATTACGGCCTTCTGTATAGGTAGCCTGGATATACTGCTCGTTTACGGTTGCACTGATGCTCTCATAGATTGCCTTTGCATCATTGGATAAATACTCGCTCTTTACATTCGCGAGTGCATCTCCTGCCGTTGTTACATCACCTGCCATAAAAGATGCATATGCACTTAACAGCTGGTCATAAGCTGCTAAACGTGTATCATTCTCCTTCGATACATCTTCTGCACTGTTCATCTGCTCCTGTAACTTATCGATCTGGCTCTGCAGGGAATCGATCGTCTGATTCTTCGTAGAGATCGTATCGTTTGCTTCCTTCACAGCCTTATTTGCATCACTGGTTGCGGCATGCTTCACGCTTGGAACGATCAAAAACCAGGTGATAAATACGCCGATCACAACACCGATGATAATATTTAAGATCACGGACAATGCCGAACTATCCTTCACATGGGTCGGCTGAATGATCGTCTCATTTCCACTCTTATATGCGATCAGATTCTCTTTTTTCTCATTCTTCTTCGTGACAGCCGGACTTTCTCCCTTTGTAAGCCGGTTTACCTCCTTGAGGTAACGCAAAGTCAGTGTATTGCTCGAATCAATTTTTGCCGCTGCACGAAGAGACTTTTTCGCCTGTTCGTACTTTCCCTCCTGAATGTAGAGCAGAGCCAGTAACTGATGCCCCTTGATCAGCTTCGGGTTCAGGGACAGTACTTTTTTCAACTGGATCTTTGCAAGATCCCTGCTGTCCTGTTTGCAATACAGCAATGCCTGATTATACTTTTTAATCGTCTGATTGAGTACTTCTAACTTCGACGGATTCTTCTGGATCGCATTCAGATACCGTTCTGCATCATTCTCCCGGCTCTGTAAGTTACGGCTGATCACCCATTCGCCTAATGCGGAAACAGTCTCTCCCATCTCAAAATAGACAAGTCCAAGCAGATTTCTTGCCTGTGTGTTCATCTTGTAAAAGCGAAGACTCTTATTCAGGCTCTCTACTGCTCCGGTCAGATCACGGACCGATGCCTTCTCTAATCCCTCGTTATAATAATGATTCGAACACTGGACGATCTTCTTATAGATTCTAACATCCGCAGAACAGTTCGGGCAGTAATTGTCCTTCGTAAGTTCTGCACCACAGTACATACAATTCATACGCCACTTTCCTTTCCTTCGATCCGTTATTTTGCTTCTTTGATCATCTCTCGCAGAATATCGGTCATATCTGTCAGATCGTGGTTATATATTGCATCCTCAGCTTCCTCTACCTCAAGGCTTGGCTGAAACTTCTTTAACTCTTCTTCAAAATCAATCATTTCTGATTCCTCCTGCTATCTTCTCTAATTCACCTATCAGATACAAAGAACCTGCACAAAATAACGTCTGGTCCTTTTTTCTATGCTTCATGGCATAAGCAAATGCCTCATTACAATCTCGGATAACCATGGTATCTACACCATGCTTCTGAAACTCTTCCGCTAAAATATCCGGTTCTAATCCCCGGACATCCGGAATCTTTGTTAAGATCACCTGCTCCCAGGCTGCACCTTTTGCAAGCAATGCGATTCCCTTGTGATAATCCTTCTCCCTTACCATGGAAAACAACAGCAACGGATGCTCCCCGCCAATGACGGATGCCGTATGGAGAAATTCCGCAAGTCCATCCGCATTATGTGCTCCGTCAAAATAGACATGTTCCTGTACCTGCTGCATTCTTCCCGGCCAGATGGTCTGTCTGATCCCTTCTATGATCTGGGATGGATAGATACCGACTGTTGTCTGTAAAAGCTGTAACGCCTTATATGCAAGCGCAGCATTCATCACCTGATACTCCGCCACAAACGGAATTCTCAGATTAACAACATCATAATCGGATTCATACGAAAAATCAATTGTTTTCCCGGTAATTTCCTGAATCTTAAGATTTTTCGGATTGATTTCATAAAACGGTGCATGACAGGCTCTTGCGTGATCACGGATCACTTCTGCTGCCTCCTCATTTTTGCCATCGAATACAACCGGAACACCTTCTTTGATGATTCCTGCCTTTTCTCCTGCGATCTGTGCGATCGTATCACCAAGATATTCCGTATGCTCTAAACTGATCGAAGTAATGATCGTCATCAGTGGTTCTTCAAACAGATTCGTCACATCTAATCTGCCGCCCAATCCTGTCTCTAAGATCACATAATCCAGCTTATAAGATGCGAAAATATGCATTCCCATTGCAAACAGAAACTCAAAAAAAGAAGGATGTGCTTCGTTATCCTTCTGCATCTTATCTACCGCAGCCTTCACTATCTCAAATGCTTCTATGAAGTCTTCTCTGGAACAGTTTCTTCCATTGATCTGAAAGCGTTCCTCCATACATACCAGATGCGGGGAAATAAAAAGCCCTGTCTGCTTCCCGGCATGTACCAGCACACTGTTTATAAATGCACAGACACTGCCCTTTCCATTGCTTCCGGCAACATGGATCACTTCAAATCTTCTCTGCGGATTTCCCATGTATTCCAATAACTTTTTCGTATGTTCTAAGCCATTTTTCTTCGTAAATTTTGGTATATCATAAATATACTCACATATTTTCTCATAAGTCACAAAAATCACCACTACATTAGTATAATATAGTGATGATTTTTTGCAAGTATATTTCACTCTTCTATGCTATTTTTTCATCGCAGATTTCGATGCTATCCAACAATTTGCTCTCCCTTAAGTACGATCTTGTCCTCCCTGCGCACATACTCGACAGCAAACTGCGCTTCCTGTACGAGCTTTTTCACATTGCCGATCACAAGAAATACACCCGGATAGATGCGTCTGCCAACCTTGATCGTAGCTTCCTTCGCTTCTTCCTCCTGCTGGTTTAATTCCCGCAGTTCTGCCTTACCAGCCTTCTCTCTTGAGATATACTGGATCCTTGCACGGACAAGCTGTGTTCTTCTCGGATCTTCCCTGCTGAAGCTGCCATTCGCCTCGATCAGTTCATCCATCTTCTTAAGTCCCGCACTGATCTTATCAATGTCCTCATGCAGTGTCAGAAGTTCCTTTCGAAGTTCCTGCATCCGTTTATAAACCGCATCTCCGATTCCCGCCTCCACGATCGTATGAAGTTCTGACTCATTTCCGATTTCATTCGCTTCAATCCCGCAGACCGCATGCACGCGTCCGCCAAGGATCTTGCCCTTTCTTCCCTCAAGTCTGATCTTCTTCTTCGTCTCTGCCTCACACTGTAAGAGATAATCTGCCTGAATATCCCCCAGTGCTTCGATCTTCGCATATTCAAAAAATCCGGCTGTGATATTGCCCCTCGAAAAAATATCCGCCTTACCGTCTCCTAACACACCGCTTCGCAGTACGATATCTTTTCCTGCCCAGAGCTTTGCTCCTTCCACGACACCATCTACCGTGATCGTTCCTCCGGCACGTACACTGATTCCGGTACAGACATTTCCATGAATGACCACATCTCCCGCAAAGTCAATATTTCCAAAATTAAAATCCACATTTCCATAGATCTCATGGAAATTATTGATATTGATCTTACCTTCGATCATATCGATCTTCCCATCGATCGATGCAATATATGTCAGGTTATCGTTCTGACGCTCAAAACCACGTCCTTTTATCGGACTTAATTCTTTTCCGATCTTGCATGGGATCTCTTTTCCGGTTACTGTCATGCCGTTTTTGCCCTGTACTGCCGGCTTATAAATAGCAATTACCTGTCCGGCAATGACCGTCTCGATCAGATTCATACTCCAGTAATCCACCGATCCATCTTCACGGATCACCGGCTTATTGTTGGGATTCCGCTTGAAGTTGTACTCGTAAAAACCGTCCTGTCCATCTACCGGCACTTCCCCATGTGCAACCGCGGTCTGTGTATAATAAGATCCCTCATCGATCATCCGCTGTAAGATCTGTTTATCTACGCCAAACAAGACACCCTTTTCCACAAGGATATATTCTAACTGCTCCCTGCTGTATGCTCCTTCCTCCGGCTCATCAAGCGTCAGATACGCTGTCATCTCGTCTCTGCTGATCTGTACATGTACTGCTTCTGAATTCTCATACATCATCTGACACCTCCGATCCTGTGGCAATCCGGGCTGCTTCTTTGCTCCTGCTTACCTCATTCGCAGTGCAGGCTCGAAAATGCTTCGCATTTCCTCGCTGCATCTCGTTTGCTTTGATATTCCTCATAATAATTACGATTTCTCCGTTCTTCGAACTCTCGAAATCGCACCAAGCACTCGCAATCCGGTCTACCGCCCTGCTTGCTCGTGTTGGTTTATCTGTCAAACAGATGCGCAACTTTGTCTGCAAGCAGCCATGCTGCTCATCTGCTTTACAGAATTATTATATCATACTTCCATATTTTCTCAAGCTGAGCGGCTATTTTTGGGCACTATTAACAAATTTATATCAAATACTTTCTACTCTACGATCAGGATCTGTACACTTCTTGGGAACAGTTCTGTCTGATTATTCCAGACCGGATATGGCTGTTCGATCATTCCTGTCTCATACCGTGTATCTACCACTACCTGCCAGCTTCTGTCTACCGGGATCTCCGGTAACTGGATCGTCTGATTTTCCCAGAATGTATTGATCGCAAGATAGACCACATCATCCTTTTTTCCATCCGGTGTTCTTCCTGCAAACATGACTCCGATCACATGTGTATCCCAGTCATACGAGCTGTTCCACGGCTGCACGCCATGCAGACTCATGGATGGGAAACGCATACTGCACATCTGCATATCCTTACGGATGACTGCATGCTCCTTACGGAATGCGATCATAAAACGGAAGAACTCATAGATATCCGGAAACTTCTCAAGTCTCGACCAGTCCAGCCAGGAAACCATATTATCCTGACAGTAGGGGTTATTATTTCCATACTGTGTGTTACAGAATTCATCTCCCGCTAAAAACATTGGTGTTCCACGGCTCGCCAGCAATACGGCACAGGCATTCCTTATCAGCCGCTTTCGAAGTGTGAGCACTTCCGTATCATCCGTCTCACCCTCTGCCCCACAGTTCCAGCTGCGGTTATTGCTCTCACCATCTGTATTATTCCAGCCATTCGCCTCATTGTGCTTTTCATTATAGGAATACAGATCATACATGGTAAATCCATCGTGACAGGTCAGAAAATTCACGGATGCATTGTAGCCACGGACTTCAGGATTATAAATATCCTGCGATCCGGTGATCCGGTTTGCAGCTGCCTCAGCAAATCCGACATCTCCCTTTAAAAAGCTTCGAAGATCATCCCGGTACTTTCCGTTCCACTCTGCAAAACGGTTCCACGATGGGAAGCTGCCAACCTGATAAAGCCCGCCTGCATCCCATGCCTCTGCGATCAGCTTTGTCTTGCCAAGAATCGGATCAAACGCCAGACTCTGTAACAGCGGCGGTTTGCTCATCGGGGTTCCATCCTCGTTTCTTCCAAGGATCGAAGCCAGATCAAAACGGAAACCGTCTACCCGGTAAGAAGTCACCCAGTAACGCAGACATTCCAAGATCATATGCTGTACGATCGGATGATTACAGTTTAACGTATTGCCACATCCGCTGTAATTATAATATTTTCCATCCGGTGTCAGCATATAATAAATGTTATTGTCAAAGCCCTTAAAGGAAAAAAACGGACCGTTTTCATTTCCTTCTGCCGTATGGTTAAACACAACATCCAGAATTACTTCGATATTATTCTCATTCAAGGAACGGATCAGTTCCTTAAGTTCATTTCCCTCACGGTTATATTCCACACCGGCACTATAACTGGTATTCGGTGCAAAAAAGCTGACCGTATTATATCCCCAATAATCCAACAGTTCCTGCCCATTGTACTGCCTGCGGTCTTTTACTTCGTCAAATTCGAAGATAGGCATCAGCTCTACGGCATTTACCCCAAGTTCTTTTAAGTACGGAATCTTCTCCATTAAGGCTGCATATGTTCCCGGAACCGTGGTGATCGAACCGTCTGCCTTCGTATAACCTCTGACATGCAGCTCATAGATGATCAGATCCTCCATCGGGATATGCGGTTCCTTGAAGTCACCCCAGTCAAAATCATCCTTTACGACACGCGCCTTGTAACAGTTACCAACCTCTGACCTTCTGCCCCAGACACTCTGTCCGGTAACAGCCTTGGCATACGGATCTAATAAGTACTTACTCTTGTCAAAGATAATCCCCTTTTCCGGTTCATATGGTCCATCTAACCGGTAGGCATACTCAAACTGTTCAATATCCAGCTTAAATACGATCATCGAATACACATTTCCAATCCGGTAGTGCTCCGGAAACGGAAGGATTGCAAACGGCTCATCCTCCATCCGGTGAAACAGCAAAAGCTCACAGCTTGTCGCCTGATTCGAATGCAAGGTAAAGTTCACACCACCCGGTATTGCCGTTGCTCCATTGATCTCATAAAATCCCGGTCTTACATCAAAACCGGCAATATGATCGAACGGTACCAGATGTATTTTTCGATTTGGAATCTGCTCCATAGATAATACCCTCTTTTCCCCTATTTTCATACTTTTTATTTTATCATATGCCAAATCCAAATACCACACTTTTACATCCGCATCCCATAAGCTTCAGATGCTATGACGGACAAAATGCACACAATCTATTCTGCAAATAAAAGTTTGCCCGATACATTGTGTGCATTTCATCGTTTCAGTTTTATAAAATATTCATTGACATTTAGAATTTAATCAAAATCTACCGTAATACTGCCGACTCCGCAGTCTAAGGACATATCCTTATCTGCGCCATGGTCAATATCTTTTTCTGCCCCAAGACCGGAATAAGTCTCGTCTTCAATGTCAATGCTTCCTACTCCACAGCTTAAGCTGTAATTATAGTCGCTTTGTTTTCCTTTTAAATCTAATTCCAGTGAACCGACACCACTGCTTCCGGTCAGATCCCCGGTTGTTCCACCCTGATAGACCAGTTCCCCGACGCCACAGTCTAAGGAGAGATCCTTTGTATAGGTATCGGAAAGATCGATCGAACCTGCCTGTACTGTCACTTCTAACAGATCCGTCACCTTGAGCGCATCAAATACTGCTTCTCCTGCACCTACCGTGATCTTTGCATTTTCTGCCGCAAGCTGATCAAGATCCGATGTTACCTGTCCTGCACCGGCATCAACTGTCAGTGTCTTTAACCGGATATCTTTTGGTAAATACAGCGTAACTGCAACACGATGCTTTTTGTTGTAACGCTTCTTTCCTCCTTTTATTTTTAACGTCTCCCCACTCATTTCGCAGTTTACCGAAGCATTTTTATAATAGACTTCCACGCGTACATCCCTGGTATCCGATTCTTCTAAGGTTAAGGAACCTGCGTACATGGAAATATCGAGATTTTTGACCTTGCTGCCATCGTAGCTGTAGTCCTCTTTCGTCACATTACTGCCCTCAATCCAGCTTCCATCATAATCATCTGAGTTGATACTTACCGTATCTGCAGCATCTTCCACCCATGCAGCAATTTTTTGAAAAATATTTCCCGGCTTTGCATCTAGCCCATGATCAAATCCATAATCATTTTCTGTGGCAGCCTCTGCACCTGAATGACCCAGAATATTCTTCTCTTCGATTTTGATTTTAGACTTCACGTCCATCATAGATGCTCCGGATATCGCTCCCACTCCGCAGAGCAGTACCCCGACTCCCGCACAAACTGCTGCTATGATCAGAACTACCTTTATAAACTTATTCATAATCTTCCTCCTTATGCTGCTGCCTGTCTTTTCCTTTTATGAAAAATCTTCTGAAACAGTGAAATCATTCCACGTACCAGCCATGGCAGAAATCTTCCACAGAGAAGTACCAGAAGGATCATGCAAAGAAGTCCGACTGCAAGGAA
>OBLI01001686.1_pt1 | contig 20764 bp, 18 predicted proteins | sample 1519701 | NCBI WGS metagenome assembly OBLI01 (sample SAMEA3663005, study PRJEB22513) | pig gut metagenome | biome: pig gut; feature: pig-associated habitat; material: faeces | place: France | collected 2012
CACAGCAAAAACCGGGGCTCTTGTGTTGGAAAGCAGTGAAAAGGAAGGAAGAAACGGTATTTTTCAGTTCCTTACTCCATATTTCAGCCGAGTCCATCGTGGGACCGCGGCAGGCCGCCGCGGCCGGTATTACCTGGCGCAGTCCGCGCTGCCTTCGCTGTAGAGCATATCCAGACCGTGAGCAACCGGATCGATCACGGCCAGAATGTTCTCGGCGGAGGCCTTTTTGCTGCCGGGCAGGTTGATAATCAGCGTGCGCCCCCGGATGCCGGCTGCACTGCGGCTCAGACAGCCCTTGGGGGTGATTTTCATGGACTCCGCCCGCATGGCCTCCGGAATGCCGGGGGTCTGCCGCTCCACTACCTCCAGAGTGGCCTCCGGGGTGATGTCCCGGGGCGAAAAGCCCGTGCCGCCGGTGGTCAGCACCAATGCAATTGCCAGCTCATCGGCGCATTTGCACAGCTCGGTTTTAATCATTTCCGGCTCGTCGGGTACCATAGCGGTGTAGGTTACGTCAAAGCCCCGCTCCTGCAGAATTCTGACCAGATTGGGGCCGCTGGTGTCCTCCCGCTGCCCCCGATAGCCCTTGTCGCTTACTGTGATCACAGCCGCTGTATAGCTCATTTTTCTTCCTCCCGTAAAAAACTGCCGTGGACACCGCCGGTTTTGGAAACCAGCCGAATGTCCGTAATGACCATATCCTTTTGTACCGCCTTGCACATATCGTATACCGTCAGGGCGGCGGTGGACACGGCGGTGAGGGCTTCCATCTCCACGCCGGTTCTGCCGTCGCAGGAAACCGTGGCCCGGATTTCCACACTTTTCCGCCCTTCGTCCAGCGATAGTTCCAGATTGATGCCGTCCATCAGAATGGGGTGGCACATGGGAATGATGTCCGGCGTGCGTTTCGCGCCCATGACCCCCGCAATCTGGGCGACTGTCAGAACGTCGCCCTTTTTCATGCCGCCGCTTTGAATCAGGGCGAAGGTGTGTTCATTCACCAGCACCCGCCCGGCGGCAACGGCGGTGCGACGGGAAACGGGCTTTTCTCCCACATCCACCATTTTTGCCCGGCCCTGATCGTTAAAATGGGTAAAATCCGACATATTCAGCCTCCGATTTGATTCATATTCCGTCCCGCCTGAGAGCGGTGCAGGGCGTCCAGATCCCCATGCCACGCGGGCTTGTTCCAAATGGCCTTTTCCAGCTGGGCGCGCATTCCGTCAAAGTTGAGTCCCTTCAGGGCGTATTCGTCGCCGGAGTGCAGACAGGGCTTGATTTTCCCGTCGGCAGTCAGCCGAATACGGTTGCACTCCCCGCAGAAGTGGGCGCTCACCGGGCTGATGAGGCCGATATTGCCCTGCGCTCCCGGCAGACGGCAGAGCTTGGCCACGCCGCCGTCCCCGGGAACCGGCACGGCCTCCGGCAGAGTATCCAGCACCTTCGTATAGGGAATATAGGCAGAGGAATCAAAGTCACCGCCGTCATACATGGGCATCATTTCGATGAAGCGCATATCCACCGGGTACGCTCTGGTGAGCTCCGCCAGCGGGACGATTTCATCGTCGTTGAAGCCCCCAATCAGAACGGCGTTGAGCTTGACTTTCTGAAACCCGGCGTTCAGGGCAGCGTGGAACCCGGCGCGGAAATCCTCCAGCCTGCCCATCCGGGTGATATAAGCATACTTCTCCGGGCTCAGGGTGTCAAGACTCAGATTCAGCCGGGTCACACCGGCCTCCCGCAGGGGCACGGCAAGCTCCGGCAGCAGCAGGCCGTTGGTGGTGACGCACACCTCCCGGATGCCCGGCACTGCCGCTGCCCGGCGGCAGATGGACACGATATTCTTCTTCACCAGCGGCTCGCCGCCGGTGATGCGCAGCTTGGTAATGCCCAGGGAGGCGGCGGCTTCCACCGCCTGAATCATCTCGTCCTCGGTGAGCATATCGGCGTGGCTTTTCTTACAAACCCCTTCCGCCGGCATACAGTACCGGCAGCGCAGATTGCACAGCTCTGTTACGGAGATCCGCAAATAGGTGATATTGCGTCCAAGTCGGTCGATCATCTTTATTTCCTCATCGTTTCCCAGACGGCGGTTCCCGTCTGTATTGCTTCGGTGATGGCGCCCTCTACCATGGGGTGTACCGTGCTGCAATTGCCGCACAGGCGGAGCCATTCGGGATTTCCCAGATTGGCTGTCAGCGTTCGCTCCGGGCGCAGGCCCACGGCTATGAGCAGCGTCTTGCAGGGAAGCCACTCCCCACTCGACAGGCGGCAGGCCGTCAGCCGTTTTTCGCCCGCCACCTCTGTCACCGTCTGGGAGCAGACAAGGCGGATGGAATCGCGGTCCAACAGGCGGCGATTTCTTGCCAGTCCGCCGCAGGAGGACTTCTTCTCCACCAGCGTGACAGGTATGCCGGCCTGCGCCAGCTGATCGGCAAGGATCAGTCCAAGGTCGCCGCTGCCAAGAATTACGGCAGGCCCCTCGGGAACATAGCCATGCAAATTCATCATTTCCTGCATCTGCCCGGCGGTGTAGATGCCTGCGGGACGGGTGCCCGCAATGGGCAGCGCCCCCATGGGAACCTCCCGGCATCCTGCGGCAAGAATCAGCCGGTCAAAGGATACGCTTCGTCCCCCGGACAGACGGGCAACTTTGGATTCTTCAATTTTCAGCACGGTTCTTCCGGAAATTACCCGGATTTCCGGAGGAAAATCCTCTAAAAGCTGCCGGACAAATTCCGGCCCGGTACAGCCGTCTCCAAAGCCCCGGTGGGCGCATTGCAGCAAAACGCCGCCCAGAGCAGGCTTTCTGTCCACTACCGCAATGCTGGCGCATCCGGCCCGGCGGGCAGCCTTTGCGGCGGAAATCCCCGCCGCGCCCCCGCCGACGATCAGCAGGTCATAGTGTTCCATTGCGGAATCCTTCCAATAGTTTTTCAATGGTAAAGCTGCACCGGCTGCCCTGACAGCGGCCCATGCCGCTGCCCACCCGGCGTTTCACGGCGTCCACAGTGGACGCACCCCGGCGGATGGCCTCCAGAATTTCCGCCCGGGTCACGCCGCCGCACTGGCAGATTATTTCCGGATCGTCGGTTTTGGGAATTGCCGGGCGGTGGGGGTCAAAACTCGGATTGGGCCGGGCCTTTAAATACGCTGCCGTATGCGCGGCAAGGTACAGTCCCAGTTCATTGGCACAGGTCAGCCCCGGGGTTTTGATGCCGATCAGGCTGTAAAAGCCGGGGGCTGGATGTTCCATGCAGAAGTCGTGGAGACTCTCGCCGTTTCCCCGGTATGGGTTGGGGCGCACGGCGGCAAAGGAGCGAATGATCTGGTTCATGTCCAGAGTGGGCAGCAGGGCTTTGGCGTCCGCTTCCAATTCCCGCAAACCCTCCGGTGTGGTGGCGAAGGGCGTGGAAATGGGCTTGCGCACCCCGCTGAGGAGAAGATTTCCCTCCACGCAGGGAATGGCGGTGATGCCCTTGCCGCAGCTTTGGGCCTGATGGAAAAGGATGTGCCGGGGCTTGGGCGCCAGCTCGTCCAGCACCAGAAATTCCGCCCCGTCCCACTGGAGCCTTACGGAGGGTGGGAACAGCAGCGCCTGCACCCGGTCGGCGTACAGTCCGGCACAGTTGAGGACTGCCTTGCAGGAAACGGCTTCCCCGGTGGTCTTCAGAAGATAGCCTGTTTCGCTTTTTTCCATGCCCGTAACGGTGGTATTCAGCATGGGAATCAGGCCGTTATCCACGGCGTTTTCAAAGGCGGCAATTCCCAACTGCCACGGATTTACCGTACCGGTGGTGGGGGCGTACAGCGCGCCCTTGACCCCGGACTTCAGCATGGGTTCCATAGCCTGCGCTTCCGGCCCGGTCAGCAGCTTCAGACCGGGCACGCCGTTTTTCCTGCCTTGTTCCCATTTTTGGCGGATCCGGGGCAGGGACTCTTCGTCATAGGTCACCAGCAATGAGCCGCAGCGGGAGAAGGGAACCTCCAATTCCCGGCAAAGCCGGTCAAATTCCGCGTTGCCCCGGACGGTCATTTCCGCCTTTAAGCTGCCGGATTTGTTGTCGTACCCGGCGTAGACGATGGCGCTGTTGGCCCGGGTGATGCCGGTGCACACATCCTCGCCCTGCTCCAAAAGCACGGCGGAAAGGTTCCATCGCATGAGATTCCGGGCGGCAAAGCAGCCCAGCACCCCGCCGCCGATGACGGCTGCATCAAAGAATTTCATAAGGGGATGATTTCGCCGGGATTGTCCATGGTGTAGCCGCCCAGCGACAGAATCTTTTCCCGGAAGGCATCGCTCTTCAAAATGGTCAGAAGCTCCCGCACCATGGGGGTATCCCAAGCGTGATCGGGGATCATCAGGTCGTATTCCTCAACGCAGATGGGAATGAAATCCAGATCGTAGAGCTTTGCGGCGGAGTAGATGCCCATGCCGGCATCGGCACTCCCGCTGCTAATCTGCGCGGCGACAGAGGTGTGGGTCAGCTCCTCCCGGTCGTAGCCATAGATGGCGGCAGTGTCCAGATTCTCCTGCTTACACAGGTAATCCGTCAAAATCCGGGTGCCGGAGCCCTTCTGCCGGTTGACATAACGTACGCCTTTTCCGGCGATGTCGGCGAATTTCTGAATGTTCAGGGGGTTGCCCTTTGCCACCATCAGGCCCTGCTGACGGCCGACACAGGAAATGAGCCTTACGCCGCCCTTGGGGAAATATTTTCTGATAAAGGAACGGTTATAGGTTCCGTCATTGGTGTCCAGCAGGTGGCAGCCCGCCGCGTGGGCCTCGCCCCGGCGGATGGCCATGATGCCGCCCATGGAGCCCACGTGGGAGGAGCTCATGTACAGTTCGGAATTTTCCAGATGGAGCATATCCCCCAGTTCGTCCAGCAACGGATCGTGGCTGCCGATGACCACCAGCGTGTTCTGCAGCTTCGACCTGGGGCTGAGCAGCCGGACGTTCACTTCCGAGCCGGCTTCATAGCCTTCCAGGCCCTGAGGTACCTCCACAATGCCGTCGGCCTTCATAAACGACGATACCACGCCGCTGCCCCGGCTCAGGGGGGAGGCCATGAGCCTGCCGCCCACGCAGCCCATGCGGACCCGGACGAATTCCTCGTATTTAAGACCGCTGACCACGGGACGGGTCAGGGTGGCTTTGGCGTATTGGGCGGGGGCGGGCGGCACTTGCAGCCAGTGGTCGATCAGGGGTTTCAGCAGCTGTTCAATCACGATAATGCCCGACACGGGATAGCCGGGAACGCCCAGAATGGGCTTATCGCCCTGACAGCCTAAGATAGCGGGCTTGCCGGGCTTCATGGCGATGCCATGATAGAGAACCTCGCCCAGTTCCCGAATGACCCGGGCGGAAAAATCCTCCCGCCCGGCGGAGGAACCGGCATTGAGAATCACCATGTCGCATTCCGATGCGGCCTTTGCTACCATTGCCTGGATCCTGTCGAGCTTGTCGGGCACGATGGGGTATACCACCGCTTCCGCGCCCCAGCTTTTGACCATGGCGGAGAAAATGGAGCCGTTGAATTCCAGAATGTCCCCGGGCTTGGGGTCGGTGCAGGGCGGGATGATCTCGTCGCCGGTGGGAATGATGCCGATGACCGGCTTGCGGATGACCTCAATTTCCAGCACGCCCCCGGCGACCATGGCGCCGATGGCGGCAGGGGACACGGTCATGTGGCCGGGCAGAATCATCTCTCCGGCGCACACATCCTCACCGATCTGGCGGATGTGCTGCCAGGGCGCGGCGGCGGCGTGGATAGTGATGGAACCATCCTCATTTTTCACAATATCCTCCACCATAATCACCGCGTCCCGGCCCTCCGGGATTGGGTCGCCGGTATCCAGCACGGTATACTGCCCCGGCTGCAGGGTCACGGGAGTGGTTTCCGTGGCGCCGAAGGTGTCTTTCGCGTTCACCGCCACGCCGTCCATGGCGCTGGCGGCGTAGTGGGGGGCGCAGATGTGGGCGTAGACTGCCCGGGCCGTCACCCGTCCGCAGGACTCAAAAACAGGAATCACTTCCGTTTTCGGGCCGAAGCCGTGGCTTTCCAGCAGCTGTATGTAGTCCCTCCGCGCCTGCTCCAGCGGCACGTTGGTCAAGTATTCAAATCCCATATGTTTTACACTCCCCCTGTGATGGTCACCTGAATTTCCGCGTTCTGGGGCAGACCCTCGCAGTCCCGATCGATACAGAAATAGCCGTCGGCTCCGGCGAGGGTGGTAATGAGACCGGATTTTCCCCGAATGGGTTCGGCATATACTTCGCCGTTTCTGCGCGTCAGGCGACAGCAGTGGTACTGGGCCCGTCCGTGGTTGGCGCTGATGCTTTCTGTAATGCGAGCGGTGACGGTATAGGCGGTCATGTCCCGCCCGGACAGCCTGCCCAACAGGGGCAGCACAAATAATTTGGTGATAAAATAAGCCGCCACGGGATGCCCCGGCAGACCGACCAGGGGTTTTACACCGGCTTTACCCAGAATGGTGGGCTTGCCGGGCTTGATGGCGATACCGTGCAGCAGCAGGGTTCCCAGTGATTCGATGATGCGGCAGGCGGCGTCCTTGACCCCCACGCTGCTGCCGCCGGACAGCAGCACCGCGTCACATTCGGAAACTGCCTTTTTCACGGTTTGTGACAGCAGCGCTTCGTTGTCAATGACGATGCCGTAGTTATTTACACAGCAGCCGAAGGCGGTGAGCATGGCTTCCAGCATGGGGCTGTTCACGTCCCGCACCTGTCCCAGGCCGGGCTTTCCCTCCGGGGGCACCAGCTCGTCCCCGGTGGAAATCACACCTACGGTCAGCTTTTCCATAACCGGCACCTGCACCCGTCCGATGGCAGCCAGCGCGCCGATGTCCGCGCTGGACAACACCCGGCCCTTTCGCAGGATTACCTTTCCGGGGTACACGTCGTCCCCCCGGAAAATCAGGTTCATGCCCGGGGCGGCGGGCTTGGATACGCCGATGGTGCCGTCGCCGTAGTCTTCGGTGTATTCCAGCATCACTACGCTGTCGGCCTCGTTGGGAATCGCGCCGCCGGTGGGAACGGCAACGCACTGTCCCGGCTCCAGAGAGAAGTCCGCCCCCTCGCCCATGAGCACCGTAGCCTGCAGGGGAAGAATAGCGGGAATGGCGTCGGTGCAGCCGAAGGTATCGGCGGCGCGCACCGCGAAGCCGTCCACGGTGGAGCGATCAAAATCCGGCACAAATTCCGCCGCCGCGACATCCTCCGCCAGAATTCTTCCCATGGCAGCGGACAGGGGAACGGTCTCGGCCCGTTCCAGAGCCGCGAATTCCGTGCCGATCAGCGCCAGAACCTCCTCCGGCGTTTTCACATACAGCATATCAGACCTCCATAATGATTTTGCCCAGATCCCGGTAGTCGTTGCCGGAAAAATGGGCCACTTCCCGGCGAAAAACCGGGGAATTCAGAATTCCCAGCAGCTTCCGGACCGGCTCGGCCTCCAGCATTTCCTTTTTGATAACCAGATCGAACCGTTCCTGCATCAGGGGGATGAAATCGATGCCGTCGATCTGCCGGGAGATCCGCTCTGTGCCCAGAGCAAGATCGGCATCTCCCGCCGCGATGGCGGCAGCCATGGTCAGGTGGGAGCTCATGATCCGGTCGTAGCCGGGAAGCCGGGCAGGGGAGAGGCCAAGCTCCTTGAGCTTCAGATCCAGCGCGATCCGGGCGCTGGAGCCGACCCGGCGGTTGAGAACCGTAATGTCCTCCCGGCTTAAGTCCTGCCAGCCGGCGACCTGTTTCGGATTTCCCTTGCGCACATAGAATCCCATGGTTCGGTAGGACAGGTTCACCAGCACCGCCGGTACGCCGGGCATGAGACTGCGGACGAAGGACGCATTGTAGTCCTCTCCGTCGAACAGGTGGCAGGCCGCTACATGGATATGCTCCTGATACAGGGCCAGCAGCCCCTCGAAGCCGGAGAGATATGTCCGTCCGGCGTTGACCCCCTCCTGCTGGAGGTAGTTTGCCAGAATATCCAGCACCACGTCCTGTCCGGCAATAATCAGCTCCGGCGGCTCGTTTTGCTTCGGCGTCAGCAGGGTGGAGTGGGTGTCAATCCGCTGCACCGGACGGGTGGAATGCTCATGCCGGGAGCGGGCAATGTAGGCATCCACGTCGTCCTGGGTAAAGCGCACCTTGCGCCCGATCTTGTAGGAGTGGATTTCTCCCCGGCGGATCAGGTCGTAGATGGTGGACTTGCTGACGTGCAGAATATCGGCAACCTCCTGGGTAGATAAGGACTGATTCTGGGACATGACACCGCCGCCTCCTTTGAATCCATTGATATTTTTATTATACTCCTGTTTGCGCCGTTTCTCAAGACCCATCAGTCTGGCCTGTTCGTACAATTTCATCTTGTTTCATATTATTTCGCACGGCGTTTTATAGAGCTTGCCAAAAACCTTCGTGCAAAATGAGACGGTTTCGTGCAGTTTCACGCGGAAATGCCGGGCAGCCCTTGCACCGCCTGAAATTTCCATTATAATGAGAATATCCGAATAAACCATCTCACCACGCAGCGTATTATGGAGGTATTGCATATGGCTGGCGCATATTATGAGAAAATTGCCCGCATCAACCTGACCACCGGCGAGATCAGGGTCGAGCCGCTGGATCTGGAGCTGGCCCACAAGTTCATCGGCGGTCGGGGCCTCGGCACCAAGATGCTCTACGACGAGGGCGTTGCCACCGTGGATCCCCTGTCCCCGGAAAACAAGCTGATCTACATTACCGGCCCCATGACCGGCGCGTCCGCTCCCTCTACCGGCCGTTACATGGTGGTCACCAAGTCTCCGCTGACCGGCATGATCGCCTGCTCCAACTCCGGCGGCATCTGGGGCGCGAAGCTGAAGTACGCCGGCTGGGATGCCATCATTGTAGAGGGGCAGGCCCCCGAGTGGACCTATATCAGCATTGCCGATGACAAAATTGAGCTTTTGGATGCCCGGGAATACCTGGGCGTCATGAGCGAGGAGATGGACGCCAAGCTGAAGGAAAAGCACGGCGCAGACGCTTCCGTGCTGAACATCGGCCCCGCCGGTGAGAAGCAGGTGCTGCTCGCCGCCATCATGAACGACAAGGATCGGGCCGCAGGCCGCTCTGGTGTGGGTGCCGTCATGGGCAGCAAGAAGCTGAAGGCCATCGTGGTCAAGGCGACCCGGAAGAGCCTGGACAACATTGCCGACGTGGACGCCCTGAAGGTTGCCGCCAAGAACGCTATGGAGGTTCTGAAGGCCAACCCTGTTACGGGTGCGGGCCTGCGTCAGTTGGGCACCGCCGTTCTGGTGAACATCGTCAACAACATCGGCGCGTTCCCCACCAAAAACTGGCAGGAGAGCTACTACGACAAGGGCGAAGACATCTCCGGCGAGACCCTTGCTGAAACCTATCTGGTAAAGCCCGGCGCCTGCCACCGCTGCCCCATCGCCTGCGGCCGTGTGGTCAACGTGAACGGCAAGGTCGTGGGCGGCCCCGAGTACGAGCCTCTGTGGGCCTACGGCGGCAACTGCGGCAACAACGATCTGAATGTCATCGACGAGTGCAATATGCTCTGCAACGAGTATGGTCTGGACGCCATTTCCGTGCCCTGCACCATCGCCGCCGCCATGGAGCTGTACCAGAGAGGCTACATTAAGGAAGAGGAGTGCGCCGGTGTGCCTCTGGAGTGGGGCTCTACCAAGGCTCTGGTGGAGTGGACGAAGCGCATGGGTAACCCCGAAACCGAGTTGGACTGGCTGATGAGCTCCGGCTCCGCCCGGCTGTGCGAGCACTACGGCCATCCCGAAATTTCCATGAGCGTCAAGAAGCAGGAAATGCCCGCCTACGACGCCCGGGCCATTCAGGGTATCGGCATCACCTATGCCACCTCCAACCGGGGCGGCTGCCATGTCCGGGGCTACATGATCTCCCCCGAGGTGCTGGGCCTGCCCCAGCAGCTGGATCGTACCGTCACCACCGACAAGGCCGCCTGGGCCAAGACCTTCCAGGACCTGACTGCCGTTATCGACTCCATGGGTCACTGCCTGTTCACCTCCTTCGCCATGGGCGCCAAGGAGTACACGGACCTTTTGAACGCCGCCACCGGCACCAGCTGGACGGTGGAGCAGGTGCTGGAAATCGGCGACCGGATTTACAACATTGAGCGGATGTTCAACAAGGCCGCTGGCATGAAGCCCGAGGACGACCGTCTGCCCAAGCGTCTGCTGGAAGAGCCGGTGGTGAACGGCCCCTCCACCGGCATGACCTCAAAGCTGCCGCTGACCCTGCCGCAGTATTACGAGGCCCGTGGCTGGGTCAATGCCTTCCCCACGGATGAGACGCTGAAGAAGCTGGGCCTTGACGAATGTGTAGGGCGGTAAGACCGCCTGCTAATGCGTGCGAAGGCTGGTCAATAGTCGTTACACCATTGGGTGTTGCTCGGTATCGTTACAGTGTAACAATCCATATTCCACTTGACAGAAGCGACAATTTCACCGTATGATACACAAGGGGAGGGGCTTGCCCCCTCCCCGATTCCTTTTGCGGCGAGTCGCCGCTGACAATGCGTTACGAACACTGGTGGTCATCCGACATCCTCGGGGCCCCTCGACCGGCAGTGCTCAGTATGTGAGGTAAAGGAGAAGCACCATGATTGAAGTTCGCGTATTTGCCACCCTGCGTCAGGGCCGGGACAAGGTCACCATGCTGCCCCCGGAGGGCATTGCCTGCGCCGGAGACGTGCTGAAGAAAATGGGCATCCCCGCTGGGGAGGTGTCCATCCTGCTGGTCAACGGCTTCCATAAGACCCCGGAGACCCCGGTCAAGGACGGAGACATCGTGGCGCTGTTCCCGCCAGTGGGAGGGGGTTAAGGTATGAATCCCCGGTACGAAAGAAATATTCCCGCCCTGACGGAGGCGGAATGTGCCCTTCTGCGGGGCAAGCGGGTGCTGGTGGTGGGTTGCGGCGGTCTTGGCGGACATCTGATTGACATGATGGCCCGTATCGGCGTTGGGGCGATGCGGGTGGTGGACGGCGACGTGTTTGAAACGTCCAATCTGAACCGGCAGCTGCTGAGCGAAGTGCCCCTGCTGGGCGTCAGCAAGGCAAAAGCCGCCGCGGCAAGAATCAGCCGTGTCAATCCCGACGTGGAGGTGGAAGCGGTAGATGCCTTTCTCACCGAATCCAATGCCCGCAGTCTGCTCCTGTCCTGTGACGCGGTACTGGACGGACTGGATAATATCGAAAGCCGCAGAATTCTTGCAAAAGCGTGTGACCGGGCAGGGACTCCCTATGTCTACGGCGCGGTCAACGGCTGGGTTGCCCAGGCGGCTATCTCCATGCCCGGAGACCATCTGGTGGAAAAGCTGTACCCGGAGGGTGCGGCTTTGAAAAATAAGAGTGTATTGAGCTTCACACCGGCCATGTGCGCCTCCATGCAGGTTTCCCTCTGCGTCAAGCTGCTGCTTGGCCGCCCGGTGGAAACGGACACGGTATACTATTTTGACCTGTTGAATGAGGAGTTTGAAACGATTCCCATGGTCTGACGGATAGAACAGGGCGGATTTCCCAAACAAGCGGGCAGGGGGAAGACACCCGACCAATAGTATTACAGTTTGGTTACTGCATTTTACGGCAGATTTAGGGCGCCGCAGTAAGGTGTTTCCATTCCACAAGCTGCCTGTGAGGTGTTGTGATTAAAGTAAGTGGTCCCCAGAAATTTGTCAAAACCAGATGAGAATTCTGACTTTTTCCCTTGGTTCGTGGACATTCATTTCAAAACGCAAACATCCCCAGAACATCATCCGATAAGAAGATGATGTTCCGGGGATTTTTTGTACTGAAAAATCACAGACCGCTGAGCAAAAAACTATCTCGCAGCTCTTTTGCGCCTCCGGCTTGCGACCATTGCGCCCATTCGCTCTATGAACATTGTGCTGTAGCGCAGAACGGGTTCTGTGACAATGGCAAATACCACGAACAGCATGACACACTCCATGGACATATGCGTGATACCAAAAATATCACCCAGATAGATGCTGCAAACCAGCAGTCCCACACCACTGCCTATCCAGACAATCCAGCGAAGCAGATTCAGCGGCTTGCTGATATGATACAGAATCATAAATCCCACAATGGCAAGGAGCATGGTACAGGCAGTGGAAATGTCCATCTCATCGACACCAAAGACCCTGCCGAAAATTACCAGCGCGCCTACCACAAGGAAATCTGTCAATCCCGCAGGCAGAGCTTTGATCAGAACATTGGACAGGAACCGTCCGTGAATAGCTTCTGTATTTGGCTGCAGGGCAAGAAAGAAGCCGGGGATTCCGATGGTGAACATACTGATGAGAGAAATTTGCGCAGGTTCCAGAGGATAGTTCAGCATGAAGCAGGCAGAGAAGACCGCCATCAGGAAAGAAAAAATGTTCTTCACCAGAAACAGACTGGCAGACCGCTGGATATTGTTGACCACCCGCCGCCCTTCCGCAACCACCGATGGCATGGCGAAGAAATCGGATTCCAGCAAAACCAACTGGGAGACCTGTGCCGCCGCGTCACAGCCCGACGCCATGGCAACGGAACAGTCCGCTTCCTTCAGAGCAAGTACATCATTGACACCGTCTCCCGTCATGCCCACAGTATGTCCCGCACTCTGCAATGCCCGGACAAGCAGCCGCTTCTGCTCAGGCGTGACACGCCCAAATACGGTATACTGCTCTGCCCCAGTCCGCAGAGCCTCCTCCGTTTCCAGTGTGGAAGCGTCCACATAGTTCTCCGCGCCAGGGATGCCCGCTTCCGCGGCAATCTGCGAAACGGTCAGGGGGTTATCCCCGGAGATGACCTTGATGGCAACGCCCTGCTGGGCAAAGTAACGGAAAGTCTCCGGCGCATCCCGGCGGATGGGATTGGTCAACAGAATCAGTCCCATGGGAATCACGGGTTCCGTCAACGCCTGTCCGTCTGGTACTCCTTCGTATCTGCCGAACAGAACCGTCCGAAAACCGTCCGCACTATAACTTTCAATCAGCGGACGGTACTTCTCATAATCACTACGCAGGACAAGCTCCGGCGCGCCGAGGACATAGGCATCATCCGGGAAAACAGCAGCGCAATACTTGTATGTAGATGAGAAGGGAAACACCGCTTCGGCATCCTTTTTGAGCGGTGTTTTGAAGTAACGCTTCATCGCCTGCATGGTCAGATTCCCCTCGGGCATGGCAGCAATCAGCGTACTGATCTGCGCTTTCAGGCCAACACCCTGGGTTGGATCAAAGCCCTCCATGGGAATGACGCTGCTGACCTGCATCTCATTTTCCGTGATGGTTCCGGTTTTGTCCACGCACAGCACATCCACTCTGGCAAGGGCTTCGATACACTTCATATCGTGAACCAGTACCTTTTGGGATGCCAGGCGGATCACGCTGACCACCAGCGCAACGCTTGCCAGCAGATACAATCCCTCTGGGATCATTCCAACCACGGCAGCTACCATGGAAAGAATGCTGCTCTGGAAGGATGCGCCGGAGAACACATACTGCTGCACAAACAGGAAAACACCTATGGGGATAATTAGAATACCCACAATGCCCACCAGTCTGTCCAGCACCCGGAGCATCTCGGAGTGCTTCTTCTGATCCTGTGCCTTGGCTTCCAGCGTTAATTCGGAGATATAGGAATCCGCGCCTACCCGCTCCAGTCGGGCATAGCACTCGCCGGAGACAACAAAGCTGCCAGACATCAGAAAATCCCCCAGTTCCTTTCGCAGCTCGTCCGATTCACCGGTCAGCAGAGCCTCGTTGACCAAAACACTCCCTTCCAATACAATCGCATCGGCACAAATCTGGTCGCCTCCCCGGAAAATCACAATATCGTCCAGCACCAGTTCCTCTGCCGGGATTTCTGAGATTTGACCATTCCGAACGACTTCTGCTTTGGGTGCGTTCAGCATGGTAAGCTGATCCAAAGTTTTCTTCGCACGGATTTCCTGAAGGATTCCGATAAACAGGTTGGCGACGACTACCGGCAGGAAGGTCAGACTGCGAAAAGAGCCTGCCGCAATAACCAGAATTGCGAGTATGGCAAAAATCAAGTTGAAGTAGGTTAGAAGGTTACCTTTTACAATCTGTCCCACTGTTTTCGACTCTGCCGTTACCGTTTTGTTTGTCCAACCGCCGTCTATCCGCTCCTGTACCTGTTCCTGAGACAGTCCTCTGGAAATATCCGCCAGATAGCGCTGAGCGGCTTCCCGATTCATTTGCTGCACAGCAGCTTTCTCTTTCTTCATAGGGCAATATCAGTCATACTGCCGCCAGAAATCCAGTCCGGCAGCTTCATAGCCTTCCCTGTCCACAAAGTAGCTCATACCATGATCCGCGCCAGGTACAATAAACAGCTTCTTGGGGGATGCGCAGGCAGTGTAATTCTCATAAGTCATTTCCAATGGAACGAAATGGTCATCGGCCCCGTGAATCAGCATCACGGGAACCCGGCAGTGACGCAGCGCGTCAACGGTAGACTCGTATGCAGCATCCGACTGGGTTTTCCGCTCATACAGCGTATCCGCCAGAATACCGCGAAGCCGGAAGGGAATGTGCAGATTGTGATTGGCAACATGCTTCCAAATGGCGTGGGGCGAAGTAAAGCCGCAGTCCGCCATAATTCCATGGACATTTTCGGGCAGATCCAGCCCTGCCGCCATCAAAACCGTGGTTGCACCCATGGATACGCCGCAGAGGTAAATGGGGAGTTCCGTGCCGCATCGTTCACTAACCCAGTGGATCCAGTCCAGACAGTCATAGCGTTCGATCGGGCCGAAGCCAATGAAATCACCACCGCTGTTTCCCTGTCCCCGCTGTTCTGCATACAGGACGCTGCATCTATTCCGCTCCCAACAATCGGAAACCATTCCAAAGTCTTTGTACCACGCAGAGCGCCAGCCGTGCATGGCAATGATGACCCGCTTCGCATTCTCACAGGGAATCCAGTGCCCTACCAAAGGCACCCCATCATGACCGGTGATCTCCACCGTTTCATTTTCTTTCTGCGCCAGCTTCTCAGCCGCAGTACGCAATTCCTCCTGAAAGGCATTCCCGGATTGGGTGCCGGAAATCAGATTGCCCGCTTTTTGGAACACTCTGGGTTCTTCCCGATCCAAAGCCTCTCTTGTCAGAAGCCGTGTTGTCAGATAGGCGGTGGCAGATGCTGCGGCTGTTGCAGCAATCGCAATTCCCGACAATTGCATTACTTTTCTTGTTTCGTTTTTCATAGGGAGTGTTCCTTTCCTTTTTATGATAAAAAGCCTTTGGTAATCAAGAAGAATATCATAGCAAATGGAGCGGCAAACAGAAGGCTGTCAAAGCGATCCAGTATACCGCCGTGCCCCGGCAGGAGATTTCCGAAATCCTTGATTCCTGCTGACCGTTTGATTACGGACATTGCCAGATCTCCGAATTGTCCGATTATGGAGGAGAGAATCAAATATAGCGTCAGCAATCCGTACTTCACCTGTACGCCCGTATGTTGTGTGAGAATAGCTGCAAAAATTTCAAGGATCATTGTGGAGAGGATCAATCCGCCGAGTCCACCCTCTACCGTTTTTCCTGGACTAATCTGTGGTGCCAGTTTGTGTACTCCAAATGTTTTTCCGATCATAAACGCAGCGACATCATTAACAGCACATCCGAGCACGACAAAAATCAGGTATAGGAACCCTTGTTCTATCTGCCTGATTTCCACGATGCTGCGGTAAAAAAAGGGCATCATCAGGGAGCAGAAAATAACGCACATAGGCTTAGAAAAGCAGACTTGTCCAGTATGCCGCATTGCGCTGAGAAACAGAATCAGAGCAATCAACCAGACAACTGTCAGGCTAATTGGATAATAGGGTATTGTCCCAAAGCAGATCAATAAGGCGGTCAAAGAGAGAATGAACATTTTAGGAGTCGTGCATTGATTCAGCGCATGAAGCAGTTCGTATATTCCCAAAATACCCAGAACCGCAGCAACGGCATTCAGAACATAGGGATAGTGTGAAAGCAGGATTACTACAGCACCCACTACCGCCACGATTGCGCCTGTCTGTGTGCGAAGCGTCCATTCTCCGAAAGCGTCCCTCTCTGTTTTGCCCAAAACATGGGCCCCGTTTGTTTTTTTGTTTCCTTTCACGATGAATCAAACTCCTGTATTTGGAAAGCAATGCAGTCAGAAGCGTGCAAATGTACGCCGAGCTTAAATGATTTCTTTCATCATACCGACGCCAAGAGCACCATCACCTGTGTGGCAGGATATGCTGATTGGCAGGGGATCCAGCCCGATAGACATTCCCGGAAATGCCGTCTGCAATTCTGCCTGCCAGATCGCACCAGCTTCCGCATCTCCGGAATAGGCTGCGCGAATGACTGTTTTCTTTCCGGCAAAGCGATGAGCCTGATCATATTTCAGACCATCAATCATCATCTGCATGGCCTGATGCATACCACGCGCTCTTTTGTAGGCATCCAGCTTGCCGCCCTGGATTTGAAGAACAGGTTTGATGTTCAGAATGGTTCCAACAGCAGCACCCGCAGCCGTAACCCGGCCGCTTTTCTTCAGATACTCCAGCGTGTTGACCGCAACATAAATGCTGGACTCCAATCCCTCCTGCTCCAGACGGGTCACGATTTCCTGGGGATTTTTCCCCCGGCAAGCCAGATACTTTGCTTCCAGAACCGACTGCCTCAGAGTAACCGATATTCTGTGATTATCTACCACATGGATTCGTCCATCGTATTCCTCTGCCAGCATGGCAGCCGTATGGCAGCCGCCGGAAAGGCCGCTGGACATAGGGAGGTAAATGATATGGTCATAATGCTCCAGAAGACTGTCCCAGCAGTCTATTAGGATACCCGGGGCCGGTTGAGAGGTGCTGACCCGCGCGCCCTCGCGCAGGCGCTGAAAGAACTCCTCCTGAAAAATGGATTCATTCTCAAAATAGGTTTCATCGTCAATGATCACCGGCATTGCCACCAGATAGATACCATACCGGGCTGCTTGTTCTGGGGTAATTCCACTGTTTGTATCTGTCAATACTGCAATCTTTTCGTCCATATTTGTCTCCTTTATCTGTCCGGGGTCACCCCGCATGCCCATCCCGTCCGTTTCATCTTAATCAGCAATGAACCATGATTATCCTGCGTCGATGATTTCCGGCAGTTGGTGGCGCATGATTTTTACCGCAGTAAGAATGGTGACAAAATTCAATACTCCCTCGGTGATGAGCGTCAGCCCAAGCAATACCATCATTATCCGGGCGCTTTCTGAGGGGCGCAGCACCAGAAGGAAGCCAAAAATCCCCGTCAGAATTGCTGCTGCGAGAATCAGCCACCATTTTGCAATTCCAAAGGCTTTTGCATCAATGGCAATTTGTACTTTCAGCAGGGCGTCTGCCAGAACATAGATCCCCAGAATCATACAAATAATGCTGATCATCACATTTGCACGAAGCATCATGATGATGCCGAGGGCCATTAGTAAAATACCGGATGCCAGATCGAACTGAAACGCCAGCCGATACAAGTCCTTTGAGAAATAGCCGATCATTTTGATGAGCCCAAACAGAAGCATGATGATTCCCGAAATCCTGCAAAACAATTCGGCTGAAAAATCCGGGAGAGCAACCAGGAGTATCCCCAGCGCGCAAAGCAATGTTGAGATGATTAAGTATCCAATTTTTGCGGTTTGAATCCGTTTGTTCCAATACATAGCATATGCCTCCCAATTATTGGAATATATCGAAGATGCGATTCTATACGCAAGTATAGTCGGCATCCGTAATGTCGAAGGTTGGTTCAGAGAGAATTGCGCTCTCACGAAATGAGGGTAGGATTGCCAAGACTGCCACAGCAACTACTGCGAGAAACCAAAATACAATCTGTAGTATCGTCTCCAATGTCCGTACTCCCTCCAATTCTTATAGTCTGATCAGCCGGATTGCCTACCTTCCTGTAAAGAAGCAATCCGGCTGATTCGTGTCTCTATGACATAGCCTTGTTATGCTTGCCGTAGGGCTAATAAATCTGTTTGCTCCCAGGGCAAATCCACCGTGTTGGAGCCAAAGTGTCCGTAGCTTGCGGTGTGCCGGTAAAACGGCGTCCGCAGGTTAAGCTTATCGATAATTGCGGAAGGACGCAGGTCAACGGTATCCCGAATCAACTTCTGAATGCTTTCATCCGAAGTCACACCTGTGCCAAAGGTATCCACCAGCAGAGATACCGGCTGGGCGACACCAATGGCGTAGCTGATCTGAATTTCGCACCGATCCGCCAGACCCGCCGCCACCACATTTTTCGCCAGATACCGGGCCATGTACGCGCCGCTCCGGTCCACCTTGGAGGGGTCCTTGCCGGAGAACGCGCCGCCGCCGTGACGGGCATAGCCGCCGTAGGTGTCCACAATCAGCTTTCTGCCGGTGAGGCCGCTGTCTCCGGCGGGGCCGCCGATGCAGAAACGGCCTGTGGGATTGATAAAGTATTTGGTGTCGGCATCCAGCATGGCTTCCGGAATCACCGGGCGGATGACATGAAGAAGGACATCTTCCCGGAGCGTATCCATGGATACATCCGCTCCGTGCTGGGAGGAAACCACCACTGTGTCCACCCGTGCAGGGATACCATCCCGGTATTCTACTGTGACCTGAGCTTTTCCGTCCGGCAGGAGATAGGGCAGGATCCCTTCCCGGCGCACATAGGCCAGACGCTTTGTCAGCTTATGGGCAAGCTCGATGGGCAGGGGCATCAGGCTGTCTGTTTCCCGGCAGGCATAGCCGAACATCATGCCCTGATCGCCCGCACCGTTTTCCATGGTGTCTGACCGTTCCACACCCATGTTGATGTCGGGAGACTGCTGGTGAACATCCACAGTGATCCGACAGGAATCCGCATCGAAGCCGTGTCCCGGCTTGGTATAGCCGATCTCCCGAATCACCTGCCGGGCAATGGCTTCATAATCCACCCGGGCGGCAGAGGTGATCTCGCCGAAAATATGGACTTCATCGGTGATGGCTGTGACCTCACAGGCCACATGGGAATGAGGATCCTTTTCCAGCAGGGCATCCAGAATTGCATCGGCAATCTGGTCGCAGACCTTGTCCGGATGCCCTTCCGTTACGCTTTCAGAAGTAAAGAAGGTAGTCATTTTGTTGCTGCCTCCTGCTTTTTACAGCAGCTGCACTGCCACAGGGTATCGGCGGTGGGTTTCCAATTTTTGGCGTAGGCTTCGCACTTATCGCACAGGTGGTCAACCGTCTCGGGAGACTGAAGGTCAGTAGAATGGGCACCGGTGGCCTTCACGATTTCCCGGAGCTTTTCCGGGTTCTCCAACATGGGGCAGGGACGCAGATGATTGTCATTGAAGGGTTGACCGTCGTGATAGGCCATGAAGATGGGACTGCGCATCACATCCAGCAAGCTCATGTCCCGGATGTTGGCGTTGGAATAGTGGATAAACACGCAGGGGTCGCAGTCGCCGTTGGCATTGATATGTAGATACCGCCGTCCACCGGCAATGCAGCCGCCGACATATTCGCCGTCATTCTGGAAGTCCATGGCGAAGATGGGCTTGGTAGCACGGATGTCCCGGATGCGGTGATACATGAATTCCCGCTGTTCGGGATTGGGCAGCAGCTCCGGCGCGGCATCGTTGCCCACGGGCATATAGTGGAAGTACCACACGAACCGCGCGCCCCACTCCACCATCTGGTCAATGAACTCGTAGGAGCTGATGGAGTCCAGATTCTGGCTGGTGTAGCAGCAGGACAGACCGAAGGGCAGGTGCTTTTCCTTCAGGATTGCCATAGCCTTGATGACCTTCTGGTAAGTGCCGTTGCCACGGCGGCCGTCGGTGGCGGCTTCAAAGCCCTCGATGCTGATGGCTGGAATGAAGTTCTTCACCCGGAGCATCTCGTCTGCAAAGGCTTCGTCAATGAGAGTGGCATTGGTGAAGGAGAGGAACTGACAGTCGCTGTGCTTTTCGCAAAGGGCAATCAGATCCTTTTTACGCACCAGCGGTTCACCGCCGGTGTAGATGTACATATACACACCCATTTCCTTGCCCTGGGTGATAATGGAATCGATCTCGTCAAAGGTCAGGTTCAGCTTGTTGCCGTATTCCGCGGCCCAGCAGCCGGTACAGTGCAGGTTGCAGGCAGAGGTGGGGTCCAACAGGATTGCCCAGGGGATATTGCAGTTGTATTTCTTTCGATATTCCTCCTGCTTGGGCCAGCCGATGATGTTGGCGTTGAGGAAGAAGTTCTCAAAGGTCGCCTTCAGAACACCGGGATCGGTTTCTTTCAGAATGCTCATGACCAGCTGGTACATATTGTTCTGGGGATCTTCCAGAACATTTCGGACAGCGGCACGCTGAGTGGGAAAACTATCGGGACCCTCTCCTGCCAACTTGTCCACCCAGCTCATGAGCTTCAGGGCATTTTCTTCGGGGTTCTTTTCCAGATAACCAAAGGCTGTGCGCAGGGATGCTTTTTTCAGCTGATTGGATAATGACATATTTATCTCTCCTTTTAGCGGCGGGGAGGTTTGCCCTCCCCGCATTCCATTATCACGCGATCACATGGTAGGTTTTCAGCAATTTCTCGATATCCGTGCCCTGAATCTTCTTCAGCAGCTTGTTCAGAACCATTTTCTCCTTGAAGCCCAGCTCCATGTCCGTCAGGGGCTTGCCGTCCCGAAGCTGGATGGTGGCGTTCAGCAGAT
>OBLI01001687.1_pt1 | contig 20759 bp, 16 predicted proteins | sample 1519701 | NCBI WGS metagenome assembly OBLI01 (sample SAMEA3663005, study PRJEB22513) | pig gut metagenome | biome: pig gut; feature: pig-associated habitat; material: faeces | place: France | collected 2012
GTTCATATCTATCAGAACTGATTTTACCAGATCCATTACAAAATTGACATGTAATATATTTATCACCGTAAACGAAAGTTCCGTTTCCACTACACCCTGGACAGGTTTTGTCACTAGAACATGCACTAATACAAATTAGAAGCTGCATTGAAAAGACTGTAATGATGATTTGAAAAGTTTTCATTGTAAATATTTTAATAAATAGGGTTGTTTGTTTAATAATATTAGTAGTATTCCAAAACTTATTCTGTTCCATAGATACCAGTTCCATTACAAGTTGCACATCTACCATTTCCTCCACATGCTCCGCACACATGGTTATGATTTCCAATATATGTTAATCCTCGTCCATAACATGAGGAACACCACACAAATATAGTGCATTTCCCGAATATAGTCATTATTTATCGTGTAAAAAGAAGAATAAGAGCACCTATGATAGCAACTATCGCAACCCACATCCACATATTACTCTTTCCTTCTACAGCCTCTTAAAGTTGCCTTTCGAGTTGTCTTTGCTTCTCTCTGGCTTCATTAAGGCCTTTGGCAGCTTGTGTATTTTGGGCAGTCAGCTTAGAGAGGATTTTTATTCAGTTCTCCGTTTGTGTCCTGCATCTTCTTTAACCCAAGTTTGACATTCCATTCTCCGTTTTCCTGCTTTCCAGTACTTTGCGATTTTCATTTTCGGCGCTGTGTACTACAAACTTTTCTTGATTTTGATTCCACGGAAAGACTCCTTGATGCGGTAGTATCCGTCATCGCGCTGCATCCTCGGACTGAATCTATGTGGAGACATGAAGTGCATATCGGGGGCAAACTTCTTTTCCATCCTCATTTATTGTATGGCGAAGAATATCTGGGAAAGACCGTTGCAAGGAGGTTGTTATTTGCAGGTTCTATATCGTTCATATTATATTAAGTATAGCTTTGGCAGAAAGAAATGCACATAAAGGAGTTCCCTCTTGTCCTCTTGCCAAAATTCCAAATACTTTCCCCTCCTTAAATATGGGGCTTCCACTACTACCTGGTTTCAGTAGTACGTCAGTATCACAGTAGAAATAATTACCTTCTTGCCGGTATTTTACTACAGCGTTGCACTCCAGATATTCATTACCTTCAGGAATAACACGCCAACTACAACTTTTCAGGTTATCCCCACTTAATGGGAGGGATGATGCTAACTGGAGAGGACTGTTTGCTTCAGAAATGTTATATACAGCAATATCATAGCCCTCTGCATAATTGTCATTATGGAATACAATAGGGTTCGTGAGGAAGATTGTGTCATCGCCTAACTTGATTCTAGGATTCACGGACTCCTCTATTACATGACCAGCAGTTATGAAGCTATGCCCCACCAAAACACCACATCCAAAATTGTAATTGTCTGAGATAATATGTATAACGTGTTGTTTAAAATCCATACTATATTTCATTTACTTTATTTTTAGATGTTCTACAAACTTTATTCCTAATACCTCCGCTAACTGCTTGTTCCTGTCTGACATAGAACCTGCAAAAACCAGGAGAGTGGAAATTGCATATCTACCATATTCCACCTTTCGCATTGCTTCAAGGATGGCTTTATATTTTACGCATTGGAATATTCCCCTGGTTATATCGTCATCAGGAGAGGTTGATGGCTTTACTTCAATGGCATATCTACTATCTGAGGTCTCGAAATACACATCAAGTCTATCTCCAGAGGGCAATGGATGTTCTGTCTCTTTCCGAATCACGCCAGTTATGCCAAGACTTTCAGGATGCTTATAAACGTACTCTTTGATGGCTTTGTGTTCCTTACCTTCACCTCCACCACCATGTACGCTAATGGCTTCTAATTCCTGTTCTGTTATTATCTTTGAGGGTTGTAATCCAAGTTGTTCCAGAACCCAATCCCATTTCTGATAATTCAGTGCTTTCTCGTTTATACCCGCAACAAAGACCAACTTTTCAGATAAAGTCAAGCCGTTGTAGTTAGGATAAACAAAGTCAAAGCCATAAGAAGGAATACCATCTTTAGGAGTTTTAACCAAGGCATTTAGGGTAGGCACATCCTCACCTGTCATTTTCCTAAGTTCCCTCATTACGACCTCGACATTACCCAACTGTTCGCCAATACCTGCAAAGCGAGTATAGCCTAAAGCGTGAATTAAATCGCCATAGGTCTTATTCGACAATCCGTATTTAGCCCATCCTACAAGAATTGGAATTATCTGACCAACCAATTCCTGTGAGCGTTTAGTATGTATGACAGTACTGATAATATTCGACATATGGATTAAAATGGGTGTTTTTCAAAGAGATAAACAGGCCGCCGTGGAAAGTTTTTCCACAGCACCTATTTCACGCCAGTCAGCGACGTGCAGCAGTGAGTGGGTGATGGGTGCAGGTTGCTGGCAGTGTAGAGGCTTCGACAGCCTATGGCTTCGGCTTTGTGGCACATCCGTCAGCATGCCGCTGCTGCTACGTGCCATTTTCAGCCTTACGCTTCGGCCCAGTCGCGGCGGTCGAGGCTTCGGTAGGCCACGGCTTCGGCTATGTGGTCGGCGCTGACGGCGTCAGCCTGCTCGAGGTCGGCTATGGTGCGGGCCACCTTGATGATGCGTCCGTAGGCACGGGCCGAGAGGTCGAGCATTTGCATGGCCATCTTGAGGCGTTCGGTGGCCGCTGGGGTGAGGTTGGCCAGTTCGGTGAGCATGCGGTCGGTCATCTGCGCGTTGCAGTGTATGCCGCGGTGCTGACTGTAGCGCTCCGTTTGCCGCTCGCGGGCCGCCACCACGCGTTGGCGTATGGCAGCACTGCTCTCGCCAGCCGGCGCGGTGGAGAGTTCGTCCACAGGCACGGGGGTGACTTCGATTTGTATGTCGAAACGGTCGAGCAGGGGCCCTGAAATTTTTTTCATGTATTGCTGCCGCTGCCCCGGGGTGCAGGTGCAGGGACGAGTGGGGTGGGTGTAGTAGCCGCAAGGGCAGGGGTTCATGGCGCCCACCAGCATAAAGGAGCAGGGTAGGGTGACGTTGTATTTGGCACGCGAAATGGTGATGCAGCGGTCCTCGAGCGGCTGGCGCATGGCCTCGAGGGCGGTGCGGCTGAACTCGGGCAGTTCGTCGAGAAAGAGTACGCCGTTGTGCGCCATGCTGATTTCGCCCGGCCGGCAATAGGTGCCGCCGCCTATGAGGGCGGCATCGCTGATGTTGTGGTGTGGCGAGCGGAAGGGACGCTGCGTGATAAGCGAGGAGTCGGCAGCCAGCAAACCGGCTACGGAGTGTATCTGGGTGGTTTCGAGGCTTTCGGCCAGTGAGAGCGGCGGCAGGATGGAGGGCAGACGCTTGGCCATCATGCTCTTGCCACAGCCAGGCGAACCCACCATGAGCACGTTGTGACCGCCTGCGGCAGCCACCTCGAAGGCACGTTTCACACCTATCTGCCCTTTGACTTCAGCAAAATCGTAGGGCACGATGCGCTGTGCCGCAGCAAACTCAGCCCGCGTGTCGTAGTCGGTGGGCTGCAGGGCATCAGTATGGCCGTTGAGGAATGCCACCACCTGCGCCAGCGTGGTAGCGCCGTAGACCTTGAGACGGTTGACCACGGCTGCCTCCTGCGCATTGGCCTGCGGCACAATGAGTGCGTCGAAACCCATGCTGCGCGCCTTGATGGCGATGCTCAGCATGCCGCGCACGGAACGCAGACTGCCATCGAGTCCGAGTTCGCCCACAAAGACGATGCGCTGCATGCTTTCGGCGGGTAGCATGTTGTTGCCGGCCAACATGCCCAGGGCCAGCGGGAGGTCGTAGCCCGAACCCTCCTTGCGTATGTCGGCCGGGGCGAAATTGACCACATAACGCATGAAGCCCGGCAGTTTGAAACCGCTGTTCTGCAAGGCGCTGAGCACGCGCAAACGGCTTTCGCGAACGGCATTGTCGGGCAAGCCCACCATGTGGAAACGCTGCTCCTCGGCCTGCTGACCCTGCAGCAACTGGGTGTTGACCTCCACCAGTACGGGCATCGCTTCAAGTCCGTTGAGCGCGGCTGTATGAATCTTTACAAGCATGTGTTCTTCATAAAAAAGAAAGGAATGACGGGCTGCGCCTCACTTCACCAGGAACTCCTCCACGGTGCCCGTCTGGGTAGAGAAGTTCACGCCTATTTTATATAAGGGGCGGGGGTCGGCGGCGTACTCCGTGGCGTAGCCCTTCTCCTCAATCTGCTGCAAGGCTTGGGCGGCGCTGCCGTTGCGCTTGAACTCGAAGATGTAGACGTAGCCGGGCGTTTCAACCACGCAGTCCATGCGGCCCTGGCTCGTTTCCTTCTCCACAAGCACGGTGAAGTAGCCTATCATCTGCATCACGAGGTAGAAGGTGTATTGGAAGTAGCGCTCGCTCTGATGCTCGTCCTTCTTGTCGTGGAAACGGTAGGTGAGCGAGGCCAGCAGCGATTTGAGTTCAAGGTGGAAGGTGTCGGTGTCGCCGGCTTCGAGGGCGTCGGTGACGCGGTTAATCCAGGCGCTCGGCGTGGTGGTGTGCGGACGGAGGTAGCCCGAGGCCAGCATGTCGATGAAGCCCTGGCGCACCTCGTCGTTGGGGAAGTCGAGCTGATAGCGACGGCGGCGCGGCTCGTAGGCCTTGATGGTGAGGTAGCCGCTCTGGTAGAGCATGGGCAGGGGGCGCTGCACGTCGGCCTTGTAGTCGACGAACTCGGCGCTGTCGTACCAGCGGCCCACCAATTCGTTGAAGCAGGTGTCGGTATGCTTGAGCAGCTTGGTGAGGTACGTGGGCGTGCCGGTGCTGAACCAGTAGTTGTCGCGGAAGCATTTTTTGAAGCAGTTGAGCAGACTGAACGGATTGTACACGTCTGTCATGCCTTGGCCAAAGTGGTAGCCGTCGTACTGCTGCTTGAGCAATGCCATTTCCTCCTCCACGCTCACACCCTCAGTCTTGGCAAGCTCCGCTATCGGCTCGGCGAAATACTTCGCCATCTCTTCGGCCGTGATGCCGCAGATGGCTTCGTAGCGCGCTTCCATGGAAATGTCGTCGGGCTGGTTGAAGCCGCTGAATACGCTTATCTGCGAGAACTTGGTGACGCCCGTGAGCATGACGAAGCGGAGGTATCTGTCGGCGTCCTTGAACACGGCATAGATACTCCTGAGCAGGTTGCGGTTGTATTCCTCTAAGGTTATTTTGCGGCCATCCTGTTCCACCTCCACCTTCTCGTCCATGACGTCGAGCAGGGGTTTGTCGTATTCGTCGATAAGCACGACCACCTGCTTGCCGGTCTTTTCGTAGGCAGCCATGATAACCTGCCTGAAGCGCTGCGCCCAACTCATGGACGGTGAGGTCACGCCGTAAAGTTTCTCCTGCTCTGAAAGGAGCGCATGCAGCACGTTTTTCAGTTCATCAGTTTTTGTATAGTCGCCGCTGCCAAAGGAGAAATACAGCACGGGATACGTCTGCCACTCCTTTTCCAGCGCTTCGATGGCCAGCCCTTTGAAGAGTTCCTTTTCCCCCAAGAAATAATTCTCGATGGTTGAGAGCAGCAAACTCTTGCCGAAGCGGCGCGGGCGGCCGAGAAAGACCACCTTGCTTGTGGTCACAAGTTCGTGCACCAAGCTGGTTTTATCCACGTAAACAAAACCGTTGTCAATGATATCTCGGAAAGTCTGTATGCCGATAGGGAATTTCATAAGCGCAGGATGTTAGGTTGCAAAGATAGCGCAAGGCGAGAGGAGAGCAAAGGAAGATGCGCTGCATTTTCCGTTTGTTCTTCCGAGCCGCAGCCTATCTTATCTAAAGTAGCGCAAGGCGAGAGGAGGAGAAAAGAAAAGCCGCAGGTTTTTCATTTTCTCATCGTGATGAATAGATAGTCAAAAGAGGGATGCTGTGGTTTGCAACACCCCTCTCTTTAACTATACCCGCAGAAGCAGGGTGTCATATGCACGTCACACAAGGCTCCAGGTGACGGTCAGTCCTGCCATGACGATGCTCACCATGCTCATGAGTTTGATGAGGATGTTGAGGCTCGGGCCTGAGGTGTCCTTGAAGGGGTCGCCCACGGTGTCGCCCACTACGGTGGCCTTGTGCACGTCGGAACCCTTGCCGCCGAAGTGGCCTTCTTCTACGTATTTCTTGGCGTTGTCCCACGCTCCGCCGGCGTTGGCCATAAACACGGCCAGTACGAAGCCGGCGCTCAATCCGCCGATGAGCAGACCCAGTACGCCGCTCACGCCGAACACCAGACCTACGCCAATGGGCACGATGATGGCAAGCAGCGAGGGCCACACCATTTCGTGCTGAGCAGCGCGGGTGCTTATCATCACGCAGCGGCCGTAGTCGGGCTCGGCGGTGCCGCTGAGTATGCCTTTGATTTCGCGGAACTGGCGGCGCACCTCGTCCACCATTTTGCCTGCCGCACGGCCCACAGCGTTCATGGTGAGACCGCAGAAGAGGAAGGCCATCATGGCGCCGAGGAACATGCCTGAGAGCACCTTGGGGTTGATGAGCGTCACGTCGTAGTAGGCCATGAAGTCCTGCATGGTGGCCTGCGACACCGCTACGCTGCGGCCGCCCACATCGAGCGTGTGCTGGCCGATGCGCTCCAAACCGATGCGTACCTCCTCCACATACGAGGCCAGCAGGGCCAGACCCGTGAGGGCGGCCGACCCTATGGCAAAGCCCTTGCCCGTGGCGGCGGTGGTGTTGCCCAGCGAGTCGAGGGCATCGGTGCGGTGGCGCACTTCCTCGCCCAAGCCCGACATTTCAGCGTTGCCGCCTGCGTTGTCGGCTATGGGTCCGTAGGCATCGGTGGCCAGGGTGATGCCCAGCGTGGAGAGCATGCCCACGGCGGCCATGCCTATGCCGTAAAGGCCCATGGAGACGTTAGCCAATTCACCGCCGGTGGCTATCAAATAGGAGGCAATGATGCCGCCCACCACGGCCACTACGGGCACAGCGGTGGAGAGCATGCCCAAGCCCAGACCCGAGATGATGACGGTGGCCGCACCCGTCTGGCCGCTTTCTGACACACGGCGGGTGGGAGCATACGACTGCGAGGTGTAGTATTCCGTGGCCTGGCCTATTATCGTGCCCACGGCCAATCCTACCACTACCGTCAGGCCCATTTGCCACCACTTGTCGAGGCCCAGCAACCACAGCACGCCGAATGCGCCGGCCACGATGAGCAGACTGCTGAGCATGGTGCCCGACGAGAGTGCCCGCAGCAGACGTCGCATGTCGGCTCTTTCGTCGGTGCGTACGGCAAAGATGCCCACCAGCGAGAGCACAATGCCCACGGCGGCCACCAGCATCGGAGCCATCACGGCACGCAGCTGCATGTGGACGTCGCCAGCCAGCATATAGGCGGCAGCACCCAGCGAGGCGGTGGCCAGAATAGAGCCGCAGTACGACTCGTAGAGGTCGGCGCCCATGCCGGCCACGTCGCCCACGTTGTCGCCCACGTTGTCGGCAATGGTGGCGGGATTGCGGGGGTCGTCTTCGGGAATGTCAGCCTCCACCTTTCCCACCAGGTCAGCGCCCACGTCGGCCGCTTTGGTGTAGATGCCGCCGCCCACTCGGGCAAAGAGGGCCTGCGTGCTGGCTCCCATGCCGAACGTCAGCATGGTGGTGGTGATGACGCACAACTTGGCACCGGGCAGGCTTCCCTCAGGCGTCACAGCATGCAGCAACAGGTACCAGAAGGAGATGTCGAGCAAACCCAGACCTACCACCACGAGGCCCATCACCGCGCCGCTGCGAAAGGCGATGCGCAAACCGCCGTTGAGCGATGTGCGGGCTGCCTGTGCCGTACGGGCCGAGGCCGCCGTGGCTGTCTTCATACCCAGAAAACCGGCCAATCCTGAAAAGAAACCGCCTGTGAGAAAGGCCACCGGCACCCAAGCGTTCTGCACATGGAAACCGTAGGCCATGATGCCGAAGATGACGGCCAGTGCCATAAACACAAGGCTCACCACCTTGTATTGCTGCTTGAGATAGGACATGGCGCCCTTACGTACGGCAGCCGCTATGTGCTGCATGCGTTCGGTGCCCTCCGACTGCCGCTTCATGGAGCGGTAAAAGTGCCAGGCAAAGAGCAGCGCCAGTACTGACGCCGCCGGCACGAGCCAAAAGAGTTGTATAACCATAATTGAGAGTATAAGATATAAGGTTCTTTGTGGAAAATGCGCCGTGCTGCCCGTCCGCCTCGAAGGCTGCGTGGCAAAGGCAGGTGCAAGTTAGGCACAAATCCGTTTTCCTGCAAACAATAGCCGCAAAAATCCCCATTTTCTTCACCTTCAAACGCCTGAATAGCCTCTACATAAACAAGCCTGAAACCCGGACGCCGTGCACGTTTTGTCAGCACGGTGTCCGGGTTTCAGGCGTTACGGATGCAATGGGGCGGAAGCCTCAGATGCGGGCCTTGCGGCGACACATGCAGTAGAGGCCGAGGACGATGAAGGGCACACTCAGCAGCTGGCCTTGGTCGAGCCCCGTGGCGGAGCGCAGGGCGAGTTCCCAGGGCTCCTGCACCTCCTTCACAAACTCCACGAAGAAGCGGAACACAAAGATGCCCGTCAGGCAGAAGCCGAAGAAGAAGCCTGTGCCCACACGGCGCTCGTAACGGCGATACAGCCACAGGCCCACCACGAAGAGCACGGCGTAGGCCACCGCCTCATACAGTTGGCCGGGATGGCGCGGCAGCGTGTCGCCGTTGTGCATAAAGACAAAGCCATAGTCGCTGCCCGTGTATTTTCCCACTATCTCCGAGTTCATCAGGTTGCCTATGCGTATGCAGCAGGCCGCTATGGGTGTGGCCACCGCTATGTTGTCGAGCACTTGCAGCAAGGGCACTTTCACCTTACGCACATAGAGCCACAGGGCCAGCATCAGGCCGAGCGTGCCGCCGTGCGAGGCCAGACCCGCATAGCCCGTCAGGTGCCACTCGCCGTCGGCCAGGCGCCGTATGGGCAAGAGCATCTCCACGGGGTGCGACAAAAAGTAGCCTGGTTCGTAAAGCAGGCAGTGCCCCAGTCGTGCGCCTATCAGTATGCCGAAGAAGCAGTACAGAAAGAGCGGCTCGAAGGTTTCATACTTCAACTGCTGGCGCTTGTACAGCCGCTGCGTCACAACGTAAGCCAACGCCAAGCCTATCACCCAGCACAGCCCATACCAGCGCACCTCGAAGGGGCCGAGGCTGAAGGCGTAGAGTGAGGGATTCCAGTAGACCATTTTGTTTCAATCCTCTGGGTTAGACGTTAAAGCGGAAGTGCATGATGTCGCCGTCCTGCACCACATATTCCTTACCCTCCACGTGCAGCAGTCCGGCGTCGCGCACGGCGGCTTCCGAACCGAGTCGCACGTAGTCGTCATACTTGATGACTTCGGCGCGGATAAAGCCTTTTTCAAAGTCGGTGTGTATCACGCCGGCGCACTGCGGTGCTTTCCATCCGCGGCGGTAGGTCCAGGCCTTCACCTCCATTTCGCCTGCTGTGATGAAGGTTTCGAGTTCCAGCATCTTGTAGGCTGCTTTTATCAGGCGGTTGCATCCGCTCTCCTCCAAGCCCACGTCTTGCAGAAACATCTGTCGTTCTTCATACGTTTCGAGTTCGGCAATGTCGGCCTCCGTCTGTGCAGCCAGCACGAGCACCTCAGCGTTTTCCTCGCTCACGGCCTCGCGCACCTTCTCCACATAATGGTTGCCGGTGGCCGCCGAAGCCTCGTCTACGTTGCACACGTAGAGCACGGGTTTGGCGGTGAGCAGAAAGAGGCCCTTGGCAGCCTTCTGTTCTTCCTTCGACTCAAACTGCACGCTGCGTGCACTCTTGCCCTGCAGCAGGGCTTCGCGGTAGGCCAGCAGCACGTCATACTCCACGCGGGCGTTCTTGTCGCCGCCCACCTGGGCTATTTTCTCCACGCGCTTGATGCGGTTCTCCACCGTTTCCAGGTCTTTCAGCTGCAGTTCGGTGTCAATGATTTCCTTGTCGCGCACAGGGTCCACGCTGCCGTCCACATGCACCACGTTGCCGTCGTCGAAGCAGCGCAGCACGTGTATGATGGCGTCCGTTTCGCGTATGTTGCCCAGAAACTGGTTGCCCAGGCCCTCGCCTTTCGAGGCACCTTTCACCAAGCCGGCTATGTCCACTATTTCCACCGTGGTGGGCACGATGCGTCCGGGGTGTACCAGTTCGGCCAGCACGTTGAGCCGTTCGTCGGGCACGGTGATGACGCCCACATTGGGCTCGATGGTGCAAAAGGGGAAGTTGGCCGACTGTGCCTTGGCATTACTCAGGCAGTTGAAGAGGGTCGATTTGCCCACGTTAGGCAAACCCACAATGCCACATTGTAAACTCATATTCTTATTCGGTATGCTAAAGGGTGGGGCTTTGCAGAAATTCATCCGCGTACTTCTTACATGCATGCTTTACATGCTCACGGAGGTTGCACCACCTTGGTTCTGGCTGCAAAGTTAGCAATAATTGTCGGCTACACGCCTCCCTCGGAGCTCCTTACGTGTTTCCGGCCGTGGTGTGCGCATAGGCTGCAGCGCTGCGGTTGTGGAAAAACAGGTGGAAAAGCCGTGGAAAACCGGTGGAGAGTGTGGTGAATAAGTAGGGGTGAAAACGGGGCTTCCGCCGGCCTGAGTTTTCCACCTCTCCACCTGGTTTTCCCACCTAAGTTCACAGCCCGTTCCACCATTCGCCCGCCTTTTTCACCGCAAAACTTTTACACACCCCACCGCCGCACCGTCTTGTGTGGATAAAGCGCCGCATCCCCGCCTTACCTCTGCTGTGTTACAAAACCTTAGCCCCCTGAAATGCCGTGCATAACCTTGTGCACAACCTTCGCCTCTCAGGTGCATAACTCCGTAAGCAAGTTTTCGCCCACTTTTTTATTCACGCTTTCCACACCCTATTATCATCATCATAAGTATTCTCTTCGGGTTAGAACAATCATTTTTTCAAGAAAAAAGAAGAATATATAGAATAATAAGGGGGAAGTGGAAAAACGGGGGAATGTGGGGAAAACAACCTTTTCGTTAAGCCAAATGAGCTCGCCCAAAGCCGAGAGGATTTGAGCGATGCCATGGCGAGAAAAGGTCGGATGAAATCCAACTATTGGTGTCTGGTAAACTTGTATGAGCGCCCATAGAAAAGACGGGTGCTCGGTAAACGCATTGAAGGCGTTGCCTCCGACGGGATGCCGTGGAAGAAAAATCCCCCGCCGTGGAAGAAAGTTCCCACGGCGGCCTGTTTTTGCGGCCCGCCGCCCCGCCGAAAATAGATGCTACGTAAAAAAGTTTACGTACGACGTGATTTTTTTTACGTACTACGTGATATTTTTTACGTAGCATCTCCTTTTTCCCATCCCCCACCCCGCCGAAAATAGATGCTACGTAAATTCTTCAATCAACCAGACGCAGACCTGAACCATATGCTTGCCGCGGTATCTGAAGCACCTCCTCAAGAGTCTATTTTTTGACAAAGGGGGCTTGCCCATGATAGGCCGAAACCACACTTCTGTCTCTCGGAAAGTTAGGGGGGTAGTCTTAGGGTTTAGCGGAAAGTAATAGAAAACAACCTCGTGCCGCGCACCCACCGCCACCACATGCGCCGGGCTTGCCCCTTTCACCACGCAAGTGTGGCATGGAGGGAGCAAGCCCGGCGCTCTCTATATATAAGGTAGGGGGAAAATGTCACCGCCCGCCTTTCGCACCACCAGGGTGGGGCAGAAGGCGGGCGGTGAGTGATGCCGCCGTGCGGTCGTAGGCCATCAGTCCTGCGCCTTGCCCTGTTCACACAAAGGGCAGGCCCACGCGCTGGCCGTCGTTCGCCACCTTGCGCATCACGCCGTTTTCTATGAGGTAGAACTCGCCGTAGATGGTTTCGTTGCCGTTGTCGCCCACGAGGTAGGTGCCGTCGGGAAAAACGTAGAAGCGCGAACCCGAGGTCACGCTGTCGGGCATGGCTATTTCTTCATACACCTTCAGCCCGTCCACCTTCAGGTCCTTGCACATGTAGTAGTGCGGCAGGATGCTCACGTCCGTAATGCCCAGTCCGGGCAGGAAACGCTTGAATTCCTTGTCGGCCGCCTCGCCGGGCTCTTCGGGCTGTGCATACACCACGTGTGCGGCGTTCATGCTGCCGGCCGAAATGCCCAGCACCACGCCCTTGAAGCGCTTGAGCAGCCGCTTCAAGTGCAGCTCGTGCAGAAAGGCGTTTTGCGAGGGCACGTGCCCGCCGCCCAAAATGATGAAGTTGCTCTCCGCCACCAGTTGGGCCACTTGCGCAGCCGTGCGGCGGTCAAGCAGGGTGTAGCTTTCAAACCACAAGCCCGCCTGCTCAAAAGCCTCGCGAATGCACTGCGAGCAATGGTCGCTGAAGGCGGCATCGTCGGGATAGGTGGTTACGAACAAGGCCCGCACAGGCTCGGCAAGTGATAGTTTCAGGTTATCCAGAAAACCATTGGCCGGATTGATAGCGCCGTCCATCGACACGCTCGGGCTGCTGGTAAGAAAGTATTTCATGCGGAAATGTTATGCTGGTTGAGCTTTTTCTCATATAGAGTTTGCAAAGTTATTATAATTTCTTAGTTTTGCAAACAATCTGACAGATTACATACGCTTTTATACCATGTACGGCGGCTTCGTAAAGGGCCGCGTGTTCGTTTTCACAAAAACTTAAACTGTTGGCGTTATGAAGAATTTCGTTTTTATTTCGCCCAATTTTCCCGAGAAATATTGGCAATTTTGCGATGAACTGCAGAAAAACGGCGTCAGGGTACTCGGCATTGGCGACGCACCCAAGCAAGCACTCTCGCCTGAGTTGAAACGAGCGCTCACGGAGTATTATCACGTCGACAGCATTGCCGACTACGACCAAATGTACAGAGCCGTGGGCTACTTTGCATGGAAATACGGACACATCGACTGGATTGAGTCGAACAACGAGTTCTGGCTCGAAACCGATGCACGCCTGCGCACCGACTTCAACGTGAACACAGGCATCAAGACCGACGGCATCGAGGCTTTCAAGGAAAAGTCGGAGATGAAGAAATACTATGCCAAAGGAGGCATTCGCACCGCACGCCAAATCAAGTGCTCGGCAGGGCTCGAAGCCGTGCGCCGCTTCTCGGGCGATGCCGGATTTCCCCTCTTTGCCAAGCCCGACGTGGGCGTAGGAGCAGGCGGGGCACACAAAATTGAAAACGAAGCCGCACTCGAAGCCTTCTTCGCCCACACACCACAGGTGGAGTGCTACGTGATTGAAGAATTCATCACGGGCGACATCTGCACCTACGACGCCATTGTCAACTCACAGGGCGAACTCCTCGTAGAGTCCATGTGCGTATGTCCGCCCAGCATTGCCGACATTGTGAACAACAACCTCGACTCCACCTATTACGTCGAGAAGAAAATGTCAGAGAACCTGCGCTTCTGGGGCCGCCGCACCGTCGAGGCCTTCGGTGTCAAGTCGCGCTTTGTGCACCTCGAGTTCTTCCGTCTCAACAAGGCCCACCGAGGCCTCGGCGAGCCCGGCGACTTTGTAGCCCTCGAAGTCAACATGCGGCCCGGCGGAGGCTACACGCCCGACATGATTAACTACGCCCACAACATCTCGATGTTCAAGATATGGGCCGACATGATAGCCTTCGACCGCCGCACCACGCCCGACCCCCACGACGACTACTACTGCGTCTTCGCAGGCCGTCGCGACAACGTGCGCTATGCCCTCGACCACCAGGCCATGCTCAGCAAATACGGCGAAGCCATGATGATGGCACCCCGCATCGACGAAGCCCTCGCCGGCGCCATGGGCAACCAGGCCTACATTGCCCGCTTCCGCACCGAGGCCGAGCGCGACGCCTTCCTGGCCGACGCCTGCCACCGTGTGTAGCACCGTCCCTCCTTGCTCTGCAGCCTTTTCGCAGAGCCCGGTGACGCCCCCAAGCCTGCAGACTTTGGAGCCAGCAAAGGGCCAGAAAAAGGCAGGATGCCATACCCAACAAACGCACACCCTTCCTCATCCTATATGAACATAGAGTATCACAAATGGTGGAGTCACAACCTCTGCCGCGAAATGGAATATAAAGTCTACGGCCACGACGGACAGGCCCTGCTCGCCTTTCCCTGCCAGGACGGCCGCTTCTTCGATTGGGAGAACTACGGCATGATACACGTACTCGCACCCTTCATCGAGGCAGGCCGCCTGCGCGTCATCTGCGTCGACGGCATCGACTGGGAAACATGGTCGAACAAGTGGGGCGACAAGCGCTGGCGCATCGAGCGACACGAAAGCTGGTTTCGCTACGTCACCGACGAACTCCTGCCCAACATCAAGCACAACCCCCAGCAAATGTTCATCACCACGGGCTGCTCCATGGGCGGTTTCCACGCTGCCAACTTCTTCTTCCGCCGGCCCGACCTCTTCAACGGCATGCTCGCCATGAGCGGCCTCTACCATGCCGCCTACGGTTTCGACGGCTACATGGACGACCTCGTCTATGCCAACTCCCCGCAAGACTTCCTGCAGCAGATGCCCGCCGACCACCCCTGGATGCAAGCCTACCGCCACAGCAAAATCATCTTCTGCGTAGGCCAGGGACGCTGGGAGGACGACCTGCTATGGAGCACCCGCGAAATGGACCGCATACTCAAGGAAAAAGGCGTCCACAACGCCTGGTTCGACTATTGGGGGCACGACGTCGACCACGACTGGCCCTTCTGGCGCCAGCAGCTCCCCTACTTCGCCGACAAACTGCTCGGCTAACACCCCCCGTACACCCGCCACCCTGCGAGGATACACAGAAAAAATGCTACGTAAAAAGAAGCGCACACCCGCGTTCTCCTTTCACGTAGCATCCTTTTTTTTACGCCCCGCCGCCCCGCTGAAAATAGATGCTACGTAAAAAAGTTTACGTACGACGTGAGTTTTTTTACGTACGACGTGAGTTTTTTTACGAACGACGTGATATTTTTTACGTAGCACCCCGTTCTTCCTCTCAGCCGCCCCGCGGGAAATAGATGCCGTGGGAAAAAACGTCCACGGCGGGGGAAGTTTCTTCCACGGCGTGGAAGGTTTTTCCCACGGCGGACCGTTTTTTCAACCCGCTCATGCGTTGACTCTTGACGACTGGTGTGCAGCACCCAGTAAGTAGGGTGGGGGAGGGCGGGGCTAACACAATGCGCAGTGATAAACGGCATTATTTCTATAAATAAGTCTGTGGAAAATAATAAAGCCTAAAAAAAAAGGGTGATTGCTTGCTTTTTGTGCGCAATGTTGGCGGCTTTCGCTGCAAATGCCTATCTTTGCTCCGTTTCGGCAGTCAGGCTGGGCTACCCCACGGTGGCGCTCAGCAGCCGTGCAGGCCGACGTGAAAAATGAAAACCCATAACCCCTCAACTACTAACATGGAAAAGATTGACCAACTCGACTTGAAAATTCTCAAGATTATATCGGTGAATGCCCGCATCCCCTTCAAGGACGTGGCGGCCGTGTGCGGCGTGTCGCGCGCTGCCATTCACCAACGTGTGCAGCGTTTGGTGGATGCCGGCGTCATCACAGGTTCGGGCTACACCGTGTGCCCCAAGAGCATTGGCTACAGCACCTGCACCTATGTGGGACTGAAACTGGAGCGCGGCTCCATGTATAAAGGCGTGGCCGAAAGGCTGCAGCACATTCCCGAAATTGTGGAATGCCACTTCACCACGGGTCCTTACACCATGCTGCTCAAACTCTTCTCGCGCGACAACGAGCACCTCATGGATTTGCTCAACAACAAAATACAGCAGATTGAGGGCGTCATATCCACCGAAACCCTCATCTCGCTCGACCAGAGCATCAACCGCACCGTACCCGTCGACGTCACCTTGTGATGCGCAGGGCAGGCTCACCCGTCAGGCGGCTTACAGCGGCTTGGCGGGTGAGGTGCTGCGGGGCGTGGGCTGCGCCTTGTTCTATAAAGACGGTTCTATCAGTCAGCTTTGCCTTGGCGCGTAAGAGCACGAAGTAGAACCTGCCCCTAAGTTCTATCCGTTTTACCACATATGAATGAACTCTGCCTGGCCGGACCGTTGATAGGGCTGGCCACCTTTTGCATTATCGGCCTTTTTCACCCCATCGTTATCAAAACGGAGTATTACTTCGGCACGCGCCCCTGGTGGGTGTTCCTGCTGCTGGGCGTGGTCTGCATAGTGGGTGCCCTGCTGGTGCAGCACGTGGTGGCGAGCGCCCTGCTGGGCGTAACGGGCTTCAGTTCACTCTGGACCATTCTCGAACTCTTTGAGCAGCGCACCCGTGTGAAGAAAGGCTGGTTTCCGAAAGGTCCCGGCCACCGCGACTGAAGCCGTAGCGGCACGACAGGCCGCCCGCTGAGACATTGAGCCCACTCGGGCAGCCCCATTATTTTAACCCTTACACATGCAACCTTTTCATCTACACTCCCTCCTTTCGGGCACCGCGCCGGCCGACGGATGCGATGCGCGCGGCGTGGTGATAGGCATCACGGGCAACTTCGACGAAGGGCAACTGAAACTCCTGCCCGGCTACTTCCGTTCCATTGAGCAGGCCGGCGGCATTCCGCTCGTCATTCCGCCCCGAGGGCAGGTGAGCGACGAGGTCATCGTGCAACTGCTCGAGCGCATCGACGGTTTGCTGCTCTCGGGCGGGGCCGACGTCAACCCCTTGTGGGCCGGCGAGGAACCGCTGCCGCAGCTGCACGGCATTAACCCCGTGCGCGATGCCTTTGAACTGAAACTGGCCAGCGAAGCCTACCACCGCCAGGTGCCCATGTTGGGCATATGCCGCGGCATACAGGTGCTGGCCATGGCCCTGGGCGGCTCCATACACCAGGACCTGCACGCTGCCCTGCCCGACACCAGGCTCGTGAAGCACAGCCAGGACGCACCGCGAGGCGAGGCCACCCACAGCGTGACGGCTGAGCAAGGCTCGGTGGTGGAGCAACTGCTGGGACGCACGTTCGCCGTGAACTCCTTTCACCACCAGGCTGTGAACGAGCCAGGGCCCCACCTCAGGGTGACGGCACGTGCCGCCGACGGCGTGGTGGAGGCTGTGGAGAGCACTGAGTTGAAGAGCATCGTGGGCGTGCAGTGGCACCCCGAATGCTTCGCCCTTGAGGGGGATGCGAGCATGATGCCCCTCTTCAAGCACTTGGTGAACGAGGCACGCTCCTTTGCCGAAGCGCGCAGGGTGCACCGCAGCATCGTGACGCTCGACTCCCACTGCGACACGCCCATGTGGTTTCATCACCCCATCAACCTGGCCGAGCGCTGCGACAAGGTGCTGGTCGATTTCACGAAAATGCGCGAGGGACACCTCGACGCGAGCATCATGGTGGCCTATTTGCCGCAAGGCGAACGCACGCCGCAAGCCCTGCAAGCCGCTACGGCCGAGGCGCACCGCCTGATTGACGACATCACACGCCGCGTGCAGGCTGCTCCCGGTGTGGCGCTGGCCACTACGCCCGACGAGGTGTTGCTGCACAAACGGCAGGGACTGCTGAGCGTGATGCCGGGCATAGAAAACGGCTATGCCCTGGGACGCGACGTGCAGAACGTGGCACGATTTCGCGCGAAGGGCGTGGTGTACATCACCCTGTGCCACAACGGCGACAACGACCTGTGCGACTCGGCCCGACGCTCCAAGGGCGAGCACGGCGGACTCTCGGACCTGGGGCGACGCGTGGTGGCCGAAATGAACCGCACGGGTGTGATGGTGGACATGAGCCACGCCGCGGAGTCGTCGTTCTACCAAGCCATCGAAGCCTCGCAAGTGCCCATCGTGTGCTCACACGCTTCGAGCCGCGCCCTGTGCAACCATCCGCGCAACCTCACCGACGACCAGCTGCGCGCCCTGGCCGCTGCAGGCGGTGTGGCGCAGGTGACGCTCTACCACGGTTTCCTGAAACTCGACGAAACGGAGGCTCCGGCCGACATTCGCGACGCCGTGCGCCACCTCATGCACATGATCGACGTGGCCGGCATTGACCACGTGGGCATAGGCACCGACTTCGACGGCGACGGCGGCATTGTTGGCTGCGCCAATGCCTCAGAGCTCATCCAGTTCACACGCCGCCTGCTGGCCGAGGGCCTCACGCACGACGACCTGCAAAAGGTGTGGGGCGGCAATTTCCTGCGCGTGATGAGGCAAGTGCAGCAGCAGGCCCTGCATTAGTCAGCACACCGAAGAGGCCATTTTTATTAAGCCCGCCATTTCCTATTTATTCCTCCCGAAAACAACATGTTCTCTTACAAGCATCTTTTCCTTTTACCCCTCCTCGCAATGGCCGTGGCCTGCAAAAATCCGCACGCAGCCACCAGCGGCGACGCCGATGCCGACACCGCGGCCCTGACGCAGGTGAAATTCTGCGCTGACTCCGCGTTGGCCACCATACAGGCCCAGTGTGCCTTCGGACCACGTGTGCCCAACTCCGAAGCACACCGCGCTTGCGGCAACTACATCGTGGCACGCTTCAAAGCCTTGGGCTTGGAAGTGCAGGAGCAGCACGCCGACCTGAAAGCATGGGACGGACGCACGCTGAAGGCCCGCAACATCATAGCCTCCTACAAGCCCGAACGCAAGGAGCGCCTCATTATCTGCACCCACTGGGAAAGCCGACCGTGGGCCGATGCCGACCCCGACTCAGCCAAGCACCGCGAACCTGTGATGGCCGCCAACGACGGGGCCAGCGGCGTGGCCGTGATGCTGGAGGTGGCGCGGCTGCTCAACGAACTTAAGCCAGCCGTGGGCATCGACTTCATCTGCTTCGATGCCGAGGACTACGGCGCACCTTACTGGGCCGACGACCAGGCACCTGCCGACGGCTCCGACTGGTGCATGGGGTCGCGCTACTGGGCGCAGCATCCCCACAAAGCCGGCTACACCGCACGCTACGGCATCTTACTCGACATGGTGGGAGGCAGCGATGCACGCTACTGCTACGAGGGCTACTCCATGCGCTTTGCCCGCGAACTGATGGTGAGGCTCTGGGACGTGGCACAACGGGCCGGCGCAGCCCAACTCTTCAGTCCCGAAGAGGGTGGATGGGCCCAGGATGACCACGTGCCTATGAACGAAATAGCGGGCATTCCCACCGTCGACATCATTCCCTGCGTGGAGGGAGAGAAAACCTTTGGCGCCACCTGGCACACTACGGCTGACACGCCCGAAAACATTTCGATCGCCACCTTGCAAGGCGTAGGGCAGACGCTCCTGCAATTCCTCGCAGAAGAACGCGGCGAATGAGGAAATAAAAGGGGACGCAACGCGGTGTGCCACGAAGGAGGGCGCACGCTGCGGCAACCCCTTTTCCTGAAAACATCTCCTTTCATTTCATTGTAGGATATGCCGAAGAAGAAGTTTTACGTGGTGTGGCGGGGAAATGTGCCGGGCATTTACACCGACTGGGAAACCTGTTGTGCCCAGGTGCTGCATTTCCCTGCCGCACGCTACAAGGCATTTGCCACGCAGGCCGAAGCCGAGGCCGCCTTTGCCGCAGGAGTTCCCGAGGTCAAGGCAGGCAGCGAGGCTACGGCTGCCACACCCAAGGCAAAAGCATCTTCCACCCCAACCAAAGCCCGAAAAGCGGCCAAGCCACGCCAGCGCGGCACCTCGGCAGCACTGCCGCCCAATCCGCCATCGTGGCGTCACGACACGGTGCTGCCGCTCCCCCAGGGCGTCGAGGCGCAGGCCATTGCCGTGGATGCGGCGTGCTCGGGCAATCCCGGTGCGATGGAATACCGCGGCGTATGCCTCACCACGGGAGCCACGCTCTTTCACTACGGTCCCGTGTACGGCACCAACAACATCGGCGAATTTCTCGCCATCGTCCACGCCTTAGCCCTCCTCAAGCAGCAAGGCATCAAGCGCACCGTCTACTCCGACTCACGCAACGCCATGCTCTGGGTGAAGGCCCGCAAATGCCGCACCCGCCTGGCCCGCACACCCCGCACCGAACCCCTCTTCCAACTCATAGCCCGCGCCGAAAACTGGCTCGCCACGCATCAGTGGGACGACATCCCCCTGCTGAAATGGAACACCCGTGCCTGGGGCGAAGTGCCCGCCGACTTCGGGAGGAAATAGAGGGATGGGCAGAAAGCGTCGCCGCACACCTTTTACCGCTATCCGTTTCTCATTCAAGGGCATTTTGCTACTTTTGCAGCCGCATGATGCTGCGGCAAAGGGTCGCGGCAGCCTCGGCATGGCCACACGGTGTGGTGCCAGGGAGGTGAAAAACGCATTTAATATTTCGTTACATACCTTTTCATGAAAAAGATTTTATTCAGCACGCTCGTGCTGCTGCTCACCGTTGTGACGGCAGTGCAGGCTCAGGTCAACTTCAGCGTTCAGTACAAGCGCGTGAATGCTACCACGGTCGACATCGTGTTTCACGGCAAGGCCGACGCAGGCTGGCACATCTACTCCACCAACATCGGCGAGGGCGGTCCTACGCCGGCCACCTTCGGCGTCGACCGCATCAAGGGCGCACGTCTCAAGGGCAGCCTCAAGCCCGGACCGGGCGCCAAGACCATGCAGGACCCTATCTTCGAAATGCCCGTCACCTTCTTCGAACACCAGGCCACCTTCACCCAACGTGTAGAACTGACTGAGAAGGAATACGAACTGAAGGGCTACTTGAAATTCGGTGCCTGCAACGACGAGAACTGCTTGCCCCCCACCTCGGTTGACTGCAAGCTGCAAGGCACCGACGGTCCCGCTGCACAGGCTGCCGCATCCGCCGCACAGCCCGAGG
>OBLI01001688.1_pt1 | contig 20759 bp, 15 predicted proteins | sample 1519701 | NCBI WGS metagenome assembly OBLI01 (sample SAMEA3663005, study PRJEB22513) | pig gut metagenome | biome: pig gut; feature: pig-associated habitat; material: faeces | place: France | collected 2012
GTAACACCAACACTTACGGAGCCACTAAAAATGCCACCGGAAAGAGCAATAGCATTGTTATAGGCTTCCACATTTGCCAAACGATTTGCATTGACAATAAGGTCGTTTACGGTGCCCTTAACCTGAGAAACAAGGGCAGTGGTATTGCTCGTAAAACGGTCTACGGATACAGAACCGGTAACCCCTACTCCGGCCAAAGCGCTGGCCCCGGCGGCCAAGCCAGACTCACTGAGATAAACACTGGTATAGCCCAGAGCGTCTACGTTAACATTGTGCGCGTTCAAGACGGTACTATTATCGTTCTTACCCAATATGCGCGCAGTTGTAGTTCTATTCACAGTATTGCGGTCACCGGCACCGGCTGCGCCTACGCCTGCGCCCTCGCCCAGAGCAACGCCCACACTCATTGTGCCAATATGGGAGCTGATGTCCGCTCTATCATAAGCATCCACAGTCACATCAGCAGTGCTCAATTGGTCAGCATCCTTATTAACATCAGTAGAATTAACCTCAGCAGAGGTGGTACCGGTAATTTTATTAATTACTACGGTGGCATCCACAGCAACACCTGCCTGTGTGCTCACCGACACACCGCCAGTGATAGAAACGTCACGCAGCAAATGCTCCGCCTCAGCATTAACAACTAAGCCTTTTTTTGCAGCTGCATCTGCAGCTGCTTTTTCCTTTAATTCATACTTAGGGTCGCTGCCGGTAATGGCGCCAAAGGAGTGCTCGTTAAGCTTAACGCCAGCACCAGAACCCAAAGCTGTAATAGAGCTATTGTTGATAACGGACTTAGTATCGCCTTCGATAGTATTGGTTACAACGGTAGCGCCCAAAGCTACCGCAGCTTGCCCGCTAGTCGCGGCCACGCTGATGCCACCACCATAATTACGCAGCTGCTCATAGCTATCGCTCAAGGCAGCTACAGTACCGGTAGCATAAATATCGTCATTGTTAAAGGTTACAGTGGTATCGTTATCGATTTTATTAACAGCTATATTGCCCGCTACGCTCGCAGCAGCAGGGCCTGCTCCTGCGCCCACGCCTACGCCGATAGCAATATCCAAAATCTTATTGGTAGAATTAGCCTTGGCGATAAAGTCCCGAGCTTTAATCGTACTATTTTTGATTTCTGTTTTAGTATCAGCGTCACTGTTGACCTTGGACACAGCTGCGCCCACAGCAATCTGCGCACCGCCCTTGCCCGCGCTCACAAAGAGAGCGTCGGCACTGCTGGTAATGTCGCTGGTGCTGTTTGCTTCCACCTCAACCTTGGATGTTTGGCTGCCAGAGGTTTCATCAATTTTAACATTCTCCATGCCAGCGATAGTATCCATATAGGCAGTGGAGACAGCCACACTGCCCTGTGCGGAAATGCCAAGAGGAGAGTTGCCATCGGTGCTAGCCCTTACAGCACCACCCAAAGCCAGTCCCAAGAAATCAGCATCATTGATAGCCTTAACCTGCAAGGTTGCATTATTGACAGTGGTAATCGCCGCATTATTTAACTGCGCCTTCACAGTTTGTTTATCAGTAGCGCTGTTGCCAATATTGTTATAAACAACGGCACCGCCAATGGAAGCTACCGTATCCTTACCGGCAGCCACAGCGATGGATCCTGCAATACCCTTTTCAACGGTATTATCCTTGGCAGTTACAGAGATATTCTTTGCGTTATTGATTGTATTGTCACGAGTATAGGTAACAGCACCCTGCTTATTTTTAGTCTCGTATTTATCGACAATAGCTTCCGTATCATTGGTTCCATTATTGCTAGCATAAGCGCCCTCGGCTGCAGCTCGACCTGTGGAGACACTGCCACCGGCAGCCACAGCCCAAGTCTTGCTCTTATTTTCAGCATCCATGCTTAGGTTGGTAGCTGCACCACTATTAATGCCGCTCAGAGTAATGCCCTTTGCATAAACGCCAGTGGTATTATCCAAGTGATTTTCCGCCCAGGTGAGACCAGCTGCAATGCTGTTTTCGCCCGTAGCAGCGCTAACCTGCCCTGCCACACTCACCAAAGTAGAGGTAGTTTCCGCATTCAGGCTCAAGTTATCCGTGTTAATAGTGCTATCAGCCACAGTGGCTGTTGTTTTATTTTCGATGCTTTGCTTAACAGCGGAGCCTGCAGCACCAATATTTACATTGTTGCCACTGCTCACATCAGCTGCCACTCCGGCTGCCACGCCCACTATCTTGGTATCGCTCAAAGCATTTACCTGCACTGCAGGAGTGGTTGTGGTTTTACCATCGCTGCTGGTTGTGGTCACACTGGGTCCCGCAATGATGTTAGCTTTATTCTCAATGGCGGCCGCAAAGGTATTGTCCACATTGTTAATATTAACGGCCACAGCTCCAGCGCCACTGGGAGTACCGCCCTCACCAGTTTTAATGCCTAAGCCTAAAGCCACACCCACAATACTATTGCCTTGATTGGTCACAGAAATATTCTGCTGCGAGTATTTGCTATCTTCGTTAATGGAGCCATCACTATTGGAATTTACATTAACGTCCGCACCGCGCAAAAATTGCCGGGTATCACTGCCGTCCAAGTCAAAGATATCTCCATCTTCGCTGGCAAAAATATCTACCTCTTTGCCATTTGAGTCATAATATTTGCTAGTTTCCGCGTCATATCTAAGAACTTGGCCGCCCTTAAGGTAATTGCCATTACTATCTACAACAACGCTATTGGGTACAGCAAAAACATCAACCTCTTGGTTATTTGAGTCATAATATTTGCCAGTTTCCGCGTCATATCTAAGAACTTGGTCTCCCTTAACGTAATTGCCATTACTATCTACAACAACGCTATTGGGTACAGCGTTGACTTCAGCCAAATATTTATTGTCAGCTTCTTTCTCTTTAAGTTTGCCATCCCGTGCCTCGCTGGCCACGGTTTTGGCATAAATGGTTCCACCGCTAATAGTTGCTTGCACATTATTATGAATGGTGTTATTTGCAACTGCTACCTCACCCACAGCATAGTTCTTACTATCGCCTGGGAGCACACCCACGGACACAGCAGTGCCCACCTGGGTCAGCTTGCTCAGAGCCAAGTTTTCCACATTGGCGCTTATTCCAGACATGCTGCCGATATTCATATTGGTCATGGTCGCCTGAATATCGTTGGTAATCCTGTTCACAGTGACAGCAGCGCCTGCAGCCAAGGTGCTCTTAGCATATTGAGCTTTTACACCACCTGCCACCTGCACATCCTTGTCATAGGCCACATTATTCACGCTCATGCTGCCGCCATTTTTGCCATTCAACGTGTCACCAGCCATATCTGCGTGCACAGTGCTATCGATGTAATTAGCAGAGCCGGAGGCACCCAAATTTACACTGATAGCGTCATCGCCCTGCTTTCTGGAGCCGGTTTCCAAGCCCACGGAAAGGCCAGCAGCTACCTGCACACCAGTATTTTGCGCCAAATTATAAACATTATCTGCGTTGGTCACAGAGCTGTTCTGCAAAACGGCATAGGTATCCTTCTTCAGGTCGTTCACAGCCACTGCACCCGTCAAAGCGGCCTCAAAACTGGCATGATTATTATTGCCCAGCTTAGTCAACGCTGCCGCACCACTATAAGCACCAATATAGGAGCTATCCTCAACCTTCACATTGACAGCAGTGGTTTTATCACTCTTTAAGGTTGCATCCTGTACAGCTTGGTCAATAGTGGGCTCCGTCAAGGAAATCGCCACATTGTCCAAGGTAGCCCTGGTTTCGTCCACCACGTAGTTCCAGGACACACTGCCTGCTGCATTAACCCGCGCCACAACATCCTGACTGCCACCATTATTGGCATTGATGGCCTGATTTTGCACGCCACCCTGGGCAGCAGCGCCTGCGCCACCACCGGCGTTGGCCTGGGCGCCACCAGCCTGCTGATTTTGGTTTTGGGTACCATTCTTATTACCTGCCACAGTAATATTGTTGATAACACCATCCGTCAAAGCATTTACATTGACACTGTTGGCAGTAATATGTCCCTTGCCGCTAGTATCAGTAGTCTCTTGGTTTGCCAGCTTCGCCAAGGTATGGATATCATAGGAAATAACACCCGTGCTCACGCCAATAGCGCTGCCACCGGTGCTCATCACATCGCCCACGATGCTAATAACATCAGTATCGTTGGTAGAAGATATATTGACAGCTCCGCTTGAGGTAATCTTGTCTACTTCTGTTTTTTTGCCATCCTTATCTTTTTCAGGGACTCTTGCCACCTTTTTGCGCGCAGTAAAGCTGACATCGTCATCCACAAGGGTTTCGGCGTGGGATTCGCCGCCCACGTAGGAGACCATGCCCGTCAAACCGCGCTGACTGGTTTGGGCACCACCCAGCACGATGCCTAAATTCAAAACATCATTCTTCGTTGCTATATCAACAGAACCGGCGTCGATTTGCACGCCGTTCATAATCTGTACTTTACTGTTATTGTACGCGTTTTGGACAGCCACACTGCCGCCGATACCATTCTTCGTACCAGAGGTAGTAATCACATCGGGCAAAAAGGTCCACTTGCCCACGCCCAAAACATTGCTTTCCTTCACCGCAGCAGCGATATCCACGCCTTGATAATCATCAGCCTTGATTACAGTATTGGCAGCAATATTCACGTTGGCAGTGTTATGCAAATTCTGCACGCCCACCGAGCCCGTGGCCATGGCAGTCATATCATTGGGAACCTTCTCGTCCTCTTTCTTGTTGGCTGCTGCCACATACATATTGGTATAATTGGCTGCATCCGCAAAGGCCCAAATAGCATTATAGATATCAGTTGCACCAGTTAATTGGTTGACTATATCAATGCATGCATTGACCTTCTTACCAAATTTGTCGTCGTATTGCCAGTTTTTTCCCTTATTCTCCTCGGAAAGAGTCTTGATATCATAAACAATATTTTGCAGACGGTCCAGCTTATCCTGAATCACATCATCTATTTTACCGGAAAACTGTTCCTTGAATTTCTTGACCGCAGCATTAAAATCTTCAATCAAGGTATCAACGCGATTATAGGCCTGTTCGGTTTCCGCCTTAATGGCTACCTTGCCACTTACAGACTCAATACGAACTTTATTAGCACTGTCAGATTCAATATTTGTTTCCGCAGTATTGTGCATATTTTCCACACCAACAGCAGCGGAAACACCTACATTGGTCTTGGGAGAATTATTAACCAGAATGTTATTGATGATGATGGAGGTGTCGTCAATAGTAACATTGCTACTAATGTCAATATCACCATCTGCCTTGACGCTGGAGGTTGGCTTGAGGTTGGTCTTGGCATTATTGGTCACATTAACAACGGCAATACTTGCTCCCACGTCAAAATAATTATTCCAACCATCAGGAGCAAGCTTCACATTGTTGGCACCGGGCTGATTATTAGCAGCATCCAAATAGCCAACCATCTCACCTAAATGCTGGGCCATTTCCTTGGTCTCATCCTGGTCCAAAATCCAGTCTAGGCCTGTATATTCACCGGTGAAGCAGTTGTCCGTATAAACGCTGAGCTCCTCGGTTTCATGCTCAGCACCAATGTTAACCGCATCACCCTCTATGGTCACATAATCATTGACTGTAGCATCACCGGTGCTGCTGATAACATTAATGGCAGTGCTTAACACAGTTTCATCAGTTGTCTCAGCGCTGGCCTCGGCAGAAATGGTAGTGGCAGTTTTGGCGTTAACGGAGATTTCTCCTCCGGCTTTAATGCGTGCAGTACCGTCTGCCGCTTTGCTGCCCGAAGTAGCGCTGCCTAAATTTACAGTAGCATCCGTGTCCTGCATCACTACACCAATAGATGCCATCAACATGCCTACGCCACTGGAGGTGCCGCTGCCGGGCGGTTGGGTGGAGTCCTTGAAGGCCGGTTTTTTCACAGCCAGCTTGAGCTTACTGCTGTTCTTCGCTACTGCGTCAATAGAGACATCTCTTTCAGCCTCGATGGTACCCAAAACATCCACACGAGCATTGCTTACATTGTCCTCATACCCAAAGGCCACAGCAGCATAGCCGGGCTTGTCCTGGGATTTTTTTGCGTACTGGCGCTGCACACCCACCTTCATAGTGTTCTTAGCCGAGCTTTGCGCCTTGATATCTACATTGCCACCAAAATAAATATCTTTTTTAGCTTTGCTGTCATAATAGTGCAGGGGATTTTGCCCATCCTTCAGCATATTTGCTTTGATTACAGCATTTTGACCAATGGTAGTCGTCGCCTTGGCGCTGGTCACACCAAAAGGCATGTATACTTGGTTAAGGATATTGTTGACTGCACTCGTTGCGGGCCCAACGAGCCCATTGGCCCACATGGAATCCCAAGCCCAGCCTGTCATCTTGCTGTTAACTGTATAGCCACCTGTCGCATCACCCAAGCCCTTGCTCAAAATACTAAGCAGATTGGCAGCATTTTGCATGGAGTAGGTGGATTTGGCATCTGCGCTAATAGTAATATCAGCACCGGTGACAGAGCCATCAACGCTCACGTCAGCCTTCGTATAAGCGAGCATATCATAAAAAGTTAAAAGAGTGGTATTTTCTCTAGACGCATTGGCTGTAATGGCCACATTGCCCACAGCATCAATCTGTGCTCCGGTCCCCACCTCAACCTTTGCTTCCACAGTGTCGGTAAACCCCAAGCCTAAGAAATTGGAGCTAGTGTTATTGGAGGAAGCGCTGGCCGCAATTTTAATGCTGCCGTCGCCTCGCAAATCCTTATTAGTCGTATTATCATTGGGGTCGTCAAAATAAACCTGGCCCTTGTCATTGACCTTGGCCTGCAAGCGTTGATCCTGTACAGTCACGCTAACATCGCCTGCATTTACGGTAGTATTAAACACCACACCCGTCTTCAAAAGCGGCGCAGTATCCCCCGTTTTGGTCACATTGATATAAGCAGCGCGCACATCGATACCGGTAGCAGTATTAATCTGGCCATGGATATCCACGGAGGCAGTCTTATCCAAGGACCAGCTGTTGTCATTAATAGCCTGCGCTGCCTTGTCAGCAGAACTAAAGGTGTCGCCGGAGGTAAGCATGGTCAAAGCGCCGGCGTTAATCACACCTCCGGAGCCCACAACCATACCCTTGTCGCTCAAGAAGTACAGCTTGCCACCAATTTTATTATTGCGAATAGCGTTGACCGTACCATAAATGCTGATGCGGTCCTTCACCGTATTCACCAAGGTGTGCAACATAGCGTCGCTATTTTCCTTTTGGAAGTACAGATTCGCAATCTGGTTATTGCCCACAGAAAAATGGTCGAAGGCATTGAGACCCACCCCATTACTTGCCTTTTCTGCATAAATATGGGCCGTACCACTGGCAATTAAATTTTCCGTCTGACCAGTGCGCACAATAGTACCTGCCGCAAGGGTGGTAGGGTCCCCTGCCAATGCCTGCCGTCCCAGCCAAGGCGTCAGGGCAAAGCCCACGCCCACAGCCAGCACTGAGCGCAGCACCTTCATGCGCAGGGTAGCGCTTTCTTCTCTTTTATAATCCAAGCGATCCAAACGTTTTTGACTATATCTTAAGCTTTTTCTCTTGCTACTCATGATGCCTTCCCTCCCCGTTTAAGAAAACCTTTGCGTATCCCAGAGCTTCGTTAATGCAGCTTTGCCGCTTAACCGGCCGCATCTGCAGGTAAACCTTAGCGGGCAATGCCTCGCCAGCCTGCCACCGCAGCTTAAAATGGGATATACGGGAATATATATATGTATCAGCGCTTATCGGCGCTGCTATAATCGTATTTACTAAACCTTCCATACGCCGGTCCGCAACTCGTGCCCCTTGCAAAAGCTTGTACAGCCTTGCAAAGCCCTCGCTCTTCACCAGCGCTTGTTGAGTCGCCGGATAAATGGCATCCATAAAAATCAGCTCCACACCAATGGTGTCGCCCAAGCTGCCATCCTCTAGCACATCTAAATCCAGCATAAACTTAAATATGCCTAAAGCATCTATATTTTCCAAAAGCTCCCGTCCTTCCCTGGGGATGGGCGGAGCGTCAATACATTCTAAAACCTTTGCTAAATCCTGTAGCCCACGCTTTAAAATCAAAACCAAGCGCAGAGGCCGGATGTCCCTGGACTCCATAAAGCCAAAATGCCAGGGCTCGCACCACTCCTGGACCTTTTCTAGGAGCGCACGCACAGGCTGCAGCTGCTTCAGCCGACCCCGATAGGCCAACACTGAGGGCAGCAGCTCCTCAACAAAATCTCCCGATAAATTGATAAAGGAAGCCACCTTGGGCTCTCCCTCGTCAGTAATATCGGCTTCCAAATATAAATTACAATGCCGCAGCAGCTCAGGCTTGAACTGCGCCAATTCTTGAGCATAAAAATGGAAAAAAGCGCCCTCCTGCGCCACTTCCATCCCCTGCAGGGGATTGCGCTCCGCAAAGGCCTCGGCAAAATATTGAGCCGACAAATCCACCTGGGGTTCACCCATGAGGGGCGCCTCCACATAAAAATCCAATCTTGCGTTAGATAAAGCATAAAGAGGTGCCTGATTCATGAGCTTCACTTCCGTGCCCGCATCCAGACCCCACAGGTCCTGGCCACAGGGCGCAGCAAGCAGCTGCCTCCGCCAAAAAGCGAAAGCTTCCAGCTGCTGCACTGTGCTGATACTCATAAATAGCACCTCCTTACGCAAAATTTTTAGATTCTAGTCATCCCCAAGCAGCTCAGCCAAGGCTAAGCAGTGCTTGCTTTTTAATATTAAGCCCAAATAGCTTTCATGATATTCTTATATTCAGCCAGCAAATGCTTTACAATGATGTCCAGCACAGTGTAAACCATGTCGCCATCCAGCTCCTCAGGTTTTTCCAACAGATAAGAATCGAGTATGAGCGCACCATCTTCAGCAAAATAATATTTAAAAATCTTATAATGAGAATTCAATTTGCCGATAGCTTTTAACAGCTCTGTTTCATTGCTCTCCTTCAAAGCTGCATTAGCCACACGCACGCGAATCATGGTATAAATACTGCTATCGGTGATAACCAAGGTGGGCAGCTGTTGTCCTTCAACCTCAATGCTGGAGCGGAAGACAACCGTATTCAGCTCATCATTGGGAACCTCCTGCACTTGAAAGCAGGTAATATTCTTCTCTTGTAAATATTCTTGAAAAATTTGTGCTTTTTTATTCATCATGCTGAATCATCCTTTCTCTATTTAAATTTATTAAAATTGACCGCTCACGATGAAATGCAGTCTTGTTTTGCTAACCTTTTCAGCGGAGAATTCACGTTGTAAAGGAATACCCAAGATTAGGGAAGCGGAGCAGTATTGGTTTATGGTGCTGCGAATTCCTAGGCCAACACTGGACAAAACATTATGCTGGTCATCACTTTGACCATTGCCATACACATGACCATAATCAAAGAAGCCAAAAGCATTGGTGTTTCGATTAATCACCGGTACAGCGTATTCAGCACTAAAGGTAAAGCCGCTGTCGCCACCTAGATAGTTTTCCTTGTAGCCACGCACGCTATACATACCGCCCATATAGAATTGACGGGAGCTAACCATGCCCTCGCTACCACTCCATTGAGCATCAGCTCGCAGGCTCCACATTTGCCCTGCCTTATAGAGCTTTTGGTACATAGCATTGAATTTATAGAAACCAAAATTCTGGCTATTTTGAGCGCTCATGTCAGGAGTACTCTCACTATAACCCCTTACATAGCTGTGCTTTTGGTAGAATACATGGCTAGCACCATAATTCGTCACAGCAAAGCCCAAGCTAAAGTCCTGCACAGAATCATCGACGATATTGAATCTTGTACCGGCAGGCATAAAATCTGTTTTGGAATTTTGGCGATTATAATCCAAGCTCAGCTCTGTGCGAGTAGTTTCGTTTACTAAAATAGGTTGGGTGAAGCCAATAGCATAGGAATTGGCGTGACCCTTAATCATATCCTCATAATCGCCCTTAACAACCTCCACCGCATTAGTGCTATACATTAAATTCATTTTAGTGCCACTACGTCCCAAGCTGCGACTGTACATAACATTGGCTGCCTTAGTACCCTCGCTGATTACAGTACCCAAGCTCAAGGCATCGCAATGGCCGGATAAGCTTTTAGTGTTAAAAAACAAGCCGGTGCGATATTGACCACTCGTGTCGCTGCCTGCGTTATCCTCAAAAATGGTCCAGGTATCACGCTTGGGCTCATAGGCTGTAATTTCGTAATCAGTAGTACCGGGCTCCGCCCCTGCCTTCATCATAATGCGCAATTGGGTGGAGTTAGTTGCATTAAAAAGCATCAAATCCTTATTCAGCTGCTTGATATTAGCAATTTCACCCTTAGCCAAATGCAAACGATTAGTAATGTATTTTGCTTTGGTGTATTTATTGCCGCTGACCGTAGCCGTGCCTGTTCTGCCCTCCACCAAAAGCAGCTTCACAGTGCCATCGGTAATGGTTTGCGGCGGCAAAAAGGCGCGACAGGTTACATAGCCCTTTTCGTTATACAAAGCATTAATTTTATCAATGATTGCATAAATATCATTTAGCTGCACCTGCTTGCCTTCATAGGGCTTGATAATAGTATCCAACTCAGCATCGGTCAAGACAGCGGATGGGTCGGTAACTATTTTTTTCAGCTCAAAGGTAATGACCTCGCCCGGCGCAGCCTGTTTGGCAGCTTCGCTTTCTACCTTATTCTTCGTTGCAGCTCTATCCTCGGCGATTTGGCGATTAACGCGCTCTCTTTCCAAATAGTTGCGCATACGATTCATTTGAATGCCTGCGTCACCCTTGACCGGATTAGGAACATTGGCCTCAGGCGTTGCAGCAAAAGCAGAGCTGCTAGCAGCAAGGCAAGCCAAGGTCACTAAAGAAATAATATGTTTTTTATGCATTTTCATAGGATATCCTCCAAATATAGAGTTTTAATACGTCGTTGACTTTTATTAATTTAAACAATAATCCACTTATTATTATATATCCAAATCTGTCAATTTACAACACTGTTTCCTGAATAAAACATCGTCTTTTATCTATAATCTGCTTATTATGCTTATTAGCTCAATTTAGTGTATCATAGCAAATTCAGCATCACAAAAGTATCACAGCGCAAAAAAGGAACGGCCCTTGTGACCGTTCCTCTAGTAAGCTATTTTTTATTTTTTGGGCAGGGATAGCAGCAGCACTGTAAAAATGATGCAGCTCATGCCAATATAGTCGGGTAATACCAGCCTTGTATCTAAAAGCAGCACTACTGCGATAATAGAAGCCAAGGGCTCGGCGCAGGAAATGAGGCTGGCCTTGGTGGAGCCAACGATCTTCAAGCCTGCTAAATACAACGCATAGCTCGCAATAGTCGCACCCGCGATGAGATAGGCCATAGCGAGGCAGGCTGGCACATCCCAGCTTCCCGCGGGAGCGAAGGGGTTGCGCACCGCTATCAAGGAAAGACCTGATAAAAGCTGCCCCCAACCAATAATGGCTGTAGCAGGATAATGCTTTAATAGCTCCACTGGCTGAATACTATAAAATGCATAAGAGATGGCTGATAAGAGGCCTATGGTTATCGCTGCTGGGGAGAGGGCAAGACTGTTTAGACTACCATGGGTCGCGATGAGAAAAACGCCTATTAGTGCGCCGACAATGCCCACTAGCTCCCTTCCTTCAGGCCAAGCACGATGCTTATAGCTCATATAGACCATAACCCACACAGGTGCGCTGTACTGTAGCACTGTTGCGGTAGCAGCATTACACAGTGAGATTGTATAGTAAAAGCCTAGCTGTGCCCCTAATATGCCCACGAAGGAAAAGCACAGCAGGGAGAGGAAATGCTCGCGCATAATGGTAAGGATATTATGTCGCACAACCACAGCGGTGTAGAGCAAAAACAAAAGTCCCGCTACGATTTGGCGCGCCATGACCAGCCACACTGCATCGACCTGATGGTATTGGAACAAATATTGTCCGGCTACGCCGCCCAAGCCCCAAAAGGCCGCCGCCAGCACAATTAGTACAATTCCTTTGAGCATTGCCTTCCCTCCTTTCATCTGGCGTATAGTATGTAATATAGCACTTTTTTGCAGTATTGTCTATTGGTTTATAAATTGCGGTTTATCGATTAGTTTATGTGTTATCGCTCAAAGGTATACCTGTGAAGTGCTCCGGTCTGCGAATGCTTGATGCAATGTTCACATAGAGCGCTTAATCCGTCAAAAGAAAAACTTCCGAGATCGTGACGAGGCGCTTCGCGAACATGCGAGCCTGTCCGTTGCTACTGTAAATCGATTATTCATCGTCTTACTGATGTAGTCGCATTCTTGCCTCCGCCACTTCCCAGGTATACACTTTTCACTTGCGAAGTGATATATTGCACATGAAATTGAGTAATAAGTAAGCAGCATAGGAGCTTTGATTTTTAGCAAATGAGTGGTCTGGTACAATGGCCTCAAGGGTTCGAAAACCTAGATTATTTTGCGAGACAAATAGTACCCCGCAGAGGCCAATTGTACCCCACGAAATTTGCGTTAAGAAAATCACTTGCGACTATGATGATTACTTATTACGAATTTCATAAATACTATCAGCTCGTCAAACCACAATTTCAAAAACATTTCTGCCCACATAAAAAAGCGGACGCCGCAGCGTCCGCTTTAGTTTTGTTCAATATGCTATTGCATGGTTGCGATGAAGTAAGCAATACTGCTTACTAAAACAGTTAGCGTGATCATCATGGGGTCGGCAATAGAAGTACGATAGTTCTCCGGATTATAATGGCTGCGTTTGCGGAAGGGCTTCGCATCTAAGAAATCCATCGGATTCGAGGTCAAATCCATAAACTTTTCGTACAGCACCTGCCAAGCATTGCCCAAACCACCGCACAGTGCGCACAGCAAGGCACTGGTCTTGCCAATCAAGCCAGCAAAGGGCTTACGATAGACCCAATCAGTATCCAAGCTGATTGCTGTATGCGGCTCCATGTTCTTCAAGTACATCATGAAGGGAATCATAGCCATGCCCAGCATTTGTACCGGCTGCAGCAGATGCGGCGCAGTAAAGGGCTGGTACGGAGTCATCTCAAAGGGCAGATGACGATACAGCAAATCGGGATAAACACCATACAGGAAGCAGAGGAAGCCACTGATGCTCATCGCAATCTTCATATTGATGGGCAGCGGATTGATAACCTCTGCACCCTTGTCATCCTTGCGCAGGAAGATAAAGTAACCCATCTTCAGCGGGATGGACAAAAAGGTACCGATGGCAGCCAGCTCGAGCAGCGTGAAGACCATGGGCTGGCCTGCAGCTGCAGCAGCGTTAACAGTAATATTCTTACTGATAAAGCCGTTGAAAGCCGGAATACCGGCGATGGAGAAGGCAGCGGAGAAGAAGCACACTGCAACCAGCGGCAGCTTCTTGGCCATGCCACCCACCTTATTGATGTGCTTGATGCCGGTTGCATAAATAACGGCGCCAGCGCACATAAAGAGCAGGGATTTAAAGAGGATATCGCAGAAGGCATGGGCAGTAGCGCCATTCATGGACATGGCCGTGCCAATACCGGCACCGGCGACCATGAAGCCTGTTTGGGAAATAATATGGTGAGCAAGGAGCTTACGCATATCGTTTTCCATAATCGCGTAGCAGGCGCCATACAGAGCCATCAGCACGCCGCCCCACATCAGGAGCTCGGTGCCTGCGTACACTCTAATCAAAGCATAAACTGCAACCTTAGTAGTGAGGCAGCTCATGAAAACGCCACCAGTAAGAGTGGAGTTGGAGTAAGCATCAACCAGCCAAGCATTTACAGGGGGCATAGCCACGTTAATGAACATGCCCAGCATTACCAGCCAATAAGCCCAATCATGCGGTCTATTGGTAAGGCTATGAATCATCATATCGCCATGGCCGGTGAACCAAATCACGAAGATGCCAGCCAACAGAATGCCGCCGCCCAGCATATGCACCAGCATGTAGCGGAAGCCTGCGCGCCGCGCTTCATGAGTAGGGTTGCACCATACTAGGAACAAGGAAGTGATGGCCAAGGATTCCCAAAAGAAGATGAAGCTCAGCCAGTCCTTAGCCAAGCACACGCAAATGGCGCCACCGGCATAGGCCATGGAGCACAGGGCTTCCATTCTATTGGGGTTGTGCGCAGCATAAATGCCGCTCACCAAAGCCAAAACTGAGAAGATAAAGGCAAAAATCCAAGCCAGTTTATCAACATACATCAAATGCAGCTGAATATCATGGACGAAGTTCAAGGTGTACTCCGTGCCAAGGGGCAGCTTTAAGGCTGCGCCAACAGCGGCCAAGGGGCCTAAAGCCAGGACAAATTTCCTGATACACTTGGGAGCAAGCATGGCTACAATGCCCACTACCCACAAAATCAGACCAGGGTGAAGCATTAATTCATTCATCAGTCATCACCTCTGCCATCTTCATCAAAATCATCATCATAATAATCCTTATCGCGCTGCAAAATCGGCGCCATAATCAGCTTGGAGACGATGATAAGCACCCAAGCACCAACAAAGCCAAAGAAAATGTCGTAGCCAAAGGGCAAGGGCCACCAGGACGCAGCATGCATATGCACACCGGCGATTTCGGCAGCGGCTGCCAATACCAAAACCACAGCTACCAGCATATAGACTGTTTTCTTAGTCATTATAGCCACCCCCCGTGCCAGCCTGCGCAAACTGCGTTAGAGGCCATCGTTGCCAATTCATAGAAGTGCGGATAGATATTGGGAACGCAGCCCAAAATCAGCGCAATCAAAGTAGTAATGCAGATAGGAATCAGCATTGCATAGCTGATTTCGCCATAGGAGCGGAATTTTTCCTGCGGATCCTTCACGAAGAAGGCCATTTGGGAAACAGGAATCAAATAAGCCGCAGCCAACAGACCACTAGCTACCCACAGCAGCACATACAAGGGCTTGCCAGCCTGCAAAGCGCCCAAGCACAGGTTCCACTTACTAATAAAGCCTACTAGGAAGGGCACACCAGCGATGCCTAGCGATGCTATGGTGAAGCAGGCCATCGTTACCGGCAGCTTCTTGCCGATGCCATAGAGCTCGCTGATATTGTTTCTGTGAGTACGGGCGATAATAAGGCCCGCGCACATAAAGAGGGTAATCTTCATAACCGCATGGGCTACCAAGTGCAGGTACGCACCCTTAATGCTGATAGGAGAAATCAGCGCTGCGCCCAATACGATGTAGGAAAGCTGGCCGATAGTGGAGAAGGCCAAGCGGCGTTTCAAGTGGTCCTGACGCAGTGCGATGAGGGAGGATACCAAAATACTGGTAGCAGCTGCCCAAGCGAGCACATCCGTAACACCAATTTCTGCGAGCAGCTTGGGACCGAAAACGAAGCCGATAATGCGCAGCACGGCGAAAACGCCGGTCTTAACAACGGCCACCGCATGCAGCAAAGCAGATACAGGGGTCGGCGCAATCATAGCGGCCGGCAGCCAGCCATGCAGCGGCATAACAGCTGCTTTTACGGAGCCTGCCAAAATCATCAGCACGAAGACTGCCTGCAACACCCATTTGGGAGCCATGTCGGTGGTTAAGAAGCCGCCGGCGGTGAAGCTCATGGTACCGCTGATGCAGTATACGGCGATAACACCTGCCAGGAAGAACTGGCCGGAAATCAAGGTGTAAATCAAGTACTTACGGCTGGCCATCAAAGCCTCTTGGTTACGCTTATGCAGTACCAGCGGATAGCTGGCCAAGGTCAGCAGTTCGTAGAAAATGAAGAAGGTCAACAGGTTTTCGGCCATGGCAATACCCATTACTGCGCTCATGCACATGGCAAATGCTGCAAAGTAACCGGTCTGCTCGCGCTCCTGGTTGCAGCGCATATAGCCGATGGAATAGAAGTTCATGGGTACCCACAGCATGGAGGCCAGCGTGGCAAAAATCATGCCCGCCGGGTCGGTGCGCAGGGTTAAGCCCACAGTATCAGTGATTTGGCACAGTGTCCATTGGTAAACATTGCCATCCAAAACGGCGGGCAGCATGGACAGGATAATGCCAAACTTGAGCACGGAAGCGATTACACTCCAAGCCTCACGCAGGTTGGGCCAGCGTCTGCTGAAGGCAATCAAAATAACCGCAATAAAGGAAACACCTACTGCCAGAAAGGGTCTGCAATCTATAATCGTCATCTCAAGAACACCTCCGGCAAGCCTAATTTAATGATATCCGTAACAATGTCTACGCTGTAGAAGCCCAGCACCAGAATGCCAATGCCCATTACGAAAATCGGCAGTGCCATGCTAAAAGGCAGGCCCAGCTTACCCTTGTGAGGATGCACCTCGGTGAGGGAAGCTTCGCGCTGTACAAACATTTGCTCAATGATACGGAAGAAGTAAATCGCATTCAGCAGGGAGCTGACTACCAGCACGGCAATGTAGAAATATTGCTGACCGGTGTAAGCACCCATCATCAGATACCATTTACTGAAGAAGCCAGCGGTCGGCGGCAGGCCGATCATGGACAGGGCAGCCAAGGTAACGGTAATGGTACTGATGGTCATCTTTTTATTGAGGCCGCCTAAGCGATACAGATTAACCTCGCCAAAGCGATGCTCAACACCACCGATAACCAGGAACAGGCTGCATTTCATGAAGGCATGGTTGATGATGTGCAGTACTGCGCCGATGAAGCCATACATATTGCCCATGGCCATACCAATGGCGATATAGCCAATTTGTGCTACGGAGGAATAAGCCAGCATACGACGGAAGTCGTATTGAGCCATGGCCATAATGGAGCCAATCAGGATACCTGCAATACCGAGGATACCTAAAACGTTCAGTGCACTGTGCATTACAGGGCTATCAACCTTGAAAATGTAGTACATGAAGCGAATCAAAGCATAGGCAGGAGCCTTACTCATGCAGCCTGCGATGAAGGCAGCCGCACCGGGATGAGCAAAGGTATAAGCATCGGGCTGCCAGCCGTGCAGCGGGAACAGCGCCATCTTAATACCAAAGCCAATGATGAAGCAGGCCACAGCGATAGCAAAGAGCGGCGTGCCGATAAAGGGAACAACTCTTTGAGCCAAGTCCGCCATGTTCAGGGTACCGGTCAGAGCGTACAGATAGCCAACGCCCAAGAGGTACAGGGAAGCACCAATGGTGCCGATTAACAGATAACGGAAGGCTGCCAGCATGGATTTTTTGCCGCCGAGGGAAATCAATCCATAGCCGGACAGGGACATAATTTCCAGATAAACGTAAAGGTTAAATACGTCGCCCGTAATAATCATGCCGCACAGGCCCACGGTCAACAGACCAAACAGGGTGTAATAGCCACCCACATGGAGCCAATCCTCTTCCTTCACAAAGGGCTTGCTGTATAAAGCAACCATCATGGAAATAAAGGTTACCAGCACAGCCAACACGCTATTCAAGGGATCAAGGGCAAATTCAATGCCGATAGGAGGCTGCCAGCCGCCCATCCAATAGTGCCAGGTTTTGCCGCCGCTAGCGATAACGCGTTGGAGCACGGTGCAAGCACTCAGGAAGGCACCCACGATGGAGGCCATTACAATCCACGCGCCCAGCTCCTTTTTGATGCGGCTAAACAGCATGCATAAAAGCGATGCTGTCAAGGGCAGTAGAACGATAAATATTGGAGCATGCTGTGTCATTTACTTGCCCTCCTCAATACCTCTACTTCCTCAACGGAGCCATAAATCTCTTTAATACGCATCAAAAGTGCAATAGCTACGCCAGTGGTACCAAGGCTAACAACGATCGCTGTCAGCATCAGGCCATGAGGAAGGGGGTTAATATAGGCATTGGGGTCGGTGGTGATGCCATTTTGAATAGGAATCATCGCACCGTCCTTTTGGGCGAAGCACAGGTAGAAGAAAATAACCGCAACCTGCATAACATTCATAGCCATGAGCTTTTTCATGTAGTTTTTGCTCAAAACCATGCCATACACGCCTAAGAAAAAGAGAATCATAACCAGGGAGTAGATGCCTTTAGTTTTTAAAAACTCATTCAACACTTCCATCATCTTCACCCCTTTTCACGATTGCATCAAGCAGATTAATAATTGTCATCATTACGCAGATGGCAACGCCGATTTCAATGAGGAAAATGCCCATAGCATGCATTTCATGCTTCGGCTCCAGCACAATCGGCATATAATCATAATTTAGGAAATAGTCCGCACCGCCGAACAGAGTCAGCCAACCTGTGAAAGCATACAGGAAGGTACCTACGCCTGCCAAAACCACGGAGGTTTTTCCTAAAACATTAAACTTGGTATCAAAGCCCAAAATCAAGCGCGCCAAAAGTACGCCCACCGCTAATAACGCACCGGCTTGGAAGCCGCCGCCCGGGGAAAACTCGCCCAAGCAAAGTACATAAACACCATAGACAATGGTAAAGGGCACCAGCATACGAAAGGCCACATTGAGGATGAGGCCACCAAATGGTTCTTTCATCATTTGATAATCTCTCCTTCCTCCGGATCCTCCGGCTCCTCCTCAGGACGACGACCAACAGGATTGCTAGTGAGCACCAGCACCGTGGTCAAGCCTGCCAGGAACATTACCGAGGTCTCCCACATGGTATCGAAGCCTCTGTAGTCAATGATGACGCCGGTTACGATGTTAGGAGAGCCTGTATCCTCCGCACTGCGGGAAATATAGGTCGGGGTAACATGCTGGTTAGGGGCCGTATTGGCATCACCAATTTGCGGCAAATAGGTTACAACGGAGCAGAACATGCCCGTCATAATCGCAAGAATTACTGCAACTAAGCCACGCATTATTTACACCACCTGTCAATTTTTCTTAGTGAAGCTACAAAGAAGATTGTAGAAATAGTACCGATAACTGCCTCAGTAAAGGCTACGTCAGGAGAGCCCATCATCAAATAGAGCAGCACGGCACAGAAGCTGAAGCCGCTATAAATAATAGCTGCACTCAAAATATCCTTGCAGAAAATAACTGCGCAGGTAATCAGAATCAGGAAAATCAATAAAATTGCTTCAACAAGATATATCTGCATTTATTTATCCTCCTTTTGTCTGATATGACCCACAGGCTCATCAGCACTGTGATCCTGTTTTTCTAAGCCAACTAACTTTTTAGCGCCCTTACTTTCCAGCGTCCACACAGGATGACCGGATTTATAGGCAGCCTTACCCAAAATATGGGAACCAATCGGGTTGGCCATGAACACAATCAAGAAGGCAAAGGCCATCTTCACTGCGGTCAGAGTCGGTCCCTCATAAATCATCAGACCGATGAAGGACAGCATACAACCCAAGGTTTCACTATTGCCGGAGGCGTGAATCCTAGAATAAAAGTCCGGCAGACGCAGCATACCAATGGCCGAGCCGATGAAAAAAACTAAGCCGGCCAGCATAAAGATGGCTGCAATAAGCTCTCTGAGAGAATTAAGACCGAATGCTTCAATCATATATTTTTACCTCCCAGGAATTTTGCGACGATAACCGAACCAATGAAGCCTAAGAAAGCATAGGAAATGGCAATATCCACGTACATATCCGGACGTCCATCAATATAGCCAAAGAGTACCAAAAGCAAAATGGTATCCGCGCCGATAACTCCTAAGCCATTCATGCGATCATAAATCGTTGGTCCATAAAACAAGCGCTGCAGCATAGCACCAATAACAAAGAGGATAGAAACCATTAGGATAAAAAAGATTACATTCATAATTATTCCTCACCCTCCGCTACAGCAAAATCAAATTTTTCTCCATACAAATCAGCAACCTTCTTTTGCATAGAGCCATCCAAGACACCGGCAGCCGCGCCCCTTGTCAGAGCGTGAATCTCGTACAGGCCATCATCAGTAACGTTGATGGTGACAGTACCAGGAGTCAGCGTAATGGAGTTAGCCAAGACAACTGAGGCCATGGGGTTATCTGCTCTAAAATAGAAGCGAACCACCTTGGGGTCAATGTCCAGCTCTTGGGCCGTAGTTGCCAGCAGCACATCGATATTAGCCAGCACTAATTGCCACATAAGCCAGAAAAAGTACATGATGAATTTGGGAATGGATACACCAAAAACAAAGTATTGCTTGCTCCCATCCTTATTCGGAACCAGCAGCAAGGGATAGGTCACCCAGGTAGTTACCAAAGCCGTTATAAGACCGTACACGATGAACTTGGTTTCCGTTCTACCCGACAAAACCATCCAAAACCCAAAAAGCACCACGAACATGGCAAGCTTATGGACTAGGGACGAGCCCACAATATTCTTGTTATTTAATACTCCCTGCTTTTCCACAGCTACCACCTTTCTTTATAATATTTTTTGTATAACCTGAATACATGTATACATTGGACAAAAAAGAAAAATCTCCTGCCTACATTCTAAGTTAATGCCAAAATAAAGTAATTATTTTTCTTGCAGATTTATTTCTTTAAACTCACATTCAGCTACAGGTAGCATTCTTGCAGCCAAACGTCGTACTCGATCGATATCGGCGGTGCCACAAACAGTTACCCGGCCGCTACCCTCGGTCTTGGCTAAGCCTGCCTCCTGCAAGGCAGCTATAGCGAGCTGGCTCGTGGCCTCAGCAGGGTCAATAATCGTTACAGCAGGCCCAAACTCCGCCGCAATTTGCTCCCTAATAAAGGGATAATGAGTACACGACAAAATTAATGCGTCCACACCTGCTGCCTTCAAGGGTGCTGCATATTCTGCAATAGCCTTAGGCAGCTCTGCGCTAGCAAACTGCTCGCCCTCAATCAAGGGTACGAACTTGGCGCAGCCC
>OBLI01001690.1_pt1 | contig 20752 bp, 17 predicted proteins | sample 1519701 | NCBI WGS metagenome assembly OBLI01 (sample SAMEA3663005, study PRJEB22513) | pig gut metagenome | biome: pig gut; feature: pig-associated habitat; material: faeces | place: France | collected 2012
GTGGCACTCTCTATCATTACGGCCTCTGTGAATTGGCTCAGCGACAAGCGGTATTTGTGCGTAAGGATAAACCATCAGATAGGGCCATTAAGTCGGACAGAGCAAAAGTCGTTATGACCGCAGGCTGTATTTCGAGAATCCACTGACATAACGACTTTCAGTTACAATATTTGAGTAGATAGGCAATTCGGCAAATCAGAATTTGCAAAAATAATATTGACAACCACTCACAGCTGTGCTATTCTAAATCCATCAGTTGCGTGCACGTGAACACGCAACACAAAGACCTACTGGGGTGTAGGTGCAAATTGTGTATCAAAAAAGGAGAGTTCATCATGTCTATTACCAACATTCCAAATGTAAAATGCGGTATTATTTCTGTAAGCCGTGACTGCTTTATTATTTCCCTTTCTGAAAACCGTCGCAAGGCCATTGTAGAAAGCTACAGTAAAAAATATGGTGATTTGTACGAAGTAAAAAAGACCATTGAAAATGAATGCGACATGCTGGAGGCTGTAAAAGAAGCCAAGGATGCTGGCTGCAACGCTCTAGTAGTATTCTTGGGAAACTTTGGCCCAGAAACTCCAGAAACTCTGGTGGCTAAAGAATTTGACGGCCCTGTTATGTATGTAGCTGCCGCTGAGGAAACCGGCAAAAACCTGATTAACGGCCGTGGCGATGCTTATTGTGGCGTGTTGAACTGCTCCTACAATCTAGGCCTTAGACATCTCAAGGCATTTATTCCAGAATATCCTGTTGGCACCGCTGACGAAATTGCCGACATGATTGCTGAATTTCAGCCGGTAGCACGTACTTTGCTAGGTCTGCAGGGCCTCAAAATCATCACCTTTGGCCCTCGTCCACAGGATTTCTTCGCCTGCAATGCTCCTATTGCACCCCTTTATGACATTGGGGTAGAAATTGAGGAAAACTCCGAGCTGGATTTACTGGTTTCCTACAAAGAACATCAGGATGATCCACGTATCAAGGATATTGTAGAGGACATGGCCAAGGAACTTGGCACTGAGGGCAACCCTTACCCAGATTTATTGCCACGTATGGCTCAGTATGAACTGACTCTCCTAGATTGGATGGAAGCTCACAAAGGTGCCCGCAAATATGTAGCCTTTGCTAACAAGTGCTGGCCAGCCTTCCCAAGCCAGTTCGGCTTTGAGCCTTGCTATGTAAATAGCCGTCTCGTTTCCAGAGGCATTCCTGTTGCCTGTGAGGTAGATATCTATGGTGCGCTTTCTGAATACATGGGCATCTGCATTTCCGGTGACACTGTTACCCTGCTGGATATCAACAATTCCGTACCAAAGGATATGTTTGAAAAGCATATCAAGGGTATCAAAAACTACACCGTTGAAGACACCTTCATGGGCTTCCACTGTGGCAACACTCCTCTGTGCAAGCTGAAGAAAGGTGGCGTAAAGTATCAGCTGATTCAGAACCGTCTGCTGGAAAATGGCGGTACTCCTGATATTACCCGTGGCACCCTGGAGGGCGATATAGATGCAGGTGAAATTACCTTCTATCGTCTCCAGAGCACTGCTGATGGCAAACTTCGTGCTTATATTGCCGAGGGTGAGGTACTGCCTGTTGCTACTGGATCCTTTGGTGGCATTGGCGTATTCGCTATCCCAGAGATGGGCCGTTTCTACCGTCATGTATTGATTGAGAAACGCTATCCACATCATGGTGCTGTAGCCTTTGGTCACTATGGCAAGGTAATCTTTGATGTTCTCCGCCAGTTAGGCGTAGAGGATATTGCATTCAACCAGCCAAAGGGTATGCTTTATGCTTCTGAAAACCCTTTTGTTGATTAAATAAATCTTCCCCTCGTTATAACCCTTGCGTTATAACTACCATTTTCCCTTATACTGTAAGCTAAGAGAACGGCTCCCCCAGAGTCGTTCTTTTAGTTTGCAAAAACTGAACTTAGGCACCAAAAAAGAGCTGCTCCCTAAGGAACAGCCCACCAAATATATCCAATCTTTCAATTTTATTATATCTTAATAAAACAGCTCAATAGCCTGAGGGACGGTTTCGATTTTCAAAGGCAGTTCTGGACCTATTTCTCCGTCCAAATCACTAACCAGCTCTGTGTCACAGCTTACCTCGTAGGTGGAAGCCTGACGGTAAATAACCTCCTTGCGGCCTGTTACATCCTTACCAGCCAAAAGCTCCGCCGTAATGGTCATAAGCTCTGCAATATTACACTGCTTCATCAAAAGCAAATCCAGCTTGCCATCCTGCACACTGGCCTGTGTTACAGCATTCTTAAAGCTGGCTACTACACTGCTATTTACGATCAAAAACAAGAATGCCTTTTCGTGAATTTCCTCTCCATCTGCCTTGATAACCATATCCAGCGCCTTAAACTGGGGCAGGGTTTTCAGCCCTTGCACATAATAAGCCAGCTTACCGAAGGTATTTTTCAAGCGGGTATCAACCTCATGGGCAATGGAAGTAACCATCCCAGCACTTACCACATTAATGAAATATTTCTCTCCCACCTTGCCCAAATCCACAGGCATGGTTTTGCCCTGAGCTATCCTATCAAAATAATCCTCTGTATCCAACCGCATATAGGTAGCAAAATCATTAGATGTACCACTGCCAATAATTCCCACTGGCAGCTTCAGCTGTTCCTTCATTACCAGATTCACAATCTCATGAACTGTGCCATCTCCTCCAGCAGCAATAATCCCCTCAGGATCAGCCTCTCGGATAAACTCTGCCAAATCTGCATTCTCCGGGGTAGTACGATATGGAATCACCATACAGCCTCTGGACTGCAGCTTTTCAATAATGCTATCTAGATTGCTCTTAAATTTAGCCTTGCCAGATACTGGATTATACACCAACACTATTTTTTTCATCATACAGTCATCCCCTTCTCTATCAATCATTTTCTACCGTTTTGAATACACCAATTTTCCGCAGGAATCTAATGCTATAGCTGCCAATCATAGGAATGCGGGCAATATCCTCCTCCAGCATACCACCAATCATCAGCAATACCACCAGATACACCAGACAACCCACTGGCACAGAACCAAAGGTAGAAAGTACGTTGCTGCCCAGTTGAGCCATAGTCCAGTTATAGAACCCGTATACAGACACCGCCATAATTGCTGCTGCAAACACAGTTTTCATAAGCTGTAAAACCTCAATACGATAACCAATATAGCGATGAATAAAATACATATTGATAATGGCTGCCACACCCATATCCGCCGCTGTAGCCCAGGCTGCACCCATAATGCCAAGGTAAGGAATAGCAGTCAGACTCCAATTCAAAGCCACCTTGAAGCCAGCAGCAATAATCATATTAATCATAGGTATAGATGGATGTCCTAACCCCTGCAGCACCGCAGTAGATACCTGATGTAGTCCCAATAATACAATGCTGACAGAGGACACCAATACTGCAGGACCAGCTCCTGGTGCGTTGTAAATCAAGGTAGAAATAGGAGTTGCCAGCACAAAGACAATAACAAAGGCTGGGAAGCAGACAAAATTAGAAATGCGCACTCCGGAAGCAGTCTGACTAAAAACCAGCTTCTTATCCCCCAAGGCTCTTGCCTTGGAAATAGCCGGCACCAAGCTTACTGCCAGAGAAGCTGTCAAGATAGTAGCCAGATTTACCAATGGCACCGCCATACCAGTTAAATAACCAAACAGCTCAGTAGCCTCGTTGACACTATAGCCTGCTACCTCCAACCGCTGAGGCACAATGGCCAAATCCAGATTGGATACTACTGGCAGCATAATGCTGGCAGCAGAAACCGGCAGGGACAAAGCAAAAATTCTCTTGATAATGGTCCAAGTAGAGGACTGTTCTCCCTCAGCCAAAGGCTTAATATCAGAACCATATTCCGCCTTAATATCCTTTTCCAGCTTCCAATGGAAATACACCAGCACCAACAAACCTGTTACTGCACCAGCAAAAGCACCTAAACTGGCACCAGCCGCTGCAAAATCCAAGCCCCAAGGCAGAAACAGACTAGCGAAGAGGATCATGGTAATAACCCGGAAAATCTGCTCTACAATCTGAGACACAGCCGTTGGCGTCATACGCTGCCAGCCCTGGAGATAACCTCTGGAGCTAGCCAGCAAAGTTACAAAGAAAATAGCCGGTGCCAAGGCCACTACAGACCAATAGGCACGAGGATCACGAATAAAATGCCAGTCAATAAGCCATTGCGCCCCAAAGTAGGTCAAGGCTGTAAAAATCAAGCCAGTTACCAGCATCAAGGACATGGATATTTTGAAAATCCGCTTAGCACCAAATATATCCTTTAGGGCTACCCGTTCTGCCGTAATGATAGAAATAGCTACTGGCACACCAGCCGTAGATACACTAAGGGCAAAAAAATAGATGGGAAAGGCCATCTGATAAAGACCAATACCCTCGCCCCCCAGAATTCTGGAAACAAAAATCCAATTCAGAGAGCCAATAACCTTTACTACCACACCAGCCACCGTAAGTATCAACGTACCCTTTAAAAAGGATTCTCCCTTGCTGGATTTCTTCTGTTCATTATTGTCGTTCATTGAAAGCTCCACCGCCTTTTCGGTCCAATCTGCAATATGCCCAATAGTAGATATATATAAGCACCTGGTTATTTGCAAATCACGCCTAATCTAGCTATAATTATCTATAAGTGGTGTAAATTTACACACCACACCAATTTACATTATAACAGCAAAATTATACCACCTAATGGAAAACTCTGCAACCTTGACAGAGCCTGAAAGGAGTTCCAAATAAATGAGTGTTAATCTAATTGATTTTGATATGTCTGTAGGCCGCAGCAAGCCCCGTACCTTTAAGGGAATGCCCAATCAAAGCAACAGCTGCCCTTTTTGCAACACAGAAGCTCTTACTGGCATTATGGCCAAGGAAGGCAATATCATTCTCCTCAAAAATAAATACAATGTTATGGTGCCATCCAATCAGCTGGTACTTATTGAAACAGACCAGTGCCACAGTGATATTCCAGATTATTCTCAGGAGCATATGCGCCAGCTTATGCGCTTTGCTTTGCGGCATTGGCTCACTATGGTCAACTCCGAAATCTATCAGGCGGTGGTGCTTTTCAAAAACTTCGGACCGCTTTCCGGCGGTACAATCCGTCATCCCCATATGCAGATTATCGGTTTTCCGGAAGTCAATCCTGAGCTTATGTATGATCCTGCCGAATTTGAAGGCATACCTGTTCTACAGTACAATGGGGTAGATGTAAATATTGCCACTCAGCCTAGAGTAGGCTTTACGGAAATCAACATCCGCCTGCTGCCGGAGGCCTATTCTGACAAGGTTTCCTTTGGCAAGGACAAGGAGCAGACTCCTGCCCCATTTCCTCTGGTAAAGGCAATTTACACCTTTGCTGATTTTATCCAGGGAGCAGTAGCCTATCTCAAAGCAATTCATCAACGGGACAGCTTTAGCTACAACATTTTCTTCTACATCTATCAGGGACGGGTTCATGTACGGCTCATGCCCCGTTATCCAACCTCCCCTATCTTCATTGGCTACAATATCCATCTCAGCCCTACCAATCGGGAGCAAACCGCCCAGCAGCTGCGGGAAAGACTCCTGCCCCTTACCCAAAAATAATTTCATATTTGACCATACAAAAACGGAAGCCTGGCGACTTCCGTTTTTTTGTATAAGTAAATGTTTTGCCTCACCGCATCTATAGGTAACAATTATCGCCCTATTCGCCACGCGTTAAATCAATCCCCGAATGAAGATAAAGAACAACAGCACCGGCAGTACATATTGCAAATAAGGCTTCAGCCAGCGGCCAATCTTCAACCCCTCACCAGTATTGGCTTCCTTGAGGTAATTGTCAAAGCCCCAGCCCCAGCGGGTAGTACAGAAAAGCAGATAAACCAAAGATCCAGCCGGCAAAAGTATATTGCTGACCAGGAAATCCTCACTGTCCAGCACACCTCTAGCCCCAATAATGGTCATATCACTCCAGATATTAAAGCCCAATACACAAGGCATACTGCCAAACAGAACCAAAATTCCCCCTAGAATTACTGCCTTGCCCCGCTTCCAGCCAAAGGTATCAATAAACAAGGCAATAATATTTTCAAAAACAGCCAATACTGTAGACAGGCTGGCAAAGGTCATAAACAGGAAAAACAAAGCCCCCCAAATCTGTCCTCCAGCCATATTGACAAATACATTAGGCAGGGTAACAAAAATCAGCGATGGCCCTGCATCTGGCTGCAAACCAAAGGAAAAGCAGGCAGGAAAAATAATAACACCAGCCATAATAGCCACAAAGGTATCAAGAGCGCAAATCCGGGCTGCTTCCCCAGCCAAGGCTCTATCCTTAGACATATAACTGCCAAAAATCTCCATAGCCGCAATACCCAGAGACAAGGTAAAGAAAGCCTGATTCATGGCCGCAGTCAAAACATTGCCCAAGCCAACCTTCTCCACAGCCTCCCAGTTAGGCATCAAGAAGAATTTCATCCCCTCTGCCGCCTTATCCAAGGTAAGAGAATGAAAAGCCAAAACCAAAATCAATACCAGCAAGGCTCCCATCATAATCTTAGTTACCCGCTCCAAGCCCTTTTGCAAACCAAAGCTGCAGATAAAAAAGCCAAAAACCACGGTTAAAACTGTCCAAAAGCCCATATATACAGGATCTGCCAACACATTGCCAAAAACATTGCCTACAGCCTCTACAGACATACCGCTGGCAAATTCTCCCGTAAGAAATTTGAAGAAATAGGCCGTCATCCAGCCAGATACCGTGGTATAGTACAGCATCAGCATAACACAGCCCAGCAAGGCCGCCCAGCCATGAAGAGTCCACAGACCATTGTCAGGCTTCAAGGTTCTATAGGCACTAACCGCACTTTTGCGGCTGCCTCTGCCTACCGCCAGCTCCATAGTCAGCACTGGCAGTCCCATAACCACCAAAAATAACAAATAAAATAATACGAAGAAACCACCGCCATTTTCCCCTGTAATAAAAGGAAAACGCCATACATTGCCAATACCAATAGCACATCCTGCACTAACCAGAATAAATCCCAGCCGTGAGTTAAAAGATTCCCGTGCCATGCCCAATCCCCCTAATTTCAAGATTTACAAGTTTACAGGAAAACATTTTAACATATGAACATGCTATTATGCAATAAAAACATGATGACAATATCCAGACAGCTTCCTGCCTGTATATTATCATCATGTCCTAATAGTTACATATTTAATTCAATATCCTTGGAAATATTTTCTCCGTTGGTATCAATAACCCTCTTATACCAGTAGAATGACTTCTTGGGGCTGCGCTCAAGTGTCCCTTCGCCCTTGTTATTCTTATCCACATAGATAAAGCCATAACGCTTGTCCATTTCACCAGTGCTGGCAGAAACAATATCAATAGGCCCCCACGGACAATAGCCCAACAGGGTAACACCATCCAGCTCCACTGCCTTCTTCATCTCAGCAATGTGATTAGCAAAATATTCTATACGGGCATCATCATGAATCATACCATCAGCCTCAGGCTTCTCATGCAGACCGATACCATTCTCCACAATCATCATAGGCAGTTCATAACGCTCTTGCAGTACATTAAGGCTATAACGGATGCCTACAGGGTCAATCTGCCAGCCCCAATCATTAGCCTTGACAAATGGATTCTTTACCTCCCTGCCTACGTGGCGATGCTCATCTGAAGTAAATTCAGTTGCAAAGCTCATGTAGTAAGAGAAGGCAATATAGTCCACCTGGCCTTCCTTAATAATTTTCAGATCCTCAGGCTCCATTTTGATTTCTGTGCCAAAACGCTCCCATTCCTTCAGAATATAGCTTGGATAATGTCCACGGCACTGTACATCAGCAAAAACGAATGTCCTATCCATTTCTTTCAACGCAGCAATCTGATCTAATGGCTTGGCACTAGCAGGATATACAGGGCACATAGCAATCATACAGCCAATATACATATCAGGATTGATGCAATGTCCTTCCTTAACAGCCAAGGCTGAGGCCACAAACTCATGATGTGCAGCCTGATACATAGCCTGATAGCGATCTTCACCTTCCTTATAGGTCAGACCGGAATCCTGAAAGGCATGATGCTCGCTCATAGCACCGATAACCTCACGCTGATTATTAATCTCATTGAAGGTCATCCAATACTTAACCTTGTTTTTATAACGCTCAAAGCAAGTGGTTGCAAAGCGTACAAAGAACTCAATCATGCGACGATCCCGCCAGCCGCCGTACTTTTTGGCAAGATGCAGAGGAATCTCAAAATGAGACAGGGTCACCACAGGCTCCATGCCATGCTTTAGCATCTCATCAAACAAATCATCATAGAATTGCAAGCCAGCCTCATTTGGCTCTAACTCATCTCCCTGGGGAAAAATACGAGTCCAAGCAATACTGGTACGGAAGCATTTAAAACCCATCTGAGCCAGAAGGGCAATATCCTGCTTATAACGATGATAAAAATCAATAGCCTCATGATTTGGATAATTTTTCCCTGGCAAAACACCATCTGTAATCTCCCGCTTCACATCGGGACTGCCGCCAGTCATCACATCAGCCACGCTAGGTCCTTTACCAGCTTCATTCCAAGCTCCCTCTGCCTGATGGGCGGCTATTGCACCGCCCCATAAAAAACCCTTTGGAAATGCCATATTTCTTTACTCCTTATTTGTTAGCCTTCTCAGACGGAGTATACTTCATCCACTTGTACTCTGCCTGTACTGGGAAATCCGAATCATCTACCGGATTCAGCCATGCATCTACACCCTTGCCGGCCCACAGATTGGCCATAACCATGCTAGGAGTTACAGGCAGATTGCCAACAGCCTTGTGTACTTCCTTGCCATCCACATACCAGGTAATAGCATCTGGCTCCCAATCAAAAGCATAAACATGGAAATCTTCAGAAGCATCAAAGCCCAGGTCACAGAGATATTCATGGCCGCCCTGACTATCAACATAATAATTAAACTGAACCTTTGTAGTATCCTTACCCAAGAACTCAATATCAATTTCATCCCACTGAGTCTTTGGCTCATCATAAGGACCAGTATAGGTAAAGAAAGAAGAAACGATACCATCACTCTTAGCTGGTTTCATACAAACCTCATATAATCCATAATGATATCTATTCTGAGTAAAAGTACGGAATTCAGCTCCAGAATAGTTTATGCCAGGAATTGACCAGCCTGGGCCATCCTCAACATCCAGATTCAGCTGCATACGCTTACTGTTAAAGGTCACATTATCCTTGTACCAATTAGTATCAAACACAGAGCCATTGCACCAGCCATGAGAAGCCTGAGCCTCCTTAGGCATTTTCTTAGCAAAATCAAAGAAAAAACCATTCTCAGGTGCTACCTTCTCTACAGTAGCACAATAAGGACTATCCGCAAAAGCCACACCAGCAGGAGCTAAAGATGCACCTATCCCCATAGCCATTACACCTGCAGCCACAACGCTAGCTATTTTCTTCATCTTCATAAAAATTCCCCCTCATACAAAAATTATTTCTTATTAATTTCCTTATATACATCAATCAGTTCCTGAGCCACCAGCTTAAAAGCCTCAGCACTCATCAGCTGATCCTCTGCATGCATAACCAAAAGGCAGGCTACAGCCTCTCCCTCAGCCTCTCGTCCCAAAAGCTCCAGATGAGAATCATGACCTTCAGAAAAAGAGACATCTCCTTTTTTGAGTAATTCTGCTGCCCGCTCATAGTCTTTATCCTTGGCAGCATGAATTGCCTCTATATAACAGCTGCGAGCTGTACCTACTGCAGAAATAATCTGGAATACCTGCACCTCTAACTCTTCATTTTCAACCATTGGTTACTCTCCTCTGCACCTATGTTATTGCTATTATCACTATTCCCATCTGAAAAGCACTCTGCCAATCCGGCAGCAGGCCGACACCATTCCAGGTATTCTCCCACTTCCATTCACCAAGAAGCCAGTTTTACGTACATACCTGTATATGGTGCATGGCCCTGCTGCTGATTAGCAATATGCGGCATCAGCCACCGTGCAACCATTAGAAGTGGAAGTCAACCTGGCCACGGATAATCCGGCGAGTATAGCTATCCTCACCCGTCTGAGAATTAGTCGCATTGGACCAGCCATAGCAGAGCTCACCCTCTACGTTCTTGGCAAATACATACTTGCCGCCGAAGGTCCAGCCGGTAGAACCGTCCAACCACAGGCCGTCGGCAGTATCACCCAGCCAGCGGCCATTATCCTTGTAGTTATGCCATCTGCCATAGAGATGGAAGGAACCAGGCTGATTAAGGTCAGTCCATTTATAGCTTACCTTGAGCGCAGTTGCGTTATTCTGCTCATCGGCGTTGGTACGGGAATAATCCGCCCACAGATAAAGGTTTGGAGCAAGATCCCTCAACATACTTATGCCAATCATCTGATTACCATAAGCCCATGGCACTGGCGCAAGATCATAATACTCATTATAACCTACAACAGTGCTGCCATCCTTCTCCACATTGGCACGGGCATAGTTAAGCTGCAACTGAGTTCCATGTCCTACTGTTCCCTTCAGTGCCAAGCCAGCCAAGGCCAACTGGTTAACGTCCTTCTTATCAGGCTTCCAATAGTATGCACTCAAAGTCAGATCACTGTCATTTGGCTTGTAGTTAAAGGTAAATCCATCTGTATCCTCACCAAAGGCTACATTCTGGAAGCCCATACCGCGCCACTTACGGCCAATCTCCATGGACAGCTTCTTGCTCAGCTGCCCCTCAAGCCAAATACGCGGATAAATCTTGGAATCACCACGGCCGCCACCTACATAGTATGGTGTCTTGCCAGCACCTGGGCCTATTGGACCTTTATTCTTAGACACTTGTGGTATATTCGTCCCTCTAGGATTGAAAGTACGATAATTTCCATACTTATGGTTGATCTCCCATTCAGTGCAAACCTTCCAGTTATCATTTACCTTATAATTGGTCTTCAAGCTTACATAGTAACGGTCATTTGCATTCAAGTCATCATAACCACGGTCTCCGCTATTTTCATAACGAACCTGTCCCATACCGCTAAGCTCCAGCTTGTCAACAAAGCTCTGCATCTTATTAATAGCGGCAGTATTCTTCTTAACCTGTCTATCCACCTTCTTCAGGGTCTTCAGCTCGCCGGACAGCTCCTGACGCACACCGTCAATCAAAGCATCATCAGCAAAGCTGCCACCCTTGTAGGCATTGGCAATAATCTTGGCCATCTCGTAACGCGTCATAGGCTCATCACCCTTGAAGGAACCATCTGGATAGCCCTCCAGTACGCCATCCTTGGACAGAACTTCCAAGGCGCTATATGCCCAATGTCCCTTAGGTACATCATTAAAAGCTTCCTCGGAAAGAGGTGCACTCTCCTCTGCCTCGGCTGCCATAGCCGTAGCTGTAGACATGCCTAATGCCAATGTTAATGTTAATGCCAATAATCTTTTATTCTTCATCATTATGCCTCCTCAGCAGCTTGCTGCTTTTCTTCTTCCTGCATACTTGCATCCATCTTTTTTACAAACGGCAGATAAACCAACACTGCCATGACCAGATTGATAATCTGAATTACGGCTCCCTGCCAGCCATCCAGTAGAAGGCCTGCAATAATAGGAGGCGTGGTCCAAGGTACCTGCACCGCACCCATTGGAGAAAGGAAACCTATCATCATGGCTGTATAAGTTATGATCAAAGCCAACAGAGGAACCAAAATAAATGGTACCAACAGGAATGGGTTAAATACGATTGGCAAACCAAAGATAATAGGTTCGTTAATATTGAAAATACCAGGAACAGTTGCCATCTTAATCAGAGAGGTCAGCTGCTCGGATTTGGCAACCATGTAGCTGGCAATAATCAACCCCAGAGTCAAACCGCATCCACCGGATTTTACAAACACATCATTTACCTGCATGGTCATGAACTTAGCTGCTGGATTGTTCAGCAGGCTCTGTCCGGCATCCAAAAGTGCCTGATTATCCAAGGTATTAGCCATCATCATTGGAGTAGCTACACCATTTACAACATTAGGACCATGAATACCAGCCCAGAACAACAAGCTCTGAAGACCAACAATAACAGAACCACCTACCAGGGTATCAGTAAGACTCTGCAATGGAGTCTGAATCAGGCTGAAAACCAATTCTGGAGCAGTAGTCTGACCAGCGAAATGACACAGTCCCCAGATAACAGAAGCCAACAGAAAAATAAGGAAGCCAGGTGTCAAGGCCTCAAAGGCTCTTACTACACCGCCAGGAACTGCATCCGGCATTTTGATGCCGATGTGATTCTTTACACAGTAGCAATAAATCCAGCTGGTAGCAAAGGCTACCACCAAAGCAGTAATAATACCATTAGAGCCAGCCCAGTTCTTAGGAATAACATTGCCTACTACAGTACCATCATCCAATACTACTTCAGGAGGCATAATGATAACAAAGGCAGCCAGAGCCAGCCCCGCAGCAGTCATGCCATCCAGTCCCTCATTAGCCACATATTTGTAGGTTACACACAACACCACAATCAAGGCCAAAATATTAAAGGTACCACCACATACAGCAAATAATGGAGCTGCCCAATTCTCACCAAACAAACCACTCATCAGCTCATTCCAACCTGGAATAGGCAGACAGGCAACAAGCAGAAACAGTGAACCGCAAATAGTAAAAGGCGTGGTCATAATAAAACCATCCTTTACGGCCACAATTGCCTTTATTTGAGCAAAACGATTCATTACTTCAAGGAATCTGTTAAACATTTCCTCTCTCGACATATATACTCTCCTCCTACTAAAAAATAATTGCTTGTACCAGAACTCTCTCTGATTCAATCCCTTCGTACAATTCTAATATAACAAAAACATTATCCAGCCTCAATATTTCTGAAACACATCTAAACGATGTTACATTGATTAATTTCCTCTCTGTAACACTGATACAATAATCCGAAACAATAAAATACCCCCAGCCGCAGCCAGGGGTATAATAAAGAAATGAGGTTGCAAAATTAGAAGCTCCAAAGCATATTGGCATTCAGAGAATAGCCCTTCTGCTTGCCTGCCCAGCCAGATACCCCAAGATCAAAGGATACAGGGCTGGATTTAGGTGCAACATTTACACCAAGCTCTACCATCATGCTATTACCCTTGATAGATGGACTAGGCGCACTAAAACCATCCACAGTAGCACAAGCAGAACCATCAAACTCATGCTGCCAAGCCAAGCCAGCATAAATGCTGCGTACATCGCTGGTAGCATGATTAAAGCGGAAGCCCAGGCGGGAACGCTTGGATTTAACCGCATCAAACTCTACATTACTGCCTAAGATATTGGCAGAAGAACTGCCCTGATTGGTATAGAAGAACTTGCAGTAGGTATCAATAGAGTTTTTGTCATTGAGCTGGAACACCTTGCCCAAGCCAAAATGAGCACCCCAATAATTGGCATCTGTATCGTAATCAGCACCCAAATCCCCACTGTTGTAATTGCTGGTAAGCTTACCATAGCGGAGAGAACCTTCATAATATGTGCCATTATCATTATTCTGACGAGCCATTACACCCAGGCCGAAGTTCTGAGTATTACCATCTCCCTTGGTGCCATCATCCAAATAAGATTCATAGCTGCCACGGCCATATTCAATCATAGGGCCAAAGAGCAGTTTGCCACTGCCATTCTTTACCTCCTTGGCAAAACCGATATTAAAGGCAGAGCCCTGTACATCTACATAGGAACCAGATTCCTGACGCATATTGCCATAGCCTACAGCTGCATAAGGAACCATCTCTCGAGCTGAACCACCTTCAGCATTGGACTGCTGTACAGCCTGGGAAGCATTGCTAAAGCCTGCATTAGACAACAAATCAGCAGATGTAATGACTCCTGCCAGGGAAGCAATCTGAGTTTCCACCACAGATTTGGAGCGTTCCTGAGTCCCTGTAACAGACTTAGATACAGTTACACCATTAGTTCCAATATTCAGTTTTGATTCTTGAACTAAAAGTTTAGAAGATGTCGTATCCGTGCTATTGACTAATTTGATTTTATCAGCTGGTGTAGATATAACATCAGTTGTAACCAAGGCATTGCTATTAGCTGCACCATCAATGAAAACCTTATTGATATTATTTAAATTATCTGTCTTTAATGTGCCATTTGCACCTATAGTCAATGTATTGGCTTTAACCACTTTTACATCAGCACCACTACCTGAAACACTAACTTGTCCATCAGCAGCATCTACCTCATTTGCTTTAAAGTTATTGCCTGTAATATTGACATTGCCTGTAGCCTTTACCTGTCCATTATTAATACGAACATTGTCACCATCACCTGAACGATAATTTCCTACGGTAACATTATTACCAGTAATGTTAATATCGGCACCAACCAAGGCACCAACGGTCAAGTCTTTACCTAAAACATTAATTTTTCCAGCTTTGAATTCTAAATTTCGTGCCCCCTTGAGCGTATTATTTACACCTGCGTTATATATATTCATAACATCAGATGCATTATCACCAGCACTAATAGTCCCTATACCATTATTACTATATTCTACTGTCGACGTACCTATTACATCACCCTTCGCAGCATATGAATAAGAACCATCTTCATTCATTATCTTTCCATATCCAGAATCCTGAGAACAGGTTCCAGCTATATTATAAATATTTAGTGTATTACCACCACCACTACTATTTGATAAAGTAAAATTTGAAAACGACTGAGCATCACCAATATTACCAATGTTAACTGTCTTACCAGTTACACCAGTTCCTCCAAATGCTACAACACTTCCTCCGCCTACAGCGATACTCATCTTAGAACCAGTAAAGCCACTAGCACATCCATCCACAGTCAATGTGCCATTCGGTATATACCAATTCTCGAAATCATACACATAATCTGCACCCAACGCCCTCATGTCTCTTTCAGCAGTAGGAACATTAGATGGCTTACCAATAATAGCAAAATGACCTGCATCACCAATTGCCACACTATTATTTATAGTACCGTCAGCTGCATAAGCATTCCCTGACACCATCAATCCCAGCAGCACCTGGGCTGCCAGTAACTTTTTCTTTCCTTTCAACATTGACAAATCCTCTCCTTTTATTTTCCTCTTGAACATAGTGCCAAATTTCCTTATCACGGCCACTATAGCTCTTATTTTTATTTACATTTTTAGAATAGCACAAGATAAATCTGCTGTAACTACTTAAAAACAATACTGAAACAGCGTTACACATATTATATTTTCAACCTGTAACGCTAAAACAAATTACCCTATTTTTGCCACAAAAAAAAGCCCCATGCTTGCACATAGGACTCCAAAGCTATATTTAATATTGGAAATGTATCTTGAGCCAGCTATCCCGGCTGTTAATATGCTGCAAGCCACAGGAAGCTGCCAAGGAAGCAAAGAGCACATCTATCACATATTTAGCTCCACCCAGGAACACCCTTGGCCCCAGCTCTTCCAGCTTCTTAACTGTTGCCACTGGCAGCACAATATCTGCCAGCTTGCCTAAACTGCTTTCTGGAACCGAAGTTATCAGTAAGATTTTATCACCTTTGCCCCTGATTGCTCTAGCCATATCCACTAACATCCTATTCTCACCAGTACGGCTGATAAATATGCTAAGATGCTTCTTGTTACGGCTGGCTGCCATAAGATACATTTGGGCTATGGACTGAACGATTGTATAATTCTTATCCACCATTATAAAACTGGCTGCTGCCAAGGAAGCTATATTCAGATTATCATCCGTGGCATAAAAATCCAAATGCTCCGCCGCCTTAATAGCCTCCATAGCCTTTACCACTAACACCGGCTGCAGCAGTAGATGTGTATCCCGCAGGGCATTAATCTCCATATGAGTAACTTTTTCAATAATCATCCGTACTGTATCCCGATCATTAAATTCCTCATCATTATGGGGCTGGCTTACATATTGCATCATTTCTGCCATAAATTGAATCTTGAAATCTGTATACCCCTCAAATCCCATTTTTTGACTAAAACGCACAATAGCCGCAGAACTTGTATAAGTCAGCTTGGCCAGCTGCCTAGTAGATAGAGCTGCTAATCCACGATAATTATCCAACAAAAAATCCGCTATCATCTTATCAGAATCAGAAAATCCATCCTGCTGTTTCAGTTGTTTAATTAGTCTTGACACCTTTTCAACTCCCCTAGCAAGCACAAAATATTTATTTCAAACTAGGGTAATTTTACCACATTTTGGGATTAACAGCAAAAAATACTGCCTTATTATCAAAAATAATAAGACAGTATTTTCCAATAAAAATCAGAGAAGTATTATGGGATATCTATTCAAAGCTCCATTTAGGGAAGGATCTATTGAGCTTCAAATCCTTAGCCGTAATTGATTTATCAGGCTGCATGAAATAGCTTAGGGCATAAATTCCTGCGCCGTTATAATCAATGGCATATTCATTGGTAGACCAGGACATCAATACATCCAAATAACATTTGGCCGGAGCTGGTTTGTACTCCTCAATGTATTTTGTCTGATCCGGATCACCTCCGGACACAGCATTCGGGCCTCCTACCACAAGTCCAGGCACATAGGCACCAGTGCTTTCATGGATTCTATTATGAGGATGCTCTGGCGGATTCTCGCCCATACCGGTCATAAAGCTCTTGTTGAGAGCATTACGGCCAAACATATAATGAATCTGATCCAAGGCTCCATCTATATATTCTGGTTTTGCCTCAAACTGATAAGCCATGAGGAGAATATCTCCCTTGGTTACAGCATTCTTCGTAGAAGCCCATGTATATTCATGAGCCTTTAGGCTGCAGCCATATCCATCATTCTTAATTGTATTTGCAATATCATTAGCATAATCCACCAGCTTCTGCCTTACCTGAAGCTGGAAGTCATGGTTGGCGTTGGCCGCCATGCCATAGCTGAACTGAGCAAGAGCCAGGGTATTATCCCAGGTAAAGAAGCTTGGCTTCTGCAGGATAGTATTTTTTTGCTGCTTCATAAGATAATTCTCGTACTTCTTATCTCCAGTGGTACGAAACAGCTCAGCAGCCAGCCAGCAGCGCTCAGTAGCATCATCTGTATCATTATACGGGCCAGAACCGCTTTCCTGTCCCTCGTCTACTCTATAGATAGATTCTTTTTCCTTAGACAGATATTTCCAAACAGCCTTGGCTCTTTTGAGGCAATCGTCGGCAAAATCCTTATCATAATCCGAATAGATACGACCAGCCATAGCCATAGCTGCACCTGCCATAGCAGTGCTGGCAGTACAGGTACTATAAATATACCTCTGCTGTGTATCTGTGTCAGGGGATTTGTCAAAACCTGGCCACTGTGCACCAGATATTTTGTGGAAGGTACTGCCATCCTTGCGCTGCATCTTCTTCAGGAACTCCAGCTCAAATTTTACTTCGCTAAGAGCATCTGGCATGGCTTCTTCCTTTACTCCTTGAGGGAAGAACAACTGTCCCTGAAAGAATTTCGTTGGGGATGCCTCATAAGCCAGCATCATTTCACCTGCTGCAAGTGCTGCCGTGGTAGTGTATTTACCATAATCACCAGCATCATACCAGCCGCCAGATACATCTACCACATCACCTTTTTTGTTCAGCTTGTCTGTAAAATATACCTGAGCTTCCTTATCCTGAGCATGGCCGCTGGTAATTTTCAGGCCAGTTACCTCATCCTCCATAGGCGTATTAGTGCGGGACAAGGTATAGGAACGCCAATTTTGCAGAGCTGCTACACCGTAAACATTATCGCCAATTGCAAAATCAGCAGATTCCTGGTCGCCTACTACCAGCTTGTACCTGCCTGGCTGGTTAAAATCCGAAAAGTCCGCCTTGGCTACCTTATCACCTGACATGGCATCATTATTTTGAACGCCTATTTTTCCTTCATAGACTTTTTTGCCTGTTACTGCATCTACCAGGCAAAAGCTATTTTCCGCATTCGTTAATGAAACCATGGCTATCTTGGCATGATTGGTGAGGTAGCCAACCTGATCCACATGAATACCATCAGAAGCAGCTAACGCTGTTCCTGCATAACATCCCATAGGCAGTAACGCTCCAATAGTTGCTGCCAACATCATTTTTCCTATCCCCATAACCCCGAACTCCTTTTGTATGTAGTAATTATTCTTTTCTCTATATAGTTGTTCGAAAGTTATTCGCCCATCAATTTTCTAGCAAAAGCCAAAACACCTTTGCCATCCATACGGCCATACATACGCATTTCAATAGCATCTACTGGCTTGCCTGGAAGCTGTGCCTTAACCTTGCCTAAATTAAAGCTAACCTGTGGCCCTAAAAGAACTACATCAGCATCAGCGGCCTTGTTGCCAGCCTCAGCCATTGGATAGGCAGCAATCTCACAAGCATAGTTTTCAGCCTCTGCAGCAGCCTGCATTTTTTTTACCAGCATAGAGGTAGACATACCTGCGGAACAAAGTAAAACAATTTTTTTCATGACAATCTTCTCCTTTATTTTCATCTAAAATATGAAGCATTCTCTTTCGCTTTTCTGGTTTTATTTTAGCAATTATCTTCATCCAAAACAATATTTTCCAGCACAGCTGTAATAATGTTACAGTAAAAAAATATCCTCTTGAAACAATATTTCAATGTGTATTGACTCGCCAAGGAAGAATACTCATTATCGGATATTTTATAAAAATGCCCTTGATACTATCTAAATCATATCAAGGACATTCTACACACAGTAATTATTTAATTTGATTTGCGAGTCAAGGTGTGAATAACCTTGCTGCCAGCATTACGAATCTTACGAACCGGCGCCATACGAGTCTGGTATTTGGGCTTCATATCCTTTACCTCCCCAAAATCCCCACGGCGAAGCAAGGTTGTCTTGGTCTTTTCCGGCTTGAAATAACGACGGAAGCTGTTAAACAAAAGCTCTGGTGCCGCAGTCTGCTGACACAGGAAGGTATCTGCAGAAACATATCTCAGCTCAGGGAAAGCATGGAAGGTCATGTGCCCCTCTGGGAATACCACCATAACAGCAATATGGCCGTCTGGCATCTCCTGATTCATGGTATTCAGTATTTCAAGCTTAGTATCCTGCAGCAGCTCATTCACCTTGGACATAAGCTCCTGGGCACTGCCAAAACAGGAGGCCTTGCATTTGTACATATCTATGGTGAGATGACGGGCTAAAATTTTCAAATTGTCCACCTCTTCTTTTATAGTGCCTTTTTATTGTACTATATTTTCCCCTTTTCGTAAAGTCCTCCCACCACTCCTGCCAGATAAATATATTTGTTTTCCTCTACCTGATAGCTTACTAATTCTGATTTGCCGAATACATCAATTATTTATATGGCGATATGGGAGTACCTTGCTGAGCGTCGTGCCCATTAAGTCGGACAGAGCAAAAGTCGTTATGACCGCAGGCTGTATTTCGAGAACCTTCGACATAACGAATTATATTTACAACACTATAATGATGGAAAATTCGGTAAATCAAAAAAAATATTGTTATTTTAGCAGGAGATTGGAAAATATTGTCGAATAATAAATGTATAAATCCTTTGTAAGTTTATTTTTGCAAAGGATTTTTTGTTGTCTATAAATAAAATATTGGGAGGTGCAAAGACAAGAAATGGCTTATGGTATCACATTTTTTAGTATCAACTTGATTTGGATTTTCTAATTTGCGATAATATAGGAAAGGTGTTGTGATTATGGGACAAAAGGATATTACGCAGAAAAATTTTGAAGCGTATAATGATGTTTTTTCGGATATAGTTAATGGCACACTTTTTGATGGACGAGAGGTAATCAAGCCAGAAGCTCTTGTTGATGCAGTGGCTAAATCACAGTATAAAGCTGATGATAATGTAATACACGAACAGGAGCGGGATGTAGCTAAATATTGGACGGATAAGAATTGTTATATTCGTCTAGCCCTGCTGGGAGTTGAGAATCAACTGGCTATAGATATGGAAAAAACTATTAAGCATGCAGATAGTTTCTTGAAATTAATGTCTGTATTAACACAAGATGATAAATATGCTGAAATAAGTAGAGAGATTTCCCATGACGAGGAGGGATTCAATATGTGTGAAGTATTAGATAAGGCAGAAGCGCGTGGAAAAGCTATTGGCGAAGCACGGGGCAAAGCTATTGGCGCGTTAAATAACACTGTAGAAATTCTGCGGGTGATTATTGCTAAGAATAGCTGGTCTAAGGAACAGGCTATGGAGTTTATTGGCATACCTAAGAGTGAATTTGCCAAATATGCTGCTTTGTTGTAAGGTTGCAGAATATATTTTGTGAAAACATGACATTCAAAATCATATTGACAATAGCAGAAAGAGAGGCAACTCGGCAAATATTGTAAATGAAAGTCGTTATGTCAGTGGGTTCTCGAAATACAGCCTGCGGTCATAACGACTTTTGCTCTGTCCGACTTAATGGCCCTATCTGATGGTTTAGCCTTACGCATTAATACCGCTTGTCGCTGAGCCAATTCACATTGACCGTAATGGTAGAGAGTGCCACCGGGGCCACTTTTGCTACGCAAAAGCAAGAGTCTCCCGACGCAAAAGTGTCATGCCCCTCCGGCTGTTGCCGAATCATTCTGCCTTTACTGTACTTAATAGCCACATCAGAGATAGTACCCACGAAAACCCGCTCTCGCTCCTAGCTAAGCCTAGCGGATGCTA
>OBLI01001691.1_pt1 | contig 20749 bp, 21 predicted proteins | sample 1519701 | NCBI WGS metagenome assembly OBLI01 (sample SAMEA3663005, study PRJEB22513) | pig gut metagenome | biome: pig gut; feature: pig-associated habitat; material: faeces | place: France | collected 2012
GCAGCCGACCACGACACCGACGCAGCCGGGCACATCCGGCGGCGGCAAGGTGACGTACATCGACCCCAACGGCGACGCGAAGAAGGGCACGACGGAAGGAACGCCGGAGGAAACGCCCACCGCGGCCGCGACGGAGACGCCGCGGACGTATCTGGACGATCTCAAGGACCAGTACCAGAAGATGTACGACGACGCGGTGAAGGCCAACAACGACGCGGCGAAGGCCGCCGCGGAGCGCTCTCTCGCACAGGTTGAACAGGGCATCGGCGAGCTGGGCGAACAGTACGGCAACATCAACAAGCAACTATACCGAGACTACATGGAATCCCTGCGCGTGCTGCCGCAGGAACTGGCCGCGAGAGGCTACAGCGGCGGCATGAGCGAGTCTGCCAGGCTGGGGCTGGACACGGCCTACGGCGAGAGACTGAACGAAAACGAGGCCGCCCGTATTGCTGCAATCGCGCAGCTGCGCCAGCAGGGGGCGGACGCCGAGTATCAGGCAAATGCCGCGCGGGATCAGGCGAACGCGCAGGCACAGCAGAATCTCTATGCGAACATGGTCAATCTCCTCCTTCAGCAGCAGCAGGACGCCGCCACGAAGGCGCAGAACATGGCGCAGTACGGAGACTTCTCGGGATATCTCGATCTCGGCTACACGCAGAGCGAGATCGACCAGATGCAGAAGGCGTGGATCGCGGCGAATCCGGAGCTTGCGAAGGTGCTCGGCTATGTTAAAACGCCGGAGCCGGTACCGGTATACAGCTCTTACAGCGGCGGCGGGAAAAACAACACGCCGAGCGCTGAGCAGAAGGCGAACGGAAGAGATCTTCTGAGCGAAGCGATACAGCTGAAAAATGGCGGGACACCGTACAGCCAGATCGCCAAGGCACTCGACGAGGAAGCTGCCGCGGGAACGATCACGACGGCACAGGCGGAGGCGGCAAAGCGAGCGGCGATAAGCAGCGGGCTGGACAACGCCTATGCGTCGATGAAGAAAAACACAACGCAAAAAGGCCCCGTCTCCGGAGGGAGACCGATCACTGAGGGCGACTTTTACAGCCAAATTCTCGGAGGTAGAAAATGAGCCTTACGGAAAGAATCTACGGAAAAGAGACAGCCGGAAAACCGGCTGTCTCTTCGGACACTCAGAAGAACCTGTATACTATGGCGGCGAATAAAAAGCCGTCGCTCGCAAACCGCATTGCGCAGAACGGCGGGCAGCCGACGCTCTACGCTGACGCCGCAGCAAAGCAGAAGCCTTCGCTTGCAAGCCGCATCGAGGCCAACGGCGGGACACCATACGCCGACGCGGCGGCGCAGATGAAGAGCGGGAATGCGGCGAAGGGCACGAGCGTCGTTTTCAACAGCGTGTACGGAAAGGCGGATGACCGGGCGAGCTCGGTCAGCTCCGGAAAGTATGCCGATATTCTCAAAGCGAGCGACTATACCGAGCTTTCCAAGAGCGGCGAGAGCAAGAGGAAGCTCTTCGGCGACGCCCGGTATGATTACATCAACAACATCGGGAACTTCCGCGCGCAGTCCGACGTGCAGCAGGCGCAGGGACGCGGGCAGGACTACGGGAAATACGCCTTCATGACCGATGATGAGATCGGCGTATACAACTACCTATACGCTACGCAGGGGAAAAAAGCGGCGAATGCCTATCTGAGCGATCTTGAGCCGGAGCTGGATAAACAGTGGTACAGCGGCACGAACCGGGCGACGACGGAGGCGCTCGGAAAGAACGCGGCGACGCGGACGCTGGCAAGCGCCATGACCGTTGCGGCGCAGCCTACCCGGACGATCACAAGCATGATCGCCATGGCGGACGATGCGGTGCGCACGGCGAAGGGGCAGGAGATCAACCCATATTCCAAGTGGCGGCAGGCGAGCAACATCACGCAGGATCTCCGCGCCGACACCTCGCAGCATATCGAGGAAACGAATCCGGGGATGGGCGGCAAGGTTGGGAGCTTCGTATATAACACCGCGATGAGCGCCGCGGACAGCGCGATGAACGCGCTTGTCGCCAAGGGCATCGGCGAGGCGGTGGGGCTTACCGGCGACACGCTGATGAAGGCGACGAACATTCTCGGCTCGGCGCTGATGAGCTCGGAGGCGGCTTCCCTGTCCATCGCCGAGAGCAAGGAAAAGGGATACTCCAACGCCGGAGCGCTGGCGCTCGGTCTGACGCGCGGCGCGATAGAATACGCCTCGGAGGCGGTCGGCGGAGAATGGGTCATCCGAAAGATCAAGGCAAATCCGCTGAGCTTTGTAAAGAGCATGGCGCTCACGATGATCCCTGAGGGCATGGAGGAGGTCATGTCGGACGCGGCAAACGGCGTGGTAAACCTTGCGATCGACGCGGCGTTCGGCACGGAAGAGAGCGGGATCCCGAAAATGCTCGAATACTACCGGACCAACGGCACGGATTGGCAGAAGAAGCACGCGGAGCTTGCGACCGTGCTTGCCGTTCTCGGACAGGAGGGGCTTTCGTTCCTCGGCGGCGCGCTGGCAACACTGGGGTCGAGCAGCGTGCAGTACGGTACGAACCGCGCGAACATCAACCAGACAGCCGAGCGGCTGGACACCACGCCGAAGAACGTTGTGCAGATGATGCAGGACGCGCAGACGGAAAACCCCGGCGTTATATACGCACTGGCCGAGCTGACCGACGCGGAGAACGCCGACGATCTCCGGCAGAAGATCGGAACGAAGGAAGATATGAAGCGCGCGGCTGAGTATCTGACGCAGCAGATGGAGGCAGGATGGCGTTTCGGCACGCAGGAAGGTGTTTATACTGCCGGGGCGCAAAACGCGCCTGTGGGCGCGCAGAGGGCGCAGAACGAAGGAATCAGCACGACGCCAGCGGCGGCGATCAACATTCAGGAGGGAATGAACAATGGACAGAGTACTTATCACCGGGAAGAAAGCGGGGCTGCTTATGTCGGTTCCCGCGGACAAGCTGCGGAAGGCACCGAAGGAGGGCTACAAGCTCTCACCGGAGGCAGAACGGAAGTTCAACGAGGCGTGGGAGCGGACGCGCAAGCGGATCTACGGCAAGTAACTCCGGCACAGCTCGGCATTCGGGACGGCGGCACGGAGGCCGTGACCGTCGTGGATGCGCAGAGGCTCGGCGGCGAGGCGAAGAGCGCCTACGACGCCGTACTGGAGAACGGGCTTGAGCCAGTAGCGGTGCGCGGGGCGATCCAGGTAGGCGACGGCTACGCAAACGCTTATACTGAGAGCGGGAGGGTGTTCTTCCGCGTGGACGCTGTGGACAGCAGAGGCAACGCCATCAGCCCGGAGATGCTGGTGCAGCACGAGATGTTCCACAACTATGCATCCGAGGAAGTTATCCGCGCGACGGACGAAAAGATCCGCGAAAACATGACCAACGAGGAATACGTCGCCATGCGGGAAGCGTATAAAGCGGACTATGCAATGGTCTATGACTTCGCAAATATGAGCGTGGACGAGATCGAGCGGCTGCTCACCGAGGAGATCGCGGCGGACGCTTACGCGGGGCTGAACTGGTTCTCCGGCGACGCGCCGGTGCAGGAGGCCGTGCGCGCCGAGACAGAAAGAAACGCCCCGGCCCGGAGGGCAGAGGCGCAGCAGGAGACGACGGGACCGCCGGAAGGCAGGGGCACGATCGTGGTTCTGCCGGACGGAAAGAAGTACGTGCAGGCTGACCGGCAGGTGATTTTCGGGAACGACCCGGACGGCTGGGCCGGCCAGATCGAGGGATACATCAACCGGAAGATCCGCAACGGCGAGGACGTGATCCTCACGACGGATTCCGGGGACGTGCTGAAGATCACGGGGGACACCGCCGGGAAAGCAAGCTTCCGGAACTATGTCCGCGACGAAAACGGCGCCATGCGAAGAATGACGGACGCCGAATACGAAGCCAAGCTGAACGCAGAGGCTCATATTGACGAGCTGGCGCAGATTTCGGAAAGAATAAATAAAAAACCGCGAACAGATGAAACTGCAAGAAACGGTCAACCGATTCACGGAGAGCTTGCGAGAAACGGATGGATTTACAGAAAAGCGGAGTTTCGAGACTTTGATGGACAACGATACAGGGTGACAATTTCAACCGCTGACGGAAACAACGGAGTGGTCGTATATAACGTGGGGAAAATGCAAAGAAGAGGCTCCCCCGCCATAAAGTATGGCTCTTCCGATTCCGTTACCGAAACCGGCGCTCAACAGGGGAAATCCTCTTCTACGGTTACTATACGCGCCGAAGAGGGAAAAAGTCAAGAAAAATCTTCCGGGCGAGCAAGCGTTGCCGGGATGAACGCCCGGACGGCGGACAGAGCCGCCTTACGCCGCGCAGAAGCGATGGAAAAGAGCGGGACGGACAACGAGACCATCCGGCAGAAAACGGGCTGGTATCGCGGCATGGACGGCCAGTGGCGGTTTGAGATCGACGATTCCGGCGCGGCATTCAGCCGGAGCGGCGAGGCGCAGTACAGCGCCGACAATGCGGACTACGCGCGCTATACGCAGCTGATGAACCGGATGCTCACGGGAGAACTCACCGAGGCGGAGCACGCCGAACTGCTGGGGCTAGACAAGAAGAACGGAGGCACGAAAAAAGAGCTGGCGCGCCGCATTGACGAAGGGAACGCGACGCTGCGGGACATCATGCAGCACAACGCCCTTTTTGAGGCGTACCCAGAGATCGCGGAAACCAAGGTGAAATTTGCCGATATGCCGAGCGGGACGGCGGGCAGCTACAACCGCGAGACGAACACGATCACGCTCGACACAAAGCTCAAATACGACGCGAACGAGGCGCTCGACGCACTCATGCATGAGGTGCAGCACCGGGTGCAGGCGGCGGAAGGGTTTACGAGCGGGACGAACCCGGGATACTGGAACCGGGCGGAGACCTACGAGAAAGCGGCGGAAAAGTACCGCGACAACCGCGCGAGGCTTCTCAACGGCCTGAGCGCCGAAGATCGGGCTATATACAATGAGTACCGCAGTATCGACCGCGAGATGGGAGCAATGCTCGACGGCTCCATGCTCTACGACGAAAGCCGTATGGATGCGCTGGAAAAGCGCTCGGACGAGCTGTACAGGGAGCTTTATGGCAAGGAATGGTTCGGAAAGCTGAACCGGTACGACCGCATTCTCGGCGACGCGGGCGAGGCGGTGAACGCGTTCTACTGGAATACCGCCGGGGAGATCGAGGCGAGAGACACCGCCGCCCGCCGCCGGATGAGCGCCGAAGAGCGAAAAAATACGCCGCCCAATCTGGGCGACGCGGATACCGTGTTTGCGGATTCTGATTCTGTGAAGTATATGAGCGCGGAGGACGCTGTGTATGACGCCGAGACAGCGGGGATAAAGGAACAGCTGATACAGAGTCAGGAAAAGCTTAGAAAGATGGAAGTGGTATCGAAAAAAACCGTGCCGGAAAACTTGCGAAGCAAGCCGCAGGCTGCGGAATGGGCGATTAACGAGCTGAAAGGAAAGCCGGACTACGTTGACAGGAAAGGCGTTGGTCAGGTTGACGTAAGCCAAAAAGCGATAAGAAACGCCGTAAAATATGCGGATACTCCCGCTGAAAAGGCGGCTCTCGTTGCTGCGCCAGACGTAATCAAAAGAGGAATTGAGATAGGAGGACACGACAACCACAAAAGCAGAGGGAAAAGCACGATGACTATTGCTGCGCCGGTCGAGCTGAATGGCCAGCGTGGAAACATGGCGGTCGTAATAAATCTACGCGGCAATAAGTACTATGCCCATAGGATTTTGACGCCGGATGGAGCCGTCTTCAAATTTGAGCATGGGAAAGAATTAAAAATAGATACGGGACGAGAATCGCAAAGGGGAGTGACCGTTTCCGGCTCTCTTGCCAATGCCACAAGTTCCGTATCTGATAACACTATACGCTCCACCGAGGGGAATAGTCAAGAAAAATCTTCCGGCAAAGCGAGTGCGGAGGTATCCGGGATCAACAACCGCACGGCAGCGGAGCTCCGGCGCGAGTATGAGCGGCGGATGCAAGAGTACCAGAAGGCGACGCAGCGGGACGATCAAAGCTTCCCGTATATCGCCGAGATGAAGTGGATCCAGGCGGCGGAGAGACGGCTCGCGGAGCTGGGCGACGGAAAGCACAGGCGCAGGACGGTAGGAAGCACAAAGCGTGACATTATGCAGCTGTTCAGCACGGACCGGGCGAACCGCACGGACGTGGAGCGGGTGCTCAACCGGAACATCGGCGAGATGATGGCGCAGGGCGAGATCCGAGGCGACGCGCTGGACACGCTTGTCAACGAGCTGCTGCAGACCGGAAGCGTTGTGTCGTCCTCGAAAAACAGCCCGTGGATCGATAAGACATATGAGAGCATCCGGAGCGATCTGAAGGGCGGAAAGCTCTATGTATCGAAGGATATGTGGCGCGATTTCAGCAAAGACGAGGCGCGGGAGCTGCGCGAGCGGGCAAAGTCGGCAGAGATCACGCTTTCCGATAACCGGAGATACACGCCGCCGGATGTGCGGAATATGGAGCTTGCCGAGAAATACGGCGAGGCGCTTTTCCCGACGGACATTTCCGCACCGGATATGCTGCGAAACATCATCTACTGCGCCGAGCAGGGAGCGAATGAGAAGCAGACGCTCGCCGACCGACTGTGGGACGAAGCGCGGCAGGAAGGACTCGGCGCGGCACGGGAGGAAGCCTATTCGAGAATGGTGAACGATCTCCGCGACAAAACGGAGGTCATCCTCCGCGAATTTGCCGAGGACAATCACCTGAAGCTGAAGGAACAGACGAAGGCCGAGGCGAAGAGCGTATCATACTTCGACACGAAAAAGGCGCCGGTAAAAGAGTACAGCAGGAGAAAAGGCGACTACCGCCCGATCAACAGTCTCGGCGAATATACCCGCGAGATCGTAGAGATGGAAAGCGCTCTTGAAACGAAAGATGCCTACATCATCGAGCAGGGTGAAAACCGATTCCGCGTAAAGATCGAGGAAGATTCCGGACGGTTCTATGCCGCTGTGTACCGGAACGGCGAAATGGTCGCCAGCTCGTCCGCCGCAAGTCGTGGAAGACTGCCGCACTGGGCGGCAACCGAGATCCGGAAGAACATCGGCGAGCAGATCAGCTTCTCCCCAGCGCTGGAAAACAGGGGCGAGAGCTACAACGCCGATCTCAAGGCCGCCGAGGAGGCCGGGTATCCGGTGTTCGAGAAGAAGAACGGCGAGAAGGTACAGACCGTGCCGTTCTGGACGTGGGTACGGAACAAAGAGCGCGGGAACTACGGTATCGTGATAGCGCAGACCAATAAAACGGACTCCGATGGAAACCGGATCGTAGAAGTCTATTACTACAACAAGCAGAAGGACACAGGAAAGGTCGTGGGAGAAAGCGCAGAAACGGTGTACGCCGTGGATGGCAAATACTCCGATCCGAACGAGGTGGAAAAGTCCGCCGCCCGGATGAAGGACGAAGAGTCCGAGGCGATGCGCGCCGAGGAGCGCGAGGCGCTGTGGAGAGAGACGCAGAAGGGCTCGCCGTTTGAAGCGCAGCCGAACGCCACGACGGACACCAGAGAGCGGGTCACGAAAGCGACGTCGGCGGGCGTGCAGCGGCTCTTCCAGCAACTCATTTCCAAGGGGAAAACCGAGGTATCCACACAGGTAGAGAGCGGGATCCGGACGTACACCGCGAAGATGAACACGAACGGCGTGGAGTACTGGGTCGATATCTCTGACGGCCGGCAGGATGTGCAGCGGTTCCGGGAATTTGAAAAGGAAAAGGCTGCGCAGCTCGCCGCGGAGTGGATGGACAAGGAGGCCAACCGCGCGTACACCGCCGCGAACGAGAAGCGAGCCGAGGCGAGACGGGCGGAGCTAAGCGCGGAGGAGAACGCGAAGATAGCCGAGTTGTTCGGAAATACCGAAGAACTCAAGACGGCGGAAACGCCGGAGGACGCGCCGAGCCCCGGCGAAACGGCGGAGAGCCGTGTCACGGACGAGATCGTAAAGGCGGAAAAGAGCTTCCGCGAAAGTCTTGCAGACGTCACGCACGGAGCTATGCGTATGTTCGTAAACGCCGGGGAGACGGTGCGCCGGATCTCCAAGCAGACGAAGAACAAGAGCCTGGAGGGGTACTACTTCAACGCCGGGGCGTACTCCCAGCGGGCGGGAAACTGGATCGCCAAGGGCGGCGCGCGCACCGACATCAGCGGGCACAAGACCGGCGAAAGCCTTATGGACATTCTCGGGGATATCATGAAAACCCCGGAAAAGTACAAGGACTTCCAGCTGATGCTCCTGCACCGGAACAACGTGGACCGCATGCGGTACGACAACAAAGAAGAGGTCCAGAATCTCACGAAGTGCGTGACGACGATCGAAGATCTCTACCCGAAGCTGCGCGGGCTGGACAACGACTATCTATTCCAAACCGCCGTTCCGGGAGACAAGCGGGATATGCTTTCGAGAGAATGGAAAGAGACGGTGCTCGATGAGCTTCTCAACGGCGAGATGCCGGAGATCGCGGACATATCCGAGGCGGCGCAGATGCTCATATTCACGCGGCAGAAAATCAGCGAGGCGAAAAAGAACGGGCTGAAACCGGTGTTCGGATACGAGGTCACGGCCTACGATAGCCAGTTGGAAGCCGAACGTCTGCTGAAAGCCAACCCGGAGTTTGACGCTCTCGCAAAGAGGGTGTATGCCTATTTCGACGATCTTCTGCAGTACCGCATCGACGCCGGACTCGACACACAGAAGCATGTGGACGCGATGAAGAAGCGATACCCGAACTATGTGCCGACGATGCGCGTGGAGGGCACCGAGGGAAAGGCGGCACGGAGGGCGCGGAGAAACGGCGGCATCGTCGTATCGAACGCCATCGGACGGGCCGTGGGCGGAGACGCCGTCATCATGCCGCTGCACACGGCGATGAGCCGAAAGACGGTGGCGGTGATGAAAAACGCCGGTCTCAACCAATTCGGTGAGCAGCTTGTGCAGTCGTGGAACCAGGACAAAAGCATTCCGGGCGTGAACAAGGTGGAGATGGTGGACTATTCCTCGACCGATCAGTATGTGGACAGCGAAGAGCTGTATGTGCCTGTCACAAACAATGTGTTTTCCGTTCTGCGCGGGAATGACCGGTACAACATCACGATGGACGAGGGACTGGCGCAGGCGATGAATGCATTTCAGCCGGACAAATACGCCAATTCCGACGTTGCGAAGCTGCTGAAGAAGGGCAACGACCTGTTCAAGGCGCTTTGTACCGGATATAACCCGATCTTCATGGTGCGAAACCTTGTGCGAGACGCGCAGGACGCGGCGTTCTACTCTACGGACTCGGCAACATGGGCGAAAATGTTCCCGTCGGCGTGGAAGCAGATCGTGACAAACGGAGAGATCTGGCAGCAGTACAAGGCGCTGGGCGGATCCTATGCCTCCATGCTGGACTATACGACCGGCATGGTGAAGGAGCCGAAGAACGCGCTGGGCAAAGCTGCGGCACGGTATGAGAGCCTTGGACAGGCCATCGAAGCGGCGCCACGTCTTGCGGAGTTTATGACCATCCTTGCCAACAAGGGCGGGAGCAAGACGGCGGACGGAGTGAAAACCGGACAGTTCACGCAGAGCGACCTCATGGAGGCGATGCTCGGCGCGGCGGACATCACAACGAACTTTGCCCGAGGCGGTACGGTGACAAAGATGCTGAACAAGTACCTTGTGCCGTTTCTCAATCCGTCCGTGCAGGGCGCGGACAAGTTTGTCCGGAACATTACCGACCGGAAGGGCTTCAAGGCGTGGGCGTCTCTTGCGATCAAGGCGGCGGCGCTCGGAATTCTGCCGGAGCTGCTCAACGGGCTGCTGTACCGCGACGATGACGAGTGGGACGACATCCCCGACCAGACGAAATCGAACTACTACCTTTTCAAGCTCGGCGACGGCTACTGGATGAAAATCCCGAGGGGCCGAGCGCTGGCGGTGTTCTCGGCCGGAGCGACGTATGCGCAGGAAAAGGCAAAGGGGAACGACCCGAAGTTATCCGACGTGATAGAGGTCGTGAAGAGCAACGTCGCGCCGACGGACATTTTCAACCAGAACATCGCCACCGCATGGACGCAGACAAAGCTCTTCAATCCAGACAACCCCGGCACGACGTGGTACGGCGGGAACATCGAGAGCGACCGTCTGCAAAACTACCGGCCGGGCGAGCGGTACGACGAGAAAACGGACGAGATCTCCAAATGGATCGGAAAAACGTTCAACCTTTCGCCGAAGAAGATCAACTATCTGCTGGACCAGTACTCCGGCGTGGTCGGCGATCTTCTGCTGCCGTGGTTCACGCCGTCCACGACGGCGAGCTCCCCGGCGCTGGCGCCGCTCAAGCAGGCGTTTATGCTCGACAGCACGAGCACCAACAAGACCACCGGGCAGTACTATGATCTTCTTGACGATCTCAAGTACGACGCGAACGACGGCGACATCGGAGCTGGCATCACGCGGAAATACGTTTCTCATGCCGGCGACGAGGTGAACGACTACTATCAGCAGATCCGCGCGATACAGAGCGACGAGAACCTGACCAAGGCAGAAAAGAACCGACTTGTCCGGGCGCTGAAATCGCAGCTCATCGAGCGGCAGAAGGAGATTATCGCGCAGGCCGAGCCGTACCGCGAGGCGGTGAGCGACTATCTCAAGACGCACCCGGAGCTCTCGACAGACAACGACGCGGCCATCGCCGAGTACGCCGAGCTGTACGGCATCACCGAGGACCAGGCGGAGAGCCGAATGGACGCCATCGTTTACCGCGAAGCAAACCGCGAGGTATTCGGCGCGGAGTATGCGCTGCGCACCTACAACGCGGACGTCTACGACAAGGCCCGCGCCGCGTATGCCAAGGGCGTTTCCTACGAGACGTACTACGACTACTACTTTGCCACAAAGGAGATGCACGCCGACAAGGACGAGAACGGCAAGAGCATTTCCGGATCGAAGAAGGCAAAAGTTGTTGAGTACATCAACAGCCTGGACATTCCGCCGGAGCAGAAGGACGCCCTTTATGTTGCCGCCGGGTACACAGCGAAGAGCGCGAGAAATCAGAAGTGGAACGGAGGTTCGGGCGGCTCCGGAGGACGGCGCGGGAGCGGGAAGAAAACGACGCTCAAGGCGCCGGATGCGCCGAAAGCAGCGAAGATCACCATCCACGGAGCGGGCGCGGGAGGCGGCACGGCATCGGCCGGAACGGTAAGCGCGCCGAAGGCTTCCGTAAAAGTGGCAGATATAGCCGAGGCGGCGGACTTGGTGAAGCTCCGTGAGGCGGCAAAGAAAGCCACGCGGACGGCCATCAAGGCAGGAAACCGGACGATCTACATTGAGGACGGGAGTCCGCTGGACTACTTCCTAAAGACCGGCAAGCTGCCGAGCACGAAATAAACGCCGTGAGAGAACGGGAGATAAAGAGGTTCGTACAATACGGTAAACTGTTGGGAATTTGTTGGTAACCGACACGGAATACAGCAAAACAGAAAGAAACGGGAGAACCGAAAAGCATTGAAAAATCAAGACTATTTCGCGCGGTGTTGTGCAAAACTTTCTACCGAACAGAATTCACACGCATGAGGTCGATGGTTCGAGCCCATTCGTCTCCACCAAAAAAAGCCTGTAATCTCAAGGATTACGGGCTTTTTTCTTTTTCGCCTTTTTCACTTTTGCTGGGAATTTGTTGGTAACTAACAGCCTTATTCACTGCCGCAGAGAGCGTTTCGGGGGAGAATTTGGTATAGTATTTCAAGGTCGTATCATAATCGGCGTGACCAACGACGGTTTGCAGGATCTCCGGGCGTGTTCCGGCTTCGACGTTTGCGGAAATAAAAGTTTTTCTTGATGTGTGCGGTACTTTGCGCTCAATTCCGAGAGAATCGAGCAAGGGGTAATAGTCTCTCTTGCGGAAGTTGCTCACATCGTGAGAGCCGGAATAGCCGTCGATCAGGCGCGTACCGCCGGTATCAAGAGCACGCTGCCGGATGCGTGTGTAGCGCGGAAGGATAATGTCAGGGATCGGGATGCTGCGATCGCGGCCGGCCTCCGACTTGCTGCCCCACAGGATCCATTTATCGTGGCAGCATTCCAGCGGGACGGTGAACAATTCGTTGATGCGTGCTCCGGTATACATGAGCAGAAGGATAATGTCCGCTGTATCGCTCTGCGCGGCGGCGAGCTTTTCCAGATCTTCCGGCGTAAATGTAACGACGGGCTTCTTCTTTTCCGCCGGCAGAACGATAAACTGCGCGTAGTTCACTTGGAGAATCTCCTCCCGGATCCCCCATTTGGAAATCTGGCTGGCAAGCTGCTTCACCTTGTCGCAGGTGCTCCGACTTTTCCCGCGCATTGCATCTATCACGCGCTGCCAGTCCTCGGCGCGGATATCACGCAGCTTTGATTCATATAGCGGAGAAAGGTGTTTCCAGGCGGAACGATAGCCCTCTTGTCCTTTGTCGCCAAGCGTCCGGAATTTCTCGGCTTCCCAGAGATCGTGCGCTTGCGCGAGAGTGTAATTGTATCTCTTCGACAGAGGGGTTCGCACAAGAAGGGACAGGGCCTCGTCGGCCTCTTTCGCGGTCGCGTAGTATCCGACGGTTTGCCCGTCCTTCTGCGCCACCCATGGGCGGGATCTCTTCCCCTGCAGCTTCCATACCGAACCAAAGCCGTCGGCGCGTTTGCGCCGGCGCTTCTTTGTTTTTACCTGCTTCTTTCCGCACCAGTTGCAGTACAGCGAGTTCTCCGGGATCTCGCGGGAGCAGCTACAGCACTTCATTCTTTCTCTCCTTTGCGCCGCTTATGGCGGCGGCAGACGCGGACAATAAGAAGGACGACCATCACCGCGGCGATCACGGCACAGGCCATGGAGAACACCGCGCCGAAGCTCCACCGCCCGCGGAAGAAGCCGACCTCTGTGCAGCGCAGGTCCATTGTGACGCACCAGATGACAAGGACGAGGAAGAACGAACCGAGCATCAGGATGACGGTGCGGAGATATTCGATATCCCGAACGGAGGACTCGTACCGCGCCTTCCAGTGCGCAGCGTCACGCCGGGCAAGCTCCGCTTCCGAGCAACCGCTCGGGGAGAGAATGCCGAACGTCTCGTCGAGCGAGACGTGCAGTTCGCGGGAAATGCGAACGACGGTGTCAATGCTGGGGTTCGTGGATTTTGAAGAAAATGCGTATTCCACGGTGCTCGGCGAAAGATCGGCGGCCTCGGCAATGTCCGGGAAGGTGCGTGTGCCCTTGGCCTCTCGCCAGCGGTTTTTCAGCGCGTCCATTTCGGTCATGTTCTCCGTCCTTTCATTATTTTCGGGGTGATCCGGGATATATTCGGGTCAAAAAAAGCTGAACTCCGGCTCGCCCGCAAAGCGTTCGGTTTCGGAATTCGCGCCGGTCTGTTACGATGAGTCACGGCAGGGCGAGCGGGACGCCATGCGGAAGACGCACGGGGCGGGTCTGCGGCGCGGCAACCCCGGGCGTCTGCCTACACTATAGCACCGTTTCACACCCTGCGGCGCGGAAAATGCGCAAGTTTGTTGGAATATACAAGAGAATGACCGAAAAAAGCAACAAAATGACAAGGGAGGAAGAAATGGAAGAGCGGGAAAAGATCATAGCGGAGATCACGGAGCTGCTGAAGGATGCGGACGAGGAGGCGCTGCGGTTTATCCGGAGCTTTCTGAAAGCGGCATAGCTGGCAAAAAGGACCCCGTCGGAAATTCCGACGGGGTCCTTTTTCGTCAAAGCAGCTCGCGCCAGTTCGGAGGGAAGCCGATAAAATGCAAAATGACGACATCGGCATATTCATCCATGAGAGCTTCAAGGTTTGTCTTTACCACGCCCCAGCGATCATCACTTTGAAATGCGCGCTTCATCGCCAAGAGAACGGGGAACAGCCGGCTGATCCTCCCCGAACGGTACATGCGATATTCACGATATAACGCGGGGGATTGTTTAAGCGGCATGTTGTAAATACGCCCGTAATGCGCGCAGATGTTCCGGATCTCCACAAAGGACAGTATCCAACTGCTGAGATACTCGGGGCTCGTGCTATAAAGCGAAGCGATGGCCTTACGGTCTTCCGGCTTCATTATGGCATAAATGGACGAAAGGTTACCAAATGTGAAGAGCTCAACAGCCACCCATGCAGGAAAGCGACCATCATATTTATCCATATGATGACGGACAAAGGGCGCGTTTCTCTGACGACTGCACTCTTGCTTGAAGTCGGCCATAAGTTTCTCGTGAACAGTCTTTCCGTTCCCGGTCGCTTTGTCGTTGAAGTTCTCGGCGTTCATGTATCCGTCTGCGCCATAAGTAAGCGCGAGATGGTTGGATATCTGTGCGCGAAGCTGTATTTCCAGCATTTCAATTGCAGGGAAAAGGATGCTGCGCAGCTTGCTGTCAAATACATAAAGCCGATGAATGTGCTCTATGGTTATGCCGTCACGATATCTTTCTTTGTCGTCGGGCTGGGTAAGGCCGAGCCCGTAGGCGCTAAGACGATAGTAATTTACACGACGGAGTATATCTATAGCAGCCTGATCGTCGGCGATACAAAGATTGTGATCGTCTTTTAACCGGGAAAGCTGCTCGGCGTAAGTGCGCGGCCTTTTCAACGCTACCATGCGGAAGCCTCCGAGGTATAAAAAGTCCCACCGTGGTCCGCAGTACGTTTCCGCCTTATGCGTGGTGGGCTCTGTCAATAACAATATACGCGGCGCGATGCAAAAAGTGATTAACAAATTGTGAATAAAATGTGAATAAGTGGGTAATCTGCGGCAGAAAGCGGCAATATGCGGAGTTCGGCGGCGATTCTGCACTTAGCTGTACTGAAACCGAAAAAGAGAGCGGGGAGTTATTCCCTGCTCTCTTTTTCGTATGCGATGGAATTATAGATGTTCTCAAGGATCTGCCATTCGGGGGAATCGGGCTCAAAGCGCAGGAGCGACGTGATGAGGCGGGAGCGGAAGGATTCCGGCCGGTCGGACAGGAGCTTACGGACAAGCTCGCCGAGCTCCTCGGCACGGGGCTTTACCTCGAGCATCTCGCCGGTGCCATCGCGGAGCCAGGCTTCCCGCACATTGAATTCGCGGCAGATCAGCGAGATCACCGCGTCGGACGGGTCGGTGGCGTCGATGTCATATTTGGAGACGGCGCCGCGCGTGATGCCGAGCCGGTCGGCGAATGCCTGCTGTGTGAGGCCGAGGGATTTGCGGAGTTCACTTGTTCTGGATGCTATGGACATAGGCAGCACCTCCTTTCAAGAGGCACTTTAACAGGCAATTCGCAAAAAGTCAAGAAAAAATGCAACTCAGGAGCAAAAAGGGCTTGACAAATGCTAACAGAGAGCTTATGATTGCGACATAGAAGCAAAGCAATGCAACGGAAAGGAGGGGAAACACCGTGAAAACAATTCAAAAGCTCGCCCGGCTGCTGGCACAGACGGACGAGCGGGAATTAACCTTTCGATTCGAGAGAGCCGAGGGCGAGACCGAGCTTTTTGCGAAGGTCGCGGGACTTGGAAAGGGCCGAGGTCAGCTCCGAGAGCTCGGACGGATCCTCTGTTTCACTGATAACTGAACGAAGGGATTTAATGTAGTTGTCAACGAGACCGTGCAGAAATTTGACTTCCGCGTAAGAGAATTTTGTATCCAAATGAATCACCTCCTTTTCAATCACTATACCAGAAAAGGCGGGGAAAGCGCAACACAAAGCAATGCAACGGAAGGGAGGTGAGCGGGTGAACAAGATGAAGATCACCATTGAGATCGGAGGCACGAAGCGGGAGGTTTACTGTTTCCAGCGGGAAGAGGATTTCCTCACGGTTCTTTCGGTAAGAAAGTGTACGGGTTATTCTCCTTTAACTTACAGATGCACACTTGCAACGGTTCTCCATCTTTGGTGGCAGGGAATGCTTGAGAAAATCGGAATTTCAGATCGCTGAACATTTCGTCCGTGGTGACGATGAAGCCGTCGGAGAACACGGGGATCGTATCAGCTGTGAGACCTTCGGCAAAGAATGAGACGAACTCGTCCAGCGTGACGGGGGAGGAGAAGTGGAAGTACGCCATGGTTTTCAGCGGGATTTTGGACATGGAAAAACCCTCCTTTTTCTGAGTAAGACCAGTATACCAGAAGCGGCGGGAGGATAGCAACACAAGGCAATGCGCCGGCGGCGCGATGAAAAATGCCACGGAAAAGGGAGACCGGGGTGCGGCCTCCCTCCGGGAATCAGGCGACCTTCGAGACAAGGAAAGAAAACTCGTCTTCAGACACGCCGAGAATCGAAAGAGCTTTCCTGCGAACAGAACGGCTCATTCGCTCGGTTCCGCGGTACAGACGGCAAAGCGTCTGAAAGGAGACACCGAGACGGCGGGCAAAGACGGCGTTATCCTGCTTGTTCAGGAAGAACAGCACGAGACCATCTTTTTCCGGGTGCGGCAATGTACCACCACCTTTCATCTCCGAGATGGAGATACAAAGCAGCACACAGCCGTGGCATTTTTCATCGTACCGCAGGAGCGGGAAAAGCGCAACACAAAGCGATGCAACGAGCCGCCCCTCGCGGGGGCGGAGAGAGGGGGGACAAGAGTGAATAAGGACTACATGACAAGCTGCTGGGTGCGCGTGAGCGCGGACGCGGAAAAAGGATGTTCTCATCCGGACAGCCGAAAATACCGGTCGGCGCTTTATGCCGACAACATGACGGAAGCGCAGGCGGCCCGCTTCGTAGAGCTCTGCATCCGGATCGCGCCGATGCTGTCGCTGATCGCGCAGCTGTTTCCGAAGAAGGATTTGAAAACATTCAATCCGAAGTACGTTTCGTGCGACAACGGACACGGGCAATAAAATGCCCGCGTCCGCGGCAAGCGGGAAGAAAGGCTACGGACGGAGAACGTGATGCCCCGGCGCGGTGAACTCTTCGAGATTCTTGACAAGAAAATCGTAGGTATCACGATCCTCTTCCAACTTTTTCAATGCTTCGGTGAGTATTTCTTCCGGGATATCCTCTTTCCCCTCAATCCACGCGGCAAGCTGCTGGGTAGAGCAGCCGGCGTCCTTGAGGAAGCTCTCAAACGCGGAAGTGTCGGGAGAGGTGGCACGGAAGAATTGAAGCACGATGCCTTTCTTTTCCTGCTCGGTCACGGTATCACCTCCTTTCGGCGGGAATACCGGGAACAGAATATCAGATTTCAAGATAGGAGGCAATGTGAATGAAGGTACCGAACGGCGTTACATATGACAAGATCGCCGACGGCTGCGACGGCATGGCGGGCAAGCTGACGGATACCGAGCGGGGAATGCCGCTGTGGATGCTTATGAACCCGGAGATAGAGGAGCTGAAGCGGCGCACGGACGCGCTGGAGAAGCGCGCGGGGGCGCTGGAGAAGGAGATCGTCCTTCTCGTATGGGCAATAGCGGCAGCGGCCGCGGCGGTGGCGGCGGTGCTGCTGGTGTGCATGTAAGGAGGTGAGAACATGAGCGAAAAGGAAAAGGCGCTGGCCGAGAAGGTGTGCGCGCTGCCGCCGGAGCTGCAGGAGAAGTTTGTGCAGCAGATCGACGGCGCGGCTCTGGCTGTTGAGTATATGCAGAGCAAGAAAAAGGACGAGAAGGAGGCGGGCTAAATGGAACCGACAATGACATTGGTTGAGCTGGCGGCGGAGTTCCGGGCACACGGGATATCGACGTCCATGGTAACGCTGGGGGACGGGATCGAGCAGGGGGTTTACCCCTTCGCTGTCTGCATCAAGGGCAAGCAGCGGACATTCCAGATATCGCGCTACCGCGCGGCGGAGTGGATCCGATGGTTTACGGGGGAGGGCGACAATCCCTCAGTCTCGCCTACGGCGAGCCAGCTCCCTTTGCACAAGGGAGCCTGAACCCCTCCGTCAGCCTTCGGCTGACACCTCCCCTGTTAGGGGAGGCAAGGGAGCTTCGGGAGACATTTTTGAAAGGACTAAGAACGATGAAGGGCATTTGTTTTCTGTGCGGGAATTATGAAACGCTCGAGGAGCACCACATTTTCGGCGGGGCCCGGCGGCCTATTTCTACGAAGTACGGGCTGACCGTACATCTCTGCCCGTGGTGCCACCGGATCGACGCGGACAGCGCACACCGCTCCGGCAAGACCGCGGAGCTGCTGCACCAGTATGGACAAAACAAGGCGATGGTAGAGCAGAAGTGGAGCAAGGAAGAGTTCATCGCCCACTTCGGCAAGAACTATCTCGACGAGGCGCAGATCTGGGGGATCGAGCACCCGGACGACAGCTGGGACAACGAGAGAGCCTTTCATCTAATCGAGGAAGGGACGGTGCTGCCGTTTTGAGAGATCCGTACATTTGCTACAGGACGAAGTGCCGGTATCACAGCGGCGATGTGAGCGGGTGTCGCGGGAGCTGCAACTACTTCTTTATCACCGGCGAGACAAAGACGAGCCGGGGCGAGGCCGATATCACCCGGAAATGCGGCCTCTATAAGCCGGGGACGGCGCCGCGGGTGCGGGCGCAGCCGGTCGTGCTGCGCGGGAGCTATCCGAGGAGGGAACCGAAACAGCGAGCGGGGCGGCTCTACGACTGGAAGCAGTTTCGGGCGCTCTGGGATGAGGGCAAGAACGACCGGGAGATAGCGCGCGTGATCGGATGCAACCCGGACACGGTGCAAAAGTGGCGGCACGGCGCGGGGCTCCCGCCGAGATACCGGCAGGAGATCGACCGAGTGCGGCTGAAGGAGCTGTGGGAGGCCGGGATGGACGATCCGCATATTGCGAAGGAGCTCGGCGTTTCGACGATGTCCGCATGGCGGGCGCGAAACGGGATGGGACTCCCGACGCAGAAAGAGAGGGCGAAGGAATGAAGACGTGCCGGGGGTGCCAGCACATCGCGCTGGACCGATGGCCGCAGGGAAAGATCGCGGTGCGCTGTCTGTACACCGGGAACGGCGACAGGTTCGGGCGGGTGCTGCATGTTGTACGGGACGGGAACCAGCATCCGGACAGCGTGAGGACGCCGGAGTGGTGCAAAAAGGAGCGGGACGAAAAACCCTCTCCGCCAGCCTGCGGCTGCCACCTCTCCCAGGGGGAGAGGCAAGAAAAGAAAGGAGAAATTCGATGATTCCGAAAGAAGTGAAGTGCCGCTACTGCGGGAGGCCGGTGCTGTTCGTGCCGGGGCCGCGGGGCACGCTGTGCGTGGAGGCGGCGCTGACGCCGTACCGATTCCGCAAGGCAGAGGAGGCAGACCGCGACATGGTGACGCTCTATACCAACAGCGGAACGCCGCTGCCGGTGATCGAGTGCGAGGAGGACGAAATGCGGGGGGCGGCGCACAAGTTCCATTTCTGCCCGAACAAGAAGAGAGGAGAAAGAAAATGAGCCGAAGCAAAGCGATGTTTGTTACAGCAATGATCATGGCGCTGATGAGCGCGGTGATCTTCTTCATCTGGATGAACGGAAAAGGGTTTGGGATCGTGGAGGCGCTGTTTGCCGTTTACGGGTACGCCTCGTTCGCCGCCGATATCTGCCGATGGATGCGCATGCCGGACGCTGCGATATTGCAGAGAGGCGGGCGGCACGGATGAAGGCTTGCCCGTTCTGCGGCGCGGAGGCGTGCCGCTCCGTAGCCCCGGCGAAGGGGCACCCGATGGGGACCTACATCGCAACGATCCGCTGCGGGAACCCGCACTGCGGCGCGGAGATGCACACGCTGTACCCGGCTCCGCCGTGGACGAAGGACCCGATGCGGCAGGCACGGCTGGAGATCGAGAGACGGTGGAACAGGAGATGCAAATGAACCGGCTGGAGCATGATCTGTGGGTGCGGGCGGTGGATGAGCTTTGCCGGGCGTGTCCGTTTACGATATGCCCCGGACAGGAGAAGTGCGTGACGCTCGCGGAGCGGATCGTGGAGATGAAGGAGGAGCTGAGAGGACAGACGTGAAGGAGCGGGTTTTGTGGGCTTGCGGAGCGTGCGCCGCTGCGGCGGCGCTGCTCGCGGTGCTGGGGCATATCTTTTAGCCGAAACGGGCGGAAGGCCCGTCGTATGGGGATGGCCGCCCATGCCTGATGATGGCAGGCCGGAGAAAGGACGGATGTGTATGTCGGCTGTGGAAAAGATCGAGCGGCAGCAGGCGAAGGAAAAGGGACGCACCGCCGCGTGGATGGTGGGCGAGCAGCTCAAGGACATGGCACGGCGCGAGCCGGAGAGCGCGGAGCTGCTCGACAAGGATCTCGATATCCCGGAGATGAGCATTCAGCAGGCCGAGAAGAAGATCAAGGCCTACGCGGACGCGCACAAGACCGGGAGCTTTGCGTGCGTGACGCCGGTGGAGGCCGAGAGGATCCTGCGGGAGTTTTACGGGCTGAACCCCTCCGGCGAGGGCGCCCTATCCGTCACGGCTTCGCCGTGCCACCTCTCCCAAAGGGAGAGGCAAGAGAGAGGCGCGGAGATCATCGATCTGGGGGCGTTTTTATGACGCTCTCGGAAACGCCGCCGGAGGGGCTGCTGGACTGGATCAAGGCGCAGGATCTCCAATGGCGGGACTATTTCATATACCGCGCCGGATGGCAGACGGAGCCGCTGACGGGCCTGCGGCACAAGTGCGTGGATGCCGTATGCTCGGCCTGCGGAGAGACGGTGAAGCTATCGTATGTGCCGGGCGGCGGCTGCGGGCACGCGGGATACAGCGCGCCGTTCGGGTTTCTGCA
>OBLI01001692.1_pt1 | contig 20745 bp, 18 predicted proteins | sample 1519701 | NCBI WGS metagenome assembly OBLI01 (sample SAMEA3663005, study PRJEB22513) | pig gut metagenome | biome: pig gut; feature: pig-associated habitat; material: faeces | place: France | collected 2012
ATAGAAATTCTATTCCTACAATGTCTATCTTAACAATTACTTCAAACGTTGTTTATGGTAAGAAAACCGGTAACACTCCAGATGGTAGAAAAGCTGGTATTCCTCTAGCTCCTGGTGCTAACCCAATGCACGGACGTGACACTCACGGTGCTGTTGCATCATTAGCTTCAGTTGCTAAACTTCCGTTCAACGCTGCTCAAGATGGTATCTCAAATACTTTCTCAATCATTCCTAACGCATTAGGTAAAGATGAAGTATTTATGGGCGACCTTGATATTCAATTGGATTGCGGTTGTTCAGAAGGAACTTGCGGTTGCTAATAGCAATTGCAGTTTAGAAGTTTAGAGGTTTAGAAGTTGAGAAGAAGTTATTATTAATTTCTTCTCAGCGGATAAACCGAAAGAGATACAGAATAGAGGCTAAAATTTCTTCTAAACTACTCAACTACTAAACTTCTAAACTCTAAACAAATACAACAATTTGTAATACGAAATAATAAATAAGGAATAAGACAATGACAACACAACAAGAAGAAAACTTAATCAATCTTTTAGATGGTTACGTTGAAAAAGGTGGTCACCACTTAAACGTAAACGTATTCAACAGAGAAACATTGCTTGATGCTCAAGCACATCCTGAAAAATACCCTCAATTAACAATCAGAGTATCAGGATACGCTGTTAACTTCATTAAATTGACAAAAGAACAACAAGATGATGTTATCTCAAGAACATTCCACGCTTCTTTGGGTAACGGTTGCGGTTGCGGCTGCTAAGACAAAGGGTAAGGATAAGAGATATTTAAGCGGGACGGAATTTTTAATTCCGCCTCGCTTTTATTATAAAGTCAATATTCTACAGTAAAACTAATTTTCTTTAAACTTAACCTTCTGTCCTTCTTGTAAATCATCGGTTATGTTGGTGATAAGCTTTTCGTTTCCATTCAAACCTTCAAGAATTTCTATTTTGTCACCCAAATCCCTGCCTTGTTTTACTTTTATAAAGTGTACAGTAGAATCCGGTTTGACTTCTGCTACATATTGGTCTGGAGTTGTTAGAGTTGTTAAACAAGCAGGGTTAACGGTAAGAATTTTGTTTTGGACTCCATTTTTGCCTTTAAGGTCTAAATTTGTTTTTACATACAAGCCGCTATAAAGTCCAGACTTTCCGTCATTAGATACCACTAGCGCTACTTCCATTGTTCTTGATACATTATCAAGTTTGCCTGATATTTGTGAAATCTTGCCTTTTACTTTTTGAGTAGGATTTTCCGGTGCATAAACATCAACGTCTTGACCTTCTTTAATAAATCTAACGTAGTTTTGCGGAATAAACATTGTTGCACGGAATTTGTCTGTTTGCTGGATTTCAAACAAACTTGTGCTTGTAGAGCTTCCACCGGCAACGACATTGGCTCCGGCATCAATATTATATTTGCTTATAGTTCCATCAAATGGCGCAACCACTCTTTTGTATCCTTGTAAAGCTGTTAGTCTGTTTAAATCTTCTTTAGCTTTTTCTACATCGGATTTGGCGCCTAAGTATGCCATTTCGGAGGTTTTAAATTCATTATATTTTGCATCTAATTCTTGGGTTGAAATAGCTCCGTCAACGGCAGATTTTTTGTATCTTTCATAAGTGTTAGTAGCGAAATTCCACTGGTACTTAGCTTCCATAAGATGTTTTTGTGCTGATATCAAATTTGATTTTGCGGCAGCAGCTTCTGCGTCCAAGTCCGGAGTGTCTATTTCTGCAAGGAGTTGACCTTTTTTTACTTTTTCGCCGAGTTGAACGTATCTGTCTTTCACTAAACCATTGATTCTGGAAAATATTTCTGTTTGCAAAAATGGTTTAAGTTCTCCTGACAATTCAAGTTCAGCTTCGCCATCAGAAAGCTTTGCCTCTTCAACGATTGCCACATATTCAACATCTCTTGCATTCATTGATGTTGTGATAAACCTTGAAATCTTAGGTACAATACCAATTACGAATAACAAGATTACTGCTGCTATAATTATATTTTTTCGATTAATTTTCATCATTAATTACCTCAAAAACTTTGTTTTTATTTAAGATTGCAAATAACATAGGAACGATTACCAATGTTGCGTATGTTGCAAATAGAAGTCCACCGATTACGGTACGACCGATTGGTGCGTTTTGTTCTCCGCCTTCTCCAATACCTAATGCCATCGGAAGCATACCCAAAATCATTGCAGAAGCTGTCATGATAACAGGTCTAATTCTTGTAAATCCAGCTTGAATAGCTGCTTGAGTGGAAGTAAAGCCGGCTTTCATTTTGTCAGTTGCAAATGATACAACCAAAATTGAGTTCGCGCAAGATACACCAACTGCCATAATTGAACCCATCAGAGCTTGAACACTAAATGTTGTATCTGATACAAACAACATCCATAATATTCCGGAAAGTGCAAGCGGTACCGGTGTTATGATAATAAATGGATTTCTCCATGATTGGAAGTTAACAACAATTAACAGGTATACAAGGATTAAGGCAAGCATTAAACCTGATAGTAGGGAAGAGAATACGTAGTTCATTGATTTTGCTTGACCGTGAACATTAATAAATGTACCTCGTGGAGCTTTTTTCTGATATTTTTTTACAACCTTATTAACATCAGATGCGACACCTGCCAAATCTCTATCCTGAATGTTAAGTAGAATATCGTATACAGGCATAATGTCGTAGTGGTTTACAACACTTGATGTTACTCCGGAGTGAACAGACGCAATATTTGCAAGCCTTACCGGTGCATCATTTTTGTAAGCAACAGGGATGTCTATAACATTTTTTACAGTATCAACGTTATATTGTGGGACTTGAAGTGCCAATACGTAGTTAACGCCGTTTTCCGGATCTACCCAATAATTTGGTGCAACCTGACCGCTGGAAGTTAATGCAGTTAGTACGTTTCTGGACACTGTTTCTTGTGATAAATTCATCATACCGGCTCTTACTTTATCAACATCAACCTTAATTTCCGGTGTGTCTGTAATCTGGTGAATATGCGCATCTGCAACACCTCTGATTTTTTTGATATCTTCAAGCATTTTTACAGTTAACTTATAGTTTTCTGTAATGTTTTTGCCTTGAACTTGTACGTCAATGGGAGATGCCAAACCAAAATTAAGGATTTTCCCTACCATATCTGCGTTTTGGAAGAAAAATACAGTATCAGGAAATTCTTTGTTCAAATTCTTTCTTAATTTTTTTACGTATTCTTTCGTCGGTTTATGATTTTCATTGAGTGAAATTAAGATTTCTCCATCGCCAACACCAATAGACGAACTGTCCATAAATGCCAAGTTCAAAGAACTTGCAGGAAGTCCAATGTTATCAAGGATTGTATCCAATTCTTTTGGCGGAATTGTTTTTCTAATAGAGTTTTCTATTCTGCTGAATTCTCTTGCTGTTTCTTCAATTCTTGTACCGTGTGGTGCGTAGACGTGAAGTCTTATTTGTCCGGCATCAACTTCCGGAAAGAAGTTTTCTCCAATGAATGGAGTTATCAATAATGCAGAAAGTATAACAGTTCCGTAAATTATTCCAACATGTTTTGGGCGTTTAAGAATTGATTTAACTAAATATTTTTTATAACCTTTTCTAAGGTTTTCAAAATGAACATTTATCCAGTTATTTATTTTGTAAAGTAATGTTTTTTTGTTTAACACTTCTTTTTTAGCCAAAAGTTTATCTACAAGTACTGGTACAAGTGTGTTAGATAATAGGTATGAACCGAGCATTGAGAAAATTACGGACATTGCAAGCGGAATAAATAGGTATTTTGTAGCGCCTTCCATCAAAAATATCGGAGCGAAAACCATACATATTGAAAGTGTTGAAACCAAAGTCGGAACTGCAACTTCAGCTGTAGATTTATAAATAACTTCTTTAATTGAAGCGAATTGCATTACGGACTTGTTTCTCAAAATATTTTCAATAACAACAGTTGCGTTATCAACTAACATACCAATTGCTAAGCCCAGACCGCTCAATGACATCATATTTATGGTTTGACCGAATATAGAAGAGAAAATAACTGCAAAAAGTACAGCTAGCGGAATTGAAATTGCGATAATAAATGTAGAGCGGACACTGCCCAAAAATAAAAGTACCATTAATGCTGTTAAAATAGCAGCTAATGTTCCGGAAAATATTACATCTCGAATAGATGCTTTTACGAATACTGATTGGTCAAAAAGAACCTGCATTTTTACGCTGTCAGGAATTGTTTTTGCAATAATAGGCAAAAGCTTTTTGGTGCCATCAACAACGCTTAACGAAGATACTCTACCGGATTTATATACTGTCATCAAAGATCCCGGAGCACCGTTTTCTCTAACAATATTTGTCTGAATTGCGTTTCCGTCATGAATATATCCAACATCAGAAAGGTAAACCACTTGGTTAGCCTTTGGTGAAGTTATAGGAAAATCGTTCATTTCATTTACGGTTTGAGAAGCGTTATTCAAAGAAACAAGATAATCTTTGCCGCCGATTTTAGTGTTACCTGATGGAATAATTACGTTTTGTCCGGCAACCGCTCTTGTAACATCAGCAGGAGTAAGACCTCTTGCTTCCATTTTTTGCATATTCAAATCAACAATAATCTGACGAACTTTGCCGCCCATTGGTAATGGGACTTGAGCACCTTCAACTTTTGTAAGTTGAACTTTGATATTGTTTTGAGCAAGGTCAGTAACTTTTTGAATAGGTAATTTTAAAGATGAAATTACAACTTGCAACACTGGAATTGTTGTCGGTGTATATTTCTGAATGTTTGGCGGCATAATACCTGTTGGCATAGTTTTCATACAAACGTGAGAAGTTGAACTAACCTGCGTAATACCTGTATTTATGTCAGCTCCGGGGTGAAGGAATACTCTGATAACACCAACACCAAGGAGTGATTGTGATTCAATGTGCTCAATATCGTTTACGCTAGATGCGTAAGCACGTTCTGCAATCGTTACAATTCTTCGCTCAATATCACGAGCCGGCATACCGGTATAAGTCCAAACGGCTGTTACTACTGGAGTGTTGATTTCAGGGAAAATATCTATAGGTGTTTTTGCAATCGTTACCAAACCCATAATCAAGATAAACAGAGCCATTACAATTACGGTATAATAATATTTTAAAACCATTTTTATAAAGTTTTTCATAAATTATTATCCCCTTTATTGCTCTCTTCTAATGTAGGATTGTATTCACCCTTGCTGCCTAACGCTTTATAAATATTTATTGTATCAACTAGAGCACTGGTTTTTGATAAATACATAGAGTTCTCATTAATCAAAAATTGTCTTCTTGCAGCCAGTTCATCAATTTTATTTCCGGTACCATTTGTATACCGAATATTAGTAACCTTAAAATAATGCTCTGACTTCGCTATAGCGTTTTTAAACTCGTTATAAGAATTATAGTCAGCCCTGTAGCTGGAAAGCGCGTTTTCTGTTTCACAGACTGCGTTTAAGAGTACGTTATTATATTGGTGTAATTTTTCAACTGCGAGTGCCTTATTATATTTCAAATACGACATTTTGTATCCACCGGTATATAAATCAAATAATAGGCCTGCACCTAATTGATAAACCGTGCTGTCCCAATTGAATAAACGTCCTGCTTTTATACTTTCAAAACCGATAACTTCATTCAGGTTTATGGATGGCAAGAAGGCTTTTTTTGCGGCTTTAACATCATATGCAACTTTCTTGATTCCATATTCAGCTTGCATTACATCAGGACGATTGAATAAATAATCAGAAGGAATATCTGCATCTACACTGAATGGAAAGGCAATCGTATCCGGAGTGCTTCTTTGGATATTATTATCGCCGTCAGGAGAAACACCTCTCAAAACTGCAAATTGATGAAGTAAAATTTCTCTTTGCCTTAACAATGTATTAAGCTGATTTCTTTGGGTTACAAGTTCGTATTCACTTGTGTATAGATTATCATAAGGGATTATTCCACCATCATATAGTTGTCGTTTTAGCTTTATTGTTTCTTCCAAATTTGCGACAATTTCTTCTTGGTTCGTTATTAGTTTATCGTCGGCAATAATGTTAAAATAAGAGGCTGCGACTTCCGAAGATATAGATAATCTGGCAATATCCAAGTCGCTTTTACTGATTTTCACTCCCATTTTGGACGCTTGAACTTTGTCTGCAATTTTTCCGAAAATATCAAGTTCCCAGTTTAATAGAAGTGGAAAGTACGTAAGATAGCCACTGCCATATTTGCCTGTCCAGCGTGAAATAGTTTTGTATGGGTAAATACTTGGGTTAATACTCAATTGCGGTAATCTTTGAGCATTGATTGTTCCCAAAATAGCTTCTGATTCTTTAATTCGAGCTTCCGCCATTTTTATACTCAAATTATTTTCCAAAGCTTCTTCTATGTAACCATTAAGAACATTATCGCCATAATTTTCCCAATATGGTTCTAATTCAAATTTTCTTTCCGGTTGTTTCTTTTGTTTTTCTATTTTTATAGCTTGGTGTGTGTCTGTAACTTCTTGGGCAAATACCGGCATTACAAACACACTTAATATTAAAATTGCAATTATCTTTTTCACGTTCTAATCCCTTGATGATATAAGTATAGAATAACAATGTACAAATGTATAATATTAATATATTATAGTCGCTATAGTTTTTATCTATAGTATTGTGGCTATTTTATATCTTTTTTGTTATGATTGTGTTATGAATTTTAATCAGATAAAACAAGTGTTAGTTATAGCGGAAGAAAAAAATTTTACTCATGCTGCAAAAAAGTTATTTATATCACAGCCTTCTTTGAGTAAAAGCATAAAGCTTTTGGAAGAAGAGCTTGGGGTTGAAATTTTTGAAAGAAATCCGATTAAGTTAACTCATGCCGGCGAAATTTTTATCACAAAAGCAAAAAGAATTATTTCTGAGATTAGCGAATTGGAAATAGAAATGTCTGATATCTCCAGTCAGTCAAAAACTTATCTGGTAATTGGCATACCTTCTCACAGATGTTATTGCTTTATGCCAAAAATTTTGAAGGAATTGCACGAAGAATATCCAAATTGTTATATCAAAATAGAAGAATATTCGACTTTTATTCTTAAAAAAATGTTGGAAGAAGATAAGATTGATTTTTATTTGGGAACAGAAAATCCGGATAGTTTGATATATAAAGCGGAACATATTTGTAATGAAACGGTTTTTGCAACATATCCTAAGAATTGGGGAATAGATTGCAAAGGCGATGAAATAGATATAAAGGAGTTTCAAGACAGAAATTTTATAATTTTTCCTGAACAATTAGCATTGAGTAAATACCTCAAATCTTTGTGTGAAGAAAACGGATTTACCCCTAAGGCAATAATTGAATGTCATAATGCGGAAACAATTTATTCTATGATTAATGAAGGGTTAGGAGCTTCATTTTTGCCTGAATTATTTATCAAATATTTCCCTGAACAGGAAAATGTTATTTATAAAAAAATTAAGGGTTATAATTTTAAAAGAGAATTTGCGATTTTTTATAAAAAAGATAAATATTTAGTACAACCGGCTGTAAAATTTTTAGAATTGTTCAAAAAAATAAATTAATCAACTCTGTATTGTATTCTTTTTATTTTTTTATATTATGACTTTTGTCACGTTTTTGAGAATTTTCAATAATTTATAATTTTCTTAAATGATAGTATAAATAAAAAGAAAGGATAAAAAAGTGGTTTCAGCTGAACAAAATAAAGATTTTATGAATTTGAAATTTGAAAATTTTGTAGATACTTTAGAAGGTGAAGATTTATTTGATAAAACGAATCGTTTGGACGAAGTTCTTTCAAGCGGTATTATGACTGGAAATGAAGCTTTAGGCATGGTTACAATGAATAAAGTTCAGCCGGAATCAGGAATTAGAGAAAAAGACGGAAGCGTGCATAATGTTATTATGCTAGGCTCAAATTCCTACCTAAACCTTTCTACACACCCTCAGGTTATGGAAGGTGCAAGACAAGCGCTTGAAAAATTCGGTTATGGTATGGGTGCTGTTTCAAATTATGCCGGTATCACTGATATCCATAAAGAATTAGAAAAACGTATAGCTAATTTCTATGGTGCAGAAGATGCAATAGTTTTTCCTAGCGGTTATGGTGCTAATATTGGTATTGTATCTGCTTTATGCGGGAAAAATGATGTCATTATTAATGATGCAGCTAACCACGCTTCAATTTTCGACGGTTGTATGCTATCAGGTGCAGAAATAAAAGTATTTCCTCATCGTGATATGAAAGGGTTAGAAAGAATTCTTTCTAGAATACCGGACGAAAAAACTGGTCGTTTAATTATTACAGATGGTGTATTTTCTATGGATGGTGATATGGCACCACTTGATAAAATTGTAGAACTTGCGGAAAAATATAATTGTAGAATTATGGTTGATGATGCTCATGGTGTTGGTGTTGTAGGTCCTACCGGCCGTGGTACTTCAGAACACTTTGGTGTAATGGATAAAATCGACCTTAATGTTGGTATGTTGAGCAAAGGCCCTGGAGGTTTGGGCGGTTATTGCGCGGCTTCAAGACAAATTGTTCAATATTTGAGATTGTATGCTAGAAGCTATTTCTTCTCAACAGCTCTTCCAGCTTCTGTTGCTGGGGGATTGAATGAAGTTTTCAAATTGTTAGAAACTGATAATGCCGGTAGAAAAAAACTTTGGGAAAATACAGAATATTTAAAATCAAAACTTGTAGAAAAAGGCTTTGATATTGGTCATTCTCAATCAGCCGTTGTACCGGTTATGATATATAGCGAACCTGTTCTTTTTGAAATGTATGAAAAATTAAGACAGCGTGGTGTGTATGTAAATATCGTTACGTATCCTGCCGTAAGAAGAAAGGAGTGTCGTTTGAGATTATGTACAATGAAAGATTTAACTTTTAAACAGATTGATAAGGCTGTTGAAATAATATCAGACTTGGGTCGGGAATATGGGCTGATTCATTAATGTTTCTCAAAAAATAACCAGTCGACTCTGTCCGATATAGTAATTAAATTTCTATTTGCCTATTTTACTATCATAAAGCAGAAAATCTGCGGAAAGGTAGGAATAAATGGGATTTAATCCGTTAAAAGAAAAGGGAATTGCGATTTCAAAACAAATAAGAAATTGGCACCAAATTGTAGGTAAACCTTATAATAAAACAGAGGTCGATTGTTATACAAGAACACGACAAATTTTGATGAATGGTATAGAGGTTGAGGCTTGGGGTTTTAAACACCAAATGAATAGATTTATGCCGAATAATAATGATAAAGAACTTATTGCAGCAATAAGCAGAATTGAAGATTCTCAACAAGCAACTGCCAACTGGATGGGACCGGCAGACCAGTCTGTTTTGGAAACGACATTGGCTTATGAACAAGTGGCTGTAGATTTGACCGCTTGGATGGCGCAAAACGAACCAGACAAATATGTTAAGGAGACTTTTGATTTTGGTTTGTTAGAAGATTTTGATCATCTTTACAGATACAGTCAGTTTGCATACATGGAAGAAGGAATTAAACCAAATGAAATTGTGCAAGGTAATACAGATGTAATAATCGGCAGACCAACACAGCACCACCATAATGACAATGGTTTAAGAATACGTAAACACTATGATAAAAAAACTGCCCATCCGCAAACTAAAGTTAACATTTTAACTTTATTATCAGGTGAACAGCAAACGCATAATTATTACGCAGAGCACGGTTTTATGTATGGTAATCATGTTCTTAGAGAAACTTATGCAGAGATTAAAGATGTTGAAGAAGAACACGTAACCATGTATGAATCTTTGATTGACCCTACAGAAACTATGTGGGAAAAATTCTTGATTCATGAATTTACAGAAGTTTGTAACTATTATACTTGTGTCGAGGATGAAACGGATGCAAGGATTAAAAAAATCTGGGAATTGTTCCTTGATATAGAACTTGGACACTTGCAAGTTGCAGCAGATTTGTTTAAGAAATACGAAATGCGTGATCCGGAAGAAATTATTGGTAATGATATTGTGATACCTTGTCGATTTAAAAGCCAAAAAGATTATGTACAAAAAGTTCTGGAAAAAGAAGTTGATAAGCGCTTGGAATCTGGTGGAAAATTTACTGTAATAAAAGAACTTGCAGAAGATTGGCCAAGTTACAAGGTTCAAGAAAAACAAAATGAGGTAAGTTCACCTTCTGAAAACGCAATCCGCTTGGCAGAAATATTTCACGATAGAGATATTGTAGCTGCAAGTGAAGAACTTAAGGCTAAAGAAGTTGATATTCTTGAAAAAGGATTGCAGCCAAAGGCTGTCGCTGAAAATACTGTAATGCCTGAAGAGTTAGAAAGAATGATTGAAAAACATCATAAGGGTAAAGATAAAAGAAAGAAACTAATTTAGGTAACAAAAGACTGGGTTTACTTAACCCAGTCTTTTATTTTTAAACCTATTATCACGCTAACCGCCCTTGCTAGGGAGGTCGCAGTCGTTCTTGAGCTTTGCGAAAGTTACGAATGCGGGTGGGTGTTAATGTTTATTTGGTTCCACCTAATAACTATCTATTTTGCTTCAATTCCTTCTTCAGAATTTTCTTCTTTTTCGCTAGGGTTCATTCCTTCAGGAGTTGATACAGCTTGTGATTTTGTTTCAGGTTCATTATTTTCATCTTGAGGAGAATCTTCTTCAGAACTATCTTCAGCGTTTTCTTCATCTTCAGATTTTGCGCTGATTTCTTCAGCTTTCTCTTCAAGCTTTTCTGCTTCCGCTTTTAGAGCAGCTTCGATTTCTTCTTCATCTTTTGCTCTAATAACAGGAATTGAAAGCATTAATGCAACTTGATCGCCTTCGTGTTCAAAATTCAATTCCAAAAGTTCTTTATCCAACTCAACGTAACGAGATAACAAATCTATCAATTCGCCACGCATTTGTTCCAAAATTTTTGGAGTTAAATTAGTTCTGTCTTGCATTAAAACTAATTTTAATCTGTTAGTTGCAACAGATTTTGAAGCATCACCCTGTTCTTCTTGAGGGCGGAAGAACTTAGCCACTGTATTATAAATATCAGAGAAAAGTCCCATCCTACACCTTCGCTTTCAATTTAGAAAATACATTTTTAATTTTTGCTACAAATCCTTTTGGTTCATCTAAGTCCAAGAATGGAACTTCTTCGCCTAAAATTCTTTGTGCTACGTTTCTGTATGCTTTGCCGGCAAGAGCATTTTCGTCGTTAACGATAGGCTCACCTTTGTTGGTAGAAGTGATAATGCCTGTGTCTTCAGGAATTATACCAACTAGTTGGCAAGAAAGAATTTCAACAACATCATCAACGCTCATCATTTCATTTGATTTAATCAAGTTAGGACGAACTCTGTTTAAAAGAAGTTTATAACTTTTGATTTCTTCTTTTGATTCCAACAAACCGATAATTCTATCAGCATCTCTAATAGCAGACATTTCCGGAGTTGTAACAACGATTGCTTCGCTAGCTCCGGCAACTGCGTTTTGGAAACCTTGTTCGATACCTGCCGGACAGTCTACTAATACAAAATCGTTTTCTTCTTTCAATGTGTCGCAGATTTCTTTTAACTGTTCAGCGTTAACTGCGGTTTTATCTCTTGTTTGAGCTGCTGCAAGCAATGAAAGGTTTGGATTCTTTTTATCTTTAACCAATGCTTGTTTTAGTTTGCATCGTTCTTCAATAACGTCAACGATTGTGTATACAATTCTATTTTCAAGTCCTAAAAGTAAATCAAGGTTTCTTAAACCTAAATCTGTATCAATAAGGACAACTTTATATCCGGCTTTTGCAAGCGCAGTACCAATGTTTGCACTTGTAGTTGTTTTTCCTACTCCGCCTTTTCCGGATGTAATTACTATTACTCGACCAGTCATTAATCTCTCCTTAATTTCTTATAAATAACAATTTTTCCGTCTTCAATTTGAGCTTCTTCAGGGGTAAACTCATTAGTTTTTTGAACGTAAGGTACATTCAATGTATCGTTACGTCTTGCGTACAATCCTGCAATTCTTAATTGGATTGCATTCAATTTTAGAGCTCTAACTTTTGAAGTTATGTTTCCGTGTGAACCGGCATGAGCGATACCGCCCAAAATACCCCACACTGTGATATCACCGCTTGCAACAATTTCACTTCCCGGGTGAGCATCACCGATGATTAAAATATTTCCTTCATAGCTTACTGTTTGTCCAGAACGCAATGTTTGGTTTATGTACAATGTAGGCAAACTTTCTGTATTAACAGAGTTTTCTTTAGCGCCTTCCGGCAATACATCACCGGTATCCAGAAGAATGTATTTGCTGGAATCTTCTGCTTTGAACAAGCCTTCGTTTGCGGCTAAAGATTCAAAATCATTATTCAAATGTTCTGATGGAATAATTTCAGATAATTCTTCCATAGATTGTTCGTCATAGATATCTTCAATTCCGTCTGTAGTTTCAATCGAACCGGATTGTGTAGCGACCTCAGTTTCAGCGTGAACTTCTACGGTTTTATTTTCTTCAGTCTTTTCTTCTACAGGTTCTTCTGTTTTTATAACAACGGCTTCTTCTTTTACCTCATCAGATGGAGTGCAAACAATTGCCGCTTCTGAATTGTCAGAAATCTCAGAAATAATTATTCCTAAACTTACAGCAGAAGCTTCTGTTTGTTCTGAATTTGTATCAATAAAAGCAATATTGGCATCCATTGATTCAATCAAAGCTTTTATACTAAGAAGTTGAGATTGTTTTAAATCAAGACTGCCTAATTTTAAACAAACATTTTTACTTTTAACATCAGGATGTTCCATTATTGAACTAAGCTCAAATACAAGTTGCGTAGTATTTTTAGCATCACTTAGGTCTATAATGAACCCATTTTCTACAAAACCTTTTTCCATTTATAATTCCCAAATAATCTACAACAATTAAAGAATATCTTAAATATCGTTTCAATTCAATAAAGTATGACACAATGTAAAGTTGATTAAGGGGTGCATTTAAAACATCAATATCTATAATAAGCTCCCACCTGTAGGGCAAATGGAAAGACAGCTACCCACCCGCATTCGTATCTTTCGCACAGCTCAAGAACGACTGCAACCTCCCTAGTTAGGGAGGTTGGGACTTATTAAAAATTTCACTATTGTGGCATTAAAACTGATATCACAGCGTGATTAATGTCCAAATATTTTTTTGCGGCTTCTTGCAAATACTCTTTTGTCATACTATCGCAAGTTGGCATATAGTTTTCAGCAAGTTCCAACTCGTCACAAACAGTCATATAATAACCAATAGCTTCTCCTATATCAGAAACAGTTTCGGCTTCACAAGCAAAACGAGATTTTAATTTCTTTTTGGCTTTATTAATTTCTCTGTCTGTAATATCTGTTTTAACTTTTTCCAATTCTTCCTTAACAAGTTCAATTGCCTTATCTTTGAAATTAGGTTCAAAGTTTGCTTGTACAAAGAAATTGCATCCATCACGGAATGAGTAATTTTCAGCGTCAATCATGTTAAAGATATGTTCTTTTTGGTTTTCAATCAAATTGTTGTACAATCTTGAACTTGCACCTTCGCCAAGAATTATTGCAAGCATTTCTAAAGCAATTAAGTTTTTCAAATCTTTTGCAGGGGCGCCTAAAAATCCGAACATCATAAATGAAGAATTTATGTTTGCTTTGTTCTCAATATAAACTGTTTGTGAGACAGGTCTGTCCGGCAAAATATCTCTAATTGGCGGACGTGGTCTTTCGCCCCAGTCAAAACCGTCTTCTACACGCTTTAGGATATCTTCTGAATTAAAATCGCCGACAATGATTGTTGTAACGTTTTCCGGAGAGTAGAATGTTCTATAATAATTCATAACTTCTTCTTGAGAAACTTGTGAGATGATTTCAGGTGTTCCGATAACATCGCGTTTATATGGATGAGAAGTATACATAGCTTTATTTGTAGCGTTGTAAACTTTTGTCCAAGGCTGGTCTTTTCTCATACGGATTTCTTCTATTACAACATGACGCTCTCTTTTATCCGTAACTTTTTTATCGTTAACGTCAAATGGTGCGCCCATTTCGTAATCAGGAATAACAGGATCAATCATCATGTCTGCGTGCAATTCCAATGCTTTATAGAAATTCTCATTGTTTTCGCCTTTTGGCAAAGTAACGTAATAGAAGGTATAATCTTTCCAAGTCGCAGCGTTAACGATAGCGCCCCTTGCTTCCAGAATTCTGTCGAATTCGCCGGCTTTGTGTTTATGAGTTCCTTTGAACATTAGGTGTTCAAGAAAATGTGAAATTCCGTTGTTATGGTCGTTTTCGTTGATAGAACCTGTTTTTACCCAAGATGATATATTAACCATACCACCTTCTTTGTGTGCTAAAACGATTTTATGTCCATTATCTCGTTCATATATTTCAACTTCTTTGGTTAAAAACGGATACTTAATTAAAGTTTTCTTCATAAACACCTCTCTTTGAGTTTATTATACAAAAAAGTTGCAGGAATTGAAACACGCAAACAACAAAATCGTTAAAATTACATAAATCTATTATGCTCTTTTTCCCAACCTACAGAAGTCATTTTGCCGTGTCCGGGGTAAATCAAAATATCTTCCGGCAATGTGAATATTTTGTTTTCTATACTTTCAACGATTTGGTCAAAATCTCCACCTTCCAAGTCGCAACGTCCAACACTTTCTCTAAAAATAGTGTCGCCAGAAAATAAGTTGTTATTAACTAAATAGCAAACTCCTCCTTGAGTATGTCCAGGGGTTTCAATCACTTTGATTTCAGTGTTGCCAAGTTTAAGAATGTCACTTTCTTTTACAAAAATGTCTATCGTTGGAATTGTAATCTCCGGCATCCCAAACATAGGCAAATATTTGTTGGCATTTTTTAGCCAGCCTAAGTCGTTTTCATTCATCACAATTTGTGGCTTAGAATGATTTGCAGCAACACCCATATCCGGTCTAATGCCGGCAATATGGTCAAAGTGCCCATGAGTAAGAAGAACATATTTCAGTGTTGCACTATTGTTCTTTAATTCTTCCCAAATTCTATTGTCAACAGAAGAACAATCAACAAGTGCTGCTTCTCTTGATTCTTCATCTATCAATAAATAATTGTTATTATCAATTGGTGGTTCAATAAAGTTCCTTATAATCATAAAATTATATTAGCATGAAAATGTTTATAATTTTTATTTTTATAGTACAATTCTAATGTGTATCGTATAGGAGGTATGTATGAACATTCGAATCTCTTCTGTGTCACAGGTTAATAATTTCAGAAATTATATGAAAGCCATGCCTAAAATAGTTAAAGAACCACAAACTACGAACAAAGCAAATCTAATATTTGTTTCTGGAACAATGGCTCTTTTAACAGGTGCGGATTTCTTGAATAAAACTGGTGATACAAAAATTCAAGCTGCAAAGAAGTGGGTACCACCAATGGATTCTAGTGACTATCCTCATTACATAGAGGAACCTGCTGAACCACAACCATATATCTATGGTAGTGGAGAACCACCAGAAGAAAACTAAGGATAAAAAAGTGACATAATGTCACTTTTTTATTTAAAAAATTGATATATACTTGTCGGCAATATAATCATTTCTATTATAAAAGATGTTACTCCTTATGAGATTTCTATATAAAAATGCTTTATTTGTATGATTTATGTCATATATGTCTACAATATATGGGAATTCGAATTTACGAATTTTTTCACGAATCTGTATAAACTCGTGTATATTATATGTTCCTTCAAATATTAAATCAATGTCTGAAAATTCACTATAGTTTTCAGTAACTCTTGAACCGAATATTCTTACAATTTTTAATGAGTTAATTTTTAAAAATTGATTTTTTAATTTTTCATAATATTCATCATTTATTCCCCATATACAATAGCTATTATCGTAAAACACATAGTTTTTATTTCTTATACCGCCGAGTTTTGATAATTGTTTAAACTTATTGTTGAATTCTTCTAGTATTGTTAAATACTTGTTATCAAATTTATAAATGTATTTTTTATCAAAATGACACTGACTGGCAAATTTTAATATCTCAAAAAACATTTTTTCATCTGATATTAATTCATAATACTTAGCAGTTACGATTACATCAGAATAAAATTTTAATTTGATAGCATATTCTGAATTTAATTTTCTTTGTAAAATATTTAAAGCTAATTTATATACGTTTAAAAATAAATAAACAAAGTTTTCACAATCTTCTTGATATGTTCTTTGTAAAAATGCGATTCTCATTTTTGCATGTAAAGCACAGAAAGATTCAATGTATTTTGTTTTCCAAGGTTCATAATATACGGCATCTTCTAAATATTTTGCACTACAAGTCATAATTTTTTTCTAAATCCATTCTTCTTTCAAAAAAAACATTAATTTGTTTGAATAAGTTTAAGTATTCATCTGTTAAATACTCTTTATCCAAACAGCAATTATCATTTTGTAAATCCTTCAATGCTAGATGCAACTTATAGAAGAGTATTCCATCTTGTAAAATATTACAAGATAAAATATATATAACGATAAGTCGTTCTTCTGATAAAAAATAACAATTATTGGCAAAAAATACTTCAAAAAGTTTTAATGTTTCATTATAAAAGTTTAAATACTTTTCGCTAATTAATTTCCGTTCAAAATGAGAGTTGTCATAAAAATTTTCTCTTACTTTTATAATAAAATCATAAAATTCTATAAAAGATTTATAATATTGATGTCTGTATAGATACTTCCAGTTTAATTGTTTATTAAATTCCATATTTATTTATATTAAAGACGGCTGAATTTATATTCAACCGTCTTTATTGATTTTAACCTATGCAAGATAGATTTCCGTTAGTTTTTTCTTCTTCAAATTTTGGTGACAACCAACCTGTTTTATAGCCCGCATAACCTAATCCTGCAATACCTAATGCACCAGCTGTTACATACGCAACTGTTTTATGTTTTTTAATTGACTGCCATAGTGACTTACCTTTCTTACCAGAAGATTTGAATGCAGCATTATTAAATTCACCACGTCCGCTAGATTTAACATCTGTTGCAACATTATTGTCAATCGTATTAAATTTATCTTTTAAATAGACTTCTAATGCTGACTTACCACCATTATATGCATTGTTATTATGCCATTCAATTTTTTCTTTCAAGCAATTTTCGATATATTGTTTTTGTTTCGTTTCAAAAGAGCCATCTTCTACTGGTTTTAAGTATTCTTTAATCATTGCTGCAGTATCTTTTGCACTGTGTTCAACTCTGGCTTCATCTAATGCTTCATAAGAAACATTCTTATCTAAACCAAGTTTACTTGCACTCAACATGAACGGATCATTTGTTAATAAACCGGTTTTGCCTGCTGTGATAAAGTCTGGAGCTCCGCCTGATTTAATATTGATAACAGGAGCTCCGGTCGCAAAACTCTCGAAAGGAGTAATACCGCAAGGTTCCCAACGGCTTGTAAATATAGATGCGTCAGTACAGTTTGCAAGTCTGTTAGGGAATAAACCGTTTACGTAACATGCATTGCCTTTGAAGATTCCTTTTTTGCCATTAACCTCGATATCTGCAATCTTTTGCATTTCTTCTTTAATACCTTCCCACTCAGGATTTCCGTCACGGAAGACATCTTTACCTGCGCCAAATAATAATTTAGCGTGTAAACGAGTTTCTAGAGGAACAGATTCGTCTTCTAAGAACATTCTAAAGGCTCTAGCTGTAACTTTCAAACCTTTTTGAGGATCAGGACGTCCCCAAGATAAGAACAATTTATCTTTTTCACTAGCAGGAGAAAGTCCACCAAGAGTTAATTTAAGATTTGAATCTTTACCTCTGTTTCCTGTAATAACACCATCGCTGAAAAAGACTTTTGCTACTGCATCAGAATCGCTACCTGATTTAGAAGTTGCATCAGCAATAATATTTATTAAATTTGTTCTGTTTGCTTTTTTAGCATCAAAAATCTTGTCGACACTGTCTGTTGCGGCAAATGGTGTGTATTTTTGTGTTGATTTTACATCTTTGAATATATTATTCAATGTACCTGTGCCGAAGAAACCATCTTGTTTGTTAGTTGCCATATTGGCAGGTTTGGCACCATTTACTACATCAATTGTTTTGTCTTTTATGTTGATTAAGTCTTGTGTTAAACCTTTTGCAATATCTTCTGTTGCAAAATCTCTTGTTTCTTTTCCATAATATCTGGAAACGTTACCTGGAGAACAGTTGCCAGAATACTCATCAGCAGTTGCGATTGCAATTTTGGTCATATTGAAACAACCTTCTGAATCAATATATTTTTTGAAATAAGGTTCGAAGAAATTATAAAGTTGAGTACATTCTTCCGCAGTCGCATTACCTTTTGCAATTTTTTCAGAAATTTCATTAACTTTACCGAAGTGCTCATTTGATTTTAATTTGTCTAAATCAGTTTTAGTCGCAACTATCTTAAAGAAATCAACCGGATTTGCAAAACAACCTTGATATGTTCTTCCAGGGTTATGGAAAATAGGAACATATTTTATACCGCTCCAGTATTTGTTTCCTTCACTCATATATTGAGTAGCATCTGTTAACATGCTATATGCAAATCTGTCGTGTAACATTATATTTTGTGGATTAAAGCCACCATGGCTTGCATTATCCATTTTTTCTAATGCATTTTCCATTGCACGCATTTGTTCTGTATAGAACATGTCGCCGGCAGCTCTACCCATAAAGAATTTTTCATTCTTTTGAGGAACTGTTCCGCCACCATAAGCTTTAGAACCGCCATAGGCTTTTGAACCACCATAAGCTTTTGAGCCGCTTGGAATTTCATCAACATATTTTGAATAAATACCATAGGCAGATTTACCACTAGCCATTTCCGGTGTATGTATTAAATACATTTTATCTTTTCTTGCACCACGAGTATCTACTTCAAAAATTCTGTATGGAACAGTTTCCATATTAAAATTATCTTTTGCAACTCTCTCAACATTTCCACTCAAATCCGTTTCCTTTAATAAGTGCATTTTTTTTACATTTTGTCCACCTTGACCTTCTGTTTGAACAATCAGTGCAAAAGATTCCCCGTCTTTCAATTTGTAATTTTGGTCAACAAGCATGAAATCTTCATTTCTTACAAGTTTTTCACCTCTGTTAAACTTTTCTACAGCTTCTTTTTTTGCTACGTAAATGCGTCCTTGTGCATCATCAAATGAATAATATGGCAAGAAAGTTCTCATATCAACATCTTTCCCAACAACATCTTTGCCGTGGTTTGCGATTGAATCCGGTAGAGCCTCTGCTACATCACCCAAACCACCGGCACAATAAATGCCGCCTAAGTAGTTGCTTTCAGTGGCAAATGCCGCAATTTGGTTTGGCTTTTTATTAGGATTTCCTCTAAAAGACAAAGTAACAATATTATTACTTTCAGAAACAGCTGAATTGTCTACAGTTTTTGTTCCTTTTACATTTCTCGCTCTAATCGCAGAATAATCAGCACCAATTGCGTTAATCTTCATAAGATAAACTCCTTACACACATAACTTCTATCTATTTAAAAAACTACACACAACAAAATTTGACACAAAAATCGCATTTATTACAATTTGTTAAGTAAATTTTTGTAACGTAATCTTATTATAGATTTAGCAAAAACAAAACTTTTTTTCAAGAGGACAATGAGATAAAGTCATTAGGTTGTTAAGTCGTTAAGTCGTTAAGGCATTAAGTTCATTTAATTCGCTTACGCTCATAACATATAAAGACCTAACAGATAGCAAAATACAAAATAAAAATTCTTAATACGAACTTAACGACTTAAAGACTTAACGACGTTATTAAAATGAACTTAACGTCTTAACGACCTAATGACTTAGCGACTTTCTCTTAAGCCACCTGTCGGATGAATCCCACTTCTATTTCGCCAAACATTAATCCGAAAGGAGATTAAGTTATGTTTTATGATGTAATGAAAGCAAAGGATATTATTAATTTAGAAGGCGGTAAATTTGAAAGAAAAACTTTGATGGAGCATGGTGATAGTAGTCTTAATGTTGTAGCAATTAAAAAAGACGAAATTATTGATACGCATACGTCAATAGCTGATGCTGCGGCTTATGTATTGGATGGTGAAATCGAAATCCATTTTGATGCAGAAAAATTTAAGTTAGGCAAAGGCGATATCCTTATGTTTAAAAAGGATAAAGAACACAAAGTCTTAGGACTTAAAGATAGTAAATTCCTGCTAATAAAAATTTAATAGAAGCGTAGATGCTTAGAGGCCTAGTAAATTTATTTTCACTAAGCCTCTACGCATCTAAACATCTAACTAAAAAGAAGTAATTCTAAAGAATTAGTTTGTTACAAAACTTAATAATTGTAAGAAGTAGTCGCTGAGTGGTTTTGGAAGATAATATTAGTTTTTTGGTATTAGAGTTTTGATAAAAAGATTGAAAAAATGTTATGTTGTTGGTATATAATTTTAATGGACGTTTAGTCCTTTAGTAGTACATAAAAGAAAAGGTTTAAAAATTATGACATTACCAAACGTAGCTTATTTCTCTATGGAAATAGCAATGGATCAATCGCTAAAGACTTATTCAGGCGGTTTAGGATTTTTAGCTGGTTCTCACATGTTATCAGCTGGTTACTTACAAATGCCTATGGTAGGTGTAACTATGTTATGGTC